>Ga0209061_1000453_pt1 | contig 105438 bp, 91 predicted proteins | sample Coa_R1_10_FD_187157 | JGI IMG/M metagenome (GOLD analysis project Ga0209061, IMG submission 187157) | Surface soil microbial communities from Centralia Pennsylvania, which are recovering from an underground coalmine fire - Coalmine... | ecosystem: Environmental > Terrestrial > Soil >... | reverse complement strand
ACGACGCTTTACCGAAAGCTTTACGGAAAGAAGGCTCCCAATGGGGCGCGACCGAACGGGACGAGCGCGGATCGCCACGCTTGCGGGTGGAGTGGGTGCGGCTAGGTTCCTGCGCGGACTAGCCCGCATACGAGGGTTTCAATCGCAGCTGCAGAAACCAAACGCATGCGACGTGTACGATGTGACCGATGGTAAGCAGGCCACCTGGGGATTTGTTCCCTAGACGGCAAGTCTGCTTATTGCTCCTTGAGCCAGTTTGCCGCAGCTGAGGCTTGAGATCGCAAGGAACCGAACCTAGCGCTTCCAAAAGGGGGGTTTCGACTTGTCGCGCTCAAGTACGTCCGGCTGCGGCTCACTGATATCTGAGCTCGTGGTACTAAGACGCTAGCACACCGGCGAACAGCTCAAGTAGATGGTCGCCCACTTCAGTTCGCTCTGATAGTTGGTAAGAGACGTCGAACCTGACGGCTTTCGTGCGCATATTCTCCCCATCCACATTGTTGTCGCGTAGAAGTTATCGAGTTAGCGCAAAATAATAGAGGATAGCCATACATGAGGATTTCGGCAGATATTGGGAATTTACAAGCGGTCAGCCGCCCGGTTGTCGCTTTGGATTGCTTCGATGGCGTTCATTTAGGACATCAGGAAGCTATTAAAGTGGCAATAGCGCGGACCAAAGCGATCAATGGCTCTGCCTTCGCATTAGTGTTGGATCCCCAGCCGCCGAAAGAACCATCCAAAAAGCCTTCACAAGCGCTGACCACTCGGGATGACAGAGTTACGCTACTTTACAGATTGGGAGTAGATGGAGTTGTCGTGGTAGACTCCCTGGATGACAGCTACCGGTTTGACCCTGAGGCGTTTATCCGAGAGGTTTTGATGAGATGTGGGAGAGTTAGCGAAATTGTAGTCGGAACTATGGTAGACGTAAGTGAGGAGCATTCCGTCAAAGCCGATAGTATTGTGGCACTCGGCAAAAAGTATGGATTCAAGGTGCATGTGGTCCCATTGCCTGCAATCGATGGCGTAGAGGTAAACTCAACGAAAATTCGTGAGCTCATTCAAGCGGGCAACGTGGGTCAAGCTGCAAAGATGCTGGGGCGGCCGCATTTTCTTGTTGGGAAAGTGGTTCGTGGCTTTGGACGAGGTCGCAAAATTGGGTTTCCTACGGTGAACCTTGAGTGCGAAACCGGGTGTGTTCCGCCAAATGGAGTCTATGCCGAACGAGTAATAGTCGATGACAGAGTTTATCCAGCTATTGGGAATATAGGCGTGCGGCCAACCTTCGACGGAGGTGAGAGGTCGATCGAGGCTCATCTTCTGGACTTCCAAGGTGACCTTTACGGAAAACGGATAAAAATAGAACTAATTGCTCGGATTAGAGACGAGAAGAAGTTTGCCTCCGCAGAAGAACTGTCCAAACATATTGCGGAGGACATTCGCAAGGTAAAGGCCGTACTTGCTAGTAGTTCGTTCTGAGTATGTGTCTATACGCCCAAATGGTAACTTCGTTGGCTTGGCTGGCCAGCAGCAAGAGATAGTCAATTGGTAACCGCGACTATGCGTTTCGCCTGGCGTCCCACATTGGTTAACTTCCCGAGTTGCGACATTTCTCTTCAGTGAGTCGCCTCAAAAACGTTTTATTTCCTGGATGCGCGTCCACGCCTATGGCGTGTTTGCAAAACGGTCTCGGCTTTGCCTTGGAGGAGATATAGCTCGGACTCTGGCGGAGCTCCAGTGACCGAGTATAAGGACCGTCGACACCTGGTACCACAATTGCGGCCACGAACCAATATCGGGAAAAACTAATACACTTTCCTGGCGCGTGGTCGCAATTATAGCTATGCGAAAATTAGCCTTTCGCGCCCCCTAAAGTTCGATCCGTCAGGTGCCAGCCGGCGGGTCCGTAGAGCTTTAATTGCCCGAGTCTCCCTTGCTACGGCACGCGAACCCACAGGGTTACGAGGCCATGTGCCGCTACTCGAGAGTGAGAAAAATCGCACACTAAGTCTCGTTTGGCCGTATCGGGCGGCCCTTGACAGTTATTCGATGCAAAGCGGCGTCGGGCCGTAGTTTTCAGACAGAGAAGATATGAATTGCGAGTGCGCCAAACTCGCCTCGCACCATGCCCCCCGCGTTTTCGGTCAAGCCAACTTTCGCGTTTGCCACCTGTCGCTTCCCGGCCTCACCACGAAGTTGCCAGAAAATCTCGCATATTTGAGCCACACCAGTGGCGCCAACCGGATGGCCACGGGCGATTAGCCCGCCAGATGGGTTCACTGGATGGCGACCGGTCAGCTCGGTTACCCCCTCGTCGATTAGCTTCCCGCCTTCTCCCGGCTTGCACAACCCCAGCTCCTCATAGAGGAGCAGTTCGGCTGGCGCGGAAGCATCGTGTAGCTCGATAACGTCCAGGTCCTCGGGTCCAATCCCAGCTTTATCGTAAGCCTGTTTAGCTACTAGCTCGGTGGTGTGACCCTCATCGCGGCCTGAGGCTAAGAGAGAGGTGCGCACCCATACTGGCTTTTGGGTGAATTGGTTTGCGATCGATCCAGCGCAGAGAATGACTGCAGCCGCGCCGTCACCAATCGGCGAGCACATAAGCCGGGTTAGCGGGTCAGCTACCAGTGGGGAATTTAGTATGTCCTCTAGCGTGTACACTTCTTGATACTGAGCGTATGGGTTCAAGCTGCCGTTGCGGTGGTTTTTCACTGCGATTCGCGCGAATTGTTCGCGGGTCGTTCCATACTTTTTCATGTGATCGCGGGCAAATTGAGCATAGAAATCCATGAACAAAGAGCGCGACTCGCCAGCACCGGACGGCTTTTCGTTCTCGCTAGAGGCCTTTTTCGACGCTGCGTCGGCGTTTGCCTTGGCCACGATCTGCTGCATTAGCTCCACATCTATGGCCGACCCGATAGCGGCAAAGGAGCGCTTTTTGTCCTGATGGTAGAGTTTTTCCATCCCTACCGCGAGCACAACGTCATACATCCCAGAGGCCACATAGAGCCACCCAACGTGAAAAGCTGTTGCGGAACTTGCGCAGGCATTCTCGGTGTTGATTATCGGTATGCCGCCAAAGCCCATTTCACGAAGCACCACCTGGCCTCTGACGCACTCCTGGCCCGTAATCAGCCCGGCCATAGCATTTCCTACCACGGCGGCTTCGATCCGCTGGCGAGCAACACCAGCGCCTGTGAGAGCTTTGTCGACAGCCTCTCGGACGAGCGCTTTCATGCTCTTGTCCAGATATTTGCCAAAGCGGGTCATCCCAGCGCCTATGACCGCTACTTCTCTCATCGTTCTGCCCCCTTTTTAGCTTTGATTCTCAGCGAACGAGCAAACTCTGCCTCTAATTATACCCTGCTTCCGGGAAACAGTGGATACACACTAAGTGTGGGTGGGCACTTGAATAGCAAAACGTTTGCTCCCATCGGTTGTTCCCAGTCGGTTAAAACTTCCGGTCAAGCGGACCTCTGATTGTAAAGACCATCTCGTCTGACCGGGCTAAAGCCGGCGTTTCGGATGCATTGGTTAATTTGCGCAAGCAAATTTTCGTCCACCTTTGGCAGTTCGCCTTTGGCTGCAAGTACCGCGGCGTTCACGGCATTTATTGCGCCGGTTTCCTGCATGTCGTTGGCGCCCCCACGAAGCGCTTTTGCGGCAGTTTCAAAGCCCATGGTCAACCACAGCGCGCCATGGTTCGGAATATTGTCCAGCGCAAGTCTGGCAATAGCTACCTCCCGCAAATAGTGCAACCGTACCTCTTCCGGTTGGATGAGAGCGTTTTTAACGGGCTCGGCCACTTCGCGCGCCTGGTCTAGGTTGATCGGATAAACCGCCCCTCCAACAGTCGCCACCCTAGGAGCGGTGCGGGTCGTAGCGAGGCGCATAGGCCAGACTTTGAAAGCAGAAAGCTTTGCTGGATAGCCTTTTTCTAGCGCACGGTCTTGAATTTCTCGTAGGATTAGAAGATGCTGTACTTTCTCTTCGCGAGTCTCGCCAAGGCCAAACACCATGCTCACCCAGCTGCTGGGGATACCAAGTTTAAGAGAGGTCTCGACTATCCTCACCCAATCTGTCACGCTGACTCTATTGGGCGAAACCAACTTGCGAACGCGGGTTGACAGAATTTCGGCCGAAGCTCCAGGCAGGCTGTCTAGTCCCGAATTGCGAAGCTCAGCCAGAAGCGCTTCTGCCGAACGACCCGTAAGCTGCTCCAGGCCGTAGATTTCCTCGGGACTAAGCATCGCCACATGGATTTCCGGAAATTCTCGTTTGAGCAGCCTGAGCAGGTCAGTGTACCAAGAAAATGGAAGGTTAGGGTTTACGCCCCCTTGAATGAGCACATAGGTCCCGCCGTACGCTCTTATCTCCTCCATTTGCTGACGTATTTCATCGAAACTCAACGTCTTGGCTTCTGGATGGTTTTTGGGGCGGTAAAAGTAGCAGAAGCCACACGCCACGGTACATACGTTGGTGTAGTCTATCACTCCGCCAACTAGGTAATAGACAGCTTGCGGGTCTGCCCTTCGCAGACGAGCCTGGTGGGCTGCGGACTGCAGCTCGTTAAGCGGCGCATCGTAAAGGCGCACAATTTCGGATGAAGATAATCGTTCGCCCGTGCACGCTCGTTCGAGAACTTTGGCATACGACATCTTGCTTACTCCCCTGGATTTAGGCGTTTTGCGTAAGCTTTGATCTTTACGCCGACCGAATCAAGAGAAATTAAAGGGTTTTCTGGAGCAATGCCGGTGCCCAAGCGCGGGAAAACATTGCGCAAGGCAGGATCTCCTAAAGAGACCGATGACGGTCAAAAACAAGAATTAAGTAGTCGTTCCGATAATTAGCCAATTGGACCTCGGAATGCATGCACTTTAGGTCATCTAACCGTTGAGACGTGGCACTCTCTTGATCGGGAAGGCTATATGAGCTAGGGTGTGGTACGCTTGGGAGGCTTTTTAGAGCCCTGATTTTGGGCAGCGAAACTATATACGGGGGCCAGGTACATACACCTACTCACACACGCTCTGACGGGGGTTCAAGTGGAAAGTAGCGAGAAAGTCCTCAAAGTACTTGCTGAAGGGAAGGGCGATTACAAGCTTGTGGATCCCGATGAGCATCGGCGATCGATCAAACAGAAACCTCGCGGCATGCGAAAGAAGCTGATGGGGCTTCGCGAGGCGATTGAGCGCTACGTAGCGGATGGTGACTACCTTGTATGGGAGATCAATTACTTACAGCGCGGACCCGCAGCTGCGATTCGCGAGATTATACGGCAGCGAAAGCGAAATTTATGGTTGGGAGGGAAGTTCACGTGGGTCGCCGTGGCGTTATTGGCGGAGGCCGGCTGCTGTGATCGGGTTGATGTAGGTTTTTTCGTCAGCGGTCCAGCGCTGACGCGTCTGGCGCTCGAAGGGCGAGTCAAGTTCTATGAGTACAGCAATTTGGTGATGACGGCTCGGTTACGGGCCGGAGCGATGGGGGTAAGCTTCCTGCCAGTCCGCTCGTTCGGGGGCACCGACGGCTTCAAATACTCCGGCGCTAAGCTGATTGAAGATCCGTTCACTGGAAAGCCGGTCGTGGTGGTGCCGGCACTGAATCCTGACGTTGCGCTCATTCACGTTCACCAGGCCGACGAGTTCGGAAACGCGAGAATCTTTGGCGCAAGCATAAGCGATGTCGAATCAGCGTTGGCGTCGCGTAAGGTGATAATTACCGCCGAGGAAATAGTCAGCACTGAAGAGATTCGGCATAACCCTGGGCTTACCAAAATACCCTACTTCGCGGTGGATGCCGTGGTGCATCAGCCTTTCGGAAGCTACCCGGGCGAATGCGCCGGATACTATGCTTCGGATACCGAGCACGTTGGCGAGGTATTCGCTGCCATTTATCGCGATCGAATTAAGGAATATTTGGATAAGTGGGTTTACAGTGTCAGCAACGAAGAAGACATGTTTAGCAAGCTGGTCGGAGTCGGCAAACTAAACGAGCTCAGACGGCGGGCGACGATAGTAGCGACGGAGGGATATCGGCCATGAGCTTGCCTAAGTTGCATGGAATCGGTGAAGGTCCCTGGCGCGGCGAAGAGCGAGCTTCAGCGTTTGCGGAGCGAGAGTTCCAGGTATGTATTGCGGCGCGCATGGTGGAAGACGGATCCACGTATTGGGTGGCCGGTGGTGGGGGGCCGATGTACTCGGTGTTGATGGCAAAGCGGCTGTATGCCCCGGACGTGGTGTACGTCACGGAAGACGGGTTGGTGGGCGCGGAGCCTCTTTTGCCGTTTGATCCCGTGATGACGCTAGCGGCTGCCCGACCTGCGTATCGCGCACTAATGTGGACAACCATGAGCGGAATAGGGGATCAATCCGGAGTGGGATACCTCGACTACGGCGTATTGAACACGTTGCAGGTCGATCCGTATGGCAATGTGAATTCTACTTGGCTTGGCAGTTATCCCAGCGAAGGCAGGCGTATGAACGGCCCAGGCGGAGCCGACACGATTGCGTCTGTGTGTCGACGCTTGGTGCTCATGACCGATCACCAGCGACGCAAGTTTGTAGAGCGCGTGGATTTTATTTCGTCGCCGGGATATTTGGACGGCAGCCCTCGAGCGCGAGAACTTGCGGGTCTGCCCGAGGATACTGGACCTTACGCCGTGATTACCAACTGGGCGGTATTCGACTTCGAGGCCGAGAGCAGGCGTTTGCGCTTGCGGGCAATTGCACCGTTTGTGACGGTCGAGCAGGTGCTGGGCGAAATGGGGTTTAGGCCAATAGTCCCGGCGCCTGATGAGATTCAGGTGTTAGACCCGCCTACTGAAAGAGAACTCACCATTTTGCGGACAGAGATGGACGTACGAGGCCAGTTTACCGACGCTGCGCCGGACTGGGTTGTCTGGGAGGACAACCAGTGGAAGATGGTTAAACGGGAGCCGCAAAAGGGTGCTGGGCCCGGCTTCATCTGATAGTGGGATTTTAACCAGGGAGTACGTAATGGAACCAGCGGGCGAAGAATTTCCTTTAAGATTAGCTCGGCACGAGCGCGAGCCGCCCTCGACAATGGTAACTGGTGCCTAACATGGGCGGCTAAAAAGTTATACGGTTATAGCAATACGGTTATTTGGTCGGAAGAAAACTCGAGACCAAAAGGGGGACAACACAATGGACGAACTAAGAACCTTTGAACACGTGATCATCGATCCGCAGTTCCAACAGAAGGTCAAAGCCAAGCCAATCGAACTCAACGAGAAAGAGAAAGCGGTACTTTCTCAGGCATTCAAAACGCCAGCCCTTTTCCAGCTGCTCAGCACGCTTCGTAGCCGCCGCTTCGGCATTGGTTACAGGTACGAAACCGGCGAGCCGGAGACGATGACGTGGTCGCACGGAAAGACGGTGGTACAGGAAAAAGGACCGCTTGCGCATAAATCTCGCCACGAACCTTATCCACTCTCCGAGGTGGAGGAGGCGCTGATTGCTTGGGCGGCCTGCGGTCCTAATGGGGTGGTTCTTGCAGACGCTCCTGTACACGGCAACCTCAGCACCTGGCTATGTTGGGCTGGACGCACAATTCCGGCTCCGTGCAATGACGTAGCGGTCGACCTTTTTATCGTTAATGACAAAGGCACGTTTCTTTACCGACCCTCGATGGAACGCACAAGCCCGCTAGAGATCGCTTCTGAAGAAGATTACTGGAAAATTCTCAACTGGTACCGTGAGGGCTGTATCAAGCTTTCGGATAAACGTATCGATATAGGTTGGATGGCTGGTCCCGAAGGTACCAAAGTGAACCTCGCGGGTCCGTGGCAGTACAATCTGAACCGGCCTGGTTCGACGTGGTTTATCCCGGTCGGCGAGCTAGGCTTCGAGTGGACAAACGTTCTGTTCACAATGTACGAGTGGTGGCACGTCTACTTGGTGGACCCGGATACCGGAGAGCCGGCTGGGTGCAAGGAGTGGGTTAAGCCTGGAATGCTGGAGATGGGCATGCCTGTGCCCGTATACGACGAACTTCTGGTGCAAGTCAGCGCTCACCAGGTAGGATGCTGCGTGGACAACATGCGGTTGGCAGCGGAGGCGCTTGGACTTGGAGCGTGGGTATTTTGCGGCGTCACTAGCGACCTTATTTTGGGTGGTATTCCCGACTTGGCCAAGGGTCTAGGCTTCAAATATATGGAGCGCGACCCAGCGAAGAACCCCAACAAGGTGTTAACCTCGATTGGGCTGCCAGGCATCAAAGAGGCTTGTGTTACGCCGTCTCCCCAGTTCCCCACACCGAAAGACCTGTGCGACTACGTTTGCGAGATAAGATACCGTCGAGGCAGCATCTTTGCTCGTGAGGACAACTGGGCGATCCGCAACAAGGGGCCGTATAAGCCAGAGGTGATGAAACAGATTGTCGAGCATCCGAGAATCCGGATTGCCGACTGGGTGAGAGAAGCAGCCGAGGCGACCGTCGAGTATATCGTCGATAAATGGGGTTGCGCGCCTGCTTTTACTAACCCAATGCATGCGCAATTTACGGCACAAATTCACCACGTTGATATCGACTATTACAAGAGGTTCTACACCAGCAGAGACGGTAGCGATCTGCCGTTCATGATCACGCCCCAAATCCTCAATCACTTCAAGACGTATCACAAAGGGGAGCCCGATCCGTATGCTAGCTAGGCGGCGCCTGAAGCTCAGCAGCCATGTCTGTTGCAAACAGCACAGGTGGACCCTGCTAGACATGCTCGACCAGGTGGCTTCGCTTAGCTGCGAGAATCCGGTGATCGAGACGGTCAGCTTTACCGAGAAGCTTGTAGCGCTGAACGAGCATCTTGTGCCGACGCATGGAGCTGCCGTCTCGCTCGCCGACAGAATAATGAAAGCTCTGGATCTGGAGCTCGGCGGGAACTCGTGCTTGTTCAACGGACGGTTAACGCTAGAGGCGATACTGGAAATCGACGATAAGGAGGTGCAGCAGAACCTGGAAAAGCTGTCGAGCAAAGGATACGCGGTTGAAATAACGGAGGTTTAATTAGAAAGACTTGTGGAAAGCAGTATGCAACTAGGTCTAACAACAGAGTGACAGGGGGATTAAACCGATGGAATTCATGCAAGTTTGTGGTCTGCGACGGAGCATTCGGTTCTATAAAACCTGGCAGCCCGTGGAGCGGGAAAAAATTCAAAGAATCCTGGAGGTGGTTCGTCTCGCCACCACATGTCCTGGGAACCTGCAACCGTGGCGCGCCATAGTCGTAGACGCGACGAAGCTTGACCCAAAAGACCGCGACTTACTCCTCTCCTGGGATAACTACCAAGGCGCTCATCGAACGGCACCGATTTGGATTTATTGGTTCGCTAATGTCGAAGATGGGCGCCCGCAGGCGTTCCAAAAGCGAGTTCACGAGCTCATGGACGTAGGCGCCCTTGCAAGCTGCCACGGGTGGACCCACGAAGCGATCGATGCGGCGATAGAAAAGGGTGAACAGGCGCCCGAGGGTATGCCGCAGATCAGTATGTTACACAACATGCCACAGGAGATGTCGCTCATTTTCGCCCGCAGCGAGACGGTCGGCGCGTGCGCGGTGGCATGCTTAGCCGCGGTCAATGAAGGATTAGGCACATGTTTGCACATGGCGGCAAATGCCGACAAGGTTCCCGAATTGAAAAAGTTCTTGAAAGTCCCGGACAGTTGGGAACCTGTGTGGCTGCAATTAGTCGGCTATCCAGCAGAGGATCCAGAGGCTGGGGGGCAACGACCGCGGTATCCGTTCGAGCAGCTCTTTTTCGAGGGTCAGTACGGACGCCCGTTTGCCCGAGACGAAAACGTCGTTCAAGAACTCAAACGTGAAGGTTTGATAAGAACACCCGCGCCTAAGCCTGAACGCTTCCAGGAGCTTAGGTACCTGGCACAGATGTTCGGCTTCCCGGTGTAAGCAAGAACAAGACGCTGGCAGAGCCCGAGCCGATCGGCTGAGAGCTCTGCCAGCTGCCTGCCATACGCCAAAGATCACCCGTCAAGTATTTGGACTTTGTGGTCTGCCTGTTGGTAACGTCTCTTCCGCCTATTGGTGTGCCCGCAAATACTTGTGTACATTACTCGGTCGGTTGGGAGGTAACTCGTGTTGAGCAACGAAATACGTTCCTATCAAAGTGTCCAGAAGTGGATAGCTAATGTGGATCGCATGTATCACTTGAGTGACGAGGAGTGGGAGCAACGGCTTAAGATATTAGCGGAATTTTGCGAAGAAGTTGGCAAAAATCCGGATGAGATTATCGCAGAGGCGTTGGAAGACAAGACACAAAAGGTTGACTTTATGCGCCAGGTAAGGCGCATGTCTAAACAGGTTTCCAGCAATTCCAAGGCGGCGCATGACTGGCAGAACGTGATTAGAAGCTTTTTCATTCATAACGGTGCCCGCGTTGTGGTGAGACCATATCCCGAAACTTAGCCTAGGAAACAGAACTAAGATGATACTACGCTTAGCGACGGTGCTCCATGTGCTGGCGGCAAGCATATATGTCGGCGGAAGCCTGTTTTTGGAGCTGGTCTTCACACCCGCTCAGGAGTTTATCCCGCCGGCTCAGGCAAGCGTGATAGGACAAAGAGTCGGCCGGCGATTCGCAATTTTAGCGTGGGTTGCTCTACTCATCCTTGGCCTTACGGGGGTGGTACAGCTCTATGCCTTCGATATGCTTAAGGCGGAATTTTTTCAGACGAGAGTCGGCTTGTGGACGCTTGTCATGGTGATCGCGTGGGTATTCCTTGTAGTGAACGGCGCCATCATGACGTTTTGGTTAAGGCCGAAACTTGAAGGTAAATTGCCCCTACCTGTGAAGCCAGAAGATGGCGTGCGGAAGTTGGAAGAGCTTACCCAAGCGTCGCGCCAGCTCGAAAAACTGGTACGGGTGAATACCGCCGTCTCGGCAGTTGCCCTGGTCGTCGGCGCATCGATAAGGTATGGCGGCTTATTCTAGCGGCAAGTAGGCGACCGAGAGGGCATTCCTGCGCACCCGAAATGTGGGCTAAACTCAGAAGGCTTCTTCGCAGGGTCTCTCAGTTACATGCTCACCTAAACAACTGGAGCCTGTCCCCAGACAATTTGCCTAGTGATTTAGATAGCTTTCGCAGCAAAGTGCCAGTGACCCGACCTGAAGCTCTGCAAACGCTCGCGTTATTTGACGAAAACCCTAAAAATTCCCAGCAAATAGTTAAATTTACCGTTCAAACCGAACACTCACCACCAATTTACCTAGGCTTTACCGAGCGTGAGATTTCAATATACGCGGCAGAGCTTGCAAAATACTGGGCAGCAATTGGCATAAAGCGCGGTGACAGAATCCTACTTTACGATTATGGAACGAGTCCTCTCGTCTACTTGGCTTCTTTTGCGTTTACACCACATCTAAACCGAGGCGCGGCCGAACGCCTTGGGGCAGTGGCGATTTGCAACGATGGCCTGCCTGAACTGGTCGATAGAGCGATACACGTCGTACGCTTCGTCAAACCGCGGTTCGCGTTTGTCCGCGAAGAGGTTGAAAACCCTTTCTTAGGGCGCTTAGCGAGCGAAGGGGTCCTACCAGATTTGGAAGAATCGTTCGAATGCGTCGTAGTATCGGCCGACGAGACGATTTTCCTTAAAAACTCCAACAATTTGCCAGCCGAGTTCGGGAAACTCCAACTAACTGAGCGCAGATTGTTACGGATCGACGTTGCGAGATTTTTTGCCTTGCAATGTCCCCTAGATAGCCGTTCCTTCCACTTTTCCCCAGATCTACATTTTGTCGAGACGGTAGATCCTACTACATTGAAGCCGCTCCCGTCGGGAGAAGAAGGAGCAATAGTGGTAACGCCTATTTTTATTTTGGCTCAACCAGTGCTTCGCTATATGTCAAATTTGATAGGCTCGATCGAATGGGATTGCTGCCGATGCGGTAGTAAACAACCCAGACTGTTGTTTTAAAAGTATGTGGTCTCAACTCAAAAATCGTTGTGTGAGAGAAGCTGAATGGATCGATCCGATAGAGGTTGCAGACCCTGAGTATCTTTTGCGACTCCAGTGGCGACGGATAAAGCGAGTACTCCATTACGCCTACGATAACCTGAGCTTCTATCGTGAGCGTTTCGACTCGATTGGCTTGCACCCCGCTGATGTCAAGAACTTGGACGACTTCTCTCGCATTCCGCTTCTGAGCAAGTTGGACTTGATTGCGGAAACGAAATCTCGGCAGAGTTTCTCGATCGGCATAGAAGCTTTCAATAAGCGCCCTCCTTTTAATGTCGTGATGACGTCTGGCACTCATGGCTTTCACACGTTTGCAGCGGTCGGACGAGCAGAGCTGACGCGCGGCGCGATGAGGGCCGTGTTGCGCGAGTTCTGGATGCAGAAGATACGGCCGGGGATGAGTGTCATGACACTTAGTCCAGCCTGGCATTTCTTGAGCTTGCTGGACAGTAGAGCGTTGACAGCGATCGGGGCCAGGTGCGTTTCCCCATTCGGAACTCATACTCCTCGCTTCGCTGAGCGGTTCCTTGATGCGGTGGTGAACTTACGTCCTGAGTACGTCTTGACCATTCCGCCGGTGCTGTACGCGATGCTCTCGGTTTGCGAGCGGCGGGGAATCGAGCCGCGCGAGGCTTTCGCCAGCGTGCGATATGTCTCTGCCGTTGGAGAGGCGGTTACACCAAGACTTAGGCAAAAGCTGCGCGACCAACTGGGCCTTGATGATTTCTTCGAACGCGGAGGCTCTAGCGACGGTTTGTGGGGTGGCGGCGAGTGCTCGCGTCATAACGGCCATCACGTTTTTGCTGATCTCTTTTATGTCGAGATCGTTGATCCCGTTACTAACCAGCGACTTGGTCCAGGCGAGAGAGGCACTATTGTGGTGACAAATTTGGTTCTTGGCAAATCGCTTTATATCCGCTTTAACTGCGAGGACTTGGGGAGTATCGCCACTGACGTGTGTGAATGTGGTAGGACCCATCCACGGGTAGAGATTTTCGACCGTCTTGACAACCAAATTCAAGTAAATGGGCGAGAGATCACCGTATATGACATCCGCGCTTGTCTCGACGAAATTGACCAGCTTTGTGGCAGGTCCTTCTTTGTAGTAAAGCAGCGTAACGGCGGGTTCAGAATCGACGTGTATGATCCGGACGACACGCTCCATAATGTGAGTTCAGAAGCGAGAGCGGCACTACTAAAAAGATTTGGGCTTGATGCCGAGTTTCGGGGTATTCGCTCGATGCCTGCGCGGTGGAAAGGTCGCCTTGTTGACGAACGGCAAGTTGCTATAGGCGAGGGATACCCTGGTGAGTAAGGGTCGCTGACGCTTAGCGACATGTCCAAGAAAGTCGCAACTTTACCGAATTGGTTTTGGCCGGAGGGCGTAGCGCGCTCTATTGGAATTCCTCCCCTTTTTTTAGATGAACTCCTGGTCGAGAGGTGGGCGGATGAAACTCCGCAAAAGGTTGCCTTTATCACCCAAAGCGAAGAGTACACGTACCAGCGATTGCGCGAAGTAGTAAATCGTGGTGCTAGAAACATTGACGAGCTGTGTCGCTCGAATGGTAACAGAGTCCTTATCGTCGAGGAGTCGCCTGCGACATCCTTGCTTCTTCTGCTGAGCGCCTGGAAGGCGCGATGCTTCGTGTGCCTGTTGCATCCTGAGCAGATTTCGTTAGCTTCCCGTTTTGCGCCCAACGTAGTTATCTCCAGTGCGCACAAGCCGCATGATAATGTGGCGATAACGCAGCCAGAGGCTATCTTTACCGAGTCTGCTGACCAGCCGATCGAAGGCAGATGCGAGCTGAGGCACCGGTCGGTCGCGATGCCCAGTATAGATGGTTTTCTCGTATTCCACTCCCACTATAGCCTTGCCGCCGGTATACTAGCGCTCGTGACCTTCCTGGAGATTCCGCAACAGCTTCGGGTCGTTGTAGCTAATCATCCCACGACTTGGCACGGACTTTATAGCGCCTTGCTTGCCATGTACCAAGGGGGTACGGCGATTGTAAATGCTACGAGTAGTGCGCAAAGCCTCGTGCAAAATATGTTGAACTTCGACGGCGAGGCCCTGTTTGTAACCCCCGAACAGGCAGGCGAGCTGATAAGCGAGGTAGGCCCGCGCCAGCGCAGGGAGTTGAGGGAAAAGGCAAAATGGGTCGTGATGGCGATCGAAAGCGCTTTTTCAGCCCGCGTGCGGGAATCTTTGCGGAACCTTTTTCGGCGGCCTATCATCACATTATTTGGAATGCCGGAAACAGGCCCAGCCATAGCAACGCATCCCAGTTGGTATGTTACAGAATCGGCAGGCATCCCCATCACCAATGTCGAATTGCGACCCGTCGACCCCAAGAGCCGGGAACCAATAGAGGTACCATGGGAGCTGCTCGAGTATGCCGGGGTGGAAATAAAAGCCTCTCATCTTATGGTGGAGTATGACGATCCCAAGATTACCTCGCAGAGGCTCAGGCGGCGCTGGTTTTTCAATGGCCTTCTTGCCATGATGGACGCAAACGGACTGTATTACCTACTGGATTAAAGAACGCGCCGGAGAGTCTTCGGTTATAAAGCCGAAAAAGATGACACTCTATTGAAAGCGGACCGAGCGATGGAGAACGACAGCTTTCTTAAAAAAATCAGCGACTATTTCAACTCTCAGTATAATCTTTTGGTATATCATCCGCTTATTGATGAGATAGCGCGAGGAAGTCTTACTAAGCAGCAGCTAATCGTCTTTGCCGAGCAATTTCACCACTTCCTGGTTGAAGCGGAGTACCGCTTCTCGGCTGTAAGTGTCGTACGCAGCCCTGACCTGGAGTCAGTAAAGCGCAACCTGGCTCATGCCATCGAAGAGGCTGGCCACATGAAATTGTGGCTGCAGTTCACTCATGCGTTAGGTATTGAGGAAGCAGATCTCGAGCAAACTGAGCCCAGACCTGGGGTGTTGAACTTTACGAACTATTTTTACCGACTAAGCTTTATGGCAAGCCCGGGAGAGGTTGCTGCGGGAGCAGGATTGCCAGAAGGCATGTTCGCTCACCAATGCGAGCGTATCGCTGCTGGACTCGCCTCACATTACCACTTTAACGAAGACCAAGTGGCTTTTTTCCGAGTTCACGCGAAAGCTGACCAAGAACACGTTGATTTGCACTTTTGGCGCATAGCCAAACATGCCACGGATGAAACGGCCAAAGCGAAGATCATGCGCGCCGCAAAGCTAGGCTTTCACTATTATAAAGAAATGTTTGACTCAATCTACGAGGCGGCACGAGAAAGCTCATGATATTTAAGGGCGCCGGCACGGCAGGTGTCGCCTCTTATTCAACTTGGTGCGTGTAACCCAGCGGTGGTGCGACCTGCGTCATGCAGTAGTAGCGAAGCAACGACCGCAGTTCTCTTTACGGTCTTGCGAATTTGGTTCAGCTAATTGCCGACATCTTCTTTCCAGCACAAGGACGGAAGGGTTCAGAGGCTAGCTGCAAGCTTAGATGGAGGTCAAGTCGTTAGAGGCTGGTTCGTGGCCACGTAGATTCCACTCTGCAGGTGCGTGTCTCGCCTGGCGATTATCCCATCGCCTCGCACTGAGCGCATACCACTTATCGACACCTAAGCGGCATTCTTGACGGCTGGACAAAGGGAGACAAGCTGCGGAAGCCGAACAAATCCCGTGCAGGCGGGGACACACATAGGCTTTTTCTTAGCTTGAATCACATAATGGTTGAGGCGATTTTTCGGTCCGACGCCTGCCTACCCTCGGTGCGGCTGTTGGAACTTTCGATTCCTGCAGGAGAATCCTCCTATTGTTCCGTCGATCTGCTTTGCTGTGGAACGCGTTCTTGGAGAAGCGGCGTAACGTCCGAAGCCTAGGCCAGCTAAGCTTTATGTTGACGACGTTCGCTAGCTGCCCGAGACTATGTCTGGCAGGCGCTAGGCTTTTCCATTTTGTTTCTCCTCAAAGCCCGCGAAGGTCAATCTCTAATGTCCTACACCAGTCCCCACTTCAATCCGGGTTGAGTAGGCATTTGTCACACCGTAGCTAATCAGCTTTGTTATCCCGCCTGAGTGCCTTCTGTTTGTATACCGCTCATCAACCGCGCAAAACGACAAAGCGCGGTGTGCATAAGCTCTCGTTCCAAAGGGCACTTTGATGCAGCAGTTCTTCGGCGTCGCTGCGTGCGTGATGGTACGTATCGTCGATTTGTGCAGGCAATAGGCTGCTCGCTCCAACCTCGTCGCGGCTCACTCATATACTTCCTGGCTCACAGTTGGCTGGCGTGTGTCTGCCTTGGCATAGCCACTGCGCAAAGAAAGCGGTGCTTTGTGGGAATGGGCCCAGTTCTTGAGGCAGAGCAGCGCCGGTTTAGAGCGGATCCCTCTCATTTTGGCGGCTTATTCCACGCCTTTTCGATAGGCATTCCCCAGCGTCCCGCGATTGCTCGGCTTTTACGTGCATTTTCTAGCCCAACATGAAGTAAAGGGTCTTAGGCACGGTATGACGCCGGGTTCAAACCAGCTTTGAACGAGCTCGCCGGCATGTTTAGGCTCAGAAGAGCTCATGGTCGCGAATGCCCAGCGCCGGTGTCGCTCATTCGCAATTCTAGCCGGTTCGGTCGATGGCGTGATTCCTGTCCAGTGCGACGCTCAGCTCTGCAACCAAAAGGATCGCGTCGCTCGGCCACTCTTAAGCTCGTTTTTCAGGCGATAAGTACTTCGTAACCGAACGTTATGACACCCGTTGGAGGTGATGATCACTCCGTTCACCGCTACGCTTGCTCACGCTTTGATTTTGACGGGAACATGCTTGTGCTGCTTCCCCAGCTTTCCGAAACTGCTCCCTGTCAGAACGCGCTCCTGGTACGCTCGATAGGTTTCTTGTGCCACGTCTTCGCGCACCACAAGCCGAAGCGCACCCGACAGCGCTCGTGCCCCGGTTAGGAATTGCATTGAGCAAGCGATCGAAGCGGCAAAGTCGAGAAGTTGTTGAAGGCTGCTACGCCTTACGGCGAAAGTACGACCTAGTGTCGATAAGATACTTGGTTCTTGCTGAACGCGGGTCGCGCTTAGCGACCTTTCGTCAGGCTTGGTTTAAGCCCTGTGTGCGCTCAGTTCAAATAAATCGCGTCTAGCTTTCGGCGGACCTTCAGAACGGCGATCGTCTCCAGCCGGAGGCGAATCTTTTGTGTGTGTAGGAGTGGACGTATCAGCGGCCCTCACTCCCGAGAGCTGCCTAAGACACGCCAGAAAGTTCTAGACATGCAAGATGATCCACTGCCGCGTCCAGATGCAAGCTCCGTGAATGCCGGGAAAACTGCTCGGATGGGCGCGCCAACAACCTGTAGGAACCTGATGCCGACGCGGCTATAGGGTCGGCGAGAAAGTAGGTTAACACCGGTAGGAGCTCGATGCTTCGTCTGGCCGCCTTCTTGTGGCACCTCCGCAAGCGACTACGAAAATGACTTCGGTTGGGTTCCGTTGACTTATCCGAAATAGCGCCCGAACTTGAAGCAACGTGTCTCTTCAAAAGTTGCCCCCCAATAAAAGACTTCGAAAGCGCTATTAATTCTTTAGGCAATCGCTGGGTGAATGTCACTTGTGACAATAAGAGCGCTAGCACTTGCGTGGAAGGACCAGTGCTGGGGACTATGTGACGCAAGAAAGGGATGAGGCATACCAAGCTTGAGCGGTAAGGGAGTGCGGTCAGCTGAAAGCTGAAAACAGGACACGACGATGCGCGCGCCAAAAAGCATGGTGTGAATGCGCGCTACGTTAGGCGAAGCGATTATATCTTACAACGGAGGGTCGCACGGATGACGGGACGCTCGTTGTCTGGAGACGAGCTTGACGGTGGCGAGGCGATCGACGCGATGTAATGAACTGCGCTCGGCTCAGATAAGTTGACACTCTCGACTGCAAAGTCAGCCAGAGGCGCAGCCAGGCGCCGAACGCGGCGTCAACCAGCCGTAGCTATACGCCCCTCCAGGGCTCGAAAGACGCTGGCAACCCAATTCGGAGCCGGTTTAAGCCCGGCATCTTGCCGCACCCGAGACATCCTGTGCCGTACTGGAAACTGCCCGCGGGACGGCTAAGGCCGTAACGCCGCAGAAGCGTGGAAGAAGCTCGCCGAAGAGGATCGGGGAAGCTCACCAAGGTGAAAGTGAAAGGAAGGGAAACTTTAGACGATTGGCGACAAAAGCCTGACTAATTCCCTCGAGAGCGAACCCTTCTCACCACCATCCGATGGTTGGGGGGGCAGGCACCGCTCGTGGAAACAGGGCAAGGCTCTGACCAAGACGTGGCGGCGCAAGCCAAAAATACCTGGTCGGCGCATGTGGTCCTTGGCACCCGGAGGTCGGCGAAGCGGCGAGCTTAAGTTGGTTGCGCACGGACAGGTTTTCCTCGAATTCAAAGGGTGATATCCCGAGGCACCTACCGCGTGCTCGTGTGGCCTCTTTGCGTGCATCCGTGCGAGTATGCGAACAGCCGAGAAGCGTTGCAGCAAACGTTTTTCTCGGTGGGTCGGCAGGCTCTACCGAAAAGCGTATGCTTGGCGCGGCCCTCTGTGATGGCAAGCGCAGCGTAAGTAGACACCCGAGGCATCGCAATAGGTGATACGAAGAGCCGACGTTTTGCCATGCATGTCGGACGTGCAAAAGTCGGCGAAGTTACCAGCTAGCGCCCATTTCCTCGACCCCGGAATTTTTTCGATTCACCCGATACCCGAACGCAGAAAGACGAATAGCGCATCGTGGCAACCGACGATGCCTCCACAGCTGCAACAACGCGGGTGAGAATGAGGACGTTCCAAGCCTTTGCAAAAGCGCGACGACAAGGAGGTCACCGCGCAACGCTACGCGCCGACACCGGAGCGCTACGTTAGCGCCGAGGAGGTCGAGAATTACGGTAAGCCGTTCGACCAAAGGATTCAGCGATCGGTGAGGAGGCTTGCCGAACAGCTGAACCACGCGCGGAAGCTTAAGGAGCCCATCCGGAAAATTTTTAACGAGGCTCGGCTTTGGGATTTGATCAACTCCTGAAAGAAAAGCGCGAGGAGATCTTGCGTGTGTCCGCCCGGCTCGGCGACTGCAACGTGCGGGTCTTTCGGTTCAGTTGTAAAAGGTGAATCGCACTAGGCCAGTGATTCTAAACTTCCTGGTGAAGAATGGAGCCCGGACGTTCTGCGCTCGATCTCGGGGGACCTCAACACGAACTCAAACGCCTGCTCCGCTGCCGCACCTATATTGTCACGGAGCGCACGCTCAGGCGGCACCTCGGTGACCGCCTGCCGCAAAAAGCCGTACCCGTATGAAAGACCCGGCAGAGCGCGTGCAAGGCAATTCTGGAAGCCATCGCCGTGACCGAGCGCTAGGCCAATCGGGGCCGGGCCGCGTTCGAACAGGACGAGCTGCCGCTGAACTGGTTTGTTCCGCACCTCTAGATTATCGGTGAAGCGGCTCGCGCTCCGCCCAATAGCATGCACCTCGTCGCGCCCGACAGACACCCGGAGGTCGAGATTTCTGGTGTATGATGCCTGTGCTCGCGCCTGACCGCCAGAGTTCACGTGGTTGACCAAACAGCCCCCAGAATCGCTCGCGATCGCTGTACAATACAACGCTCGATCCCGCTTTGGCAAAGATGACCCTTACTCAACTCGAAGACCTGGATAAACCGCACAGCGGTTAGAGAACTTGAGTTCTCCAAAGCCACTCCGGCGAATTTATGTAATAATGTATGCTCTACGTAAAATGTAATATGGTGTTTTCAAGCATATCAGTCGAGCTTCTCTATGGGGTAGGTATAGTGTATAGTTTACGTGATATACAATAGGAAAGCGACAATGGAGCTTTCAGGCAAACGGACTTCGCGGCGCGCGAGCGCCACCCACGTGGGCTTTGCAGACGAGGCGAACTGGAATGTCGGACATTTCCGTAGCGTCTGCTTGGTTACCACGCCGGCTGGGAATAGAAAGCGCCTAGATGAGAAGATTCGAAAGCTGCTAACTGAGTCAGAGTTCAAGTGGAGCGAACTGCGAGGGGAGAGGCAAAGCGGCGTAGCGCGTGAACTCTGCCAGCTCGCCATTGAAGAGGCGAGCAATGGGACACTGCGCATCGACGTGCTTGTTTGGAATATCAAGGATTCTCGCCACGACATACGAGGGCGGGATGACAGAGCCAACCTTGGGCGCATGTATTACCACCTTTTCCACAACGTTTTAGGATACCGCTGGCCTGACAACGCGGTTTGGAGCCTCTATCTGGATGAAAACTCGCTATTCGATTGGAAAACGATTAGAAAATGCCTCCGGAGGGTGGGTTCGCAAAAACCGAGGGGGGAACCTCAGCCTTCGCTTGGAAACCGGATATCATTTGGGCAAAGATTGAAATTGGGAAAGTTTTGGGTCAAAAGACTCAGGCCGGTGGATTCGCGAAAATATCCGCTGATACAGTTGGCAGACCTTTTTGCTGGGTTGGCCGTATTCTCGCATCACAACTTCGCCAAGTACCGGGAATGGCTCGACGTCAACTCGGATCAGCGCCAGCTATTCGCGGGTAGCACTAAAAGTCAGAGCTTTTCCCATAAAGAAAAGGCTCGTTTCAAGGTTCTCAAGGAATTTCACGACCAGTGCCGACGGAAAAAGCTCAAAGTGATTTTAGACGACAAAAAGGGGTTGCGGACGCCTGACCCGTCCGAGCCAATCAATTTCTGGTTCTACACGCCCCAGCACCAGCATGACAAAGCACCGACGAAGGTTCTGACGGCAATTCAGCGGTCACGCCATCCCAGTCACAACATCGTGCCGCTAGTCGCGACTGAGCCTGCTGCAGCCCGCTAACCATCCGAAGCCCTCCTATTGAAAGGACGTGCTCAAGTCGAGCATCCTGGCTTGGCGACGGGCCAGCTCACCCGGCACGGGCGCACTCCCACTTAGCTACAAGATAGCCCCCCAAGCGTCATGGCAAGTCTATCTCCGGAGATGTGCGCTTCTGATCCCGCGAACGCAAGGCAAGGGGCGGGGACCGTCGGTACCCCTTGCCGAAAGGCAGATGCACATCGTTGCCCGATGGGGAACGGTTATCGAACCGCAAGGCGAGCGGTGGCCGCAGCGTGATCTTTTCCGAACGCGTGCGCCGCGGGTAGAGCAAGCCTGGTTGCAAGACCCGGGGTGAAATCGCAGGTATGAGCGCACGGCGCTGGCACAGATAGCCGGTATCGCCGCGCAGATGGCGCGCCTTTGACCCCGCAACTCCGCGTATCAAGCCAAGCGGCGCCATCGCTTGCGCATACTCGGTCTGAAGCGCGCCAAGCTGGTTTGGCACCAAAAGGTCGCGGGCGTTAAGATGCCCTCTATCATCCAGCGGCACCACCAGCGCAGGAATACGCGGCGCCGACTCGTCCAGATGCAGGTTTGCGTAAGCCAGGCGTGCCCGGTATCTCGCCTGAAGTCACTCAAGGTTGAGCTCCACCCATTCGTCGAGCCGCTTCTTCCTTCAGGTGCCGGCGGCGCTATGGTCACTCGAGCGGAAGTACACAGGGGATGCGCTGAGCAGGAACTCAACCGCCACGGTGACATCCGGCCGCCGCTCCTAGGGCATAAGCGCCATCGCGTCCGCGTCGGGGTCAAGCCCGATTAGCACGCGCACTTCTCCAGCGGGATCGGCGTTGGGCGTCTCACAGGTACGGGCAATATGGCCGGCAACCGCCGCTGGCTCGTGCGGCGCGGTCATCTCGACCTTGCTTACCCGCAAAATCGCGCACCCAATCTAAGCAGCCGTCCTCAACTCTGTCGAAGGGTCGCTCTTCCCCGAGGCTTTCTTTTAGCAACAGCGAAGCGAGGAAGCTGTGTATGCCGGAGAGGGGCATCACATTACCTGCTACACATCGCTTCGTGCGGTGTGCGACGTCGCGTAGCTCGGCCGCGAGTTCCAAACCGCACCCTGCCTGCTACGAAAAGGAATCGGCTTGTCGCCCCACTGCGCCTAGGCTGCCCGCGCGCCGAGCTTACCCTCAAGGGTTGCCCGAGCCGTCACTATCGCGTCGCGTCTTCTGCGCGCACAGCTCCTTGAGCGCCTCGGAGGTCTGCTGCGTAAGCCAGCGCGCCACCGCCTTCTTCCGCACCCGGCGCCTGCCAAGCTCGCGCGCAAGCTTGGCAGCCCACCGCTCAGCCGGGGTGTTGGTGTCGAAGCTGACAAAGACCGGCTCGAATCACCGCCGGTGACTATCACCTGCCAGCTCTTGCTTCGCTTCCTTATCGTCGTCACGCCGGTCAGTGGAGCGAAATGGGGACAAGCGCGCAAGATAAACGCGGCATGTAGCGCAGGCAGGTCTCGGGTATCACGGAGAAGACGTTATTTTACGTGGGGTTATTGGGAATGCCGAGGGCGGGATTTGAACCCGCACGGGCTTGCGCCCGGAGGATTTTGAGTCCTCTGCGTCTGCCATTTCGCCACCTCGGCATACCAAAGGCGTTCGATCGCGATTCTCGACTATGACCTGATAGATAACGAAGAAGCAAGGGCAACCTTCATTTTACATCAAACGCGGAATTCGTAGAACTTCCAATCCGGATTCTGTAAGCATAAGCCGTACGGTACGAGCGCCGTTGGTCCACAATCATAGCTGACCTATTAACCCTGTCGGACAGACAACGCCTACAGGGCGAGCCATATCACGCACAGGATACATACGGCAACAAGATAGCTTGCTTTATCCTCTAATGCGAATACAACTGGGTCGACGGTGATTGCGCCTCGTTGGGCGATGAGCCATAACCTACTTATCCAGTAAAGCAGAATAGGGCATACAAGCCAAAGCCAGTGAGGATGAGCGTAAAGCCGCTTGACCTCAGGGCTGTCGACGTAAAGCGCCATCACCAATGCGGCCAGATAACCGCTTGCGGCTCCAACACTTTGAAGAAAAAAGATATCCTCACCCTTGTACGCCCGCCCTTCGCAAGCCGCTGTAGCATCCGCGCCAAAAGTTTTCAGTTCGGAAAGACGCTTGGCGAAAGCCAAGCTCAAGAAGAAAAACATCGAGAAGGCGATAAGCCATCGGGAAACTGGCACACTTACGGCCGCAGCTCCAGCCAAAATCCGCAGCGTGTAGAGCGCAGCGAGGCCAAAAACGTCGATCAAAACAAATTGCTTGAGAAAAGCTGAGTAAGCGAAACTGCCAGCCAGATACGTTCCCACCAAGCGAGCGAAGCGCAGCGAGATACCAAGAGCGGCCGTCACGATCGCCAAAAAGGCGAGTAAACAGGCGGCGAGTGCTGCGCTGGGCAGTGGTAGCCGACCTGCGGCAAGCGGCCGATATTTTTTCCACGGATGTTGCCGATCGACACTGACGTCAACCAGGTCATTGACCAAATATCCGGCACTGGCGCTCAAAGTGAAACACACGAAGGCAAGCATCCCTTTTAGCCAAACGTCCAAGCGGGTTACCTCGTGCGCAAGCAACATAGGCGCAAACACCAGCACGTTTTTGAGCCATTGATGGGGACGCATCGCCTCGACCAGATCCCGAAGCCGCCAACCTCGAGTGGGACCGATTATTTGCGCATCGGGCGCGATCCTCCCAAGCATTAGCGTTAGGATCGGCGAGGGCGCGACCACAAAAGCCCGGGTCGCGTGACGCCACACGTGTCGGTCGCGAAAGCTATCGCCTATGTAATCGAAGGGCCTGTCGCCGAAACGCTCGCGAATCTTTCTGACTTTCTCTCGCCCTGTAAGATTAACTTCGCCGTCGCTCGCAAGCACCTCACTGAACAGTCCCACATGAGCAGCAATCTGCCTAGCAAAGGCCTGGTCGCTGCCGGTGACCAAAACGATTTCGCGTCCGCTTGCTCGCTCCTGTTTGAGGAGTTCTAAAACTTCTTCATTGTAAGGCAGTCGTTCGACGTCGATGGATGCCAGACTAGCAAGCCGCTGCTTAAAACGCGCTCGCCGCCCGAAAAACCCTAGCGCGACCCGTAATGCAGCAAGAGGCGAACTTCGTAGCCCACACAGCATCGCCTCCCAGCTCGTATCGGTACCGATCAAAGTCCCGTCGAGGTCTACGCACAATATAGCCTCTCGCTGCAAGCCCGCTTTCTCGCTCGGCGGCTCAGAGTCTGCCACTGCCCAGATGCGGTCCCCCATGCTAAGTACTCGTGCTTAAAGCGCGCCAGGCGAACACAGTCTATCGCCCCTTGTCGGGCAGCATCTCGGGCCAACGGTCGTTCCATGGGCGCGCACACTCGTAGGCGTATGAGGCCTGAAGAACGAGGTCGTCGCGATACCGCTCGGCGATTATTTGCAAGCCACACGGCATCCCGGAATCAGTAAATCCCGCACGCACCGAACTTGCCGGATGACCACTGAAGTTAAACGGGTAGGTAAAAACGATAAGCGAGAGCGCCTGCGCCATAACCTCGTCAATTGAGCGGCCCTCTACCGAAATAGACGGGCCGTCAGCAGGATAAGGCTCGATCGGAAGCGTGGGAGTGAGCAAAAGGTCGTAGCGCGCGAAAAGGTCTTCAAGCCATTGGTTAAATTTAGAGCGCACTTTTTCGCACTCGACAACGTCCTCCCAAGTAAGGCGAGCAGCCCTCTCGATCGAAGCGAGAAATGTGCGATTGAACTTGGCACGATCCTTCTCTATCCAATCGCGCAACAGCACGTGATAACGGACAAAAAATAGACGAGACCACTGCGGTCCGGTTTCGATCACCGTATCTTTCAGCTCGTCTACGTCATGGCCGAGAGAGGAAAAAACCTCAGCCGCCTTTCGTACTTCCCGGGCAACGTCGGGCTGTAGTTTTGCGCGCCCGAAGTCTGGATGAAATGCGATACGTAGTTTTTTTGGTAGGCGCTCAAGGGTCTCCAAGTAAGACACGCCGGGACGCGGCACCGAGCTAGGATCGGCCGGATGATAGCCGCAGGTGACGTCCAGGTAGAGCGCGGCATCTTTGACTGTCCGCGTGATCGGACCTACCACAACGATGTCGGTCCAGTCGCGCACGCCCTGCCACGGAGCGATTGGAATTCTACCCTGGGAGGGCTTGAAACCAAAACTCCCGGTAAAACAGGCCGGTATGCGGATCGATCCTCCACCGTCAGAGGCCGTGACCAATGGGACCATCCCAGAGGCGACCGCAGCCGAGCTCCCACCCGAAGAGCCTCCTGGGGACCGTTCCAGATTCCACGGATTTCGCGTTACGCCGAAAAGAAGATTTTTGGTGAAGCCCGCATGGCCGAACTCGGGCGTGTTCGTCTTACCGACGACGATAGCACCCGCAGCCTTTAGACGTCTTACCTGAACAGAGTCTTGCAAAGCAATGTTGTCCTTGAACGGAACCGAACCGTACGTGGTTGGCAACCCCGCCGCATCTTCGAGGTCCTTGACGCCAAGGGGCAGTCCGGCAAGAGGTCCCAAACTTTCCCCTCGAGCCAGACGCTCATCCATCGCTTTGGACTCCTCCAACGCGCGCTCTAAGCACAGCGCACAGAACGCGTTGAGTTTTGGATTTAGCGCCTCGATTCGGGCAGCCGTTGCCTCCATCAATTCGCTCGGCTTAAGCTCGCGGCGCTGAATCATTGCCGCAAGTTCGACAGCCGATTTCCAGTGAAGCCCTGACATATAAGCCTTCCCAAAATTAATGCTTATCGAGCCTCAGCACACGCACAATAAGCCTCGATAGCGGCAAGTCCGACTCATTGAACCCCAGGTGTTATTTCATGCGCTTACTTTTCGGACCGATCATAATATTTCTCGCGCAAGCCAGCAAAACCCAAGGCAAGGCAATCTTTCGCTCTCTTGATTCACTTGCGCCAACTCTGTAAGGTTAGCCAGCGATGGCCATGTCTGCGACGCAAAGCCGCATGGAGCCGGCGTGGGGACCGGTACTGGCAGTCATGACACTGGTCATGGTTGCCGGTAGCTGGCCGCTGTACTCGGCGCTTTGGGTTGGATTGCGAGCTCGTATATCGTCAGCCGAAAATGGACATCAGCGCGCAGCGCTTCCGGCTGGAAGCGTAACGGTTCCCTCCATCCGGGACGAACAGCTCGAAGCGTCGGTCGAAGTAGCAGAACCAGCCCAGGCGCAGCCCGTCGAATTGCACAGCGTCACCCAAGCTGGAATCGCTCTGGAGCAAGCGGGTCTGGCACCAGAACAGGCGCGAAAATGGACGCGGCGCCTGGAAGAGATAGCCCACGTGACTAGCTTCGCGCCGGGGCATCGATTCATTATTTATCGAGACCCGGACGAGGGACAGATCCGTGGACTACGCTACGATCTCGATCCTCATGCAACAGTCATGGAGAGAGCGCTGGGCGAAGAGGTCGTGGTGGCGACGTTGCGCCCGATCGAGTACGTCACCCATAGCAAAGCGATAGCTTTGAAAGTTGGTCGGGGCTTTTCGACTGCGGCAGTCAAGCAAGGATTATCACCGACACTTATTAACACTGTTAGAGAGGCGTTCAAGCACGAGTATCCAATTGAGGAGAGTCACCAAAACGCTATTTTAAAAGTTCTGTACACGTATCAGGTAAGCACTGACGGCTTCTATCGCACAGAAGAAGAGTTTCGTGCCGCCCAGTTAATGGCAGAGGACAAACAGTGCCTAATCCTGGGGTTTAAAGAGCCGTCGGGTCGTTTGCGCTTTTTCGATCAAAACGGCAAGGATGTCGGTCCGATTTTTCTTCGCTATCCGTTGCACTTCAAGTTTATTTCTTCGGGGTTCTCCTACGGACGCTATCACCCGATTCTTCATCGCTATCGGCCTCATCTCGGCGTCGACTTCGTAGCGCGCTATGGCACGCCGGTAATGGCTATAGGAGATGGTGAAGTTGAGTCTGCCCAGTGGGACAGCGAGCTTGGGCGTTGCGTTAGAATACGGCATGAGAACGGCCTCGAGACAGTATACGGCCATCTGGCCTCGATTAGCGCTGGCGTCAAGCCTGGGGCAAAAGTTCGCGTCGGCCAGGTAATCGGGAAAGTGGGCTCGAGCGGCCTATCCACCGGGCCCCATCTCCACTTCTCCCTGATCAAAAACGGCCGCTACGTCGATCCTATGGCCGCTCATCTGGGAGAACGGGCACAGGTACCTGTGGAACGATGGTCCGAGTTTCGGCAGATGGCGCTCAGGTACCTAAAGGAACTCGAGCGAGTGGATAAACCCTATCAGCAGGTGACTTTCAACGATGCCTTCTTCGAAAAGCGTAGCCCGCACGCGCTGCCTCACGTTTTGGGCACGAAGGTTACTGGCACTAGTTCACGAGTTTCAACCGGCGGAAAAACAACAAGACAAGTTCCGACTGCCCGGGGCCAGAGCGAGCTCGATTCGTCCGAATTATTAGTATCGGTTGAACCTGCCAGCTGACACTTATCTGGGAAAATTCAGGCCGCTGGCTGTAGCAACGCTAAACTATCCTGCGTATTGCGTCTGCTCGCCGCCGACCGAAAGAAGGACGCGCTAAAGTAGCCAGCGTCTCCGCCGCCTTAAATTCTGCGCATATTCCTGTCACGATTAATCTCTATGACAATTCAAAGGCGGATCGACACGGACTTTTTCAATCCGCCAAAGCCGCGAATCATGGCGCACCGTGGCTTTAGCGGCGCTTATCCCGAAAACACTTTGGAGGCTTTCGAGGCGGCTGCGAGTCTGGGCGTCCAGTATATCGAACTCGACGTCCACATGAGCAGGGACGGCGAGATTGTCGTGTGCCACGACCCCGAACTGGACCGAACTACCAATGTTAGCGGTCGGATCTCGGAGCTTGACTACGCGACCATACTTAAGGCCGACGCTGGCTATAATTTCCGCAAAGCCGACGGGAGTTACCCGTTTCGCAATCGAGGTCTTTTCGTTCCCCGACTGAGCACCGTCTTTTCGCGCCTGCCGCATCTTTACTTCGTAGTGGAGATCAAGCAAGTGAACCCAAGCTTGACCGGTGCGCTCAAAGAAGCGGTTCGAAAAGCCGGAATGGAACGCCGCGTCCTTATCGCATCAGAGCATCAGCAGGCGCTCGACGAAGTGCGCGCTTTGTTGCCAAGCGTGCCCACAAATCTCTCCGCTCTCGAAACCGCAAGCTTTTTTACCCGTCTAGCGAGTGGGTTTGGCGACTACCGACCGCCAGGCGAGGCATTGCAAATCCCACCAGTCTACGAGTCGCTCCAGCTAGTTACAAAGGAAAGCATTGAGGCGGCCCATTCGCTGGGGCTCGAGGTGCACGTCTGGACGGTTAACGATCCATACGAAATTCGCCGTCTGCTCGGTCTAGGCGTGGAGGGTATCATTACCGACTATCCCGACCGCGCACTCGCCGCGCTTAAAGCGTAGCTCAGCTGGCCGTTAAAGCAGCCTCTTTGCGAGGCTCTTGCTTTTTGGCTTCTGTCGAACTTGCTAGGATGCCAGAACAAGGCGATAGCCGAATGTGACGCTTGGGAGGAAAACATCAGATGAAGTTAGATGCGTTGCTCGAAACGCGCGATCTGGCAGAGGTGGCTAATGCTGCCAAGGCCGCCGAGAGTATTGGGTTCGACGCCGTATGGGGGCCGGAAACGGGGAACGACCCGCTACTTGCGATGGCGCTTATAGCCGAGCATACAAACCGAGTCAGGCTAGGCACTCAGGTTTTGATAGCATTTCCGCGAAGCCCCATGGTAACCGCCTACGGCGCTTGGGATTTGGCCAGGCTGTCCCATGGCAGGTTCATTTTAGGACTCGGCACGCAAGTCAAGGGCCACATCGAGCGCCGATACGGTGTCAAGTGGGAGTCGCCTGTGGCGCGGATGCGCGAGTATATCGAATCTTTGCGCGCTATTTTCCGATGCTGGAGCGAGGGCAACAACAAGCTTTCGTATCAGGGGAAGTTTTATAGCTTCTCGCTCATGACTCCTTTTTTTGCGCCTAAACCGCACCAGTATGGAAACATCCCCATATATGTGGCAGGCGTGAACCGGGCGATCTGCCGAATGGCGGGCGAATTGTGCGACGGCTTTCACGCACATCCTTTTCACTCGCCGGCATATCTTCGCGAAATCGTGCTTCCCGAAATCGAGGCAGGACTCAAACAGGCAGGCCGCAAACGGGAGGATTTCGCAATCGCTAGCGGAGCTTTCGTCATAACTGGCGACTCGCCTGAAGAAATCAAGCAGGCTAGGGAGCGCGTACGCCAACAAATAGCCTTTTATGCCTCGACTCGAACGTATCGGATCGTAATGGAAACGCACGGCTGGGGCGAAGTAACGGACAGGCTGCACGCCAAGGCTGCGGTCGGTGACTGGCAAGGAATGGCACGCGAGATAACAGACGAGATGCTCGAAGTTTTTGCGGTAACGGGCAGCTTCGAGGAAATCGGCGCAAAACTCAAGGAACGCTACAAGGGACTTCTCGATAGAGTTTCGCTTTATATGCCTTTTCGACCGGGGCAACAAGACGAACGCTGGCGAAAGCTTTGCGCGCAGTTCAATACTTAATTCCGCGTTTCAACCTTTTCTTTTCAACTTGCCGGAGTCAAAGCAAAGAATTTGATCGGAAAACTGGCGCGGGTATCTTTCGGGCAGCGATATTCCATCGCCTAAGGCCCCGGTTGTGGTCCGCATCTTAGGAACTTGAACAGGCAATAAAGACCCAATTAAAGGCTCATCACCACGAATGCACAAAGTCGTTCTTTTTGCCGCCTCTTCCGAATTTAGCGCCTTAATTCAGCGTGCAGAGAAACTTTTCGTTAGCGGCCAGGTCCGCTTAGTTAAAGACGAACCCAAGACCAAAGCAGGTTTTATATACGAAGGGCAAGGGCGGGTATACTTTTTGAAGCGCTTTGTTCCTAGCTCATGGAGCAGCGCGCTGGCAGACCGTTTGCTGCGTGGTTCTCGTGCCAAGCGCTCGTTGGCAGGCGCATACTTACTTCGCGCAAATGGCTTTTCCGTGCCCGCTCCTCTTGCGGTAATGGAGGTGCGAAAAGCCGGCTTAGTACTTTGTAGCTACCTTTTGAGCGAAGCTATAGATGGTTCATACACGCTGAGCCAGTTCATAGACCGAACTTCCGGCCCCGGCGGAATCAGTTATGCCAGGCGAGCGCAAGTGCTGCACCGTGTAGCGCAAGAAGTGCGCAAGCTTCACGATAAAGGGCTTTTTACGTGGGATCTACAAGAAACAAATATTTTACTCAGGGAAAGAGCCGGATCACTTGAAATCTACTTCGTTGACCTTGACGGATTTTGGCGTGCTTCGCCGAGATCTTGGCGGGCGCGCCGACGCAATCTTGTTCAACTCGACCGCAGTGTCGGACGCTTCATGAGCCGCGCCGAAAGGTTACGTTTTCTTAGGTCTTATCTGGGCGACCAGGCGAAAAGAGCACAGCTAAAAGGCATAGCACGTAAGCTCATTGCCGAGCGCGCGCGCAAAGAGAGAAAGGCGGCTCGACAGGAGAAGAGGTCGCGGGAAATTTTTTTCGCAGAGGCTTTAGGCAACAACGCTTTTCGGATCGGTGCTGATTAAGCAGCTAACGCGAACAATGGAACGCCGTTTTCAGGATAAAAGCTATGCTTATCATACAGAACGAGTTCATTCGCAAAGGGGGAAATTTCTCAGGGACCTGGTCCTTGGCCTGAACGACGGGATGGTGGCTTCGTTCGCGGTGACGTCAGGCGTCAGCGCGGCGGCCACGACAAGTGTCGTCGTAATCGTAGCCGGACTGGCTGAAAGCGTCGGCGGAGCGCTGTCGATGGGGCTTGCTGCCTTCGCTTCCGCAAAGGCCGAGCAAGAGTTCTACCGAAGTGAAATGGAGCGTGAGGAAGAGGAAATTCGGCGCTGGCCTGAGGAGGAGCGCGAAGAAATACGGCAAATCTACCGAGAGAAAGGCTTCGAGGGAGCGTTGCTCGAACAGGTGGTCAATCATATCACGGCGGATCGTGAGCGGTGGAAAAACGTCATGATGCGCGAAGAGCTCGGCTTTGCGCCGGAGACGTTCGTTTCTCCAGCGCTGGCTGGGTTTAGGGTTGGCGTCTCGTACCTTGTCGGAGCTCTTACCCCGGTGCTTCCCTATTTTATTTTGCCGCCCCGGCCCGGCGTAATTTGGTCGGCGCTTGTTGCGCTAATCGCTTTGCTCGCGGTGGGAGCTGGCAAGGCTATACTTACGCGGCGACCGGTAATCCGCAGCGCCCTAGAAGCAGCTATAATCGGGAGCATAGCAGCGGCAGCGACCTACGTGGTGGGGCGGGTTATATCCACTAACTATGTGTAGCGCCGCTTCGTGCTTCGAGAAGTTTGAGCTTAAAACCCTTCTCATCCTCTCGGCGCACCAACCGACCCTCGCTATCCAGCTCTATCAGCTCGATCTCACCGATCGCGGGCTCAAAACGCCAGATTCGTTCGGCTCGGCCTATACGGCTATAAGAGTGCTTAACTAAACGCATGACGAGCGTAACCGGGTCGACCGTGGCCACTCGCCCAGTCCATTGTTCAGCCCCGCGCTGCTCGAGGTGAGATATTACGAGCGCTTTGAACACGGCCATGTCGAAATCAATTTCGCGAAAACGCCCGAGGCCAATTTCTAGCGGCGTAATCGCTGAAACGCCACGCACCGAGCCTTCCACTACGTCGTTTACAACTCTGTAGCGGGCGCTGCGGGTAAAAAGTCCGCTCAAAGACGACGCCTGAGCTTCTATGATGTTTCCCTGAGGATCAAGCTGGGCTTCCACCTGGTAAAAGTCTTTTGTTCCGACCGCCTCGCGCCTCGAAAGCACGCGCCCAGAACTTACCCAAGCTAATTCGTAGGCTACAATCTCGCCGTGGAAGGTTATTTGGTAGCGATACTCGCCTACCTGTATCATCGAAGCAATCCGCCCGGCGAAAGCTTGCCTACCAGGCAACACCTACCGCCCACATATCACTGTGAAGCACGCTAGCCCCATACGCTAACGCAGAGTTTACTCGCAAACCGCCGACAAACAACGCACCAAGCCGCTTCGTTATATCACCGAAAGGCTTTAAGGAATAGCTGCCTTGCAGCATCGCTGGGATCGCCGTTTAGCTAAAGCACTGCGTGGCAAAAAGCTTTCCTTAAGCGTACGCCGTGCGCCGCCTGGCACAAACTTCGCTCACGTGACGAGCGAGCTGGTGCTCGCAATTTCGGTATGCTCTAAGCTAGGAAGCCGCACCTTATAGAATTTGCGATGAACTAAAACTCGTTCCCGAGGCGGAAATCAACTTTCTAAAGTTTCCTAGCGCGGTGAACACAGCCAAAAAGTGTGCCGCCGGATTGGTGCAGACTTATTTTGTCGCGTAACAGTTTGGTGTTATCGGTCAGCGTTCACAACGTTAAGCCTTAGCGATAGCGCCGCATAAGACCTACGACCACTCCCTGCACCTTCACTTCTTCGGGCTTAGCAATGATCGGTGCCATATTCGCATTCGCCGGCTCAAGACGAATTTGTCCTTCCGGGGTTCGAAAGAACTTCTTTACCGTGGCCTCACCATTGACCAACGCGACTACAGTTTCTCCGTCGTTGGCCGTTTCTCGGCTTTCTACGATTATATAGTCGCCGCTGCGAATGCCTTCGTCGATCATCGATTCGCCTCGAACACGAAGGCAGAAGGTCGGCTGGCGAGATACGAAATCCTCTGGGACGCTGATCGTCTCTGGATTTTCGACCGCCTCGATAGGCGTACCCGCTGCCACCTCCCCCAGCAGTGGCACCGAGTGAGAAGTTGTACCAGGTGCATGTCCGCGGATAATTTCGAGGGCGCGACTATGGTTCCATTGACGACGAATGTAGCCCTTATGCTCGAGGTTTTTTAGATGCTTGTGTACGGTGGCTAGTGAGGACAGACCGAAGAAGTTCCCGATCTCCTGCAATGTCGGGGCATAACCGTGCTCGCCAATGTATTTACTGACAAAATCGATAATTTGTTTTTGACGTTTTGTAAGCATAAGGATGATTTTCCACGAAAGATATAATTTAGCGCAATTTTGTCGAACTGATGGCGAAGAGGCAACCCTCAGGCAAGCGACGATTACGTAGCACAAGCTCAGTTTTGGTTAACGATAACCGACAAACAAGGGAAAAAACGAGCCGACTAAGCACCTTTTTCAAGCCCTCGAACCTTTATCGCTCGCATAACGCACTGCCGAAAGATTTCCCGGTAATTGGTCACTACTCCGAGCTGCTTCATAAGACCATCCAGACCGATCAGCACCCGCAGTACGAAGACGCTGTGCGGAGGGGAGTTGTAAAGCTTGTGAGCAAAAGCGATTTCGCTTGCCGCTCGCGCTTTGGCAACCGAGTCGTACTCGTTTGGGTCGTACGGTCTGTCTACCAGGATGGGTTCGAATAGGATGCGCACCATCTCGATCATCGGCTCGGGATCCTGCTTGGGACTTAAATGTCCCAGCGCGACCATCGCTTGTCCCATCGCTTTCTTGTCGTTCTCCAACACAGCAACCGCAAACTTGAGTTGGGCCCGCTGAATGGTTTCGGGGAAGCGCCGAATCGAGCCGAAGTCCAAAATCGCAAGCTTCGGTTCGTAGCTTACGAGATAGTTTCCCGGATGAGGATCGGTGTGCAGAACGCCAAGCTCGAGAATCTGTCGCCACACCAACGAAAAATATTTCCTGGCAAGCCATTCTTTGAGCTGTTGGTCTACGCCAGGTGCCAATACGTCGGCCAATGGATAGCCATCCAGGTATGTCATCGTAAGGACTTTGCGGGAGCTTAGATTCTCGATTACCCTGGGGATTACGACCTCGTCGTCATCGGCGAGCAACTTGCCGAAGTAGGTCATGTTGCGAGCTTCCAGCTGGTAATCGAGCTCCTCCTTCAGGCGCTCCTCGAGCTCGAGATAAATCTTTCGTACTTCGATCTTCTGGCGCATCATGTCTCGCGCCAATGCCGAGAAAGTTTGCAGGAGAAGCTTTAAGTTTCGCAGGTCCTCTTCGACGGTTTTGTCCACGCCAGGATATTGAACTTTTACCGCAACCTCGGTCCCGTTTTTTAGGCGCGCACGATGGACTTGGCCGAGCGAGGCCGCAGCAAAAGCCGTCGGCTCAAAGCTCGCGAACAAACGCTCCGGTGGGGCGCCAAGCTCGCGCCTTATTTGCTCGCTTATCATGTCGTAGTCCATCGGCGGGACGTTGGATTGGGTCAGCTTAAGAATGTCAACCGCTTGCGCAGGTAACATGTCGGTCCGCATCGAAAGCATCTGGACCAACTTCATAAACGCGCCGCGCAGTTGCTTTGACCGTTCAACGATTCGCTGCGCGTTTCTGATATGGGTTTCGATTAAAAGCTTGTTTCCTTCCTCCTTGCCTTGTAAAAGCTGACGTACGGAAGCCCAAAGGTAGCTCGAACCAACCTGAGAGGCGAGGCCACCGATTGTAATAGCTCTTCGAGCTCTTCCCGTTGTAAGCGTTTTGCGCGACGCCATTATGCCGTGGTTTGTCGGTCGAGGCCTACGCGGTTGATCAGAGTCGCGGCAAAGGCCGCGCCAAAACCGTTGTCGATGTTCACCACCGTGACCCCACCGGCACAGCTGTTTAACATGCCGAGCAGCGCCGTCAGACCGCCGAACGACGTTCCATAGCCGGCGCTGGTAGGCACCGCGATCAGCGGCTTATCCAGCAAACCTGCCACTACCGACGGCAACGCTCCTTCCATACCGGCGACGACGATCAGCACCGAAGCGCGCTCGATGAGCTCAAGGCTCGACGTCAAACGATGGAGCCCGGCCACCCCAACGTCGTAGAGGCGCTCGACGCGGTTCCCAAAAAACTCGGCGCAAAGGGCCGCTTCCTCAGCCACTTTGATGTCCGAGGTTCCAGCGCTGATCACCATCACCGCTCCGTGGCCCCGGGGCTCTATCGGCTGAGTTATAATCGCTCCCAACTCGGCTACATCGTAATAGACGAAACGCTTGAGCTTACGTTTCACTACGCTCGCCTTGTCCCTGCTCAATCGCGTCACTATCAAGTTCGATCCGGCTGCCACGATTCGCCGCCCGATACCGGCAATCTGTTCAGCGCTCTTATGCTCCCCCAGTACGACCTCGGGCAGTCCACGCCGCAACCAGCGATGATGGTCGATCCGCGCGAAGTCAAGCTCCTCGAAGGGCAAGTGTTTTAGACGCTGCATCGCAGCGCTAACCTGAAGCTTTCCATCGGCCACCTGCTCGAGAATTTCTCGCACTACCCGTTCGGTCATCGCCGCCCGCCAGTCTCTGGACGAATCGGATAGGGTAGAGTGAGCATCAGTTCCTGAACCGAGCGTGCGTCACTGAGCACCACGTCGATCACGATGCCGTCGACCCTGATCCGTTCTCCAACCCTCGGAATATGACCCAAACGCTGGATCACTAAGCCAGCAAGTGTAATATAATCGCTGCTTTCCGGCAGCCGAAGGCCGAACCGCTCGTTGAGTTCACTGATCTGGGTTTGTCCAGACACCGCGATCTGCCTGGAGTTCACGATTCTGATGTGCTCTTCGCGCACATCGTACTCATCCTCGATCTCGCCGACAATTTCTTCCAATAGGTCCTCCATCGTTACGATGCCTGTGGCGCCGCCGTGCTCGTCAACCACTACCGCAAGGTTCTCGCCGGTGCGCTGCAACAGCGCCCAAACTTCGCTCAAGGGAGTCGATTCCGATACGTAGCTCACCGGACGCATCACTTCCCCGATAACAACGTCGAGGCTTGGCACCTCGAGCAGATCGAAAACATGGATTACGCCGACGATATCTACGATGTGACCGTCGTACACAGGAAGCCGGCTGAAGCCTTCTCGTCTTACGATCTCGATCGCCTCCCTGACGGTAGCGTCCTTAGAAACCGCCTCCACTCGGACCAGCGGCACCATCGCGTTGCGAGCCTCAAGGCGGCCAAAGCGCAAAAACCGCCGAATGATCTGACGTTCCGCCGGTTGAATCGCATCCACATCGACCCCGCTCTCCGCCGACTCTCGTCCCACCAAAAACGCCAAATCCTCGCGAGTAAGAAACACGCTGCGCGCTTCTTGGGCTACACCAGCTAAGCGCCGCAAGCTTTTACTGAACCACGTTTCCAACCAAAGCAAAGGCATCGCGACGGTCGCTAAAAGGTGCAGCGGCCGAGCCATCGCTTTGCCAAATTCGACCGGGTAGCGCAAACTCAGAAGTTTAGGCAACGCTTCACCGAACACCAAAACAAGGGGGGTGAGCAGCACTGGGGCATACAGAGCTTTACCCGCGCCAAGACGGTGAAGATAAAAAGTCAGCAGGGTCGCGCTAAGGATGGTGGAGAGATTTGCTCCCGTAAGAGTCAGCGCAAGCAACTGGTCTCGACGGGCAAGCAACTCCAAAAGACGGCGTGCCCGCCGATCGCCCGCTTCGCTCTGGGCCTTGAGCTTGAGCTCATCGCTAGCCACCAACGCCATTTCGCTAGCAGCAAATAAGGCCTCGGAGGCCAGGCACAGACTCAGAAGCACGACAAGTTTTATTACGCGCAAATTTCCCCAAACCATCGTTCACTTTACCCGCACCAACTCGACCGAAGCGCCACGAACTTTCTCGACAACTACGGCGAGGTTTCCGAGCGACAGACGTTCGCCACGGCGAGGAATACGGCCCAGACGCTGAACGATAAGACGTCCAAGCGTCGGTTCGCCGTTTGCAAGTGGTTTACGTCCGCGCTTCTGGAGCACCTGGTTCAACCGAGAAAGCTCAATCGACCCGCTGACGAGCATCTCGCCGTTCGGAAACGCAACCATCTCGGGGATTTGCACGTCGAACTCATCGCGTATTTCGCCGAAAAGTTCCTCTAGTAGATCTTCAAACGTTGCTAAACCCAAAAGTTTTCCGTATTCGTCCACGACTAAGACGAGCTGAACCCGCTCGCGCCGCATCTCCTCGAACAACTCGCCCACGCGCTTGTTCGGCGGGACAAAGCGTGGACGACGAAGAAGGCGCTCAAGGCGCGTCGGAGTGGTCTCTAAACGGCGAACCACTAGGTCCTTTACGTGGAGGACTCCGACAATATTATCAGGATCGCCTCGATAGACTGGGACGCGCGAAAAGTGACCGCGTGCACACTCGGCGATGAGCTTTTCGGGAGGAGTGTCGATGCTGAGCGAAAAAACTCGTTCTCGCGGCGTCATAATATCTGCAACGCGCCGGCTTGAAAATTCGAAAACTCGCCTTATCACCTCGCGCTCAGCAGCCTTTACCTGCCCCTGGTCTTCGCCCAGTCTCAGCAAAACTTGAAATTCCGTTTTCGAGATCGGTTCAGCCGAAACCCGAAAATGTGCCATAAACCTACGTACCAAGGGCGAAATTAGCGCTACGGCTAGCCACAGCGGTCGGGCAGTGAGCCGAATGATAGCGCTCGGATGCGCAAGGGCGAAAGTTTTGGGCGTTATCTCAGCGAACACCAACATAATCGTGAACATGATTGGAACAGTGAGATAAGCCCCACGTCGGCCGAATACCGCCAACATCCACGCGGCAGCTAGGCTCTCGGCGAAAACATTGGCGCACTCGCTAAGCGACCCGATAACCATCAAAAATTCAAAAGGTCGATTTAAGAGTTGATCGACCGCATAAGCGGTCCCAGCGCTAAGGCGTGCTCGCACGCTCCTCATCCGAAGCAGAGAAAACAATGCAGTTTCACTTGCTGCGAGCGATCCGCTAACAACCACCAGTGCCGCTACGACAAAAGGTATCGCCCACATAACGAAAGCTAGCTCTCGCGACGTAGATGGTCCCAACCTCGAAGAGCCTCAGCTGAGAGACCGGATGGCAAGTTCTTGATCACAAGTTTTGAGCTTTTTCCTATCAACCTACCGATGCGCGTCACCGCTACACCAAGGCGTCTACTGAGTGACGCCGCTGAGTAATGGGGCGGCAGACAAAACAAGAGCTCGTAGTCATCGCCCCCAGTCAACGCATACTTCAAGTCTGAGCCAGCAACCGCTCTATAAGCTGGAGATAAGGGAATCAGTGCCGCGTCTATCTCGGCGCCCACGCGGCTTGCACGCAGAATGTGCTTTAAGTCTCCTGCCAATCCGTCGCTAAGATCGATAGCTGCGGCCGACGGCTCGAGCTTGCTCAGCTTTCGTCCAGCTTCGATTCGAGGGCTCGGGCTAAGATAGCGGTTTACGAGAAAGTCCCGCGCAGAGCCTTCTGCCAAGACCTGACCAGCCAGTATTCTCCAACCCAGAGCCGCATCCCCTAGCGTGCCCGTTACGAAAATGTCATAACCTTGCCGACCTGCGCTACGGAGCAAAACGCCGTTCGGCGCCAGACCGAACATCGCTACCGTCACCGAAAGCTCGCTTGCTGAGGTGATGTTGCCACCGACGATATCGATCTGCGCGCGCTTCGCTGCGCGTCTAATGCCCACGTAGAGTTCTTCAGCGAACCGCGGAGGTAAATTTTCACGCAACGCCAACGCTATGACGCAAGCAGTCGGCTGGCCGCCCATGGCGGCTATATCGCTGAGATTGACGGCAAGAGCACGCGCGCCCAGCTCGGCTGGAGTAAACCACTCGAGCTCAAAGTGTACCCCTTCTACCAACGAATCGATGGTCACAAGTTGCTTTGCACCAGCTACGTCGACAAGCGCACAATCATCACCGGGGCCTACTAGCACACGCCGGCTGTGACGCAGGCCAGCACAAAGCCGCCTTATTAAGGCAAACTCATCCCCAGATGCGTTCATTATGGATGGCTGCTCGGTCAGGCAAAGCTTGCAATTTTTGCAATATACTGGCTTTGAGGCGTGGTAAAGAGGCAGCTTGACGCAATTTTAACCGTAGTCTCACAGCATTTTACGCATATCGACCGAGCTGCCGGATTCCGCCGCCTCCCCGTAGCGCCTTCGCCTTGCGAGATTTTGTCGGTCTTGTTAACGTGAAGCCGTTCGATCTACGGCACTCTGAACGCACAAGTTTCTTTCGGTGAGCCGACGCCAATCACGACGCCGCGAAGGCTCGATGAGACATAATGTTGGTTCGAATGTAGCTCACAATTGCGTAAGTCTGATGCAGGCTCGAAAGCGGAGCTGCTAATATCCCGAGCATCCAAATATTCGTCCGAGGGCGGCGTTTTGCCGGGCGACACTAACGCAGGCAGGAAAGAGCCCTAGCCATTGCCGCTGCAGCGAACTCGATTTCGTCTTCGCCCACGGTCAACGGCGGTGCCAGACGAACCACGTTATCAGCGTTTAGCGTCCAGTTCACGACCACACTTTCCATTATAGTCCTTTCCGTGAAGGTTCGAGCAAATTCAGGCTTGGTAAACTCTATCCCTACGAGCAACCCGATCCCCCGGACCGCGGCGACCCGCCGGCCGTCGACAAAGCTACTGAGCTTAAACTTAAGTGCTTGTCCGACCTTCTCCGCGCGCGCCCACAAGCGGTTTGCCAAGATAAATTCTAAAGCAGCGAGACCCGCTGCACACGAGAGCGGATGACCGCCGAATGTGGTGATGTGTCCTAATGGGGGATCGCGCGAAATAACCTCGAGAATTTTGGTGGGCGCGCAAAAGGCTCCCAAAGGAAGCCCCCCTCCCAAAGCCTTGGCTAAGACGACCATATCCGGGATGACGCCAAAGTGCTCGAGCGCGAAAAGGCGACCTGTTCGGCCAAAACCTGTCAGCACCTCGTCGAATATGAGCAACACTCCGCGTTCGTCGCACACACGCCTGAGTTCCTGCATAAAGGTGGGCGTGGGAATTCGGACGCCCCCTTCGGCTTGGACGGGCTCGATCACCACTGCGGCTACCCGCTCGTCAATCGCGCGCAACGAAGTTTCGTCGTTATAAACAAGGCGCACAACTGGACCCGGCAGCGGCTCGAAAGGCGCTCGAAAGGCGGGATTGCCCATCAACGCCAAGGCAGCCATCGTGTCGCCGTGATAGGCACCGTCAAAGGCTGCCCACGCGCTTCGGCCCGTGTACTTACGAGCCGTCTTAAGCGCGCCCTCGATCGCTTCCGCGCCCGAATTCGTAAAATAAATCCTATCTATAGGAGCAGGCAGAACGGACGCCAAGCGCGAGGCAAGTTTGACCTGGACGTCGAGCACGTACTCACCATAAACCATCACGTGAAGGTATCGCTGGGATTGTTCTCGAATAGCCTGGAGGACCGCGGGATGGCCATGGCCGAGATTGGACACGCCGATACCCGAGATGAAATCGAGATACTTCTTACCATCGCGTGTGATAAGCCACGACCCCGTAGCCTCGATTACCTCGAGCCCGATCGGCGAGTCGGAGGTTTGCGCGATATGGCGAAAAAATTCTTCTTTGAACCCGCTCATGGGGAATAACCAAGCCGCTTTAGAAGCTGGCCACCTCCATGCGGCCACTCGACCGGAGGCGACTGCATCTGACCTGGCTCGCAAAAATACGACACTCCGTGGGCCCTGAGCTTCGATTTCACCTTCTCGCTCAGCGACTCGGGTACCCACAAGGCGAAAGCCTCGAGTCTGCCAGCTACGTGCGCTAGGCGTACGTCTAGTTGTGAAATTTCTGGCAAAAACGATACGTACACCGTGCGATGCTGCGGCGAGATGCGAAAAGCCGAGTCGCGGTCAAAGACAACTGTGTAGGCGAAGCTAGCTCCTTCCCACAACTCGACCGGCTCCCCACCTAGTTTGCGCCATCTAGTCTCCTCACGGATAGCGCGCACGGCGGCAGCACCGTCGAGATCGAACCTTTTTGGTGCCGGCAAACTTTGCTGAAGCTCGTCGAGCATCCGAGCCAGCAGTGACGCAAAGTCCCTGGCCTCCTGTTCATTTCGACTCTGGACGAACACATGATGGGGCGACAGACAGCCACGTTGTTCGAACAAGACAACGTCGCGCGCAAGTGCTCGCGCGAGCGCCTCTAACCGGTGCGCTCGGAGCTCATAACTATCGCCTAACGCTATCAGGGCCCCACTGAACCGAGTCCCAAAGGGCAGAAGATCCGGAGCGCTGACCAAAGCTTCGATAGTTGTGTCTTCGCCAAAAGCCGCAACCGTATTGCACGTACGGAGCAACGTTTCGGTCAATCCCCGTTGCTCACGCCCCCAATTAAGCACCGCGATCTTTTTGCCGAGCGACGGTTCGAGTTCAACCACAGTGCGAACGAACTGGGGAAAAAAGAACGGTTCAGAAGAGGAGGTTTTCACCGCAAGCGAAGCGCCCGCAACCAGCCCCTGAACAATCTCGTGAAGTCCCGCTCCTACGACATTGCCCGGCGCAATAATTCCAAGCAAAAGCCGCGCCTTTGGAGCTTTTGCTGCTAACGACCGGAGCGCAGCAGGCTCGAAAGGTTTAAGTAAAGCGCCTAACGACTCATCAAGAACTTGAACGCTTACCCCCCATTTTTCGCAGACCGCTTCGATAACGCGACGGCGCCGATCATACTGCGTGTCAGACCACAATCTGCAAGCCTCAGCTATGGCTGCAGCAACTGAATTCGGTTCTACCGGGCAAGACGAAGTGCTTCTTAGAGCCTCGAGCAACTGCAATAGCATTGAGGCGCTAATGGCCTGGTTAACAGAGCGCGAAGCGCCTAGGGATGGGCTCAAAACCGAGGGAACGAAGCTCTTAGCTAAATCTGCAGGACGGTCAGACATCTAATAAGGTCTTCGCAAGTGTGGACTTCTGTCCGCTTAGCAGCCACTTGCGTCCGAATATTTGAACCTTGTCCGGGGTAGGTTTCGAACCGTTCGGGACACCTGCTTAATCTCTTTATCCTACGTGTTCGCAGCTAGGCTTGCGACGCTCAAAGCACATCCGCGGGGCTCGCTTAGGGTCGCGCGACCAAGAATTTGAACGTAGCCGCATTCGACAAAGCCTATGTCCTCTGTCAAAAGCGCGCTCACCGAAGCAGCATTCGCTAGGTCAAAAAACTTGAGAAGACCGGGTTCACCCTCGGGCATGGGTTTTAGGGTTACTGGGTCGACAGCAGAAACGTGCAGCCACGGAGGCGGCAGCTTCAAGCGACGACGCGTACCGGCCTCCAATCCGGCGACGTTGAACGCTGTCGCATCATAAAGCTGCGACGACATTTCCGTCATCCCGTACTCATTGATAACCCTGTCGGGGTCGACTCCTAGCCAGCGGCGACATAATTCGATGAAATCCCGGCTGTCAATCGGATTCGCTTGCCCCTTGGCACCGCCAGTGTCCATAATTCTCGAACCTTGCGGCAAGCTTAAGGGCGAGCTCGTATCGCGAAGACTTTCGACGAGCAAACGTAGCGCTGCCGTCGTGCCCAGCAGACACACCGGTTGCTGGCTTGCAACGCAATCTTCGAGAAATGCGCGCGCTCGGTCGAGGTCTATCTCCGTGCGCGTGGCTGCGCAGATACTGGGAGCCTGGCCGAACTTCTCGATGCACCAGGAAATCATCTGGCTGAGCGACGATTCAGGCATGAGCTCGGCAGTGGGATGCAAAGCAAGCATTCGGAGTCTTAGGCCGTCAGGGAAAAGCATCCGGCGCAGATTCATCAAGGCTGACGTTTTATATAGCTCGAGACAGGGCATGAAATGGCGACCTCTTCGCTCTTTGCCGCGACTCGTCCCACTGGTCACAAAAACGCGCTCGGGGGGGCCAACGCGCAACTCGAGGTACTTGAAAGCCGCAGTGCTAACAGCAGGAATTTCATGTATTGTATGTACATTTTCAGGGGTTAAGCCTAAGCTTGTACAAAACTCGCGATAAGGCGCAAGCGAAGAGAACTGATGGCTAAAGACTTCGAGCGCAAGCGGTTCGAACTTATCAGCTTGCGGACTCTTTAGGAACTCGAGCACCCGCTGGTAAAGCTTCACGGCGAAAATCTCCGGGCGAATAAACGTCTCAACTCCCGCACAAAAAATACTTTAGCCTAGCAAGCGAAATTACTCACGCGTCTTCTCAGTTAGTAGCGCACAGTCGCCCGAAGCCTTGTGCCTTTGTTCGCCGCTTAAGCTTTACCAGAGAACCTTACTTGTGCTAGCTGAACGAGATGGAAGACCATTGGTAGGTCATTTTAAGAGATGAAAAGATTCGCTGCCGGGGTTTTGTTGGGCTTTGTGTTGAGTTGTGGACTTAGTTACGCGACTGAAGACCTTTCTCATAACGGCACGTTTTGGTCGGCGCTCGATTCTTCGGCCAAGCGAGGTTACGTTACGGGATATGCGGACGCCATGAAAATAAGCGTAACCAAGCTTGAAAATCTGGAAATCGCGGCGCAACTTTTTCGCTGGAAGAGCGCTGAGAAGATCATCCGCCAAGTCTCGCGCGAACTGAGTATCGGGGACGTGCGTCCTGAGGACTTGGTGGCACAACTCGACCAGTTTTACTCAGACCGCAAATACAGCGACCTGGATCTGGGCTCGGCGCTTCAACTGGTGAAAATACGAGTCGGTGCCGCTCAAAATCAATCGCGCGGGGTCGACAAGCGAAATTCCGCCGACAAGTAGGCACCGCCTTCGAACACAGGAATGCGTTGACGTCAGTCATGCGGCCCGGCTACCGGAAGGTATTGCATGGGGTCTCATGGAAAGTACGCTGAGAAGCTTGCGCGGCATTTAACAGCCGGATTGGACGCAGGTTTGAGGTAGCGCATACGCGCCTGTACACCGTAGTCTTTAGGCAAACCATTCTGGGAGGCATGGGGAAGTGAACGCTGCTGTCCGCTTGCTTGAACGAGCTACCGCCTCGGTCGTAGGGATTCACGCAAGCGTTCCGCAGGACCATCCTTCGGTTGCGGTCGGTCTAGGTAGCGACCGGAGAGGCACCGGCACTTTGATCAGCGAAGACGGCTTGATTCTTACGGTTAACTACGTGGTGATGGGGGCGCGCTCGTTAATCGTTACCTTAAGTGACAGCAGACAGTACGACGGGCGGATCGTCGCGCAAGATTTTCTGTCCAATCTTGCACTGGTAAAAGTCGAAGCCAGCGGTCTCCCCGCCGCTCAGGTGGCTTCTTCCAAGGAATGTGTGGCGGGTCAGGACGTTTTCACTGTGACGAGCACAGGCGATGAATCGCGTCGGGCCGATTCGGGCATCATAAGCTACATTGGCCCGTTCGACGCGCTGTGGGAGTTCATGCTCGACCGATGCATCATCAGCTCAGCGATGAACTTCGGTTTCGGCGGGGCTCCGCTTTTTAACGCCAAAGGCGAAGTAATCGGCGTCGCGTATCTCAGCATGACCGAAGTTGGTCGTTCATTGCTAGCAATACCGACCGAGCTGTTTATTGAGGCGCGCGACGAGTTGTTGGCTCATGGCCGGCGCGTCAGCGTACGGCCATGGGCCTGGTTCGGTCTTCTTTCCTACGTTTTGCGCGAGCACATAGTAGTAGCTGGGCTGCTGCCGGGTGGCCCTGCCGACAAAGCCGGCCTTAAACAAGGAGACGTCATTCTCGCGATCGACGACCAGGAGGTCAATGACCGGCGCGCCCTATATCAGGCCCTCAGAGCGCATCAGCCGGGCGAGCCCGTGAGCTTCAAGGTGTTTCGCGACAACAAAGTCGAGACGCTCAAGCTCAAGGGCATCCGAATCGAAGACTACTTTGGCTAGGCGCCGTTGAGCACCTGCCCATCGCCTTACTCACGCTCGCAAACGAATTAATCTTCGCGAGATTGCTCGCACAAGCTGCAGCTTGTGCGCCCGAACAACACAAAAGCTCGACAGACAGGCGTCAAACCCCCGACTGCACGCGTAAGGAGCGCCATCCTCAAACGAGCCGCTGTTCAAACGTCCTTGAACGCGGCACCCTTTTGCCGTTCTTCGATCGCTGCCTGCGCCGCCGCCAAGCGGGCCGCAGGTACGCGGTAGGGCGAGCAAGACACGTAATCAAGACCCAGACGATGGCATAGCTTGACGCTTGCCGGGTCGCCCCCGTGCTCACCACAAATGCCTAACTTAAGCTTCTTGTTTGCCTTGCGGCCCCGCTCGATCGCCATCGCCATCAAGCCGCCCACTCCTTTCGGATCGAGATGGGCGAACGGGTCGTGCGGGTATATTCCTCGATCAAGATAAGCTTTGAGAAACTTACCCGCATCATCGCGTGAGATACCGTAGGTCATCTGAGTAAGGTCATTAGTCCCGAACGAGAAGAACTCCGCCACTTGCGCGATCTCGTCGGCCAAAACGCAAGCGCGCGGCACTTCGACCATGGTGCCAATCGTATAATTGATCTTCGCGCCATTACTGTTGAGCACCTCGCGGGCGATGTCGTGGATTTGCGCGGCCAAAATCTCAAGCTCTTTGCGGTCGCCGATCAAAGGCAACATTATTTCTACCTGGCTCTTCACGCCGCTTTTGCGCAGCTCAATCGCAGCCTCGAACAACGCCTCCACTTGCGTCTTGTAAATATCCGGGTCAGTTATTCCCAGACGCGAGCCCCGCAGACCCAGCATCGGGTTAAACTCGTACAGACTGTCGCAGACTTGCTTTAAACGCTCATAAGAAACGCCCATTTTGCTGGCAAGGTCGCGCAACTCACCCTCGGTCTTAGGCAAAAATTCGTGCAGCGGAGGATCGAGTAGACGCACGGTGACCGGCAGCCCATTCATCGCGCGCAAGATCTCTATGAAGTCCTGGCGCTGAAACGGTTTTATTTTCTTGAGCGCCTCGGCGCGTTGCTCGGGCGTCTCGGAGATTATTGTTTCGCGCAAAGCGTCGATTCGGCCTTCGCCAAAGAACATGTGCTCGGTGCGGCAAAGTCCGATTCCCTCGGCGCCGAAATCACGAGCGATTTTGGCGTCGTGCGGCGTATCGGCGTTGGCGCGAACTTTTAGTCGTCGCTCCTGGTCTGCCCACCCCATGAATTTCTTGAAGGCTGGCGACATGGTAGGCTCGATGGTAGGCACTTTGCCAGCTATCACCTCCCCAGTCGAGCCGTCAAGCGTAAGGTAATCGCCGCGATGAAATGTTCTACCGTTCACCGACAGCAGCCCCTCTGCCGCATCGATGACGAGCTCGCCGCAGCCGACAACGCAACATTTCCCCATCCCGCGGGCGACCACCGCGGCATGGCTTGTCATTCCGCCACGAGCGGTCAAAACGCCCTGCGCAACTTGCATCCCATGAATATCTTCTGGGGACGTTTCGACCCGCACCAAAATTACCGGGCGCGACTCCTTGGCCGCAGCAAGTGCCTCTTCGGCCGAGAAAACTATTTCTCCGGTCGCGGCGCCAGGCGAGGCTGGCAAGCCGCGCGCCAGCACCTCCTTTTTCGCTTGCGGATCGAGTCGCGGATGAAGCAGCTGATCGAGCTGGTCTGGCTCGACTCGCATAAGCGCCGTGCGGCGGTCAATCAACCGCTCACCAACCATATCCACTGCGATACGAATCGCGGCTTCGGCGCTTCGCTTACCATTTCGCGTTTGCAGGATGTAGAGCTTTTTGCGCTCGATCGTGAATTCGATGTCCTGCATGTCACGGAAATGCTTTTCAAGAGTCTGGCCGATCCGGACAAGTTCGCGGTATAGGTCGGGAAACGCTTCTTCCAACGTCCGGTAGCGAGCGCGCCGCTCTTCTTCGCTTATCCCGTTACGCTCTGCCCACCGGCGACCCGCCTTAAGACTGATCTGGTTGGGCGTACGCACTCCGGCGACTACGTCCTCGCCCTGGGCATTGACAAGATACTCGCCGTAAATTCCTTTTTCGCCCGTCGCAGGGTCGCGAGTGAACGCAACTCCGGTAGCACAATCGTCGCCGAGATTGCCGAAGACCATCGATTGAACGGTTACGGCCGTGCCCCAGTCTTCAGGGATACCGTGTATTTTGCGATATACGATCGCTCGCTCGTTTCGCCATGACCGGAAAACGGCGCCGATCGCAGCCCAAAGCTGCTCGTGCGGATCCTGCGGCAAGTCGTGACCCGTGCGCTCACGGATGAGCTGGCGGAACTCGTTTACCAGTTCCTTCAAATCCTCGGTCGTAAGCTCGACGTCCTGAGTAACCCCGCGGGCGGCCTTTTTACGGTCGATGATTTCCTCAAAAGGGTCAGGTTCGTGCGGGTTTGTGGGTTTGAGCTGCAGTACGACGCTACCGTACATCTGGCAGAAGCGCCGGTACGAGTCGTAGGCGAAGCGAGGGTTGTTCGTGATGCGAGCAAGCCCCTCCACGGTTGAGTCATTGAGGCCGAGGTTCAACACGGTGTCCATCATACCCGGCATCGAAACTCTCGCCCCCGAACGTACTGACACCAGCAGCGGATTGTCCGGATCACCAAAGCGTCGGCCGACGATTTTCTCGATGCGCTTTAAACTTTTCGCCACACCCTCTCTAAGACCGCGCGGGTAGGGGTCTTTTCCCGAATGCTGGTAGTAGTAAGTGCAGACCCGGGTCGATATGGTGAAGCCTGGCGGCACCGGCAGCTTGAGCGAAGCCATCTCGGCTAAGTTCGCGCCTTTGCCACCCAAAAGCTCGCGCATGTTGGCGCGCCCTTCAGCAATCCCACCACCGAAAAAGTAAATATCCGGATGAACTCGTGCCATTTCGTCCTTCCGCTTCCTGCTTGGAAATTATTTTTGGAACATGGAATACGTGGCTATCGCTGATCGATTTTTACACGCTAGTGGTCGAGCGATAAAAGAGGCGAGATACGAGACTGAAGCCCCGCCGTTTCATCGAGCCCAAAGCTACTTGATTCGAATAACACGAGGGTATGAAGAAATGGAACTCGATGACCGCGAACCCATCTAGCTGAACCCAAGCCGCTCCCGTAACGTTCGACAAGCCCCCGTCAAGTGGCGGCTACGAGACTAGCGATGCCAGCCGATGCGTTCCGTCAGCTCAGTAACCAGCGCCGCGATCGGAAGCCGCACTTGCTCAGTCGAATCGCGGTCGCGCAAGGTCACGGTATCGTCTTCCATGGTTTGATGATCAATGGTTACGCAAAAGGGCGTACCTATCTCGTCTTGACGGCGATAGCGCCGACCAATCGAACCCGCTTGGTCGTAAGCGGTTACGAAGTAGGGCTGTAACATATTGCGCACGGCGAGCGCCTTTTCCACCTGCTCGCTTTTGCGAAGCAGCGGCAAAACCGCAACTTTGATCGGTGCCAGACGGGGATCGAGCCGCAATACGACCCGTGGCTCGCCATCAACCACGTCTTCGCTGTAAGCGTCTAACAAGAAAGCCAACAACACCCGGTCGACACCTGCCGCAGGCTCTACGACCCACGGTCGGTAGCGGGTTCTGGTCTCCTCGTCGAAGTAACTGAGGTCTTTACCGCTGAACTCTGAATGGCGATCGAGGTCATAACTTCCGCGCTTGGCAATCCCTTCGAGCTCTCCCCAGCCGAACGGGAAGCGATATTCGATGTCTGTGGTCCCGCGCGAATAATGCGCCAGCTCTTCCGCAGCGTGGGGACGTAAGCGAAGGTTCTCTGGCCGGATGCCGAACTTGATGTACCAATTGAGGCGATTATCCACCCAGTAGTCGAACCACCTAGCCTCCTGAGCCGGGTCGGGAGGAATAAAAAACTCCATTTCCATTTGCTCGAACTCGCGAGTGCGAAAGATGAAATTGCCCGGCGTTATCTCATTGCGAAAGGACTTGCCTATCTGAGCCACGCCAAACGGAAGCTTCAGTCGCTGCGTATCGAGCAAGTTGGAAAAGTTCACAAAGATACCTTGCGCTGTCTCAGGCCGAAGGTAGATGGTGTGGCTACTGTCCTCGACCGGGCCGATAAAAGTCTTGAACATCAAGTTAAACCTGCGCGGCTCAGTCAGCTCTCCGCCGCATTCGGGACAGCGCTTGCCGTCAAGCTGGTCGGGGCGGAACCGATGCTTGCACGATTTGCAGTCTACCAGTGGGTCGGTAAAGTTCTGGAGATGACCCGAGGCTTCCCAGGTTCGCGGATGCATCAAAATGGCAGCGTCCAGACCAACGATATCGCTCCGCCGCTGCACCATCTCGCGCCACCAAGCTTCCTTGATGTTGCGCTTGAGCTCGACACCGAGCGGCCCGTAGTCCCAAGTCGATCCCAGCCCACCGTAAATCTCGCTGGATGGAAACACTATGCCGCGCCGTTTGCACAACGCGACAAGCTTTTCCATCGTTACCTGCGTGCTACTTTCAGTCGCGACGACTTGCTCTTCGCGTGATGATGCCACAGCAACTACTTTCCCTCGTTCGCTAAAGCTTCAATGAGACCGAACAACGAGCAACGATCCTTTCCTAGGCAGTATGGACTCGCAAACTGTCTGAATTACAAACTCAAGACGCAACGCGCCAAAAGCCTGCTGCTGAAAGGCCGCCTTTTCTCCGACCATTCTGATTCTTACGTTGCAACCGTGCCAATTAATTAGGCAAAACTCAATCGATTGCCTATTATCCTCAAGAATCCAAAGGTCACACCCGCGCCGCGCAGTGGCTGCGGCCTATGCCTGAACTTTACGACTCACCGACGAACTGACCCCCGAAGCATCGCGGCCGAACGGGTCCAATGAGGTTGTTCAACTATGTGCCGGGACATAATGCCAAGAAAGCTTCTCGAACGCTAAATAGCGTTTGGCCCTCGTTCGCCCGTTCTGATACGCACCACCTCTTCGACCGGTAAAACGAATATTTTGCCGTCGCCAATCCGCCCAGTCCGCGCACTCGCCTCAACTGTGCTCACGACTTGAGCAACCAGCTCGTCGGGAACAATCACCTCGAGCTTTACCTTCGGCAAAAAATCGACGACGTATTCGGCTCCTCGGTAAAGCTCGGTGTGCCCCTTCTGCCTTCCGAAGCCCTTTACCTCCGTAACAGTCAAGCCCTGGATACCGATTCCTGACAACGCCTCTTTAACCTCATCAAGCTTAAAAGGCTTGATTATGGCCTCCACTTTTTTCATAAAACCTCCTTGCATTCCACAAACTGCCGTCCCGTGGCGTCATCGGCCCGAAACCATCTAGCTAGCCTTCATAGCCAGAAATACCACGCAGCCGATTCACTCCCTAGCACAAGCGCCATTCTATTCGACGACTTTGGGCCTCTTCAAAGCAAATTAGATGCCACTTAAAAGTGTGCCGTTAAAAGTTTACAGCCTATTGCCGCCTTAATGAGGGTACAGGCGGTCGATATCCTAATTTTGACTGCCGGCTAGTGGCTCCGGCTTACTTCGGCCCAATTTCGGCTCCGAGCCCGCGATAAGTCGCTCGATATTGCCTCGGTGGCGATAAAATACCAACGCAGAGATCAAAACCGCAGCACCAAAATAATCACGCGGGTAACCTAAAGCAGCTACAGCCACGGGGAGAACGGTAGCAGCCGAAAGCGAGGCCACGGACACGATCCGAAACCCCAAAAGAACCATGACAAATAAAACGAACGCAGTTAGCGCGGCCAGTGGTGTCAGCCCGAGCCATACGCCAAAGCCTGTCGCCACACCTTTGCCGCCCTTGAAACCCAAAAACACGGAACATATCGAGCCGAGAAACGCAAAGATCCCAACTACGAGTGTGCTGAACTGGTCTTCGACCAAGTAGCGGGCAAACAACACTGGCAAAAGGCCTTTGAGGAAGTCCCCTAAAAAGGTCAAAGCCGCCGGGATCGGCCCACCGATGCGCGCAACGTTAGTGGTTCCGATGTTGCCTGAGCCTGCTTTCTGGGGATCGAAGCCGTACAGGCGTCCAACCAGCACGCCTACTGGAAGCGACCCTGCCAGGTAACCCAATAAAGCAAGCCCTAGCTCAAATAAACTTCGCAATTGTTCACCAAAAACGTTTAGTAAAAAAATCGGGGTGAGAGGATTTGAACCTCCGACTCCTGCGTCCCGAACGCAGTGCTCTAGCCAGGCTGAGCTACACCCCGGTCCTTAGGTCAGCGAAGCCGTGCGATGCTTCGCACCTCCCTTATATAACACCGGTTTTTGACTTTCGCGATACCTGTCCGCCAGTCCGTTTCAGAAAGTCGTGCAGAATTTCCACGGCACAGGCGTTAGCGGCGGGCTCGAGCTTCGATGCTATCAGAGCACCCGAGCGTAAAGGCGCACGTCTTAGCAGCTTCTTTGCGCGCGAATAGTTGGCTTCTCGAAAACTTAATTTGTTAAAAGTTCAACTGCGGCAAGGCGCTGACGCATTTGGGCAATTACCTCAGCGTAGCTCTGCGCGGCGAAGATCCCGGAGCCAGAAACCAATATGTTAGCACCCGCCGCTGCCGCAGCCGCCACGTTGTCAACCTTTATGCCGCCGTCAACTTCCAGGTCTACGTGATGCAGCCCCCGCTGATCGAGTTCGTTACGCACCAAGCGCAGCTTGTCCAACGACTCAGGGATAAACGCTTGGCCGCCGAAACCTGGATGGACGCTCATCACCAGTATCATGTCCAGCTGATCGGCAACTTGAAGCGCGCGTCGGGCGTCGGTCTCAGGGTTCACCGCAGCCGAAGCTCGAACACCGCATCGTCGAATAAGCCGCAGCGTTGCTTCAATATCAGAGCAGGCTTCCACGTGCACCGAAATCAGGTCGGCGCCAGCCTTGGCGAAAGCCTCGATAAAGCGTTCCGGGTGTTCTATCATCAAGTGAACATCGAGCGGCAGCCTGGTTACTTTTCGCAGCGACTCAAGGACGGGAATGCCGATCGAGATATTCGGTACAAAATGGCCATCCATGACGTCGAAATGAATCATATCCGCCCCGGCCGCCTCGACGGCTTTCACCTCCTCGCCCAGGCGAGTAAAGTCAGCCGATAAAATCGAGGGTGCTATTTTGCAATGTCGCTTCACAGCATCCGTCACCTACTGCGCTTCAAACGAACCGCAAAAAATCCGTCCGCGCCCTCAGCAGCGGGCAGCAATGACAAGCATAGGTACCCGTCGGGACTTGTTGCAAGTGGAAGGCCGCCGAACGGCATGGGATCAACCGAAAACTCTGGTTTGCAAGACAAAAAGCGTCTGACTACGCCAAATCCTTCTTCCGGCGCAAAACTACACACCGCGTAAACCAAAATGCCACCTGGAGCCACTAATTCGCTCACTGCCAGCAGCATAGCAGTCTGTAGCTCCGCCATACGAGTTATGTCCTGCGGGCGCAGACGCCAGCGGATTTCGGGATGCGAGCGTAGGGTCCCAAGCCCGGTGCAGGGTGCGTCGAGAAGTACGAACGGGAAAGAGCGCGGCGCAAACGGAACTCCTCGCGTAACGTCGGCCTGAAGAAACAAAATATTGCGATGCCCCAGCTTTAGAGCGAGTTGCCGAGCTTTTCTTAACCCAGAGGCGCTTTTGTCGAGCGCAACAACCCTTCCCGACGGTCCGACGAGTTCCGCAAGATGGGTCGCTTTGCCACCCGGAGCGGCGGCACAATCAAGTACTATCGCCCCGGGGGCTGGCGCTAAAAGTCGAGCCACCATTTGTGAAGCTAGGTTCTGATGAATGAATAGCCCCTCGGCGTGAGCTCGACTGTCGATCGAATTGCCCCGCCTTACAACAGCCATTTCAGGGAATGGACCACAGCTATCTACGACAAGGCCTTCCGACTCGAGCTTCGCGAGGTTCTCGCCAGGAGTGCCCTTAGCCAGATTGAGTCGAATAAAGTTCGGCGCAGGCGCGTTATCGGCCGCCATTATCTCTGACGCCTTAGCTATGCCAAACCATTCGATCAGCCGCTCGACGAGCCATCGGGGATGCGAATACGCGATCGACAAGTAGCCCACCTCGTCTTCTTTTGGATCGGGCAAAGCAACGGTCTCTCGGCTCGCGCGCCGCAATACCGCATTGACCAGCCCTGCTGCCGGTCGCGTATGGGGATAATGTTTGGCCAGCGCAACACTGCTATTCACAACTGCATAGTGAGCAATCCGAGTCAGAAACCGAAGCTGATAGATGCCCATCCGCAGAACGACCCGCACCGGCATCGTCAAGTTCCCGCCAGGCACGGCGAGCAAACGATCGATTTCGTAGTCAAGCCTGGCGCGCCAAGCCGTCGTGCCAAGCACAAGACTGGTGATCAAGCGCCGGTCGCGAAGTCCGAATGCGGGCAGACGATGGCCTAACAACGCGTCCGCGAAAGCACCCTGCTCAACACGAAGCAAGATCTCGAAAGCCGCCAGGCGGGGCGCCAATCCAGGCGTAAGACTCCCGCAGGCCGCCTTAGGTGACGGCGAATTGCCTGCAAGCTCAGGCGTGAACACATCCGAATTCACAAACGCTAGCTACCCAACCGCTGTCCCTTTTGAAGGTGTCTGCCGCGCACAAGATCGCCACCACTAACTCTTCGTTTCCCAGCCAACTGAACTTCAAGCAGCTTAAGCGCACCCTGTCCGCACGCTACAACCGGCTCTGGTTGAACCTCGACCACCGTACCTGGCCAAGCCGCCTGATGTTGATCGGGCAAAGCTTCCGCTCTAAAAATCAAAAGCTCTTTGCCAGAAAGCCTCGAACGCGCAACCGGCCATGGGTCGTAGGCTCGCGTCATACGTTCGATGTAAACGCAGTCTTTGCTCCAGTCTATCCATGCGTCTTGCTTCTTTATCGGCTTGCAATAGGTCGCCTGAGTCTCGTCTTGTGGAGCTTCCGCAAGTTCTCCCTTGGCAATAGCCGGCAGGGCTTGTTCGAGCGTATCAGCCGCAAGCTCAGAGAGTCGCTCCTTGAGCGAGCCTTGGGTATCACCAGGCAGGATAGGAATCGCAACTTGCATCAAGACCGGCCCGGCGTCCATCTGTTCCGTCATTCGGATGAGCGTGATGCCCGTCTGCGTGTCGCCGGCGAGAATGGCAGCCTCGACCGGACTTGCTCCGCGATGTCGGGGCAGCAGCGACGCGTGCACATTGAGCGGCATAATGCGGGGTATTTCGAGCACTTCTTTGGGCAGGATTTTCCCGTAGGCCACGACAACTAAGAGGTCAGGGGCAAGCGCGCGCAACTGTCCAACGAACTCCTGATCGCGCATGCTGGTAGGCTTCAAAACAGGCACCCCTGAAGCTGCACCAACTTCTGCTACCGGCGTAGGCGTAACTTCGAGGCCTCGACCCCTGGGGCGGTCCGGCCCGGTCACGACACCAACCACTTGCCACTGGGAGCCCCCTTTGATAATCAGCCGCTTAAGCGGCTTCGCCGCGAATTGGGGTGTCCCCATGAAAACGATACGGAGCGTTGCGATCGTCCTTATGGCTCCCTAACGCCGTCTGTAGTACCGCTCAAGTCTCGGCAGCGAATGAATCGTAGCTCGGCACTTTTCCTTCGCGAATTAATTTCTGCAGCTTTCGCCGATAGAGCTCGCGCTTGAGCCGACTTATCCGGTCGATGAACAGCTTACCGTCCAAATGGTCGAGCTCGTGTTGGAAGACCACTGCTAGAAACTGCTGAGCCTCGATCTCAACTTCGCGTTCCTCGAGCGTGAGGGCTCTTACTACGATGCGCGATGCGCGCTGGACCTCGGCGCTGTAATCTACCACCGACAGACACGCTTCTTCCCAGGTTACTTTTCCTTCGATCTCTACGATCTCCGGGTTAATCAGCTTGAGCACGCGACGCCCAGGATTATCGTGGTCGGCGTCAATCACAATTATTCGTCGCGAATCCCCAACCTGGGGAGCCGCCAGTCCGATACCTGGTGCGGCAAACATTGTCTGCACCATGCTCTCGATCAAGCTCGCCACCGAGCCGTCGATCTGCGTGACCGGCTGAGCCGGAATCTTGAGCACCGGGTCGGGATATTTTCGAATTCGTAACAGGGCCATCAGCCAACCATCCCCTTCTGTAGCCTACCAAACAGTAAGCTACGAGAGAAAGTTGCTCGTAAAAATTTCCGCTTTTGCAAAACCGGTAAACCCAGCCTGAACAGACCCCGAAGACCAACTCTAGGTGAGTCAGTCTCGGCTAACTTAAAGCATGTTGACCGGGTCGATGTCCACGAGCACGCGAACGTTTGCAAGGCGAGCGAGTTCGTCTAGCTTGCTACGAGCGGACAGAATAGCGAAGTGAAGCGTCCTAGCACTTGAGGATTTTACCAGCAACTGCCAACGATAACGCCCACGAAGCCTCTCGATTGGCGCCGGCGACGGACCGAGCACGCGAAATCCCGCTTCCTGGCAATGCTCCCCGAGCGCTTTGGCCCAGGCATTCGCCGTCTCCGCAACCTTTGCCGGATCGCTGCCTTGCAACCGCACCAAAGCCAGCCTGACGAACGGCGGATAACCCAGTTCGCTCCTCAGTTCGAGCTCTCGACGCATGAAACGCGCGTAATCGCCCGCCTGAGCGGCTCGGATACTGTAATGATGCGGCGCATAGGTTTGAATAATAACCCTTCCAGGTTGCTCGCCTCGTCCAGCCCGTCCTGCGACTTGAGTCAGGAGCTGAAAGGTTCGCTCGGATGACCTGAAGTCGGGCAAGTTCAGTGTTTGGTCCGCCAATATTACCCCAACGAGCGTCACCCCGGGAAAATCGAACCCTTTTGCCACCATCTGGGTTCCCACAAGGATATCGATTTCGCCCGCTGCCAACGCGGCGAAGACGCGTGTGCGTGCCTTTCGCCGGCGCGCAACGTCGCTGTCCATGCGCTCGATTCGCGCCTCAGGAAATAGATCCGCTAGCGTCGCGGCGACGCGTTCGGTGCCGAAACCGCGCCCTTCCAGCACATACGCTCCACATTCCGGGCAGTCGCGCGGTGCTGGCCTGCGCTGGCCGCAGTAGTGACACTGAAGCGACCGGTCGCGTAAATGAAAGTGCAGACTTACGCTGCAATTGGGACAACAGATCACAACGCCGCAAGACCGACACTGAAGAGCCGTATGGTAACCGCGCCGGTTGATAAACACGATACTCTGCTGGCGCGCAGCTAAATTTTGCCTGAGCGCCTCGAGCAGCTCTTGCGAAAGCGGAACGCTCTGCTCCGTACTTTGGAGTTCATTGTCAGCCTTGGAGACAAATCCGCCTGCCTTCTGACGCAGGTCTATTACCTCAACCGTCGGCATGGGTCGGTCCCAGACCCGTCGTTCAAGCCTCACCATCTTGTAACGACCGCGTCTGGCGTTGAAGTAAGATTCTGCCGAGGGCGTGGCTGAACCAAGAATTACAGGGCAAGATGAAAAACGGCCCAGAGCCACAGCGAGATCGCGGGCGTTGTACCTGACGCCTTCTTCCTGTTTGTAAGAGGCGTCATGCTCTTCGTCCACGATGATCAATCCGAGCTCGCGTAACGGTGCGAAAATGGATGAACGCGGGCCTATCACAACCCGCGCTTTGCCCTCGCGAATCGAATTCCATCCCGCCCATCGCTCCGAAGGAATCTGCGCGCTGTGCGAAACCGCGACCCGATCGCCAAAGCGATCGCGGAAGGCGCCGATCAAATGTTCGGTCAGCCCGATCTCCGGTATCAAAACCAACACCGTGCGACCCATCCTGAGACACCGGTCGGCAAGATGCAGGTATACCTGCGTCTTGCCGCTCCCCGTAACGCCCCACAACAGGAAGGTTTCGTTGCGTCTTTCGTCGATTGCGGGCCCGATCGTTCGGATGGCATTTTCCTGCTCGTGAGTTAGTTTTACGGAGACCTCTGGCGAGCTCGCCGACGTCATGTCGTTCGTCGCCTCGCCCGCACAATCGACCTGCACGTAGCCCTGGGCAACCAGGGCCGATAGCGCACGCTTGGCCGCGGGTGAAATCATTTCGAGTTGGCTCACCGGAACTTGCCTTTCCGGCGCGGCCGCCAGAAGCTGGAGGATCCGCCGCCGAAGCTTGCCTCGCACTTCTTCCGCTTTGGCTTCGGGCGCAAGCCTCGCTAGCGCCAAGCTTCGGCGTTTGGTCCGGGCTCCACTCAGCACGCTTCCCGCCGACACAAAACCCGCCGACTGAAGCTTAGCCAGAACGCTTACGCTTTTTAGAGCGGGAACGGCGCGTCTTAGCTGAGAGTAAGTAAGCGGCCGCTTGGAGAGAGCTTTGAGGACTTCCGCCTCAAGAGCACTTAGGCTAGTTTGCTCGCTTTCGTTCGGCTCTCTAACCAACTTGTAAAACGTTTTTGTCTCTAGCCGCAGCAACGAGGGCACGATTAATCGACATATTTCGCCGAGCGTCACAAGGTAGTAGCTTGCGGCAAAGCGCATGAGCTCGACGTGCGCCGGATCGAGGATCGGCGACGGGTCTAGCACGTCAATAACGGGCTTGAGCTCGATCCCTTCGTCTTCGAAACGACCTACCTCGAGCACAAGGCCGGTCACCTTGCGTGACCGAAGCGGCACGAGGACCCGCTGCCCGGGCGCGACGATCGGTTTTAGATTAGGCGGCACGGCATAAGTCAGTACGTCGAGCGAACGCGACCTACTGGCTATTGCGACCTTTGCGCAGTCGGGCTCAAGCGCAGTTGCGTCGGCAGAGCTCACTTGAAATACCCTTAGATTACGTCACTTACTATTGCGTCAAGCACCCGAACTGTCGGTAAGCACGCGATGCGAGAATTTCGATGCTAGGTGCTCGATAAAACGGCCGCAACAGACGCGCATCTCGGCTTGGATAGCAACGCCATAGAGCGCCCGCCTCGCGTCGATTCCGCGTAATTGTGGTCTTTAGCGCTGCCTGCAAAGTAGCGGCTTCGGAGCGTGGGCCGAGCCTGATAAAATCATGCCACCAAGGCTTGCAAAATGCGTCTTTTAATGATTCGCCTAGTCTGCTTGAATCAAGTTATTGCCTTAGCAAAGTGTCGTCCTTGGACTGGCAAAAGACGATTAAAGTGCCTTAACTTCTGATACGGTGCAAAAGTGACGCTGCGTTTTCTCACGGCCGGAGAGTCCCACGGACCGATGCTCACCGCGATCGTGGAAGGAGTGCCCGCGGGATTCCAAATCAACATCGAAGCTATAAATCACGATTTAGCACGCCGCCAAAAGGGCTACGGCCGAGGCGGTCGCATGGCTATAGAACGAGATGAAGTTAGGGTAACTTCGGGCGTGCGCTTCGGCTATACCACTGGAGCGCCTGTTACCCTGATCGTTGAGAACCGTGATTTCAAGAACTGGCAAAAGCGAATGTCGCTCGATCCGAACGACCGCGAGAGTGCCGTGCCGGTTACGCGCCCCAGACCTGGACACGCCGACCTTGCGGGAGCGCTGAAATACAATTTGACCGATATTCGCGACGTCCTCGAACGGGCGTCGGCCCGGGAAACGGCGGCGCGAGTCGCTGTCGGCTCGCTCGCGCGGCAATTTCTGACTCCTTTCGGAATCGACGTGTTGGGCTACGTGGTCCGGATTGGCGCAACCACCGCCAATGTTCCGTCCGAGCTTTCGTTGAGCGAGCTTCGCAGACTAGCCGAGGAATCGCCCGTAAGAGTTTTGGACCATGGCGCTCAGCAGGCGATAATCGCCGAGATTGACGACTGCAAACGCTCTGGCGACACTCTCGGGGGTGTTGTCGAAGTGGTCGCTCATGGCCTTCCGGTAGGTCTGGGTAGCCACGTTCAATGGGACAGAAAGCTGGACGGGCGCCTTGCGCATGCCTTGTTGAGCCTGCAAGCCGCAAAGGGAGTCGAAATTGGCCGCGGCTTTGAGGCCGCTTCGATGCGGGGTTCGGCGCTTCACGACGAAATCGGCTATGACGCCCACAATCGGCGCTTTATTCGGCGCTCGAACAATTCAGGGGGAACCGAAGGCGGAATCAGCACAGGCGAAGTGCTGCGGGTTCGAGTGGCGTTCAAGCCGCTTTCGACCCTGATGCAACCGCTGAGGTCGGTCGACATACGAACTAAGGAAGAAACGCTAGCGACGATCGAACGTTCGGACGTCTGTGCTGTACCCGCAGCAGCAGTTATCGCTGAAACCGTGGTGTGTTTCGAGTTAGCCAAAGCCTTTCTCGAAAAATTCGGCGGCGATTCCTTCGAGGAAATCAAGCGCAACTACGAAGGCTTTCTCGAACAGCTAAGAAACTTTTAAGCGGTGGCGGATCGCGCGAAGGTAAACAAGTTAGTCTTGACCGGTTTCATGGCTACAGGCAAATCACAAGTGGGGGCGGCTGTAGCTAGTCGACTAGGGCTTCCGTTGATCGACACCGACGCTGAAATTGGGTCGCGGTGGGGCAAAAGCCCTGCTGCAATTATTCTTGAAGACGGCGAGGAGCGGCTTCGTTACCTCGAGCGCGTGCTGATAGCTGAGCTAGCTGCCGACCGAAGGCCAGCAGTGATTGCAACTGGCGGCGGTACGCTGGTCGATCCGCGCAACTTTGTCAAAATTGCCGCAGTGGCCGTTGTGGTATGGCTCGACGCCCGAGCCGAGGTCGTTGCCGAACGGGTGGGCAGGTCCGCCGAGCTGCGACCCAAACTGCTCGAGAGCGGAAAACCCCTGATGGAACGGATAATTGAGCTAATGGAAGAGCGGCGGCCCGCGTACGCGCGCGCCCACTTTAGGGTCGATACCTCGGACATAACTATTCACGAGGTAGCTGCGCGCGTGATCGCCGGCGCATCGTCACACGGGTTCACAACGTGCAAAGCTTCCGCGTAAATCTCGGCCGCGACTCCCATCAGGTTCTCGTCGGCCAGGGCTTACTCGACCAGGTGGGCGAGTTTGCGCGGCAGGCTGGGCTCGCCGGCCGCGTTGCGATAATTACCGATAGCAACGTCGCGCGCCTCTACCTCGCGCGAGTACGTAAAGCCGTTGAGCTTTTGGACCCGTATCCGACCACGATCGAGTTAGAGCCCGGAGAACAATCCAAATCGCTCGGGACCCTGGCGCGAGTCTACGATCGGCTGGTCGAGGCCAAGCTTGAACGCGACTGCGTGATTGTGGCTCTAGGAGGGGGCGTGGTGGGGGACTTGGCAGGCTTTGCAGCCGCAACCTTCCTTCGAGGCGTTGCCCTTATTCAGGTGCCGACAACCTTACTCGCACAAGTTGACTCCGCGCTGGGTGGCAAGACCGGAATCAACCATCCCAAGGCGAAAAATCTGATCGGGGCATTCTACCAACCGCGCCTAATCGTGGCGGATGTAACCACGCTGGAATCCCTACCAGAACGCGTCTTTCGCGAAGGTCTTGCTGAGATGGTAAAGTACGCCGCTATCCGAGATGCGCCTATGTTCGACGAGCTCGAGCATGCAAGTAAAGGTATCGTTTCGCGAAACCCGGCGCTGCTTGAGCATTTCGTCACGATGTCGCTACGGCATAAGGCGCAAATCGTTGAGGCAGACGAGCGCGAGGGAGGGCTTAGAGCAATCCTTAACTTTGGCCATACGGTAGGACACGCGCTCGAGGCTCGGGCCGAGTTTGGTGGTCTTTTGCATGGAGAGGCTGTTGCAATCGGGATGGCTGTCGAAGCAAAAATTTCACAAACTTACGCTGGGCTTCCAGCTTATGACGCAGAACGGCTAATTCGATGGCTTAATTCAGTAGGTCTAAGCACTCGACTGCCATTCGAGCAGTGCGACGAACCGTTTATTGACGCGCTTACCCTGGACAAAAAGCGGCGTAAAGGAGGGGAACTAAACCTTGTACTTTTGAGGCAGTTGGGTCAAGCAGTAACGAAGTATGTACCGATCGAACAATTCCTAATCGAGCTTAACCGTATAGCCGGAACGGCGCAGCCGAGAGATTGAATGAGCTTTTCAGAGTGTATATGCGTTGCCTCTTGACCGTTAGGTGACGCGCAACCCAACGGTCATTTAGTTAAAGTGAGGTTATGGTCGCTTTTTCCTTGCAGCGTGAGTCTGCCACGGGGTGAAGAAAAACCCTTAGAAGTTCACTCTTTGCGATAACCGAGCAAAGCCTCTTTTGGCTTTCTCGCCGCGTAGCTCCCCTATTGAGAAAAGCTTGAGAGCCTCAAAGTTAGCGGCGAGCTACCAGAGGTCAACTGGGTGTTTCCCGTGGGGTCTTTGAGCCCATGACAGACACTATCGCTGCAAATTACCCGGCCCCTTGCGAACAGAAGCCGAAAAACCCTGGAGCCCACAAAGACCAGCTGCGCCGTTCATGGTTCCGCTATAGTCTGTCAGAGGCAAAGCGAGCCGTGCTTGATCGGATAAGGTCAAGCACCGTGTAATTTGTAATTTTTGCGTAGTTAATCGACAACCCATCGATGTGGCCTAGAGCCACACAAACCAGTCTACTCGCGTTTAATCCTCTTTATACGTAGAGGATTCTGAGGACTCTCTAGTTTGCGTCTCCAGCGCAGCCATCGAACTTTGCGAGGCTCGCCAGCGGTCAATCGTCGCCACATCGAACCGCCAGTCGCTGCCTACCTTAAAGCCAGGCAATTGGCCATTTTTTAGCAAACGATAGATCGTCGAAGGATGAACCCGCAAATACTCAGAGAGCTCCCTCACAGTCAAAACTCGAGCGGAACCCTGTCCAGTAAAATCTTGCATACGACTCTCACCTCCTTGTCGGTATCTGCAAAAGATTCGTACGCCACCCTTTCTACTAGAACATATAACCTTACTTAGTTCAATACTGTCATTAACTATTGACGCTGACCAATAAGTAACTTTCAAATGGCTTGCAGCTGCATCTTATGTCAGAACACGTTATTAGAGCTTCTGTCTGCTAATACCTAGCTAACCAGTAGCCTCTTTTCAACGGCTTGGAATAGTGCTACTGCAACGCCCGTGCCTGCGGCGATTTACGCGTCTTTGCAATTGTTCGCGCTGGTTCGCGCAGACCTGTATCCCGGAACAAGCGTCAAGACATGATGCTCAGACAACAACCTTGGGAGTCCCAAGCATCCTCCAGAAAGGTTCAGCCCCAATTGCTTAACCGAAGTTACCCAAGTGCCTGCGTGCGCCGTCATTTCTCAGTAACAACTAAAAAGTGTGAAAGATTTGGCTCTCCTAAAGGCTCTCTTACCCTAGTGACGATCTGCTTGACAGACAATTCGACTAGTCTAAAGCGCCGTGCGATGGCTTGCGCTTGGTTAAGTCTTCCAAAACGTGCACCGGCTAATCAAAATCCGGCTTTTGAACAACCGAACGCCGAATAGTGCCGGTACAATGCGATGAAGACACTAAAACCTCTGTCTTCGCTGTAACGCTCAAGTGCACGCCTTTTGTAAAGACGGCTGAAGGGGACGTTCAGGCGACACCGTTATGCAAAGTGTCGGTCGCTTAAGTTTATCTACGCGCGAAACGAGTAATCCGACAAAGAAAGCTGGCGAGGGCTTTCAAGCCTGGGAGACACCCTCCTGCGAGGTGCGGCGACGTTCTTTCCGTAGAGCAACGTCTAGCAAGAACAACCCCACTCCTGTGGTTATAGCGCAGTCGGCTAGATTGAACACCGGATAGTGGTAGCCGTAGTAATGGACGTCGATAAAGTCCAAGACGACACCATAGCGCAGACGGTCGACAAGATTGCCGAGAGCTCCAGCAAGGATCAAAGCAAGCGCCCAGGCGGCCAAGTCTGAGTGCGGTCTTCTCATCAAAACTACAACTATCGCCGTAGCTGCAAGCACGGAAATTGATGAAAGAGCCGTTGTTCGGATCCAATCGGGCAGGCTTGAAAACATGCTAAAAGCCGCACCGGGATTAGCAGTATAGGTCAAATTCAGCCAATGTGGGACGATGGGCACACTTTGGTAAAGAGTAAACGTGGTGCGAACCCAAAACTTCGTGGCCTGGTCCAAAAGCACAATTGGCAAGGTGCCAGCTAAAAGAGGGACCCACGTGCGCTGCCAAGTGCTCATCGTAAATTGTGGCTCGATTAGACGTCTCTCTGATTGACTAGGCTCAGTTCAACTGCGCCAGCACGGTGCGGCACCGTAGACATACCGAGTCTTCGCAAGTGTCGTTAAAATACGTCCAGCATCTGGGGCACTTTTTACCCGCGGCACGCTCTGCCACGATAATTACGGGAGGATTGGTACTTAATCGAGCAACTTTTCCGTTCAGAAGCAATGTCTCCCCTGAACTCGCCTTACCACCATCCTGTATTTGTCTTCTAATTTGTGCCGCTTGCTCGGAACTTAGCAGAGTCAGAGCCGAAACGATAAATAGTTCCCTCAACGACTCGCGATTCTGCTCGAGCATCAGATTGAGCGCATCTGCATCGCGACTTTCCCCATCCACGCCGATTCCCACTTGCGCTTCGAGAGAAGAGCCGATTAGCTCTGACTGACGCATAGCTTCCAATGCCTTAAGCACCGCTGACCTCAGTTCAAGAAACGTATTCCATCGTTTCACCAGCTCCGAGTCGTTCCACTTCGGTTCAGGTTTGGGAAACTCGAGCAAATGCACGCTCCCCAGCTCGCTGCTGTTTGCGAAATGACCGTAAACCTCCTCGGCAGTGTACGGTATCAACGGTGCCAAAAGACGAACGAGGGTATCCAAAATTAAGTAAAGCGAGGTTTGGCACGAGCGACGCGCCAACGAGTCAGGGTAAGAGCAGTATAGTCTATCTCGTACCACATCAATATAAAGCGCGCTTAGATCCACAACCGTAAAGTTCAGTATTGCGTGATAGGCCGCTTGAAAATCGTAAGATTGATAAGCGGAGCGCACCCTGGCTTTAAGTGCCTCGAGCCGGGCCAAAATAAACCGATCAAAGTCAAATTGCTTGTCCCAGGGAACACTATGAATTTCTGGCTTGAAGTCGTAGAGGTTGCCAAGTAGATATCGACAAGAGTTACGAATTTTACGATAAGCCTCGGCTGCTGCCTTGAATACAGTTGCACCGACGTTCATATCCGCGGTGAACTCGACCGAGGCGAAGACCAGTCTCAAGACGTCGGCACCTAAGCGCTCGATCACGTCGATCGCATCCTCGGCGTTGCCAAGCGATTTTGACATCTTGCGCCCAAGCTCATCGAGCGTAAGCCCGTGGGTCAGCACCGCGCGATAAGGCGCCGAGTTGTGCAGCGCAACCGCGGGTATGAGGGACACTTGAAACCATCCTCGATGCTGGTCGACCGCCTCAACGTAAAGGTCCGCTGGCCATGTCAGTTCTTGACGGCGTCTCAGCACGGCCTCCTGAGAGCATCCTGAATCGAACCATACGTCGAGAATGTCCTCGCTTTTGTCGAAACGATTCCCACCGCACTTGTCGCATCGTACGGTTTCATCGGCAAAGTCGCTGACCGGACGCACATACCAGGCATCCGAACCTTCGCGCGCGAAAATTTCCTCGCACCGCTTCAGTACGTCCAATCGCAACGTCACCTCGCCACATTGCACGCATCGCAACGCTGGGATCGGTACTCCCCAGGCGCGTTGTCGAGACAAGCACCAGTCGGGACGCCGTTCGACCATATTGGCGATACGTTCACGTGACCAGCGCGGAATCCATTGCACCTGGTCGATCGCTCGAAGCGCCCGCTCGCGCAACCCTTCGTGGTCAATTTGCAAAAACCATTGCTCGGTGGCGCGGAAGATGACCGGATTCTTGCAACGCCAACAATGCGGATAACTGTGGCTTACTGATTGCGCGTGAACAAGCGCTCCTGCAGCCCTGAGATCGCCTACAATCGAGTCGTTGGCTTCGAAAACCTGCTGGCCAGCGTATGCTGGTACCTGGTTCGTAAACACGCCATCTTCATCCACCGGCGTAAACGGCTTAAGCCCATACTGCGAACCCACGACGAAGTCTTCGTACCCGTGGCCTGGCGCAGTGTGAACAAGCCCAGTGCCGGTGTCGAGGGTTACGTGGTCGCTGAACATTAACCGGCCTTTGCGAGTTTCGAGCGGGTGGCAAAAGACGTCTTTTCCGGCCAAGGCTTTCAGTCGGGCCCCGTCCAGGCGAATCTGGCGGCTAACTTTAAGTTCACACGCCTCTTCGACGGCGCGCGCCAGTCTGGCAGCCACCACGTAATACCCACTCGAAGCCTCTAAAGCCACGTACTCGAAGCCCTCATTGAGACAAATCCCAAGGTTTGCCGGAATCGTCCAAGGCGTGGTAGTCCAAATCAGTGCGAACAGCTTCCCTCGAGCGTGGGCATCGGCGAGAAGCTCGCCCTCGGAGCGATCGAGCGCAAGGGCGGCCGGATCGGTCAGCTCCTCGTTAAACTTAAACGCCACGTAAATCGACGGCGACACCCTTTCCCTGTACTCGACCTCTGCCTCGGCTAGCGCAGTGCGACACGACCAACACCAATGCACTGGCCGAAGGCCACGGTAGACGTACCCGGCTTCGACAAGCTGGCGCAGCACGGCTAGCTCGACGGCGCTATAGGCGGGGTCGAACGTGAGATAAGGGTGGTCCCAGTCGCCCAGTACGCCTAGGCGTCGAAACTCACGTCTTTGTCTGTCGATAAACTTGTTCGCATACTCGCGGCAGCGAGCGCGCAGCTCGAGCTTGGGCGTTGTGCGAGCTTTTTCGCCTAGCTCGCGCAGTACCTGATGCTCGATCGGCATCCCGTTGCAATCCCATCCAGGAACGAACGGCGTTCGGTAGCCGAACATCGCACGCGAACGCACGATAAAATCCTTGAGGATTTTGTTCAGGGCCGTTCCGATATGTACCGGCCCGTTCGCATATGGCGGCCCATCGTGAAGCACAAACAAGGGCGCATCCTTGCGCAGCTCCATCAGCCGCTCATAAAGCCGCATCCTATCCCATCGCTCGAGAATCTCCGGCTCCCTCTTAGGCAAATCAGCCTTCATCGGAAAGCTTGTTTTTGGGAGATTAAGCGTATCCTTGTAATCGCGCTCTGCCACAGACGTAATCTGAAGCCTCCGGAAATCGTTTAAAAATATGAACCCGTTTCGGTTTAAATCACCTTACTATTTTGAAAGACCGCGCCTCAGGGCCCGTTTCACTCGCCAGCGCCCCAATGAACGTCGCATCGTAGATGACGTTTAATGTAGCAGAAAGCCATCGCCTACCTTAATGCAATGCTTCGGGCTTTGTCCGTTGCCACGACCTCCGTTTGCCGGCCCAGCACACACTTGCTCAATTGTAACAGCGAGCCGCAAAGCTCCGTTGGTGTCACAAGGCGACGAGCTTTTTGCGTGTGCGCTCGATAAGCACGAGCCTGGGGTGCGAAAAGGTAACAAAAGTTCGGCAGCATACCCGGCGCCGCTCGCACCCAAGGTTTAGCTTTCCCTCATATCGCTGCGGCGCCTAAGTTGCATAATACAGCGAATTCGGGATGATATTTATCTACGATGGCGCTAAGAAAAGTCACTTTTTTCGATCACAGCGGTCCAGCACTCGAGCCGGTCGACGAGGAAGGGCAGGCTAAGCCGTGCGTAATGGGCGTGCGCTGGGTGAACCCTGATACTTTCGAAACGATCCGCGTGCGTGGAGGCAAGCGAACAGGTCCTCACGGTGAGGAACTGGAGGTCATAAAGCCCACGCTCGAGCTAAGCGCCTTTTATGCCGCTTACGAGCCCGAGGCTGTCAAAAAGAGGCTATCGGACGAACGGCTTAAAAAGCAGTCAGCAACCGAACTCGAAACGCAATGGGAGCACTGAGCGGGTTACGGGTCTTGGATCTTGCCAACCAGCGAGCGGCGCTATGCGGCAGACTTTTAGCCGACATGGGTGCCGATGTAATCAAGGTCGAGCCGCCACAGGGCGAATTCTCACGTCGAATCGGCCCTTTCGTCGACGACAAGCCGCATCCCGACCGCAGTCTTTTCTACTGGTACTACAATCTCAACAAGCGCTGCGTCACCCTAGACCTTGCCCATCCCACAGCCAATGAGCTCCTAAAACGACTCGTCTGTTCGAGCGACGTTTTGATCGAAAGTTTTCCACCCGGTTACCTCGACCGGTTAGGACTTGGATGGTCGACTCTTCATCGGCTGAACCCCGCCTTGGTGCTTTGCTCAGTAACGCCGTTCGGTCAGAGCGGTCCTTGGCGCGATTTCGAGGCAGACGACACAGTGCTGACCGCGCTCGGCGGAATGACTTACGTCAACGGCTATCCGAACGAAGCTCCGGTTCGTCCTTTCGGTTTGCAGGCCTATCATTCGGGCGCCTTCTATGCCGCTATCGCCATCATGTGCGCCCTGTTCGCACGCGAGCGCGACCAGCTAGGGCAGTGGATTGATGTGAGTTTGATGGAGGCAACCGCTTGCGCCGTCGAGCACGTCGCCCCTAGTTATTTTGCAACGGGTTCGGTTGAACCTCGACGAGGAACACTTCACTGGAGCCGGTACTTTCGAGTCGCCAGATGTCGAGACGGCTACGTGATGCATTGCACGCTCGGCGACTGGACCTCCTTGATCGAGTGGGTAAAAGCTGACGGCAAAGCTCAGGAGCTTAGCGAACCGGAATGGGAAGACCCCGGATACCGAAAGGAACACGCCGAGCGCCTGTTTGACATTCTTGACGAATGGGCGAAAGACTACGAAGCCGACGAGCTGCTCACCCGCGCTCAGGCGCTTCGGATTCCTTACGCAAGCGTGAGACCGCCCGAGGCGCTGTTCGACGACGAGCAGCTTGTCGCCCGTGGCTTTTTCGTCGAAGTTTACCATCCCGAACTCGGCCGCACATTTCGTTATCCCAAAGCGCCGTATCTTTTTCATGGCACGCCAAGCCACGTCTATCGACGACCGCCTTTGCTTGGCGAGCATACGGCAGAAATCTTGACCATAGAACTTGGCCTCTCCACCCAGGAGATCGAGGTGCTAGCAGCTGAGGGTGCGATCTGATGACAGCAAGACCGCCGCTCGAGGGCGTTCGAGTTTTGGATTTTACGTGGGTCGTCGCCGGGCCCGTGGCCACTCGGATTTTAGCCGACATGGGTGCCGAGGTGATTAAAGTTGAACGCAAGATAACCGGAATGGAGACTTTGGGCCCGCGACGCACTGGTCTTCAGGGCGACATCAACCGCTCCAAGCGCTCGGTTGCGATCAACATGGCTTCCAAAGAAGGCATCCAGCTCGCGCGCCGACTTGTCGTCAAAAGCGACATCGTGATCGATAACTTCTCGGCCAGGGTGATGCGCCAGTGGGGGATGGACTACGATAGCCTTCGCGAAATCAAACCCGACATCATCTGCATCTCGATGTCCGGCTTTGGCCATACTGGGCCGAAATGCAACTACGTAAGCTACGGGCCTACGCTCCAGGCGCTTGCTGGCTTTACTCTTATGATGGCGAACAAGGACGGCGCTCCTGCCGGCTATGGATATTCTTACGCCGATATGGCTGGAGGCTACGCGGGCGCGCTGGCGGCGTTGTTCGCGCTATGGCACCGTAACCGCACGGGTGAAGGCCAATTCATCGACCTTGCGCAGTTCGAAAACCTCGTATTTCTCATCGGGCCAAGCTTGCTCGATATTGAGGTCAACCAGCGCAAACAAAACCCTTTCGGCTATCGCTCGCAAGAAGGGCCAGCCGCCCCGCATGGCGTCTACCGATGTCGGGCTTCGGGCCAGGACAACGACCGCTGGCTTGCCATATCGGTCCGCTCACACGCCGAGTGGGAACGTTTCGTAGCTGCGATCGGCTCCCCCGCTTGGGCGCGCGAAGCAAGGTTTTCCACCATGTTTTTGCGGATACAGAACCGCGCCGAGCTCGACACCCTGGTCGAGAGCTGGACAATTCAACACGACGCTTACGATGCGATGGAGTTGCTCCAACGCCATAGGGTTGCTGCCGGGGTGGTCGCAAACGGCGCCGACCTGTGCGAACGAAATCGCCAGCTATCGGCGCGAAATTTTTGGCTGACCGTGCGGCTGCCCGACGGGACGCCGTACCGTGTGACAGGTATTCCGTTCAAAATGTCCAACTCCCCCAGCGCCAAAGCGTTTTGCGCTCCCGAACCGGGCGACGACAACGACTACGTACTAGGCGAGCTACTCCGTCTTACGCGCGCCGAACGCGAAGCTCTGGTCAAAGCTGGCGCAATATGGGAGTAGCCTTGCAAAGATTAAGATTTCAGCAGGCAGTCGATCAGGTAACGTGGCTTTGAAGGGCGACCAAAGGCAATCTTAAAGCCGGCTACTTTACGCACCACTATGGCACACCGCACATTGCTGGTAAGTACGACGAGCTCTGTGCAGCGGAGGCATTAGAACTTTGCTCGCGAGTGCTCTGTCCAGCGCCATATTCGGCGTAGACGCGTATCCAGTCGAGGTCGAGGTCGACATCAGTAACGGACTGCCCGCCCTTAAAACTGTGGGACTTGCTGAAGGGGCGGTACGCGAAGCGCAAGAACGGGTAAAGTCAGCAATCAAGAATTCAGGCTTTGAGTTTCCTAACCGCAAAATCACGATTAATCTCGCCCCGGCGGATACAAGGAAGGAAGGTTCCGGCTTCGACCTTCCGATAGCGCTTGGCATACTTGCGGCCGCGGGCTCAATCAAGGCCGAGCGACTACGCCAGTTTATCGTGGTTGGCGAACTCGCCCTAGACGGTCGCGTAAAGGGGATTCGCGGAGCGCTGCCCACGGCCCTGCTTGCGCGTTCGCAAAGCTATGCCGGCGTGGTGCTGCCACAGGAAAACGCTGAAGAAGCTGCGGTCGTGGGTGCACCCGTCAAAGTACTGCCTGTCGCGACTTTGAGCGAGGCAGTGGAGTTCTTCGACGAACTTCGCGAACTGGAGCCGACGCAAGTGGAGCTCGACCAGCTGTTCGCGCGCTGCGGGCAGTACGATGTCGATTTCAGCGAGGTGAAGGGCCAGGAACAGGCCAAGCGCGCGATCGAAGTTGCGGCCGCCGGCGGCCATAACGTCCTAATGATCGGTCCGCCGGGAGCGGGAAAAACGATGCTGGCCAAGCGTATACCCACGGTACTGCCCGCGATGAGCTTCGAGGAGGCGATCGAGACCACCAAGGTGCACAGTGTGGCCGGCCTTATGGATGGGCGGGCGCTAATCGCTACGCGCCCATTCCGCGCGCCCCATCACACGATCTCCGACGCCGGACTAATCGGCGGCGGTCCCACGCCTCGACCCGGCGAGGTTAGCCTTGCCCATCACGGCGTTCTGTTCCTCGACGAGCTGCCAGAGTTCCGCAAAAACGTGCTAGAGGTCTTGCGTCAGCCGCTCGAGGAGAATCGAATTACAATTTCGCGTGTGATGGGTACCGTGACTTTCCCCGCCAACGTGATGCTGGTGGCGGCGATGAATCCGTGTCCTTGCGGCTTTTATACCGACCCGCAACACGAATGCACTTGCACGCCCACCATGATTCAGCGCTACCGCTCGCGAATCTCGGGCCCGCTGCTCGACCGAATAGATATCCACATCGAGGTTCCTGCCGTCAAATACAAGGAGCTCGTCGATAAGCGAGAAGGCGAAAGCTCAGCCGCGATTCGGGAGCGGGTCAACGCCGCGCGCAAAATTCAACTACGCCGTTTCGCGGGTCGTGGCATTTTTTGCAACGCGCAGATGCGTGCGCGTGAAGTGCGCGAATTCTGCCGTATCGACAGTGCCGGCGAACGCTTGCTGGAACTTGCAATAAATCGCCTGGGGTTGAGCGCCCGCGCCTACGCCCGAATTCTCAAGGTTGCGCGAACCATCGCCGACCTCGAAGGAGCTGATTCCATCGAGGCCCATCACGTTAGTGAGGCGATCCAATACCGCTCGTTAGACCGCTCACAGATATGAGCAAGGATTGCGCAAGCGGAGGGATTCTCGCTGCAATTAGCCCGCGCCTTTCACAGTTCAACTAGAAGCTGACCTCACGCGGCAACTCACAAAACTATTGTCTGTCTTAAGCTGTAAACGCCAAAAACGGTTAAAAACTGCCTATTTTGAGCAAAACCTAAAGTAGAACATCGTCTTGAACGTATGATACCCCTCTCGCATATTTTTCGCCCTCCAATCTTGAGTCACGCTGCTTGTCCAACAATGCGATCGTCCCAGGGTCTTCAGACGCGAGACATCATTTGCAAAATCCTCTGATAAATGCGACCAGCTCCTTTATTTCGTTGTCGTCAAAGGCGGTAGCCCATCCGGGCACGCTTCGGCTCAATCCGACCGACGCGCCGTCGCGTCTGCGGTTCTGACGTGGCCGGGTTTTACATCCGTTATGGCCGTTTTGATGGGTGATAGATGCCTTTGTGGTATTGATCTATCTATTTGAGCCTGCTAGTATTAATGTGTTTCCCTCGCAGCCAACGTCTGCGTTGAGTAGAAGCTGGGGGGCAGTATATCTATGGCAGCTAAAATTCTCGGTCCGCGCGACGGCCGAACGGGGTTTCTAGGCAGTATCGGAGTGCGCTTCATGATCGACGGTGAAGAAACTGGGGGACGTTTTTCGATGGTCGAGCATCCGATGTCGCCACGTGCTCTGGCCGCACCGTTGCATCGGCACGAACACGAAGACGAATACAGCTACGTTTTGCACGGACGTGTGGGTGCTTTGCTGGGAGACGAAGTGGTGTATGCGAGTGCTGGAGATCTGATCTTCAAGCCGCGCAATCAATGGCATACGTTCTGGAACGCGGGTGACGAACCTGCCTCGATCATCGAGATTATCTCGCCAGCAGGCTTTGAGCGTTTCTTCAAGGAGCTGTCCGAGCTCGGCGAAGCCAGCCAGGGCCAAATCGATCCGCAGGCGCTGGCCGAGCTGTGCGCGCGCTATGGCCTCGGTATGAAGCTCGAGAGCGTCCCCGACTTGGTCAAGCGCTTCCAGGTGCGTTTCCCAAACGTGCCACAGACTTGAGCGCCTCTTGACCTTTACGACCCGGCTGCGAACTAAGCAAGTCAGAGCTCACGGCACGAGCGGTCGAGGGTCGGAGGGATAGCGCCAGCAGTAGCCCTAGCTGACGAAGCGCACGGCGCGATCCACGAATTGCTCGATAGATTGGCCAGCATACGGCCCGCGGTCTCCATAGAAGGAATCGTTCGAGCGCCTGCGCAGGTGCTTAGAGAAAGGCGTTTGCGACCGTGCGCGCAGCTCGAGGCTGCTTGAGTTCGCAGAGCAGAGTGGTTGCGCTGGACTTTTTCCAGGCGGGCGCTCGTCCCAGAGTGCGCTCCCTTGGTCCGACTTTCGCAGGCTTACCTTTGGACGTCGTTTACGCTATTTTTGTCCTACCGAAAGCGCGCTAGCGCTTACCGTATGACCAGTCCGCGAGGTAAAGGCACCTTAAGCGCCCTCGATGAAGTAAACCGATTGATTCGGGAAAATCGGGTCGACGAGTACCCGTCAGCTACCCGCGAGCTCGGAATGCGTCCCGAACGTTTCGGCTCTGGCACGGCCGAATGGTCTTGGGTCGACCAGCCCGCGCTCGTGCTCAACCAATTCGGTGTTATCCAAGGGGGCTACCTAGCGGTTTTCGTCGACGAGATTTTTGCTACCGCTATCGGTTCCGTTCTCGAGCAAGGGGAGTGGGGCGTAACGATAGAAGTCAAGCTCTCCTACTTGCGTGCTCTGTTCCCTAGACCATTGCGAGGTTACGCCAAGGTGCTCTATCGTACGCGCTCGCTCGCCTTTTTGGAGGCGAACGTCGTGACCAGCGAGGGCGAGACAGCGGTCACGGCAAGTTCGACATGGGCGATCCGCACTCAATCTACTCGCACTTGATCGACCCTAGTGGCTTCGGGCTGTAAGTTTGGTAATATGTTCCATTTGGCGAGTAAAGAAAGAAAACCAAAAGCCTGGCTAAGTGATATCTTCGTTTCTTAGGTCATGTTCGAAGCTTTAAGCCAGCGGTTCGAGGCGTTGTTCAAACGCCTTTCCGGCCACGGCAGGATCACAGAGCGCAATATCGAGGACGCCCTGCGCGAGGTGAGGCTTGCGCTGCTCGAGGCGGACGTCAATCTGAAGGTGGTCCGCGACTTTGTCGAGCATGTGCGCCAAAAGGCGCTGGGCCAGAAGGTGCTCGACTCGCTCACACCAGAGCAGCACTTCATCAAATTCGTTTACGACGAGCTGCGCCAAGCGATGGGGGGCCAGGCGCACCCGTTAGATTTAAAGTTTAAACCCCCGGTCAAGCTTTTGCTGGCAGGCCTCCAGGGCTCGGGCAAGACCACGAGCGCAGCAAAGCTGGCTCGCTGGCTTAAGCTTGAGATGGGGCGCCATCCAATCCTCGCTTCGACCGACGTTTACCGGCCAGCTGCTATCGAGCAGTTACGCGTGCTAGGCGCGCAGATTGGCGTGCCTGTACTGGATGCCAATGAGCAGGAGGACCCGCTCGAGATTGCGTCGCGAGCGTTGGCTCAGGCAGAAAAGGGCGGCCATGACGTTCTGATTCTCGATACGGCCGGGCGCCTTCAGATTGACGAGGAGATGATGGAGGAGCTGGCCAAACTCAAGGCACTGGTTCAGCCGCATCATGTCCTCTTGGTGGTCGACGCGATGACCGGTCAGGAAGCCGCCAATGTAGCCAAAGGTTTCCATGAACGTCTAAACCTCTCCGGTGTGGTCCTGACCAAACTGGATAGCGACGCGCGGGGCGGTGCGGCGCTCTCTATCCGGTACGTCACAGGTGCGCCGATCCTGTTCGCGGCAATCGGTGAGAAGCTTGAAGCTTTTGAGGTGTTCCATCCCGACCGCATAGCTTCGCGGATTCTCGGGATGGGCGACGTGCTTACTCTGATCGAGCGCGTGCAGCGCGATTACGACCTTGCGCAGGCGAAACAACTCGAACGCAAGTTGCGCAAAAACGAATTCACGATCGAAGACTTTGCGGCCCAGCTCGAAGCAATCAATAAGATGGGCTCGCTAGGAGAGCTTTTGGGCATGATTCCGGGCCTGCGCAAATTGGCCGAGCACGCTGACTCGCCACAGGCGCAACGCGAACTCGTCCGTATCAAGGCCATCATCGACTCGATGACCGTGCAGGAACGGCGTAATCATCTCATAATCAATGGTTCGCGACGCGCTAGAATCGCTGCGGGAGCGGGAGTGTCCGTCAGCGACGTGAACCGGTTTTTAAAACAGTTCGAGCAAACTCGCAAAATGATGAAAAAGATTGCCAAGATGGGGGGTAGCAGCCGCGGTTTTATACGGGGCTTAGGACTTGGCGGTTAAAAGGTGTAAAGGAGAAGCTGTTCGATGGCGCTTGTAATCCGCTTGCGTCGGCAGGGATCGCGCAAACGACCGTTCTATCGGATCGTCGTTGCAGACTGCCGTTCGCCTCGCGACGGACGGTTTGTGGAAGTGGTCGGAACTTACGATCCGAAGACCGATCCGCCGGCGATTAACTTGAAAACCGAAGCCCTCAATTACTGGCTTAGCTCTGGCGCCAAGCCGAGTGAAACCGTCGCCAAACTGATAAAAAAAGAACAGGCGCGGGCTAGCTCCGCGTCTGAGCTTAAATCCCACTTAACTGGAGCCGAAGATGAAGGAACTAGTAACGTTCCTGGCGAAGCAGCTGGTCAACAATCCTGATGCCGTTCAAGTGACCGAGACGCAAGGGGACACCGCTTCCGTGCTAGAACTGCGCGTTGCGAAAGAAGACCTTGGCCGCGTAATTGGCAAGCAGGGACGCACCGCGAAGTCGATCCGAACGATCCTAAACGCGGTCGCCTCGCGCACCAATCGCAAGGTCGTGTTGGAAATTATCGAGGAAAAATAGGCAGGAAGTTGGCCGCTTCATCAACGCGTGATCGATTGCCGCCGCGTGCAGAGCGACGGACTCACGCTTGTTCGACTTGGCGTAGTTATAAAACCGCACGGCCTTAAGGGCGAGATCAAGATCAAGGCCGATAACCGCGAACTTTCATGTTTGCAAAGCCTGAAGCGGGTTTTTTTGACCTGCGGGGGTAACACCAACGAGTACTGCTTAGCCAGTTCAAGCAAGCTTGGCCGAGGATTTTTCAAGCTTCGTCTACTCGAGGTCTGTGACTTCGCGTCCGCTTTAGCGCTCAAAGGAGCGATCGTTTCCGCGGCTGCTTCGGACCTTCCCATCCTCCCTCCAAACGAGTTTTACTACTTCCAAGCCGAAGGATGCGAGGTCAGGACCGTCGGCGGCTTGAGCCTGGGCTACATCGTGACAACATTTTTCAATGGGGCGCACGACGTCTGGGTAGTAAAAAACGAAACCAGCGAATTGCTTCTGCCCGTGATAGAAGAAATCGTTAAATCGATTGACCTTGAGCGCCGTCAGGTAACTGTCGAGCCGATCCCTGGCTTGCTCGACCAATAACCGCCGCGGCAACTATTAGAGAATCCGCGTTTGCACAGACGCAGTGGAATTTCACGTTCTAACGCTTTTCCCGGAATTCTTTGATTCGCCGCTTTCGTGCGGGCTAATCGGACGCGCGATCAAGGCCGGACACATCTCGGTAACGGTCCACCCACTGAGGAAATATGGCCTGGGGCGGTATCGCCAAGTGGACGATGCTCCGTACGGTGGCGGCCATGGAATGGTAATCAGGCCGGAGCCGATCGCCGCGGCCTTTGACGACATTCTTTCGCGCCACCCGGGACTATGGCGCATAATTTTGACGCCGCAGGGCCGGCTACTGAACCAACAAATCGTACGCACCCTCGCCGAGCGAAGACCCGGTTTGCTCTTGCTGGCCGGGCGCTATGAAGGCTTCGACGAGCGCGTCCGCAGTTTGGCCGACGAGGAACTGTCAATCGGCGACTACGTACTTGCCGGGGGCGAGATAGCAACACTCGTGGTGATCGAAGCGGTCGCGCGCCTAGTCCCCGGAGTCGTCGGTAACCCCGAATCATTGCGCGAGGAATCGTTCAGCAACGGCCTTTTGGAGTATCCACAATACACACGGCCCCGCGAATTCCGCGGCCAGCGCGTGCCCGACGTTCTACTGAGCGGGGATCATGAGAAAATCCGCCGATGGCGGCTCGAGCAGGCTATTAAACGAACGCTTGAACGGCGTCCGGACCTAATTTCGAACAAAACCGAATCGTAGTTACGCGCTTCAGCCAGCGCCACTTTTCCAATGGCTCAGCTTTTCGCATCGCTGCTCCACTATCCGGTCCTGGATCGCCACGGCAGGGTGGTCACCAGCGCGATCACTAGCCTCGATATACACGACCTTGCGCGCTCGGCCGCAACTTACGGCGTAACAGCCGTCTACATAGTCCATCCCGCCGTCGATCAGCGCAATTTTGCGCGCACGGTGATCGACCATTGGATAGCCGGGCAGGGCAGGGTACTCGACGAACGCCGCCAACAGGCGCTCAAGCTCGTCGAGGTCGTAGCCGATTTGGACGAAGCGATCGAAAGCGTCATGACGCGCACGGGAGATTCGCCGATGTTGGTGATGACCTCGGCTCGCGCCAAAGGCAACATTTCCTACTCGGAACTGAGAGCGCAAATCGCGGAGAAGCACGGTCGCCCGTTGATGCTTCTCTTCGGTACCGCATTCGGCCTTGCCCCAGCGGTAGCTGAAAGGTGCGAACTTACGCTACCCGCCCTGAAGGGACCTGGGGAATACAATCACCTTTCAGTGCGAGCGGCAGCGGCCGCCATCCTCGACCGCTTGCGCGGGCGATAAACACTCCTACCCGGTAAAAATCCGCACGTCAACCGCATACCGCCTGCGCGGCAGAACGCTGGACGAACAACCACACCCCCGCCCTTTGCTCATTGCTTGGTTCCCAGGCTAACCAGCGATCTTCGATTCCTCGCAAGCGGACGAGCCTTCTACTGGCTTCGCTCAAGGACTCCATCCCGCCGCCAAAGACCAAGCAACCCATGGGGATGGCCGAGGAACACAGAAAGTTGAATTCGTCGCCACACGCGCGGCCAAAAACTCCTTGAAGCTCACCCTGAAAGCTTTTCTCACGATGACGATACGTTGAATTCGCGAAAAGGCCTCTTTTTAAACCGAGATGTCGACGCTTTTTTGATCCTCACCCATCATCTCGACAACTATGGAATGATACGGGAAGCTTCTCGGCAGATACGCACAAAGCGGATCTTCGGCCATCGGGTTTCCAAAGGCACCGTATGCTCGGGAGCGTGACCCGCCACATACCGACTTAAACTCACACTGACCGCATCTGCCTTCCAGTTTTGCTTCGTCTCTCAGCTGCTGAAAAATGGAGCTTTCGCGATATATCTCCAAAAGATGTTTTGTTCGCACGTTGCCCGCCACGATCGGCAAAAACCCGCTCGGATAAACTTCACCGATGTGGGAGATGAAGACGAACCCGCGCGCCGCATTGACCTCCATCGGACTTCGCCTTACATGAGCGCCGAAGACCTGCGGCCATCCGCTTAGTGGCGACTTAAGACGCTGATACAGCGGGCCCAATTTCATAACTTTTTCGGGCTCTAGGCCAACCCTCTCGAGCGCGCTGCGCTGAATCACCACCCTGCGGAAGTGAGGTCCTTCAGTGGTTTTGACCCTGACCGCTTTGGAGACGTCGTAGAGAAAATTCATCACGTCCTCGCACTCGTCGGCAGTTAGCGGCTCAAGAGATATGGCTCGACCCGTCGGTACCATAAAGAATACGCTCCAGGTCATCGCGTTGCGCTCCCGCGCCATGCGAGCGATTCCCGGCAAAGACAACACGTTCTGGCGAACCACGGTAGTGTTGATTTGGACCTTAAGTCCGCAAGACACTGCTACGTCCCACAGCTCGATGGTCCGCTCGAACACGCCATCCACACCGCGAAATTTGTCGTGAACACGCGGGGTATCTCCGTCGATGCTGAGCGAGACTACTTTAAGCCCCAAAGCGTGCATCTCTTGCAAGGCACTCGCCGTAAGAAGCCTTGTGGCCGAAGGCGAAAGCGCAACTGGAAGGTCTTTCTCAGCCGCGTACGCTACGAGCTCTTTCAGATCAGGCCTCTTCATCGGGTCGCCGCCCGTAAGCACGAACAACGGCGCCGGATTGCCGATATCGGCTACTTGCTCGACGAGCCTCATCGCTTCGTCGGTCGTAAGCTCCGCCGGATGGCGATAAACAACGGCTTCGGCGCGACAATGCACGCACGCGAGATCGCACGCTCGGGTCATCTCCCAAATTACTATGAAGGGCCGAACTTCGGTGGAAAATCGCGGCCGACGCAAAAGTCTTGCTCTGTACAACGTGCCGTTTATTCTCGACTCCCCGCTGGCTTCCGTCCCCGGCATCGAAACTGAGTCGCTCAAACTTTGACGTTCTTCGGCCGCCATAATCTCACTCTGATCCTTGCAACGTTAGATTAGTTAAAGTATAGTTCACTTAAAAACCGCTCGGTGCTGTGGAAGCGCAATTGGTCTGGGGTGAACGGTGTCAAACGAAGAGGGGGCTGACCATGAACCATGGTTGGAAAGGAAGTTTTTATTGCGTAGCGGCGCTCGGCGTTTTGTTGCTTGCGCTCTGGCTTCCGCCCGCTATGGCTCAGGACACTACTACCGATCCTGGTAATGAAAAAACGGCGGCTAAGCTTCTCAAGCAGGAAATAGAGATGCTTAAAAAGAGAGAAGCCGAGGAGCAAAAGCGGCTACAGGCGTTGGAGCGCCGACTGCAACAGCTCGAAGGCGAGCTTAGCAAGGCTCACTCTGAGACCGCAAAAGCTGCCGCAAAAGGCGAGGGCGTAACTGTGACTCGCGCGGATGCGGCGGCGAGCGCGGCTGCACCGGCTCTCTTAGCCGGCCCCGCTGCGGCTGCCGGCGGCGGTGGAACCTCTGCTAGTAAGCCCAGCGCCTCCCCGCCGACAGTCCAATCGCTTCAGGACCAAATCAACAGCCTAAAGGCACAACTTAACCAAGTCACGCAGGCTCAGGCCGGTACTAGCTTTGGCAGCATGGTGTCAAGCTACCTTGGCACGCATCGCTTCACGCTGGTCGGCGAGGCCGCTGCGGATTTTATTTTTGACAGCGGCCAAGGCCGTATTCACGCTACGGACAACACCTTCAATCTTCACTTTGCACCCATAATCTTATACCAGGTCACGCCTTGGATACTTTTCGAAGGCAGTATCAGCGGACACCTGGGATTGACAAGCACCTTTTATACTTTGCCCGTTGACGACTTTCAGAATCTTCCTGAACCCTTACCTCGAAGTTGTGGCGGGCATATTCGATATGCCATTCGGCGAGTTTTATGAAGACTACAGCGCTGTTTGGGTAAACCGCTTTATCACTGCACCTCTTCCTTACGGTGTCAACGCTCTCGTGCCGCCAACCGAAATAGGCATACAGCTTAGGGGTGCAGTGCAGTGGGGCGAGCCTGGTCAAAACTTCGATTATACCACTTGGATGGGCAACGGGGCGACATTTTCCAATTGTCCTCCAGGCGCGCAACAAAGCTGTATTTTACCAGGTGACGAGTTAAACAGTCAGACTAACCTTGCGTATCAAAGCAACGGAAGGGGCTACGGCGCGAGGTTCAGGTTCTATCCGTTGCCCTACAGCTCAGAGCTGGGCTACCTAGAACTGGGAGCGTCGACTTATAACAGCCAATATTTTAACCACTTTTGGATGCACGCGTGGGGAGTAGACTTCGTTTACTTTGTTAAAAATCTGCAGGCTCGGGGCGAATATTTGGAAATGTATCGGGAGTTGCCAGTCGGCCTAGGACATGACCACGAAGAGGGCTGGTGGATCGAATTCGGCTACTTTTTAAACGGAATTAGCCTTCCGATGGCAAGTGATGAAGTTAACTACATGTTCCAAAAGTTGGAACCGATCGTCCGTTTTTCCGGTGTCAACCAACCTGCGGTCTTGTTCAGCCAGACGCCCTATGCGTCTTTTGGAGTTCCAGCATACTCATTTGGGTTCAACGGCTCACCCTCGTTATTTGCGCCTTACTCGCGAGAGGTGGCAATAGGTTTAGACTTTTGGATAGCGCCGTCGGTCGTGTGGCAGACCGAGCTCGATTTTGAGCTCCCAGGTAAGGGTGGCTTATATTACGCGTATCCAGGAGTTGCGCCAAACAAGGGAGTACCGGTTGGGCCGACGCCTAATGATAAGGCGTTTTTGACTCAGTTCGCGATCGGCTTCTAGCTCTACGGGGGATCTGACGTGAAGGTACAGAAACTGCTTTACCTATTGAGCGTTTGCATAATGACGTCCAGTGCTGTGGTCGGCTGCTCCAACATGCAGCCGGCGTCGGCACCTCCGGCTAACATCAGCCCTGCCGAGCGCCGAGAATTGTTCCGCAGAGGAGCACAACTGTGGCCAGTCAAATGCATGCAATGCCATAACGCGCGACCCGGCTCCGAGTTCACACCTGAACAATGGCAGATGATCCTTATGCATATGCGGACCCTGGCAAATCTACCGCCTCAGGACGCCCAGGCGGTTTACGTCTACCTCCAGGGTGGGCGGTAATGAATATGAATTTCAGCCAACGTGACTTTGGCTAATCGGAGCGAGCCGCATTTGGGAGATAAGGGGCCGCGGCACGAATGCTCTTTTAGCCCCTGTCTCTCCTCACGACATCACAAATGAATACCCAGTCACCTTGCCAGTCTAAGCATCAGGAATAAAGGCAGGTCTTACCGCATGAAGGCTGCCGGTAAATACCCCACAAGGAGGCTTTGACTTGAGCATGCATATGAAAGCGACACGAAGGCTGTCGTTATGGGCGCTCGCCACCGCCCTGGTTTTAATTGGCACGCGAGCGCTTGCCGCCGACGCAAATTCGGTCAAGCTGGATTACATGAATTTCTGCGCTCGGTGTCATGGGCCTTCGGGACGAGGAGACGGACCTTCGGCGGCCGCGCTAAATCCCAGGCCGCGCAACTTCACCGACTGTGCCACGATGAAGCAGATTCCCGACGACAGGCTTTTCAAGGCGATTAAGTTTGGAGGCGCATCGGTGGGATTGAGCGGAAGCATGCCCGGATGGGCTACCGCCTTCGACGACAACGAAATAAAGGAGCTGGTCGCATTTATCAGAGGATTTTGCAAATGATGTCTCGCGTCTGACGACTCCCTGGGACGATTGCATTGTTGGACAAGCAGCGCGACTCGAGATTGGAGAGCGAAAAATATGAAAGGACGGAGTCCGAAAACCGACGAAAACTTTGACCGGCAGGGAAAAGTCGCAGAATTGATGTGGCGAAGCAAGGCTGTGTTAATTGGACTTGCACGAAGTTGTCTTCCGAACATCAGGGTTTCGACGCCTCTGCCCGGCTCGAGCGTTCTTGTGGGGATTCTGGCCTGGTTCGTGATAGCGGGCGCTTTGTTGATAACCCCGCTCGTTGCTAGCGCCGAAGAGAAGACTTTTTCGCTTACGGCGGAGAATCGGCGCGTAGACATCGGGTCGGGCATGACCTTTGACGCGATGACCTACGACGGCACGGTACCGGGTCCCGTCCTGCGAGTGCGTCAAGGCGACGAGGTCACGATCGACCTGGTGAACCAGACAACCGACGCGCATGGAATAAACATCTACGCCGCCCAGATAGAACCGAAACTGTTCGGAGAAGGGCCCGAAAAAAAGACCCACTACCGTTTCCGCGCCGACGTACCAGGCGTGTTCGATTACCATTGCAGCGCCCATCCAGTGCTGGACCACGTCGCTGGCGGGATGTTCGGCATGATGATCGTCGAGCCCAAAGACGGCTGGCCAAACGGCGACGCGCAAGAAGTTACACTGGTTCAGAACGAATTCTATGGGCTAGCTGACGAGACCGGACTTATCCGCCCCGATCATTCCGAGATGGTCAAGGCCGAGGCCGAATTTTTCGGTTTCAACGGCGGCGTAGCAAAATACGACCTCAACCACCCAATCCCGATAAAGGTCGGACGGCTCGTGCGCATCTTTTTCCTCAACGCAGGCCCCAACCTATATTCGAACTTCATGGTGGACGGCGTAATCTTTAGCACCGTCTACCGGGGCGGCAATCCTCAGAACGCGATGCACAACATCAAGAGCGTGACACTCGGCCCCGGCGAGGGAGCTGTATTCGAGTTCACCGTGAACGCACCAGGAGATTATCAGTTCGGCGACGGCTCGCTATCGCACAGCTACAAGGGCGCACGGGGCATCTTCCGCGCGACACATTAGCTTCTGCAACCTTTGAGCGATCGCTACAGAATCGAGCAGCTCCGCTCGCCTCAAAAAATGGCGAAGCATACGCAACAGACAAACGTTAAAAACTCACTCAGAACAGGGTAAAAGCGAGCAGATCTGGCAAAACGATCGGCCCGTTTCCAGCCAAGAAGGTGCTCTGCAAGGCTGCAATGAGGTAGGGCGTGACAACGATGTGGGCGATGAGGCGTACGGCAACAAGCATGCTCCGAATGTCGACGACGAAGCTGGAAAGTAGAAACACGGGCAGAAAGGCGGTGAAAATTGCCACCTCGCGGGCGACGAACTGCCTTTTGCCTGTTGTCGAGATCGAAAGCCCCATCCCGAGCGAGCACAACAAGAAGCGCGAAGACGCGACAAGCAGAAACTAAAAATGATTTGTTTCGACGGAACGCCGAACGGCCATGCCGCTATCGTAACAGCGGAGCAAACCTTTCGAACACGTAGGCTTCAAGCGGCTGCATCCCCATAAGTTTCCCTGCCTACCTCGATCCTCCCGGCACCGCGATCGGCTCCTCGTTCGATAGAGCTGCAATTAAACCTATAATGGCAGTCTCCCCAGCACTGTCGAAACGGACGATACTGGTCACGTCTCTTCACTTGGCGGCAAATCTCACCCGACAAAGCGCCTGAGCGCTGTGTTACGCGCGCTGGGACCACTTTACTTACCTGCTTAAGCTGGATTGTCGTCTCGGAAGTTCGCTGTTTCGTGTTTGTCGCTTGCTTAGCTTTGCTGCCAACACCCAAAGCCCTCAATGTGGTTTTCGCTCGGAAGCTGGCGGTCTATGGGAAAACTTCTTGACAGCCTGACGATTTAGATTCACGCAGTCTGGTCACCAAGCATCTACCTATACGCGACGCACAAGAATTCCTTCACACGCTCACAAGCCATAGCAAAGCTTTTTGGGAGTCGGTCGAAAGTTAGTCAAGCTTCTTTCTGTATCCAGCGGCGCCAGGTCGTTGTTGCGAAAGGAAACAGGGAAGCAAAACACAGACGTTGCGCAACGAGAAAGCGCGACTGGTTCGGAAATTGCGTTAACTGTATTGTGACGAAAGCATCTCAGTTTGGAGGTAGCAGCAAATGGGTTTGCAGTCAGTAGACGTTGTCGTCCTAGGTGCTGGAGGCGCGGGCTATCCTGGGGCTTTTTTGATGGACCGGGCGGGATTGCGGGTTGTGATGGCCGACCCGATCGGAAACCTTGGCGGAGATTGCCTGGCCGAGGGTTGCGTGCCTTCAAAGGCGGTCCGAGAGGCAAGCCTTGTTCGAGCGACCGCGCGCAAGTATGACCTGTTCGGCCTGGCCGGAGAGCTACCCGAGGTCCATTGGCAGAAGGTGCTCGCGCACAAAGACCGCGTTCAGCGCACGCGCTACGCCCAACACCTCGAAGAGATCCAAGACTCTGGGGTGACATTTCATAGCGGTAAGGGAGTGATTACGGGCGAGCGAACGGTTGAAATTACTGACGAACAAGGCGTCCATCGCTACGAATTTCGCTATCTGGTTATCGCCACCGGCTCGCGACCTCATCGATTAGCGATCCCAGGCGCAGAACTCGCAATAACCTCGCACGATTTGTTTCGGCTCGGCGCCGACCTTCCCTTTCCGCGAAAGCTAGCCGTGTTGGGCGGCGGATACATTGGCGTAGAAGTGGCCTCGATGCTCGATAATTTCGGAGCGCAAGTTACGGTACTTGAGATGATGCCGCAGCTGGTGCCGGGCTTCGACCGCGAGCTTAGTGAGCAACTTAGAGAGCAGCTTTCGAAGAGGATAAGAATCGAGGTCGAGGCTCGCGCAACCGCGATCGAGAGGAGAGCTGACGGCAAACTTTGTGTGCGTTATCAGAAAAACGGGCGCGATCTAGAGGTAGAAGCCGACGCCGTTTTGATGGCGACCGGCCGCGAACCGGTCCTTCCAGATGGGGTCGAGTTGCTGGGTCTCGAAAAGCATGGCTTTATCACGGTCAACGAACAGATCAAAACCAGCAACCCGGCAGTATATGCTCCGGGCGACGTCAACGGCCGAAGCATGCTTTTCCATTCCGCAGTTCGCCAAAGCCTTGTCGCTGCACATAATATTTTGGCCGGCGGTCAGCCTGCGGACCGCATGAACTTCGATAGCGTTCCCCAGACCGTTTTTACTGAGCCGGAGGTCGCTTCGGTCGGTCTCGACGAGGCGCGCGCCGAGCAGATGGGGCTGCGATTCGAGGTGCACCGCTATCCGTACCGGGTCGATTCAAGAGCGCAGATATTCGGCGAAACAGAAGGTTTTATAAAGCTGCTGTTCGAAACAACGACCAGGCGGCTTATCGGCGCGCAGATACTAGGCATGGATGCCGCCCAGCTTATCGCGCCGCTGGCGCTGGCGGTCGAGCGGGGACTTGACGCCGACGCTCTGGCTGAAACCGCTTTTCCCCATCCGATGCTGTCCGAGGGAATCAACAAGGCCGCACGAATGTTTAAACCCTAAAAGATAAGAGCGATTATCGCCACAGCTTCCGAATGGCACCCAGCAACCTCGAGCGCCGACAAAAATGTGCGAATTGAGGTAGCGAACCGTTTTCTCCGCGTTACTTTCAGCGATCTGGCCAATCCGCGATCTCGCTGCACCCGACCGCATCGATAAAGCTCGTGGCCAGGGATTCGGAACGGACCATTGCGGAACAAAGTTCGGCATCCTCAAATAAGTTACGCTTTCCTGAACGCGAAGAACCCCAGCCTATTCGGTTCGCCTCCAGTTACTTTTTGCACAAGCTGGGTGGGAAAGTTCGTTTAGAGGCTGGCGCAGGCCACGGCGGGACACGTCGCCTGGGGTGGCCTGCGCTTGCTCCCTTAATCCGGTTAACGTTGCTTTCGATGCTTTCAAAATACGATTAGCGGCTTGATCACACCGTCGAGCTTTTTATCCATTATTTCGAATGCTCTTTCGAGCTGGTCGAACCGGAACGTATGGGTCGTCATCCGGGTCGGATCGACCTTGCCCGACATCAGCACGCGCAAAAGTCGCTCCATCCTGAGCCTGCCTCCTGGACAGAGGCCGGTCTTGATCGTCTTTTCGGCCATCCCCACACCCCACTCGAGCCGAGGAATCATCACGAATTCTCCTTCGCCGTGGTAACCGGCGTTGGAAATCGTTCCACCTGGGCGAGTGACGCGCACGGCGTCCGCGAACGCCTTGGTCGAGCCGATAGCCTCGATAGCGCAGTCGACACCGCCGCCGCTGAGGCGCAAAATTTCCTTTACAACGTCGCACTTGGTGGGGTCCAAAACGACAGTTGCTCCGTACGAGCGGGCAAGCTCACATCGGCTAGCCACTGGATCGACTCCAATCACCATACCAGCGCCGCGCAAATTAGCGCCCGCTACCGCCATCAGACCTACTGGCCCAAGCCCGAAGACAGCGACCGTGCCGCCGATCGGAATGTCACCATTTTCGGCAGCCATGAAGCCCGTTGACATCATATCGCTACAATAGACGGCACTTTCGTTAGGGACGCCGTCGGGGATTTTCGCTAGGTTTGCGTCGGCTTCGTTGACGTGGAAATACTCGGCGAAAACGCCGTCCTTGATATTAGCGAATTTCCAGCCGCCAAGCGGCCCTCCGGATTGACTTGGATGCCCGGCCTGAGAGGCTATATCGCCCCAAACAGGGGTGATCGCGCCGACCAGTACGCGGTCACCCGGGCGAAACAGCTTCACCTCCGAACCAACTTCTTCGACCACGCCGACCGCCTCGTGCCCAAGTGTAAGGTTTTCGCGCGGCCCGATCGCCCCGCGCACCGTGTGCGTGTCAGACGTGCAGATAAGGGCGCACGCGGTTTTGACCACCGCGTCCATCGGCCCCGCCTTTGGAATAGGCTTTTCGACGAAGCCCACGCTCCCGATCTTCTTCATCACAAAAGCTTTCATAGTTTTGTCGGCCATGTCTCGCTCGCCTCCTCATAATCACTGCGTTTACGGCGTTCCTCGCATCTTCAAAAATGCCGTCATCACTCGCGTCATATGGTCCAGGTCAACTGGTTTGGAGGTGTAAAAACTCACGCCTGCGGCCCGTGCGGCGCGCTCGGTTGCGAAGTCGTGCCGGTCAGCGACGTAAACCAGCGGGCAACGCGGCGCCAGATCCCTGAACTGTCGAACCAGATCGGCCGGACGGTCTCCGAGCACCGCATCGTCCATGACTACGAGTCGAAGCTCTGGATGTCTCAAAACTTCAACCACCGAGGTCGGGCTGGGATAATGTCCAACGCGAAATCCGAAATTGCGGATTCTCGTCCCCAGGTTACCGAATAATGGGTCCTCGGAAATAATCACAACGTGGATAGGAGACGCCATAATCATGCCACTTCAAACAAGCGAGAAGACCGCCGCCAGAGCCCGCAAAAGAGCTCGAGCCTCCGGACACGAAGCCAGCCAATTATGTGCTCGCTTAGTCTGAGGGCCGTCGCTCGCATACCTATACCATCCACTGACCCCCCAAGCTTTAAAGCCCGACCTAGCTCCTGTGCTGTAGCCTGCCTCTTTCGAGTAGCCTCAGCCTCATTGATGACAGCACAAGTCGTGCCTAGAAATGAAATCCGCCTTCTAGATGCTACGAGTGGCTCCAAAGGCGCCATCGACATGGCGCGAGTTGCGCCATCCGGTTCACGAATCAGGCCTTTCGTTACAAACGCGACGAGGGATGTGATAAACTACGCTGCGACTAGCTGAGAAAGCTAGCTTAGGAAGCCAGCCATGTCGGAATCGGGGCAAAAACTTCACGCAGCTGAACCGCTAGTAGCTGAGGTTGTGCGCCGAGGACCGCCTCGGTACTATCACCTGCTTTGGGACGAAGATCTCGAAATGATGCGCCCGCTTTTCGAGGCGCTTATCGAGCATCGCCAAGCGGTCGTCGCCTACTGGTATCAGCTTTACGCGCTGCACTTCGCCGACGAACGAACGCTCTCCGAGCAGGAATTCTCACGCCTGTTCGAGCCTGCCCTGCTGCGAAACAAGACGGCTCTCCTGCACGGCGATATGGACCGCTATGCCAAAGAGGTCAGGGTGCTCGGTGAAGAATTGGTTCGAAAAAACGTGCCGCTTCAAGAGATAATCGCCTCGATGCATCTTTTCGAGCAGGCGGCGATGGCGTTTTGTCCCGAGAGCTTGAAGTCGCGAGTAGATATCGCCACCAAATTCGACCAGCTAAGCCATATACGCGTAATTCTGCTGGTCGATACATACTGCCGACTGGGGAATGCGCTTACTCGCGCGCGCCTGACTGGGCTTGAGCGCGAGCTTAATTCGCTTGCTGGAACCAGGCGCCAGAACTTTCACGGTCTTGTCGGGTCAAGCCGGGTTATGCAGCGGCTTTATGAGCAAATCGAGGCCGTGGCGGCCACGAGCGGCACAGTTCTAATCGTCGGAGAGAGCGGTACTGGCAAAGAGCTCGTAGCGCGGGCTATTCACGAGTGCAGTCCCAGACATTCGGGTCCGTTTGTTCCTTTCAACTGCGCCGCTATCCCGAAAGACCTTGTAGAGAGCGAACTTTTTGGCTACCGGCGCGGCGCTTTCAGCGGGGCGAACACGGAATATCTGGGCCTGTTTCGCGCGGCAGACGGCGGAACCTTATTTTTGGACGAGATCACCGAAATGAGCATCGAGGCACAAAGCAAGCTGCTGCGAGTCTTGCAGGAATACGCCGTTCGACCGATCGGCTCAACCAAAGAAATTCGCGTGGACGTTCGGTTAATCGCCTCGACGAACCGGGAACCCGAGCAAGCGATGGAGGAAGGACGACTGCGTCACGACCTGTACTACAGGCTTACCGCGGGCGAATTGCGAGTGCCGCCGTTGCGAGAACGCATCGACGATATTCCCCAGCTCGTGGACCACTTTATTGCGCTTTTCAACGAAAAACTCCGCCGCCGGCCACCTGTGGAGGGGATCCAACCCGCTGCGCTCGAGGCTTTGATGCGTTACCACTGGCCGGGCAACGTCCGCGAGCTTGCGAATACGATCGAAGCTGCGATCACCTTCGGCCGTGGAGCGACGATCGTCCTCGACGATCTGCCGCCACGTATCACCCGGATGCCGTCACCAGTCGAGGACCTCCCAAAGGTATCTTGCGCCGCAACTTTTGCCGAAGTGGAGCGCGAGCTTATCGCCCGGGCGTTAGAGCAAACCAACGGCAACAAAGTGCAGGCAGCCAAGCTCCTGGGTATTTCGCGCAAAAAGCTTTACGCCAAGATTAAGAAGTACGGCCTTGCTTGCGGCCCAAACGACGAGGCTGACACTCAAGACGAGCAGTAACTATCATCGCGGTTCCTCCAAGCTCCGGGTGATAACACCTATAAGCAAGCTTGCAAGCGTGGCGATGCCTTTATCCTCGCAAACCTCCACACGCGTGTACGGCTTTCGCCAGGCCAATAGAAGGCCTTGGCTACGAAAACTCGCAATTTAGCTCGCTACCGTGTGCGAACGCTGCCGGCTCAGTATGGCACGCACCCGGGACGGCTCCCCAAGGTCGCTCCACTCGACGCCGTGGACCGGAATCGTGACCAGATTCATACCGTGGCGCTCGAGGACGTCTGCCGAGAAATTAAGCGGACGCACGGCCGCGTAAGCCTCGGCAACAGCCGCACGTTCTCTCGCGGTATACAACTTCTCTCTGATTTCCTGGAAGATTACATAGGTCGACGGCGAAGCTACCATTATTTGCGAAAGCATGGTCACGACGCGCCCCGCGAAGACAAAGCTGTTCCACAGCGCGCCGCGCTCAAAAAGCTCGAGCGCCTTTTCGCGAGGTGGCTTTTCCCAGAAGCGTTTAACGTAACGGGCGGATCCCCAGTCGCTGCCAATATGTTCTCCAGGCTCGATCCATCCGTACCCGCTCTCTACCCGGTCCGGAACGATCCCCATCATGACGATAAATTCCGGCCTGCCCTCCACGAGCTCGAGGGCGACCCTAACTTGCCTGGCAAAAAGCGCCTCGTCGCTTACGTAATGGTCAGCCGGAAAGACAACCACGGACGCATCAGGCGCGGCAATCGCAAGCTTCATGAGAGCATACAGTAGGGCTACTCCGGTGCCGCGGTCAGCAGGCTGTACGATCACGCTTCGCGGCGGTAGGGAACCAGTGACCCGCTCACTAAAGCGCATGTGAGCCGCCGACAGCAGGACGTGAACGTTCTCGATTCCGACAGTAAGTGCCGCACGCTCGAGCGCGTGTTCAATCAGAGTTTTGCAGCCAACGAGCTGGCAAAACTGCTTTGGCACTTCTACGCCGTACAACTCTCGCACAAGCGGCATAAGCCGCTCCCCCTTGCCACCAGCCAGGACCAAAGCGAAAGCATTGGTTGACGATTCTCGCCGCATAACCAGGCCTCACCTCACATTTTCACCGACCAAACGCGCCAACGCTGACAGCTAAAACGAACCAAGTTGAGCAAGCCTATTAAAAAGCAAAAACTTTGCCGTTCGCGGCACGTCGATCTGAAAGACCACACACGGTTGCGGTCGCCAAAATGGCCCAGACGTGACGGTTTATTGCACCAGCAAGCGAAGACGTCCGGCTAAAAGCTGCGAATTACTGATACACAGGTGTATACGAAGAATGTTTAGCCGAACGCCCCAGTTGCGACCGTCTCGTTTCGGCGCTGGCACGAGATTCGCTCTTTTGATGTGAGAATCAATTCGGTTACGCCTGCAGGCAAGGGAGGTGTTCAATGGCTTTTCCGTTCAAAACCATATTGGTTCCTATCGATCTCGACGATATGTCGAACGCGGCTCTGGAGATTGCAGTCAAGCTGGCCCGCCAAAACCAGGCCAAGATGCTGCTGCTCTATGTGGTGACGTTACCGCCCACGGCCGAGCCCACGCTAGTCGATGTATTTCGCGGGCAGGAAGAGGAGGCACGCAAAAACCTCGACAAAATTGCGAGGGAGCAGCTTCAAGGAATCGAACACAAGGTTCTAACAGAAGTAGGCGCTCCGGCTAAGGCTATCGTGCGGGCAGCACAGCGAATGGAAGCGGACCTTATCGTTATGGCGACCCACGGGCGCAAAGGACTGTCGCGGATGCTCTTGGGAAGTGTAACCGAGATGGTGCTAAGGGAAACACCATGCCCCGTGCTGTGTGTCCGTCAGGAACAGTAGGGAACATTAGCACAGCCAACGATAGTTTGCCGGATAGCACCACTCCAGAGAGTATCTAAGCGGTGACGCAGCGCGCAGAACACAACGAGCTCGACCATTTGGCCCGGCTCAAGCAGGCGATGATGCGACCTGAATTTTATCCCGAGTCGCCGAGCGAGATAGAGTTGCGAGAAACCCATTTATCGTGCGTTTTTCTCGCCGGCGAGTACGCCTACAAATTCAAAAAGCCGGTGCGGTTCACCTTCATAGACTGCCACACGCTCGCCTTGAGGTATGCGCTTTGCCAAAACGAGGTGACGCTCAATCGGCGCCTTGCTCCGGATGTCTACCTGGGAGTGTTTGCGGTCTCTGAAAAGGACGGGCGGCTGACGATGAGCGAATCGGAGTCCAAAAAGTTCGACCCCGGTGCATTCGAATATTTGGTCAAGATGCGCCGCTTGCCAGAACAGCTGACCCTCAAAGCGCTCATTGCGGCAGGACAAGTTGATGGAGACTTGATGCGCAAACTGGCTCGCCATCTTGCCGCATTCCACAAAACCGCCGGCACTGAAAAGGCCCAACAGTACGGCTCAGCTTCCGCTGTACTACAAACCGTTACAACGAATCTGACCGAATGCCTTAATCTAGTTGGCTACACCGTGGGCGCAAACGACCTTGCCTCAATTGAAAAGTTTTTCCGCGACTTCGTTCTTTCCCATAAGGAGTTTTTGGACGGCCGAGTGCGCCTCGGCGAAGTGCGCGAAGGACATGGCGATCTGCGGCTCGATCATGTCTATGTCCATAAAGATACGTTTTCGATAATCGACTGCGTAGAGTTCAGCGAACAGCTGCGTTACGCGGACGTTGCCTCCGAAATCGCGTTTCTGGCGATGGAGCTTGACCTGACAGGCAAGGAGGAGCTTGCCGACGAGCTGGCCGAAAGTTATTCCGTCGAAACGCAGGATGAAGGCTTTAAGCTTCTCGTCAACTTTTACAAATGCCATCGCGCTTGCGTAAGGGGAAAGGTCGAGAGCTTAAAAAGCCTCGAAGAGGAAGTGGCGTGGGACGAGCGCGACGCTGCCCGGGCCAGGGCAAGGGCCGCATTCAAACTGGCGGTTCGATACGCGCAGCGAGGCAGCCCAGTTATCGTAGTGATATGCGGCTTGTCGGGCACGGGCAAGTCGACTGTGGCAGCCGCTCTCGGCATGCGCACAGGATTCACCGTACTGCGGTCCGACGCGATACGCAAGCAAGTTGCAGGCTTACAGCCTGAAGCGCGAATGCCAACGGCGTATGGGACCGGTATCTACTCAGCCGATTTCGACCGCGTAACGTACGAGGCGATGTTACGCTCGGCTCGCGCGCTGCTGAAATCCGGTCGCGGGGTGATACTCGACGCAACCTTTAAAAGACGCGCCGATCGTCAGAAGGTATCAGCGATGAGCAGCGAAATTGGCGTGCCGGTGCTGTTCGTCGAATGCACGGCTCCCTTGGCGGAAATTCGCAAGCGACTGGCAGCGCGCGAGCAAAGCTTGCACGAGGTGTCAGACGCAAACTGGGGCATTTTCATCAAACAGCAAGCTGAGTTCGAACCTCTTACCGAAATGGCTTGCGAAAACCACATCGTTGTGGATACGACAAGCGGTCTACAGCAGGTGCTCGTTGCAATCGAACATGCCCTGGAACGACTGTATGCGACAGCACCGCGATCGTCTTGACGTAAAGACCTAGCACTTGCAGAAAGGAGTTTACGCCGTGAAAGTGGAGCAGATAATGAATCGGTCGGTCGAGACGGTAAGACCGGATGATTCGTTGAATAGAGCCGCCCAACTTATGTGGGAGTGCGCATGCGGTGGGCTGGCGGTGGTGGACGGCGACTCCCGGCCGGTTGGCTTTTTAACCGACCGCGACATCTGCATGGCGGCTTACACACAAGGCAAACCGCTTGCGGAACTACCTGTTTCGATTGCGATGGCTCGCAAGGTAATCGTCTGCAAGCTCGAAGATGACCTGGAAGAAGCGATCAAGTTGATGCGGGAAAATCGCGTGCGCAGGCTTCCCGTCGTCGATCACGAGGGCAAACTAGCCGGGCTATTATCGTTGGATGATTTGGCGCGCCAGGCTGCGCGACCGCTTCGCCACAAATCTAACCGCCGAATTCGCGACGTGCTCGCCGAAGTCCTCGCGGCAGTATCGCACGAAAAGCCTTGAAGGGTAGTCCCACCAAAAGACCTCTTTTGGACCAACGGCGAGAGATTAGCCGCTGGTCGTGAGCCAACATAAGTACCGCGCTGCGCTAAGGCGCGAGTTGCGCCCAAAGGCCACCGCCCACAAACCAGGGGAAAAGAAGCTCGACGCCACCGGAAGTTGCCTCCTGTGGCGCCACAATGCAATGGGGAAGTGTTTCCGACGGCGTCAGCTGGTACGAGGTTATCACAACAGGTTCCCCTTAAGCCTTTGACTACAGCCCATAATTGGCGCTCCTGAAACTACCTACGTCCGTTGGCACGGCTAATGCTCCTTTCTTCAGGTGACAAAGTACGGCATGTGATGGGGCCGTAAGCTGCCGTGGCACAACCGGACAGCTCCCGGGCCTCGATACTGTACATGCTGGTTGGAGGTCCAAAGCCATGGGAAGACCAAGAATTGTCGTTTTGGGTGGCGGATTCGGTGGCCTGGAGGCCGCTTTTTATCTGCGCTACAAACTCGACGACAAAGTTGAGCTTACGCTCGTGAGCGAGCGCGATTTCTTCATTTTCAAGCCAAACACCGTGTACATCCCTTTCGGCGAAGATCCCGAGCGGTTCAGGCTCTCCTTACGACCGGCGGCTAAGCGGAAAAACATCGATCTTGTCATTTCCCGCGTCGTCGGAGTCGAGCCTGAAACCAGCAAAGTTCATCTGGTCGACCGGGAACTTCGTTACGACTATCTAATCGTCGCAACTGGCGCCGACATGCGGCCATCCGAAGTACCAGGCCTGAAAGAATACGCCGTAACCGTTTGGACGCCTGAGGAGATGATGGCGCTTCGCCGGGAGCTCGCGCGAATCGCTGAAGCGGCGAGGTCCGGTCGTCGTCAGAAGATTTTGTTCCTCGTACCGCCAAATAATCGGTGTTCAGGGCCGCTTTACGAGCTTTGCCTGATGACCGACACCTGGCTGTCACGAAAGGGGCTACGTTCCGCAGTCGATCTTACCTGGACAACTTACGAAGAAGGTTATATCCAAGCCTTCGGCCCGCGCCTCGATACCGTTGTAACGCGCGAATTCGAAGAACGGGGTATCGAGGGGCACAAGGGTATCGTGGTTACAGGAGTGGAACCGGGAATCGTTCATTTTCGAACTGGCGAGCGCTACCCATTCGACCTCTTGGTAGCGTTTCCGCCCTATGTTGCGGGTCTAACTTACGATTCGCTCGCTAGGGACGACCGCGGTTTCGTCCGGGTGGAAGCCGAAAGCCGTCGAGTAAAAGGCCAGGCGGCAATTTTTGCCGTGGGAGACGCGGCCGATTTCCCCATCAAACAAGCCTTTCTTGCTCTGTTACAGGCGGATGCGGCGGCCGACCATATCGCATCCGAAATCGAAGGCAAAACGCCCAAACTTAGCTTCGAACCGATGAGCATGTGCGTGATGGAGGAGCTGAACCGGGCGACGTTCGCGCAGGTTCCGCTGAAATACACCGGCGACCCCTTAAAGCCGGTCGACGTAGCAGCGGAAGATACTGCGGAATACAAGGTCGGCATCTCGCCGCTCTGGCGTCTTGGTAAAAAGATTCTTGGCCTGTATACACCATGGCGATTCGGGCACGGCGAACCGTTTCACGCGGGGTTCGCCTGGGAAGCGATGGACCTGGGTCTTAAGGTGTTATCGCGGCTTCTTGCCGAGTAGAGCACGCCTTATCTTCTTGGCGTTGTGAAACGCGGGCAGACAACCGCCGTGACCGCGGTCTCGGGCGGCAAAAGTAAGTACGCCAAAAAAACAGTCGTTGCGTCCGAACACCGAAAAGCAAACTCTGCCCGCAGGTGTTAGGGCCTCACGCCATGACACGCAGGCGTTTGACTTCAGCTAAACGTGTAACCCCGTGGCACCTTTTGCACCACGAAGCACTAGGCTTCTGTAGCAAAAGGTAACAGTCTGGCAGCGCCATGAACGCGAATTATCGTTCGTTGTCGACAAATCATAGCTGGAACAGCAATTGCGTTGAACTCACAAATGGACAATCCAAACCGGGAACAGGAGGACAACATTGACAAACGAACAGAGAGAAGATGATCGGCTCCGACATCTTCCAGTGAGCGTGCGTCAGAACTTTCAAATCAACGTTTTGGGGGAGCAAGTCAACATGGATTCGATGCGACAGTATGGCCTGGTTCGTTTGGCAGCCGCCAAGGCAGCACTTTTCACGTTGCTGGTTGTGGCGGCCGTCGCGATGACTGCCTGGCAAGTCCTGGCTCAACTCCCGACGCCGCCTGAAACTCCCTCGCTGGAAGACAAGGGCGTGGGACCGATAAAGGAAGTAAAACTTGGGGCGATCGATCCCCAATTGGCTGCCAAGGGCGAGAAAGTCTTCGCGACCCATTGCTCGGTGTGCCATCGCCTTGATTCTCGCTACGTGGGTCCTCCGCTGCGAAACGTCACCAAGCTGAGGTCGCCGGAATGGATCATGAACATGATCCTCAACACCAACGGGATGATCATGAACGACCCTGTGGCGCGCGATCTAGTTGGCAAGTATGGGTCAATTATGACTGTAAGCGGCATCCCTCCCGACGACGCCCGAGCGGTGCTCGAATACCTGCGCCAGGTATCCGAACAGCAACCCAAGAAATAAGTTCAACGCGCGCCAAAAGGTAAAGAAAAAACCGGTTCTCTTCCAGCCAGTTACCGTGAAGCACCAACACGGAAAGGAGGATAGCGATGAAAACCCAACGGTTTACGGCGGCTATACTCGGCTTAGCAGCCCTGGTCCTGAGCGCGCTCATTGCAGCTTGCAATCGGCCCGGGACGAGCGCCGTGGCGAAACCGGGGCTCGGAAGCGCGCAGGAGCAGGCGGCCTTACAAGTCTATGTTCCGCCTGGCAAGTATGACGAATTCTATGCTTTCTTATCAGGCGGTTTCAACGGCCAGATCGATGTCGTCGGATTGCCGTCCGGGCGCTTACTTCGAATTATCCCCGTGTTTGGCGTGAATCCCGAAAACGGTTACGGCTACTCCGAGGAAACTAGGGCTCTGCTGATGACCTCCCACGGCTTTGTGCCCTGGGACGATACGCACCATCCGGAGCTTTCTCAAACTAATGGCGTTCCTGACGGACGCTGGCTGTTCATCAATGGCAACAACACCCCGCGTATCGCACGCGTAGATTTGCGCGAGTTTCGCACCGTCGAAACGCTGGAGATCCCCCACGTCGGCGGGCTGCACTCGGCTCCGTTCACTACCGAAAATACCGAATACATAGTCGCTGGAACCCGTTTTAGCGTCCCCATTCCGCAAACCGACATGCCGATCGCCGACTATAAAGGCCATTTCAAGGGTACGCTCAACTTCATAAAGGTGGACCCGAAGACGGGCAACATGAGCATCGCCTTCCAGATCCTGATGCCAGGCTTCGATTATGACTTAGCCCATTGCGGCAAAGGTCTTTCTCACGGTTGGTGCTTTTTCTCGACGTACAACACGGAGGAAGCCCACACCCTGCTCGAGGTCAATGCTTCCCAATTCGACAAAGACTTCATCGCCGCGGTCAACTGGAAGCGAGCAGAGCAATGTCTTGCGCAGGGTAAAGGCAAAGACATGCCCGCGCACTACTTCCACAACTACGTGGACCCAGTAACGCACATCGCTAAATCCGAAGAACTCACCCAAACTAAGGTGCTCACCCCTGACACGTGCGATGGAATGGTCTACTTTTTGCCGACCCCAAAGTCGCCGCACGGTGTCGACGTCGACCCCACGGGCGAATATATCGTGCCAGGCGCCAAACTTTCGGCAACGATTGCCTATCATTCCTTCAGCAAGATGATGAAGGCGATCCAAAACAAAGACTTCGAGGCGCCGCAACCCAACCATCCATCCTACGGGATACCGGTGCTTAAGTTCGAGTCGGTCGTAGCCAATCAGGTGAAGAACGCTTGTCTGGGACCGCTGCATAACGAATTCGACGGCCAAGGTAACGTATATACGTCATGCTTCATCAGCTCCGAAATCATCAAGTGGCGGCTCGATAATGCGCAGGTCGTCGACCGTATTCCGGTTTACTACTCGATCGGGCATCTGATGATTCCTGGAGGCGACTCGGCCAAGCCTTGGGGCAAATACGTGCTAGCGCTCAACAAGATCACAAAGGACCGTTACTTGCCGACAGGCCCTGAGCTCGCGCAATCGTGTCAACTGATAGACATTTCGGGCAACAAGATGCGCATGCTGCTTGACTTTCCAACGATGGGCGAGCCTCACTACGCACAAGCAATACCGGCCCAACTGGTCATGCCTAAAAACCTTAAGTACTACGCCCTTGACGAAAACAAAAATCCCTACGCCACCAAAAGCGAGAGCGATGCGCGCGTCGAACGCCAGGGCAACGTGGTCCACGTTTATATGACGGCGATCCGCAGCCACTTCGTGCCGGACAATATCGAAGGCATCCGAGTTGGCGACGTGGTCTATTTCCACGTGACTAACCTCGAGCAGGACTGGGATATCCCGCACGGTTTTGCAGTCTTTGGCGCGAAAACGTCGGATCTCTTAGTAATGCCCGGCGAGACTCTGACGCTCAAATGGGTGCCTGAGCGCCCGGGTGTATATCCTTTCTACTGCACCGACTTCTGCTCAGCTTTGCATCAGGAAATGCAGGGCTACGTACGAGTCTCGCCCGCGGGCTCTAACGTTGCCTTAGTGTGGCACGGTGGTGGCAAGTAGACCTGGATGGGTTTACCAACTCGGCGTGGGGTTTGGACCTTAAACTTGAGTTCCGACCCCACGCCATCGCCCTTCGGCAACTTTTGCGGGCCAATACCGCCCGTTAAAAACACCGAACCGCCGAATGCTGGCAGCATAAGGTGGGAGCTTTCCCCGCAAAACGTGTGTAACTCGATATGCCATTTGAGCAGGTTGGGAGCGAACGAGAATAGCGCTAAACAGTTCAAGCGCTCGACAACTGGCACTTAGCAGCAGAGTGTTCTTTCTACAATCGGCGGGCGCTTGGCCAGGCTCGGAAATATTGCTCGGCGAGCCTAAGCGGAGGAACTGAAATGTACGGCAAACTGCAACGAATATCGCGCGTCTTGCTTGTGCTAGCTGCTCTTAGTCTGTTACCGGCTTTTTTTCTACCGCTTTGGAGTTACGGATTTAGCGCACTCCAGTACCCTGAGGGTCTTATGATGTGGATTTATGCAAACCACATCTCAGGTCGAATCGACCTGATCAATGAGCTCAATCATTACATCGGGATGCGGGAGATCGTTGAAAGTGGATTTCCCGAGCTCAAAATAATACCTGTTTTACTGGCACTACTGATAATACTCGCGATCGGCATCGCTCTTGCTGGTGGTCTCAGGTCGCTTCTCGTGTGGCAAAGCCTGTTCGCGATCGTCGGACTCGGCTTGCTTGGCGACTTCTATCATTGGCTCTACGTGTACGGTCATGACCTCGATCCCCATGCGGCCATCAAGATACCCCCATTTACTCCACATTTGATTGGCGCGTATACGTTCCTCAACTTCCATATCATGGCCTGGCCAGATTGGGGCGCGTTTGCGATGGTCTTTTCGTTCGTGCTCGGAGGAATTGCGCTGGTGTGGGAACTGGCCCATCTGAGCGCTCGAGCGTCTCTTTCCGTGTCAGGGGTTGCCGAGGTGGGTCGCCCGCAAGACCGAACACAGCGGCGCTCGAATTTTTCCCAGTAGGGCGGCAAAGGCGGGCAAACGCTTCGAGTTTTGAAGCGAGTTCAGTTGGCACCGATCGAACGATCGCCAGGTCGGCACGGGCCGTCAATCCAGGAATCAATCGATATAAAACTCGAACCCAGAGTTGAACGACATTCTAGATTACCGTGATGAAATTTGATCCGCTTTTCACAGCACAAGCGTCGATTCCCGGTACGCGGTGGGTGGAGCTGCATTTGATTATGCCTGTTATCGTGATGCTCGTCGTTGTCGGTTGCAGGCCGGCTCCACCTTATCCAATTCACTTTGGTAGCGTCGAGTGCGCATACTGCCATATGGTCGTGAGCGATCGGCGCTTTGCGGCTGAATTGGTAACTAAAAAGGGGCGCGTGTATTATTTCGACTCGATCGAGTGTTTAGCGAGCTTTGTGGCCGAGCGCCAGGTCGCGCAGGGCGACATTCATTCGATGTGGGTCAGCGACTTCGCGCATCCCGAGCAACTGGTTCCTGCTCCTTCCGCTTTTTATTTGAAAACGCGGCGCCTGCATAGTCCGATGCAGCGAAACTTAATAGCATTTGCCAGCTCCGCTGACCGAGCGCAAGCGATAATGAGCCTTGGCGGCACTGAACTGTCATGGCCAGAAATCATCGAGGCCCAACACTCTCCAGGGTCTGCGAAAACGCCAGGCTGAAAGGAGCTAAGCGGGCAGAACCTTCTAAACCGCAAGCGACGCAGTTATGCGCCTGCCGCAACTGATTTCAAACTCGATCATCGCTTTTGCGGTCTGGCTCGTCTTGTGGTCGCTGGCGGGGCGAGCAAGTGAGTCTGCGCCGAACGGGACGACGAACAGTCAAGCGTCTGCTGCTACCTTGGTAGTTTGCCCCAGATGTGCGATAAAGCGTCTGAGCGATGCTCTGCGGGAGGCTTCAGCTGGGGCTAAAATTATTTTGCAAAGCGGAATCTACAACGAAGGCGAAATGACGATCGAAAAACCCGTAGCGATCGAAGGGCAGGATTGGCCCGTGCTCGACGGAGCGGGTAAGAATCAGGTTCTTACAGTCAAAGCTGATAACGTGCGCCTGAAAGGCCTCGTAATCCGCAATTCTGGGAAAAGTTACATCGCTGACCTGGCCGGGATCAGGGTGGAAGGCGCTCGCAATTGCGTCATAGAAGGCAATCGGCTGACCGACAACTTCTTCGGCATCTACTTGGCTTCGAGCGCCAACTGTGCAATACGCGGCAACGAGATTCGCGGCAATGCCGTCTCCGAGGTGTTCTCCGGCAACGGCATCCATCTTTGGAACTCGAACCGTATCACCGTCGAGCGAAACCACGTGACCGGCCATCGCGATGGACTTTACTTCGAGTTTTTGCACGATAGCAATATCCTAGGCAACGTTAGCGAGAATAATGTCCGCTACGGTTTGCATACCATGTATTCCGCCAATAATCATTACTCGCAAAACATACTTCGCGCTAACCATGCTGGTGTGGTGTTGATGTACTCAAGAAAGCTCAAGGTGGTGGCTAATCGCTTCGAGGATAACTGGGGACCAGCCTGCTACGGCGCCTTGCTCAAGGATCTTGACGAGAGCGAGCTCGAGCGAAACTTGTTTTTCCACAATTCGGTTGCGCTTTATGCCGACGACGCTAATCGCAACCGCGTGGCAAACAACAGGTTTTACAACAACGGCTTTGCCTTGCGAATTATGGCGAACGCTAACGGCAACGTCTTTTCTGGGAATTTGTTCGAGGCCAACTCTTTTGACGTAACCACAAATTGGTCATCTGGGTCGACAAGCTCGTTCGACGGTAACTACTGGGACGATTACCGCGGCTATGACCTTAACCGCGACGGGATTGGCGATGTCCCGTTTTGGCCAGTCAGGCTTTTTGGCCTGCTACTGGAAGAGTACCCGCAAGCGATCGTCCTTTTGCGCAGTCCGTTTGCCGAGCTGTTGGACGCCGCCGAGCAGGCTATCCCGGTGCTTACACCTCACAACTTCGCTGACCAAAAACCGCTGATCGCGAGACCACCGTGGTCGAAGTCGCAAACGTCAAAAAGCGCTTTGGCTCAGTAAGCGCTCTCAACGGCATCACTGTCACGATTAGACGCGGCCAAATTACCTCGGTGGTAGGGCCAAATGCCGCCGGCAAAAGCACGTTTTTAAAATGCCTGGTCGGTTTGGTCCGTCCTGACTCCGGCGAAATTCGGGTGGGCGGACACGACGTCAACCGCGACTGGCGCTGGCGACGCCTGGTTGGATACGTTCCACAGGCTGTCCACTTCCCAGAGAACTTGTCACCACGCGAGCTGTTCGCCTTCTTTCGTAAACTCCGCGGAACGCCAGGAGCCGACGGTCGCGAATTAATCGAGCTGCTCAACCTCGAGGCAAGTCTCGATCGCCCAGTCCGCCAGCTTTCGGGAGGGACCCGCCAAAAGGTCAACATCGCGCTGGCGGCTATGTTTGATCCCGAGATACTGATCATGGACGAACCAACGGTAGGCCTGGATCCGCTCACAAGTCAGCGTCAAAAGCGATGGCTGGAGCGCGAACGGGCGCGAGACAAGACGATAATTTTAGCCTCGCACGTGATCGCCGAGGTTGAAGAGCTATCAGACCGCGTGATTTTTCTCCTCGAAGGCCGAGTGTATTTCGACGGCGCGCCTCGCGAAGCGATACAAATGACTGGACAACCGACGCTCGAACGCGCGATCGCCGCGATGATGGAGCAGGGCTCGTGATGCGGCAGATAGCGACGCTGGCCCGTTATAGCGCGCTGGAACTGGCGCGCAGCTGGTGGACCGCCTGTTATTGCCTGTTTTTCATGGTGCTCGCATTTGCGTTTTTCGCCTTCGGCGAGGAGCCAGCGCAGGCGGTTGTAAGCGTGCTGAACGTCGTACTTCTTGTAGTGCCGTTTGTGAGTATCGTGATGGGCGTGCTGTCGTTTTATACCGCACGCGAGTTCGCTGAGCTGTTGCTCGCTCAGCCAGTAGGGCGGTTGACCGTTTTTTTCGGCCAATATATGGGCACGGCCGCGTCGCTGGCCCTAGCTTTCGCGATCGGCCTTGGAATTCCATTCGTCTGGTACGGATGGAATGCGCGAGAGCAGTCGGGTACGCTCGTAGCGCTACTGTTTGGGGGAATACTTTTGACTTTTATCTTCGTGGCCTTGGCCTTCGCGCTCGCGGTGCGCACCGAAAATCGCCTCAAGGCGTTGGGTGCAGCGATCTTCTTGTGGCTCTTTTTTGCGCTTGTTTACGACGGACTTATACTCGCTGTGATCGTGGCCTTTAGCTCTTTTCCTTTGGAAAAAGTGCTTTTGGGACTAATCATTCTCAATCCGCTGGACCTGGCGCGGATCTTGATACTGCTACGGCTTGATGTAGCTGCCCTGATGGGGTATACGGGCGCGCTCTTTAGACAATTTTTCGGCAGCCCGCTGGGCATCGTGGCCGCCAGTGCCTGTCTCACCGTTTGGATGGCCTTGGCGGTGGCAGTGGGAGCTAGCACCTACGTGCGCCGCGATTTCTAAAGTCACTACCTTTTTGGATGCAGCGATGACAATCCAATTGACGGATAGCGCAGAGATATCTCTGTGCGTTTCACAAAACTCTCGAGCCACAATAACTTTTTGCATTTCCCGCACAAATTGTGTGGCACTTTTTGTTTGCACTACCATCTTGCCTTAGCCTTCGCTTTTTCGCTAAAAACGCGCGCCCGCTCAGCATCTAGAAGCTGGGTAACAACTGGAGAGCGGAAATGCGCAAAGCTCGCGCGGACAAAGCAAAATAGTTCGCTATCGCGCAGTGCCAAGATGGTTGCCGAGCGAGCCTCGCCCAACAGCAAAGCCATCTCGCCGGTAATCTCCCCAGTCCCCACTTGCCCCACCAGAGTTCGCTATCCCTCGGGACCCATCGTAAAAGCGCCCGGCCGTCCGGACGGTACGAAATAGGCTACCTCTGCTGCATCGCTCATGAAACAGTGTGCATCCGCTGGTAAGGCTAAACCACTCACTTGTTTCGCACAAAATTACAGAGAAATCCTTGTGATGACCTTGCACCAAAAACTCGCAAACCAATAACCTTGGATGTATTCTCGCCAGCCCGTTTGGGTCGGGAAAAGAGCTCGTTACAGCTGGCTGTCGAAAGACATCAGTGTTGGTCATACCTTCGACGCAACTCGCTACATCCAGTGGCCGACACGAACGCGTGATGTTGTAAAAATCAAGGTCGCCACCAGTTTTGCCAACCGCCCTCATTGCAGCTAACGGCTCCCATCAGCGCGAGCGTCCGTGTCCGACATTTAGCGCGCACAACTGACGAGTGTGTCCGTGTGAAGGCTACCTTACGTTGGGCACGACCGCCTGCGGCCACATTAATAGGCAAATCGTTATTATTTAAAGAACATAGCGCCGACCAAAATTAGCACTTGCAACTCTCAAAAGATTCTATGTTCTAGCGCGATTTTGCACGACAGAATCAGCAGTATCCGCTCTGCGAGAATACGAATGGCGAAGAATCAATATCACAGCCGTATATTCGACTAGTAACGCGATAAAGTACACATGTAGACTTCGAACTGGTGTCGAGTAATACGAAATGATGAAACCCAACGTTGCTATCGAAAACAGCAGTGTTTCAAGGCTGCGGAGAAGGTGGCAACACTGCGAAAGATAGGCTGGAACAAAGACGTACAGGGGTAAAGTAAATGTTATTTCATTGCTCCATGTTATCGGTGAGACGAAGAGAGCGATTATTAGCCAGAGACTGAAACAAATCCCATCGAGCTCCACGCTAGCCGGGCGAATCGGGGTAGCAAGGGCCGCTAAGAGAATTGCGCCCAGTGAGAGAAGGAGGTAGGCAGCTAGGATCCAATATGGTTGTTGTGCTGGTGGCAGTCGTAGAGCGTCGGCGGCGGAGAAGGCTTTGAGTAAGAAAGAGAGAGAACGTTCGTCCCGCGCCCAGTCGGGAGTATGAAAATAGGGCAGGGCTCCAGAGAAAAGCGACTCGAGCCATAGCGTGGGGCCGCTGAGTAAAAGTCCAAGTAAGGAGAAAACGAGGCTCCAGACGATCACGTCGAAGCGCCGGCGAAATAAAAAGTACCCTCCAGCAGCCGCTGGATATACTTTGAGCAGAGCTGCGAGCGCCACCATTAAACCTGCCAACGCGGCGCGCCCCTGATTTGCCAGTACCCAGGAAGCGAGCAGCAACGCTAGCAGCATCAAAGTTGGTTCCGCCTCGTACAACGTGCCGTAAACTAGATGAGGAAAGAGCAGCACCACCGTACCGAGGCTAATGACGAATTTGGTTTCGACGTCGCGTCGGAGTTGACTGAAGGCAAGAGCAAGAACTACTAGTAGTGCCGTTACTTGAAGCGCCTGCCATATCCAATAGGCTAACCGCTGGTCAAGATTGGCTAGCGGCGCGAACGCAACGATAAAAAACGGCGTATAGTTGCATCCGAGCCGCCAGGGGTTTAGTCCGTGGTTGAATTGGCTCCACCAAGTAAAGTACGTACCGAACGCCATTTGATCGTAACGGGTCCGGCTTTCATACAGCGCATGTCCAATTGAAATCACGCCAGCTAAGACAAACAGCTTGACGGCTGCACGTGCGTGATGGCGGAAATCGTGAAACCTCACATTCAAACTAAACATGCGTTTTATGTTCCTAAAAATCACGTGGCTTTCAAGGTTATATCCGCGCCCTTGAGCCGGGCTCAACCCAAGGTCGGCGCTGTGCCGCTGTGTGCGTCGGCCTCGAAGCGAGGACGCAGCTCAGCGATCCTGCTGTCGAAATCAGGGAGCGCGCGAGCAACTTCAGTTACGAGTTCTATCACCGCGCTTACAGCCACGCTCACGTTTGGCGGCATCAGGGTGCGCGTCTTGATTCCCAGGGTTTGCAGTCGATGTCCCATCTCCGGCCTAAAGCCAGTGGCACCAATAACGATCGCAGCCCTGTGCTGGACCCAAACTTAAGATGCTCGGGACCTGCAGGAGAGCCGCTAAAGTCCAGCGTAGCCGTCTCTTCGGCAGCCAGCTGCGCACAGTCGGAAGTAATCGCGATTCCCAACCTTTCACATCCAGCTACCTCGACGGCATCAGGCCCGAGCGAGGGAGAGTAAGCTGCTTCAACTGATCCGGTAAGGCTTAGAGAAGAATTCTGCGCGATTAGATTGACACGTTTCGGGCCCACACGTTTCGGGCCCATACGACCTGAGGTGCGTGCCATCATCAATTCTTATTCGCCTGTCACGCGCTTCGCCTTCCTCGCCTAAGGCTTAAAGCTCGATGGCGGAGCGAGAAAAGGCAAGGGAACCGTCACGGCGTTGTACAACGCTATGCGCGGGCCGTACGCGGCCTCGAAAAAACCGATACCCGTGGAAGGCCGGATTAGGTTGGTTCGATTGAAAATATTGATGACCGTCAGTTGGTCCCAGGCTTGACCGATACCTGGAATGTTGAAGCTGCGCCCGATGCCGAGGTTAAGCCACCACCATATCGGTAGCTGCTCGGTGTTGGCAAAACCGCCACGGTAGCCACTGCTAAAGATCCCATCAAGGCTCAGCAGGTATTTGCCCCAACGATAGACTATCCCCCCGTTGACGCCGAAAAGCGGCTCATGATCTAGAATGAAATAATGGTCGGCCATGTACGCGAGCTCCGCAGCCGTGAAGTTGTACTGCCCGCTCGCAACCCCCATCTCCTCGTCCCGCGCAACGGTGAAGTTAATTCTGACCGTCAAATCTTCGCTGTTATAGGCCAGCGTTTGCTCGAAGCCCCATCCGTAGCCATGGTCATAGTTAAACGGGATATAGATTGGGACGAAGCCAAATTGCCCTTCGTCAAGGTAATGTCTGGATAGGCGGAAGTAACTGTCCTGACCGAGAGTGAGGTTCGGCGTCAAATGATTCACTACTCCTGCGTCCCAGTACCAGTCGCGCTCCGGATAGGGAAAAGGGTTGCCAACCTCGCTGAGCGCGGCGGTCGTACCGGCGAATTTCTCAAAACTCACCGGTGAGATTCCTGAAAACGGTGGTGGCTGGAAGTATCGCGCAAATCCAGCGTGAAGGGCCGTGGCGCTCGTAGCCTGATAGAGCAGATTGATGTCAGGACTAATTTGATTTCCCTTGACGAAGCCTAACGCTTGGTCGAACCTTGCACCGTAGGTGGCGCGCAACTTCTGGGTTATCTGCCAACTGTCTTGTAGATAGATGCCGAGAAGCGTATCCGCGCCGTAAAACTGATCGTAGATAGCTTGCGGCACCTCGCTCGTTTGCTGCCCTTGGCTGTTGACCGGGAAGACCAACGAATAGTTGGTCGACCCGATGTTGTAGCGGCCCGCATAAAAGCCGAACCCCAGCAAATGGTTATCTGTCAACTGGTAGGTCGCGTCTCCTTGGAGCGTGTTGGCAAGGTCAGTGTGGTAAACATCAGAAGCCACACCCTGGTAAATCATATCTCCGATTGGGTCGGGCGTAAAATGCTGAAGGTTGTAATGCCCACCGTAGGCGATTTGATAAGAGAACGACGGTCCGACCGTACCAGATAACGCGAGCAAACCGAAGTAGTCGTTCTGACCGAGCCCCGAGTCGATCATCGTGGAAGGATAGTTCGCGGGATTAACACCTGCAAGGTTGTAAAGCACGGGCTGGTTCGGAACGTTGGGAAACTGGTTGTTCATTACTGTAATTCCAGTAATTAAGCTCAAGCGGGCGCTCGGGCTCAGCTCGTAGGTAAAGTATCCGAACCCCTGCCCCTGGTTGGTATAATCGTGAATCGGCATCGGGCCCGGAGTGGCAGAATCCAGGCCGAGCGCCGAGTACTCATAGAAGCCGGTC
>Ga0209061_1000452_pt1 | contig 105622 bp, 109 predicted proteins | sample Coa_R1_10_FD_187157 | JGI IMG/M metagenome (GOLD analysis project Ga0209061, IMG submission 187157) | Surface soil microbial communities from Centralia Pennsylvania, which are recovering from an underground coalmine fire - Coalmine... | ecosystem: Environmental > Terrestrial > Soil >... | reverse complement strand
CAGTTCAGCCCGCGGCGCTTCATGTCGCGCAGCACGCCCGCCCAGCTCTCGGTCGACTCCCGGTAGCCGTCCTCGACCGCCAGCAGCTCCTTCTCGCCATCCTCCCTGACGCCGATGACCACCAGCAAGCACAGCTTGTCGTCCTCGCCCAGGCGCACCGACACGTGCACCCCGTCGACGAACAGGTACGCATAGCGAGAGAATCCGAGATGCCGCTTGCGGAACCGCTCATGGTGGGCCTCCCACTCCTTGCACAGCCGACTGATCGTCGAGGGCGAGAGCCCGGAGGCGTCCTCCCCGAGCAGGTCCTCGAGCGCCGGCCGGAAATCGCCCGTCGAGAGCCCGCGCAGGTACAGGATCGGCAGAACTTCGGTCACCTTCGGCGAGCGACGCGCGTACGCCGGCAGGATCTTCGAGGAAAACCGCTGGCGCTCCCCGGTCTCCTCATCGACTCGCTTGTCGTTCACGCGCGGCGCGCGGATCGGCACCGTCCCCGAGCCGACCGTGACCTTGCGCTCTCGGGCCCGGCCGTTACGAACCACCAGCCGATGACCCTCCTCGTCCAGCTCACCGCTGAACCGAGCCACGTACTCATCGGCCTCCGCCCTCAGTGCAGCCGCAATCATCCGACGAGCCCCCTCGCGCGCCAGCTCATCGAGCGTGACCCCGATCTCCTCACCCGACTCCGCGATCGGGAGCGTGCGAACATCCACCATGGCGTGCCTTCCTTTCTCCGCCCCACCGGGCGGGGTTCGGTCTTGATCAACCGGGAAGGTACGCCGCCTTCGTTCTCGGGGTCATCCACAACTTCCGGGTATAGCTCTGGGCTCAGGCGGCTCCGGCGTACCCCTCCGCCGCCAGCTGGCCGCACGCGGCCTGGATCTCGCGGCCGCGGGTGAGGCGCACGGTCGCCGACAGGCCGTGGCGCCGGAGCTCGGCCTGGAAGGCGTCGATCGCGCGGCGAGTTGAGCCGCGGTAGCCGGAGCCGGTGGGGTTGTAGGGGATCAGGTTGACCTTGTAGATCCGCGGGTCGAGCGCCTCGGCGAGCTGGCGGGCCTGGCCCACGGAGTCGTTGACGCCGGCCAGCATCACGTACTCGACGAACACCCGCCGGCGCTTGCGCCGGTAGTACGCGGCGCAGGCGGCCAGGACGTCGGCCAGCGGATAGCGGTCGTTGACCGGCATGAGCGCCGAGCGCAGCGCCGGGTCGGCGGCGTGCAGCGAGAGCGCCAGCCGCAGCGGCCGCGGGTCGGCGGTCAGGCGCTCGATGCCGGGGATCCAGCCGACGGTCGAGATCGCCGTGCGGCGTGCGGTCACTCCCACGTCGGGCAGCCGCTGGCAGGCGGCGAGCACGGCGTCGAGGTTCATCATCGGCTCGCCCATGCCCATGAACACGACGTGGTCGACCTCCTCCAGCCGGCGGAAGTAGAGCGCCTGGTCGAGGATCTCCGAGGCGCTCAGGTTGCGTCCGAAGCGCATCTGCCCGGTGGCGCAGAACGTGCAGGTCAGCGGGCAGCCGGACTGGGAGGACAGGCACAGGGAGCGTCGCCCGTCCCGGTAGCGCATCAGCACCGCCTCCACCGGTCGCCCATCGGCGGTGCGAAACAGCGCCTTGACCGTTCCGTCCCGCGCCTGCGCCTGGCGGGCGAGGGTGAGCGTCGAGAACGGCACCCGGGCCTCGAGCTCGAGGCGCAGCGAGCTGGGCACGTCGCTCATCGCCCGGTAGGATCTCGCCCCCCGGGCGGCCCAGCGCCAGATCTGCCGGGCGCGGAAGCCGGGCTCGCCGAGTTCGGCCAGGGTTGCCTCGAGCAGCTGTAGGTCCACGATACGCAGGGTAGGAGGACGCGATCCGCCTGGCCAAGTACCTCGCCCACGCTGGAGTCGCGTCCCGCCGGGCCTGCGAGGCGATCATCCGTGCCGGGCGGGTGAGCGTCGCCGGTGAGCCCGTCACCGACCCGGCGCGGCAGGTGGCGGCGGGCGAGCTGGTGGCGGTCGACGGACGGCCGGTGGCGCTCCCGGTCGAGCGGGTGGTTTACGCGGTCAACAAGCCCGCCGGCGTGGTGTCGAGCGCCCGCGATCCACAGGGACGCAGGACGGTCGTCTCGCTGCTGGGCGCCGACCGCCGTCTTTACCCGGTGGGGCGGCTTGACATCGACACCACCGGCCTGATCCTGCTCACCGATGACGGCGAGCTGGCCCACCGCCTCACCCATCCCTCCTTCGAGGTGCCCAAGACCTATCGGGCCACGGTCGCCAACCCGCCGGTGGGGGAACGTGCGCTGCGCGCGCTGCGTGCGGGGATCGAGCTCGAGGACGGACGCACGGCGCCCGCCCGGGTCAGGCGGCTGGCGCCGGATGTGCTCGAGCTGACCCTGCGCGAGGGGCGCAAGCGCCAGGTGCGCCGCATGTGCCGCGCGGTCGGCCATCCGGTGCAGCGGCTCGAGCGGGTGCGGTTCGGGCCGCTCGAGCTGGGCGCGCTGGCACCGGGCGCCTATCGCCGCCTCAGCCCCTCCGAGGTGGCGGCGCTCGCCCGCGCCGCCTCCGGGCGCGCCGGTGCCCGCGGCGCCTCGGGGCCTGCCGCCGCCTCCGGGCCTGCCGGTGCCCGCGGCGCCTCCGCGCCTGCCGCCGCCTCCGGGCGCGCCGGTGCCCGCGGCGCCTCGGGGCCTGCCGCCGCCTCCGGGCCTGCCGGTGCCCGCGGCGCCGCCGGGGCTCCCGCGCCAACGCCGGCCCCGCGCCGCACCCGCGCTGACGCCGGAGGCCGAACGGGCCTCTAGCGCTGCACGAGCAGCGCGTCCTGCCGCATCCGCGTGGTGGTCAGGATCTGCGCCAGCTGGCCGGCGCGGACCAGCACCGGGCCGTGCACGGCCACCAGGCGCAGCACCGTGAACTGGTAGATGTGCCGCCGCCACACGGGGCGGAACCCCGGGATCGGGTAGCTGGCCTGCATCTGCGAGCCCCACAGGTTGCAGGCCGAGCCCCACCAGCAGAAGCCGGCGCTGGGGGGTGAGGTGAAGCTGATCACGTCGAGCTCCGACACCCGTGCGCGGTGTGTGGGGACGAACCGCAGGCCGGGCAGATACAGCCCCAACGGCAGCAGGTCCTTGTAGTGCTGGATGAGGATCGCGCGTCCGCCGGTGGCGGCGGGGCCGGTGGGGCGGCGGCCCAGCAGCGCCGCCACCCCTCGCCAGTCGGGCCGCTGGAGGGTGCGCTCGCGCGCCACGCCGATCGCCGCCGCCAGCCCGATCACGCACAGCGCCACGGCCGCCCCGAGGCCGACCAGGCGCGCCCGCCGGGCGGCAAACCCACCCGCGGCCGCCAGCGCCGCCGGCACCCACAGGGCGATCATGTTGCGCGTCAGGAGGTCATCGATCCCCACCCCCACCAGCAGCAGGTTGAGCACCAGGCCGCCCAGCGCCAGTCCGCCCGCGATCAGGCCGCCCCGGCGCTCGCGCCCGGTGGCCCGCAGGATGAGCAGCACCACCCCGAACACCGCCAGCGCGAACGCCAGCGGCTCGAGCACGCCGTAGGCGGGGGATCCGAAGCCGATCGCGAACTGGGGCACGACCTCCTTGATCCGCCGCGCGAAGGAGGCGTGCGCGATCCAGTTGCCGCGCCCGGTGCGCTCCTGGCTGACCGCCAGCGGGATCAGCGCCAGCCCGCACAGGCCCACCAGCCCCACGGCGATCAGCACCAGCCGCCGTCGGCGGTGGGCGACCAGCAGCCACAGCGCCTCGGGGATCACCACCAGGATCGCGTAATAGTGGGTGGCCAGCGCCAGTGCGCAGGCCAGCACCCAGGCGGCGGCCGCGCGGCGGGTGGGGCGGGCGAGCAGGTGGGCGAACGCCCACAGCGAGACCGCGCTCAGCAGCACCAGCAGCTCGTAGGAGCGGGCCTCCTGCGAGTACCAGATCAGCAGCGGGCTGCAGGCGGCCAGGGCGGCGGCGACCAGGGCGGCGCGGCGCGAGATCAGCCGGTTCGCCGCCGCGTAGAGCACCGGCACGGTGAGCACCCCGGCCACGGCGGAGAGCGAGCGCAGGCCGGTCTCGGTGTCGCCGAACACGCGCACCCACACCCAGGCCACGCAGTAGAACAGGGGGGGCGTCGACTCGTAGCGGGGCAGCAGCCCGAGCATCACCCCGGGGCTGAAGTGCACGAGCAGTGCCGTGTTGGCCTCATCGAACCAGAAGCCCTGATGGCCGAGCCGGTAGAAGCGGATGGCGGCCGCCAGGATGGTGAGCGCGGCCACGGCCAGACCGGCCGGGCGGGCGAGCAGGGCGGGTCGCCGGACGGCGACGGTGCGCGGCCGGTCGGCGAGCGGCGGGGCGACGTCAACGCTCACGCCGCCGGATGTTAGGGGGCGCCCGTGCGCCATCTCACCGGCCCCGTGAGGCAGGGCTTGCGGGCGTCGCCAGCTCGCCGCCCGCCTGCCCCGCCTGCGCCGGGGCCCCGCCCGGCCGCACCGCCGCCCGCCTGCCCCGCCTGCGCCGGGGCCCCGCCCGGCCGCACCGCCGCCCGCCTGCCCCGCCTGCGCCTGGCCCCCGACCGGCCGCACCGCCGCCCGCGGCCACCGCTAGGGTTCAGGACGCCTTAACCGGATTGCAACCTGCGCTTGAGGCGGGTCGCGGACCGCGGCGGGCACTATTTTCAAGCCAGCGATGACACGCGACTCAGCCCAGGGCGACAGCGCGATGGCGCTGTCGTCGCCATCCGCAGCCGCGAGCACCGGCGATCTCGCGCTCCCCCGGCTGTCGCTGCGGGGCGCGCGGGTGCCCCTGCCGCGCGTGCGCGTGGCGCTGGGCCCGGCCGCCGGGGCCAGCGCGCTGGGGGCGCTGGTGGTGTGTGCGCTGGCGCTGGTGCTGTTCTCCACCTCCGGGCCGACGGTGCTCGTGCCGCGCTCCAACGAGGTGTTCCCGGGCTGGGAGTCGGGGCCGCTGCACCTGCTCTCAAACGGCCTGCCCAACGGCGTGTACGCGCTCAGCTACGGCCTGACCGTGGTGCTGGTGGCGATGTCGGTCGCCTACGCGGTGGTGCTGGCGGCTTGGCGCTCGCTGTCGCTGCGGGCGATCGTCGGCTGCATCCTCGCCCTGCACGTGATCCTGCTCATGAGCCCGCCGCTGCAGCTCACCGACCTGTTCAACTATTTGGGCTACGCGCGGCTGGGGGCGCTGCACGGGCTCAACCCCTACACGAGCGTGATCGCCCGCGAGCTGCACGACCCCGTCTACCGCTTCAGCACCTGGCACAACCTGCACAGCCCCTACGGTCCGCTGTTCACCGCGCTCACCTACCTGCTGCCGCTGAGCTCGCTGGCGGTCTCCTACTGGACGCTCAAGGTAGCCACGGTGCTGGCCAGCCTCGGCCTGCTGGCGCTGGTCTGGCAGTGCGCGCGCCAGCGCGGGCGCGACCCCCGCTTCGCGCTGGTGTTCGTCGCCTTCAACCCGATCTACCTGGTCTACGCGATCGGCGGCTTCCACAACGACTTCTTCATGCTGGTGCCCTCGATGGGGGCCGTCTCGCTGGTGCTGGCGCGCCGCGACCGGGCCGCCGGGGCGGTGCTCATGCTGGCGGTGGCGATCAAGTTCACGACGATCCTGCTGTTGCCGTTTTTGCTGGTCGCCGTGTGGCCGTCGCGGACGCGGGTGCGCCAGATCATCGAGGGGGCGGTGCTGGCCGGCGTCCCGCTGGTGGCGATGAGCGTGGCGCTGTTCGGCCTCTCGCTGCCCAACCTGCAGGATCAGAGCACGCTGCTCACCGACTTCAGCGTCCCCAACGTGATCGGCCTGGTCCTCGGGATCGGCGGCGGCACGCCGGCGCTGCTGCGCGTGATGGACCTCCTGGTCGTGGTCTGCGTGCTGGCGCTGCTGGCGCGTCGGCGCAGCGACTGGCTGGGGCGCGCCGGCTGGGCCACGCTGGCGCTGCTGATGAGCCTGGCCTGGCTGATGCCGTGGTACGTGATCTGGGTGACGCCGCTGGCCGCGCTGGGCTCGAGTCCCCGGCTGCGACGCGCAACGCTCGCGTTCACCGTGTTCATCGTCGTCACCTTTCTGCCCGCGCTCTCGATCTTCCTGAGCACCCATGGCATCAACCCGCTGAGCACCCCGGCCGGACAGGCGTCGCTGAAGCTCGAGCAGAAGCTGGCCTGAGGCGCGGCCGCCAGCCACCCCGCCGCGGGCTTACGCGGCAATTATTAGGATCCTGTTAGCTTCGAGACCGGATGCGTGCCCAAGTCGACATCGCCACCCCCGCGGCCGGATCGCCGTGGGCGGTGTCGCGGGCGGTCTCCACCCGCCGTGCCGGGAGCCGCCGGCGCCCGGACTGGTTCGAGCTCCTCGTGCTGGCCGCGTTCTCACTGGCCTCGATGTGGGTGCTGGGGCTCGACGTGTACGACGCCTCCACCCACGGGCTGGTGTGGACCGGCACCGACGGCTTCTACATCGTCGATCAGATGCAGTACCTGGCCTGGATTCAGGCGGCCGCCCACCACTTCCTGGTCTCCAACCTGTTCGTGCTGCGCCCCACCCCGGCGGACTACTTCCAGCCGGCGGTGGTGATCTCGGCCGCGCTGGCCTTCCTCGGGGTCCCGGCCTGGATTTCGCTGCTGCTGTGGAAGCCGGTGGCGGTGGTGGCGATCTTCTACGGCGTGCGCGCGTACGCGCACCGCACGCTGACCGGCGCCTGGCCCCGGCGGGCGGCGCTCGTGCTGGGGCTGTTCTTCGGCTCGGCGACGATCATCTACGGCACCCCCAGCGTGCTGGGCGACCTGTTTCCGGTGTTTCTGTCCTGGGGGTACACGTTCGGGCTGTTGGCCATCGCCATGCTGCTGCTGGCGCTGGTCGCCTACGAGCGCGCCGGTGCTCCGGCCGCCTGCCCGTCGGGGGCGCGCGCCCGGGAGCGCGAGCCCAGCCTGCGCCGGCTGCGCGTGTGGATCCCCGGCCTGCTCGGCGCGCTGGCCGGCCTGCTCCACCCCTGGCAGGGGGAGATGCTGGTCGTGATCGTGGTCGGGGCGGAGCTGGTCGGCTGGTGGCTGACGCGTCGGCGCCCGCCGCTGCGGCTGCCGGCGCTGACCGTGATCCTCACCGGGCTGCCGTTGCTCTACTACGAGATCCTCGGGCGCACCGACCTCTCCTGGAAGCTGGCGCGGGACGCCAGCAAGCACAGCTTCTCGCTGGGCACGATTGTGCTGGCGGTGGTGCCGCTGCTGCTCCCGGCGCTGCTGGCCTATCGCGAGCGCCCGCGCACCTTCCTGGCCCTGGCCACGCGGGTGTGGCCGGTGGCCGCGTTCGTCATCTACTTCATCTCGGCCAGCAGCGTGAGCGCCACGCCGCTGCACTCCTTCGAGGGGATCACCGTGCCGCTGTCGATCCTGGCCATCGGTGGGCTGCAGCGCAGCCCGCTCCGCCGCCTGCCCGGCCGTCGCCCGCTCGCCGCCCTGGCCGTGGCCGCCGCCACCATCCCGGCCACCCTGTACATGCTGCACAGCGCCCAGGCGACCGTCCAGCCGACGCCCGGGAACGCCGACTTCATCACCCACGATGAGCAGCGGGCGCTCCACTACCTGGCCAAGGACCGGCAGAGGGGCGGGGTGCTCACCGGCTTCTATCTGGGCGAGGCGGTGCCCGCGGAGACCGGACGACGCACCTACGTCGGCGACTGCCTGTGGTCGGAGCCCGACTGCCCCTCCCGCGCGCAGCTCGTGCAGATGCTGTTCGACGGCACGCTGCCGGTGAGCACCAGCCGCTGGGTGGTGCAGCACCTCGGGGCGCGCTTCGTGCTCTCCGCCTGCGACGCCAGAGCGAACATGTACCCGGTGCTGGCGCCGCTGTCGGCGTCGGTGCACCGCTTCGGGTGCGCCGCCGTGTACACGCTGCGCGACCCCGGCCACAGCTGACCCGGTGGCACAATGCCCGCCCCATGCGGCTGTTCGCGCTTCGGGGCGCCACCAGCGTCGAGTCAAACACCCGCGAGGCGATCCTCGCCGCCACCGCCAGCCTGATGCAGGAGCTGCTGGCGCGCAACCAGCTCGCGCCCGACCAGCTGGTGAGCTGCCTGTTCACGGCCACCGAGGACCTGGACGCCGAGTTTCCCGCCGTGGCGGCGCGCAACATTGGCCTGAACGCCGTGCCGCTGATGTGCGCCCGCGAGCTGCCCGTGCCGGGCTCGCTGCCCCGGGTGATCCGCGTGCTCGTGCACTACCACGCCGAGGAGGGTCACCGGCCGCGACACGTCTACCTGGGGGCGGCGAAGGCGCTGCGAGCCGATCTGGACTCGGCGCAGTGAACGGCCGCGTCCGCCGCCCTGCGGCTGGCCCGGGAGCGACCGGCCGCCGCGCGGACGCCCGGGAGCGACCGGGCGGGGAGCGGCCGGCCGCGGAGCAAGCGGCCCGGGGGCTGCCGCCCGGGCCAGCCCGGGAGCTGCCGCCCGGGGAGCTGCCGGCCCGGGAGCTGCCGCCCGGGGAGCTGCCGGCCCGAGAGCTATACCCTAGGCCGCGTGCCGCTTGAGTTCGCCCAGCGGATCCGCCGGATCCCCGTCTATCCCGTGGCCGCCGGCTACGACCTGGGGCCCGAGACGGCGCTGCTGGCCTCCAATGAATCCTGCTTCTCCCCCCTGCCCGAGGTGGTGGAGGCGGCCCGCCGGGCGCTGGCCGGCGCGCACCGCTACCCGGATCCCTCCTATTCGCGCCTGCGCCAGGCGCTGGCCGAGCGCTACGGGCTGCCGCCGGGTCGGATCGCGCTCGGCAACGGCTCGGCCGAGATCCTGCTGGCCGCCGGTGAGGCGCTGCTTGAGCCGGGGGCGGAGGTCGTCTACGCCTGGCCGTCGTTCAGCGTCTACCCGCACCTGGCCGCCGCCTCGGGGGCGCGCGCAATCCAGGTGCCGCTCGACGGCGAGGAGCGCCACGACCTGGAGGCGCTGGCCGCCGAGGTGACGGTGGCCACCCGGCTGCTGCTCGTCTGCAACCCCAACAACCCCACCTCCACCGCCGTCGGGCTCGACCAGGTGGAGGCGCTGCTCGAGCGCGTGCCCGAGCACGTGTGCGTGATCCTGGACGAGGCCTACTGCGAGTTCTCGCTCACCCTCGGCGACCCCCATGCGTCGCTCGCGCTGCTTGACCGCCATCCCAACCTGGTGCTGCTGAGGACCTTCTCCAAGGTCTACGGCCTGGCCGCGCTGCGGGTCGGCTACGCGCTGTGCGGCGCCGAGGAGTTCCGCATCGCCGTCGACCAGGTCCGCCAGCCGTTCTTCCTGAACGCGGCCGCGCAGGCGGCGGCCGCCGAGGCGCTTCGCCACCAGGACGAGGTCGAACGGCGGGTGGCGCGAACGCTGGCCGCGCGGCTGGCGCTGGAGGAGGGCCTGCGCCGGCTGGGGGTGTGGGTGGCCGACTCCGACACCAACTTCGTGTGGCTGCATCTGCCCGAGGAGGCCGTGGAGGCCGAGGTGGTGGACGGGCTGGCGGCGCGCGGTGTGCTGGTGCGGGCCGGCCGCTCGCTGGGGCGCGAGGGGGCGCTGCGGGTCACCGTAGGCACCGAGGCCGAGAACCGGCGCTTTTTGAGCGCGCTGGATGAGCTTTTGCCCGCCCCCTTGGCAGAGCGCCGCGGCTCTGCTAGAACCTGAGCCGTGAGCGCAAGCAGTCGCACCCCCCGCACCTCGCGCGGCTGCTGGTACGCCTGGCGATTTAGCTAGGCGCTCGGCCCTGCTCACCCTCCGCCCGCCGCCTCCGCGGCGGGTCCGCGACAAGACCGAGCGCCGGAAACCCCCCCGGACCGCCGCGTCCACTTCCCTACAGTTCGCCAAGCTTTTTGAGAAAGGACAGTCACAGATGATCATCACCGAAGGGGCGGAACGACAGACGCATCCGGCGACGCTGCCGGCGCCGTTCACGGTGATCGCCGGGCCCTGCGCGGTCGAATCCCACGCCCAGCTGCTGGAGACCGCGCTCGCCGTCCAGCGCGCCGGCGCGACGATGCTGCGCGGCGGGGCCTACAAGCCGCGCACGTCGCCGCGCGCCTTCCAGGGGCTGGGGGCCGAGGGCCTGCGGCTGCTGGCCCAGGTCAAGGCGCAGACCGGACTGCCGGTGGTCACCGAGCTGCTCGACGTGCGCGACGTCGAGCGGGTGCTGGAGGTGGCCGACGTGCTGCAGATCGGCGCGCGCAACATGCACAACTACGCGCTGCTGACCGAGGCGGGGCGGACCGGGCGTCCGGTGCTGATCAAGCGCGGCCTGTCGAGCACGCTGGATGAGCTGCTGGCGGCGGTCGAGTACGTGGTGCAGGCGGGCAACGAGGCGGTGATCCTGTGCGAGCGCGGGATCCGCACGTTTGAGACCGCCTACCGGTTCACGCTGGACCTGGCCGCGGTGGCGGCGCTCAAGGAGCGCACCGCGCTGCCGGTGATCGTCGACCCCAGCCACGCCGCCGGGCGCCGGGAGCTGGTCGGTCCCCTGTCGCTGGCGGCGGCGGCGGTGGGCGCCGACGGGCTGCTCGTCGAGGTCCATCCGCGGCCGGAGGAGGCCGCCTGCGACGGGCGCCAGTCGCTGCGCACGGCTGAGTTCGCCGCCTACATGGACCGCGTGCGGGCCGCCGCCGCGCTGAGCGGCAAGAGCCTGGCGCCCACCGAGCTGCGGGTGGCGGCATAGTGGGGCGCTCCCCTCTCGGCACCGGCCGGCCGGCGGTGGCCGCCGAGCCGGTCCGCGACCAGCGCATCGAGCGGGTGGAGCCGCTGGTGGCGCCCAACCGCCTGCTGGCCGAGCTGCCGCTGTCGGATGCGCAGACCGAGGTGGTGCTGGACGGCCGCGCCCAGGTGCACGCCGTGCTCGACGGCGCCGACGACCGGCTGCTGGTGGTCGTCGGCCCGTGCAGCGTGCACGACGTCGAGGCCACGCTCGAGTACGCCGACCGATTGAGCCAGCGGGCTGCCGTCTGGCGCTCGGAGCTGCTGGTGGTGATGCGCGTGTACTTCGAGAAGCCGCGCACCTCCACCGGCTGGAAGGGGCTGATCAACGATCCCTTCCTGGACGGCTCGGGCGACGTGAACGCCGGGCTGCGGATCGCCCGCCGGGTGCTCTTGGGAGTGCTGGAGCGGGGTCTGCCGGTGGGCTGCGAGTTCCTGGACCCGATCATGCCCCAGTACATCTCCGACGCCGTCTCCTGGGGGGCGATCGGCGCCCGCACGGTGGAGAGCCAGATCCACCGCCAGCTCGGCTCGGGCCTGTCCATGCCGGTGGGCTTCAAGAACCGCACCGACGGCAACCTGCAGGTGGCGGTCGACGCGGTGCGCGCGGCGGCGGTGCCGCACGCGTTCGCCGGCGTGGACGGCGACGGCACCCCGGCGATCCTCTACACGCGCGGCAACCGCGACTGCCACATCATCCTGCGCGGCGGCAGGCAGGGGCCGAACTATCGCGCTGAGGCGGTGGCCGAGGCGCTCGCGCTGCTGCGCGCCGCCGGCCTGCCGGAGCGGGCGATGATCGACTTCTCCCACGGCAACAGCGGCAAGGACCACGAGCGCCAGCTCGAGGTGGGTGCCGACGTGGCCCGCCAGCTGGCGGCCGGCAGCCGGGCGATCGTCGGGGCGATGGTGGAGTCGTTTCTGCGCCCCGGCCGCCAGGAGCTGGGCGTCGGCAGGCTCGCCTACGGCCAGTCGATCACCGACGCCTGCCTGGGCTGGGAGGCGACCGCCGAGCTTCTCGACGAGCTGGCGGCGGCGGTGCGCGCCCGCCGGCGCGCCTGAAGCCTTGGCCGAGCGGATTGCGGTCGTGGGGGTGGGGCTGGTGGGCGGCTCGATCGGGCTGGCCGCGCGCCAGCGGCTGGGCGCCCGCGTGGTCGGATTCGACGCCGACCCGGGGGCGCTGCACGCGGGCCTAAAGCGAGGCGCGCTCGATCAGGCCGCCGCCAGTCTGGCCGAGGCGGTGGCCGACGCGCAGGCGGTGTTCGTGGCCGTCCCGGTCGGGCGCCTGCCGACCGCCGTCGGCCAGGCGCTCGCCGCCGCGCCCGCCGACTGTGTGGTCAGCGACGTGGGCTCGACCAAGCGGGCGGTGGTGGCCGCCCACCCCGATCAGCGGTTCGTCGGCGGCCATCCGCTGGCCGGGGCGGAGACCGCCGGGGTGGAGCACGCCCGCGCCGACCTGTTCGACGGCGCCACCTGGTATCTGACGCCGCGCGCCACCACCTCGGGCGTGCTCTACGAGCGGCTGCACCGGCTGCTGCGCGGGCTGGGAGCGCGCCCGGCGGCGATCGAGCCCGACGTGCACGACGCGATCCTGGCCAACGTCTCGCACCTGCCCCACGTGCTGGCCAACGTGCTGGTGGCCCAGGCCGGCGAGGTGCTGGCCGCCGAGGGCCAGCGCCTGCCCGCCACCGGGCCGAGCTTCCGCGACGCCACCCGGGTGGCGGGCAGCCCGAGCCGGGTGTGGACCGACATCTACCTGGCCAACGCGGACGCCCTGCTGGAGGCGCTGGAGCGGCTGATGGGCGCGCTCGAGCAGGTGCGGGCCGCCCTGGCGGCGGGGGACGGGCGGTGGCTTGAGGGCTGGAACGAGCAGGCCGGTGAGGCCAGGCGCCGACTGCTGGAGGCGCAGCTGGCGGGCGGGCCGCTGTACGAGCTGCGCGTGGCGGTGCCCAACCGGCCGGGGGTGATCGCCCAGCTGGCGCTTGCGCTCGGCCGCGCGGGGGTCAACATCGTCGACATGGCGCTGCACCCCGCCCCCGACGGGAGCGAGGGGGTGGTGGCGCTGTGGATCGCCGGCCAGCAGGCGGCAGAGCGCGCCGGCAAGCTGCTCGCCGGCCTGGGCCTTCCGGTGGCCGGGCGGGAGGGCTGATGCCCGCTGCGAGGCGAGCATGATGGGCGCTGCGAGGCGAGCATGATGGGCGCTGCGAGGCGAGCATGATGGGCGCTGCGAGGCGAGCATGAATGCACGCTTTGCCCCGTCCGGGCCGCTGCGCGGCACCGTGCGCGTCCCGGGCGACAAGTCGATCTCCCACCGGGCGGCGATCATCGCCGCCACCGCGCCCGAACCGGTGCGGATCCGCGGCTACCTGAGCGCGGCCGACACGCGCGCCACCCTGGCCGCCGTCCGCCAGCTGGGGGCGATCGTCGAGGAACGGGGGCAGGAGCTGATCATCCGCGGGGTGGGGCTGCGCCACGCGCAGCCGCCGGCCGAGCGGATCGACGTGGGCAACGCCGGGACGCTGATGCGGCTGCTGCCCGGGTGGCTGGCCATCCAGCAGGGACGGGTGTTCACGCTCGACGGCGATGAGTCGATCCGCCGCCGTCCGGTGGACCGGATCGCCGAGCCGCTGCAGCGGATGGGGGCGCGGATCGAGGCCCGCGATGGCCGCTACCCCCCGTTCACGGTGGCCGGCGCGCCGCTGCACGGGATCAAGTACCGGCTGCCGGTGGCCAGCGCCCAGGTCAAGTCCTGCCTGCTGCTGGCCGGACTGGCCACCGCCGGCACCAGCGTGATCGAGCCGCTGCCCACCCGCGACCACACCGAGCGCATGCTGCTGGCCGCCGGAGCGCCGGTGGTGCGCACCGGCGACCCGCGGACCGGCTACCGGGTGGCGGTGGGCAACGTCGACGAGCTGGCGCTGCCCGAGCTCGAGGTGCCCGGCGACCTCTCCTCGGCCGCGTTTCTGATCACGGCCGGGGTGCTGGTGCGAGGCTCACGGCTGGTGCTCGAGGGGGTGGGCGTGAACTGGACGCGCACCGGCTTTCTGCGCATCCTCGAGCGCATGGGGGGGATCGTGCTCGGCGAGCTGGAGGCGGTGGGGGAGTTCGACGCCGCCGAGCCGGCGTGTGACCTCGACGTCTCCCACGGGCCGCTCGAGGCCACCACCGTGGATGAGGACGAGGTGCCGCTGGCGATCGACGAGCTGCCGCTGGTGGCGCTGCTGGGCGTGTTCGCCGAGGGGGACACCGAGGTGCGCGGAGCGGGCGAGCTGCGCGTCAAGGAGTCCGACCGGATCGCCACCGTGGTCGAGGGCCTGCGCGGGCTCGGAGCCTCGATCGAGGCCACCGCGGACGGGTTCGTCGTGCATGGCACCGGCGTGCTGCCCGGCGGGCGCCTGGACGCCCACGGCGACCACCGTCTGGCCCTGCTGGGGGCGGTGGCCGGCCTGGCCTCCGAGCACGGGGTGCAGGTGGCGGGCATGGAGGCCGCCGAGGTCTCCTATCCGGGGTTCGCGCGGGACCTGGCCGCGCTGGCGGCATGACCGTGGCGTTGCCATGAGCGTGGTGTTGGCATGAGCGTGACGTCGGCATGACCGTGGTGTCGGCATGACCGTGGTGGCGATCGACGGGCCGGCCGGCGCGGGCAAGTCGACCGTGGCCCGGGCGCTGGCCCGGCGGCTCGGCTTCACCTACCTGGACACCGGGGCGATGTACAGGGCGGTGGCGCTGGGCGCGCTGCGCGCCGAGGAGGGCACCGCCGAGCTGGCCCGACGGGCGGCGGAGGTGGCCGCCCGGTCCCGACTCGAGGTGGGCGAGCGGGTGCGGCTGGACGGGGAGGACGTGACCGAGGCGATCCGCGCCCCCGCCGTCTCGGAGGCGGCCTCCCGGGTGGCGGCCGATCCCGCCGTGCGCCGCGCGGTGGTCGCCCAGCAGCGGCGCCTGCTGGCCAGCGGCAACTGGGTGGCGGAGGGGCGCGACATCGGCACCGTGGTCGCGCCGGAGGCCGCCGTCAAGGTCTATCTGACCGCCGACCCGCGCGAGCGGGCGCGGCGACGGGCGGCGGAGCTGGGCGCCGACCCCGAGCAGGTGCTGGCCGAGCAGGCGATCCGCGACGCCCGCGACCGGAGCCGCGAGCACTCGCCGCTGCGTCCGGCGCCGGACGCGGTGGAGCTGGACACCACCGGGCTGAGCGTCGAACAGGCGGTCGAGCGCGTGGCGGCGCTGGTCCGCCAGCGGACCGCGTCCGCCGACTAGCCTCGACCCTCGTGAAGGTGGCGATCGTCGGCTATCCCAACGTGGGCAAGTCCTCCCTGGTCAACCGCCTGACCGGCTCCCGGGAGGCGGTGGTGCACGCCACCCCGGGGGTGACCCGGGACCGCAAGGAGCTGGAGACGGAGTGGAATGGGCGAACGCTGACGCTGATCGACACCGGCGGCGTTGACCTGGCCGACGGCGACGGGCTGGCCCGGCTCGTGCACGAGCAGGTGCGGGCGGCCCTGGCGGAGGCCGACGCGGTCGTGCTGGTGGTCGACGCCCGGGCGGGCGTGCGCCCCGGAGACCTCGAGCTGGCCGCGCTGCTGCGCGCCGACCGGCGCCCGGTGATCGTCGCCGCCAACAAGATCGACACCGCCGCCGAGCTGCCGCTGGCGGCCGAGTTCCACCGCCTGGGGCTGGGCGAGCCGGTGGCCGTGTCGGCCGCGCAGGGCCTCGGCAGCGGCGACTTGCTGGACCGGATCACGGCGCTGGCGCCCGCCTCCGAGCCCGCACCGGACACCGACGAGCAGGCGGTCCGCCTGGCGGTGATCGGCCGTCCGAACGTCGGCAAGTCCTCGCTGGTCAACCGGTTTGTGGGGGTCGAGCGGGTGATCGTCTCCGAGCAGGCCGGGACCACCCGGGATGCGATCGACCTGCCCATGCGCTTCGGCGAGCGGACGCTGATCCTGGTCGACACCGCCGGCCTGCGCCGCCGCTCCAAGGTGACCGAGGCGCTCGAGTACTACACCACGCTGCGCTCCCGCCGGGCCGCCGAGCGCGCCGACGTGGCGCTGGTGGTATGCGACGCCACCGCCGGGATCACCGCCCAGGATTTGCGCGTGGCGGAGCTGGCCATGCACGCCGGCTGCGCGACGCTGCTGGTGCTCAACAAGTGGGATCTGGCGCCGCGCCTCGACCTCGACCACGAGCGGGCGCGCGCCCACCGCAAGCTGCGCCTGCGCCCTCGGGTGCTGACCGCCAGCGCCCGGACCGGACGCCACGTCGAGCGGCTGCTGAGCGAGGCGGTGGGGCTGGCCGACCGGCGCGCGGCCCGGATCCCCACCCCCCAGCTCAACCGCTTTCTGTCCGACGCCGTGGCCGACCGCCAGCCGCCGTCGGCCGGCGGGGGACGGGGCCGGCCGCAGCGGCTCAAGCTGCTCTACATGGCGCAGACCGGCGAGCGGCCGCCCCGCTTCTCGATCCAGGTCAACTCCCGGGCCCGGGTCACCCGCGACTACGCCTACTATCTGGAGAACCGTCTGCGCCAGCGCTACGGGCTGGACGGGGTGCCGGTGATCATCGACTTCGTCGAGCGTGCCGAACGGCGCGAACCGACACGCCCCCGCCGACGAGGTGGTTGACTGCCGCCATGGCAACGCTGACCGATCGCCCGCCCGACCGGCCGCCGCCGGCTCAGCCGGGCGCCCGGCGCTGGACGCCGGGCCGCCGGGTGGCGGTCCCCCCGCGTCCGCCCGGCCGTCCCCCTCGCCGTCGCCGCGCCCGCCTGCTCGGCGGCGCCTACCTGCTGGCGCCGCTCAGCGCCGCCGCCGCCGCGCTCCTGGCGCTGGCCGCGCTGGTGGTCGCGCTGGTGCTCGCGTTCGGCTCCGGGCCGGCGCCGCCGGCCACCGGAGCGGCCGCGCTGGTGCCCGACGACGCGCTGCTGTACCTGCACGTGTCCACCGACCCCGCCCGGCCCGAGGTGCGCCGGGCGCTGGCGGAGGCCGGGCGGATCCCCGGGCTGGCGGCGCTGCTGTCCGATGTCGGCGGGCGCCTGGCCGCCGTGCTCAGCGACCGGAGCGGCGCCGGCTTCGCCCAGATCAGGCCCTGGCTGGGGCGCGAGGCGGCGCTGGCGGTGCTCAACACGCCGGGCCAGAGCGCCGGCACGCTGATCGTCCTGGACGTCCGTGACCGCCACCGCGCGCGCGCGTTCCTGGCCGCCAACGGCGCCCTGCCCGCCGGCGCCTACCGGCGGGTGGCGCTGCTGCGCCAGCCATCGGGGACGGTGCTCGCCTTCCTGGGCCACTATCTGGTGGCCGGCCAGGCGAGCAGCGTGAGGGCCGCCGTCCGGCTGGCCGCCGGCGGCGCGTCGCTGGCCGCCAGCCCGCTGTATCAGCGCGCGGCCGCCGGCGAGCCGGCCGACCGGGTGCTCGACGCCTACGTGTCGGCCGCCGGGCTGCAGCGGGCGCTGCTGCCGCGCACCGGGCTGCTCGGGGCGCTCGGCGTGCTGCTCTACCAGCCGCCGTTCAGCGCCGCCACGATCACCCTCTCGCCCAGCGCCGCCGGGCTGGCGTTGCGCGTGCACACGGCGCTGTTCGCCCCCGCGGTGAGCGGCCCGCCCCGCCAGTTCACGCCGTCGCTGCCCGACGCGCTGCCGGCCGGCTCGCCGCTCATGCTGGACGCCGCCGGGGTGCGGGGGGCGGCGGGCAAGTTCCTGGCCGCCGCCGCCCGCCTGGGGATGCTGGGCCGCGTCGGCACGCTGCTGGGGCGGCTGGGACAGGCGCTGCGCGCCGAGGGGGTGAGCGTCGGGCGCGTGCTCGCCAGCCTCGGTGGCGAGACGGCGCTGGCGGTCGTGCCCGGGCGCGGCGGCGGCGGCCCGGCGCCGGTGCTGGTGGCGCGCCCGCCCCACCCGGCCGCCGCCCGGGCCGAGCTGGCCAGTCTCGAGGGACCGCTTACCCAGGCGTTCGCCCCGCCCAGCCAGGGCGCCGGGGTGGCTCCCGAGGTCTCCGTGCTCACCCGCCGCGGCGCGACCATCTCCGAGCTGACCCTGGCCCCCGGCTTCCAGCTCGACTGGACCGTCGCCCACGGGCTGCTGATCGTCTCCACCACGCCCGCCGGGCTGGCCGCCGTGCTCGACCACACGGCCCCGCTGAGCGGAGAGCCCGGCTACCGGGCCACGCTCGGGTCCGCCCCCGGCCAGGTGACCTCGCTAGTCTTCCTCGACCTAGCCCCGCTCCTGCGCCTCGGCCAGCAGACGGGACTGATCGGCGAAACGCCCCTGGAGTCGCTGCTCCCGGAGCTCGAGCGCGTCCGCGCGATCGGTCTGGCGTCGACGGGCGGGGGGACAGACACCACCACCCAGCTTCAGATACGGATCCGATGAGCATGCCTTCTGACAACGAGTACCTGTTCACCTCCGAGTCGGTGACCGAGGGGCACCCGGACAAGATCGCCGACCAGATCTCCGACGGCGTGCTCGACGCGGTCCTGCGCGACGACCCGTTCGGCCGCGTGGCCTGCGAGACGCTGGTCAACACCGGCCTGGTCGTGGTCTCGGGCGAGATCACCACCGAGACGTACGTCGACATCCAGGAGGTGGCCCGCCAGACGATCAAGCGCATCGGCTACACCGACGCCGAGTTCGGGTTCGACTACCACACCTGCGCGGTGATCAACGCGATCGACAAGCAGTCGCCGGACATCGCCCAGGGCGTCGATCTGGCCTGGGAGGCGCGGACCGATCCCGGCGACGATGACGAGTTCGACCTGGCCGGCGCCGGCGACCAGGGGATGATGTTCGGCTACGCCACCAACGAGACCGAGGAGCTGATGCCGCTGCCGATCTCGCTGGCGCACAAGCTCTCCAAGCGCCTGGCCGACGTCCGCAAGGCCGAGCTGATCCCCTACCTGCGTCCGGACGGCAAGACGCAGGTGACGATCCGCTACGTCGACGGCCGGCCGGTGGAGATCGTCAAGCTCCTGATCTCAACCCAGCACCGCGACGGCGCCGAGGCGCTGCTCAAGGACGATCTGTGGGAGCACGTGATCGAACCGGTGCTGCCCGAGGACCTCTACGACCGCCGCGCCCTGCAGCGGAGCTTCCTCGTCAACCCCACCGGCCGGTTCGTGATCGGCGGCCCGATGGGCGACTGCGGGCTGACTGGCCGCAAGATCATCGTCGACACCTACGGGGGGATGGCCCGCCACGGGGGCGGCGCGTTCTCGGGCAAGGATCCCTCCAAGGTCGACCGCTCGGCCGCGTACGCCGCCCGCTACGTGGCCAAGAACGTGGTGGCGGCGGGGCTGGCCGACCGGGCCGAGGTCCAGGTCGCCTACGCGATCGGCGTGGCGCACCCGGTCTCGCTGATGGTCGAGTGCTTCGGCACCGAGAAGATCAGCCGCAGCCGGATCCTCGACCTGATCAAGGAGCACTTCGACCTGCGCCCGGCCGCCATCCGCCGCGACCTCAACCTGCACCGCCCGATCTACCAGAAGACCGCCGCCTACGGCCACTTCGGCCGCGAGGACCACGACTTCACCTGGGAGCGCACCGACAAGGCCGACGCGCTGCGCGAGGCGGCCGGACTGGGCGGCGCGGTCGGCGTCTGAGCTCCCGAGCAGCCCCGGCCCCCCGGCCCCGGACGGCCCGGTCCCGCTCGCCCAGCTCCCGGTCTGCCGGCACCGCGTGGCCTGCCGCCACGCGCCTCATACCCGCCCCAGCGCCCGCTCGTGCAGCGCCGCGTCCAGGGTGCGGACGATCCGGCGCGGGTGGGAGACGCCGATGAAGCACAGATCAAAGCCGCCGGCGCCGGCGGTGTCGAACCACACGCTGCCGACCGACAGCAGCCGCTCGATGAGCGTCTGGCTGCAGGTGACATTCTGGATGCGCTCCAGGCGCGTCTCCCGCACCCGCCGCGCCACCAGCCCGGTCTCGATCGTCAGCCGCCGGTCGGTGATCGTGTAGGTGGTGCGGCGCCGCCGCAGCCACCCCCGCGCCAGCACCGCCCCGAACACCAGCACGACGGCCAGCGCCACCCATCCGGCCGCCACCGCCCCCGATGTGGCCGCGGTGGCCAGCCCGGCGACCACGCCCGCTGCGACTGCGCCCAGCAGCCCGCGCACGTAGAGGCCGAGCATCGAGCGCCAGGATGGGTGCCCGTGAAAGAAGACCTGCTCGCCCTCGGCCAGCTCCACGCCAGCGAGCGTATCGGGTGCTCGCTCTACGCTCGGCGCGTGAGCTCCACCGCCCGCGCCCCCGGCGCTCCGATCGCCCAGATCGAGCCGCTGACCACCGCCCGCGCGCTGCGGGGACCGTTCGACTATCGCCTGCGGGCCGATCAGCGCGGGGTGGGCGTGGGGACGGTGGTGCGGGTCCCGTTCGGCACCCGCAGCGCGCTCGGGGTGGTGGTCGGCCTGGCGGAGACCAGCGACGTGACCGGCGAGCGGCTGCTCGAGCCGCAGGAGGTGCTCGATGACGCGCTGCCCGCCGACCTGGTCGAGCTGGCCCGGTGGATGGCCGCCGAGTACTGCTCCACCTTCGCCCGGGCGCTGATGCTGATGCTGGCCCCCGGAGCGGGGCGGGGGATGCGCGCCAAACACCAGCTGACCGCCGAGCTGACCGCGCAGGGCGCCGTGGCGCTCGAGGCGGCGGGTACGGCGCTGCGCGACGGCCAGCGCCGGGCGCTCGAGCGGCTGCGCGACGAGGGGCCGCTGCCCGCCGCCCGGCTGGGGGGCGACCGGCTGCGGCGGCTGGAGCGCCGGGGCCTGGTCCGGCTCACCCGCCGCCCGCTGCGCCGCGTCCCCAGCCAGCCGGTGGTCGGCGTTCCGTCCGCCCCGGCGCCCAGCCTCACCGCCGCCCAGCGATCGGCGCTCGAGCAGGTGCTGGCCGCGCTGCCCCACGGCGGCAGCCTCCTGCTGCACGGCGTCACCGGGTCGGGCAAGACGGAGGTCTACCTGCGGGCGGTCGAGGCCACGTTGGCCGCCGGCCGGGACGCGATCGTGCTGGTGCCCGAGATCGGGCTCACCCCGCAGGCGGTCGGCCGCTTTCAGGCTCGCCTGGGGCCGACGGTGGCCGTGCTGCACTCGGCGCTGGGGCTGGGCGAGCGCCACGACGAGTGGGTGCGGCTGCGCGAGCGCCGGGCGCGGGTGTGCGTGGGCCCGCGCTCGGCGGTGTTCGCGCCGCTGGCCAACCTGGGGCTGATCATCGTCGACGAGGAGCACGACGGCTCCTACAAGCACGAGGGGGATCCCCGCTACGACGCCCGCACGGTGGCCGCGCGCCGGGCCGAGCGCCACGGGGCGCTGCTGCTGTGCGGCAGCGCCACGCCGCGGCCGGAGAGCGCGGCCACGCTCAGGCGGCTGCGGCTGCCCGAGCGGGTCGACGAACGGCCGCTGCCGGCGGTCGAGGTGCTCGACATGCGCGGCCAGCACCACCCGCTGCATCCGCGCACGCGCCTGGCGCTGGCCGACGTGCGCGCCGCGGGCGGCAAGGCGATCGTGCTGCTGAACCGGCGCGGATGGTCGAACTTCCTCTCCTGCCGGGCCTGCGGGCGGGTGTGGATGTGCCCGCAGTGCGACGTGGCGCTGGTGCTGCACCGGGCCGAGCGCCTGCTGGCCTGCCACCACTGCGGCCACCGCGAGCCGGCGCCGGTCCGCTGCCGGGCCTGCGGGTCGGCGGCCGTGGCCCGGCACGGGGCGGGCACCGAGCGCCTTGAGCAGGAGCTGCACGAGGCGCTCGGGCAGGCGGAGTTTCCCGTGTTTCGCCTGGACGCCGACGTCGCCCAGGGCAAGGATCGGGCCGCGCGCACCCTGGCTCGGTTCGAGGCCGCCCCCGCCGGCGTCCTGGTCGGCACCCAGATGGTGGCCAAGGGCCACGACTTTCCCGACGTGACCCTGGGGGTGGTGCTGGATGCCGACCAGACGCTGCGCTTCCCGGACTTCCGGGCCGAGGAGCGCACGTTTGCGCTCGTCACCCAGCTGGCCGGGCGGGCCGGGCGGGGCGACGCCGGCGGCACGGTGCTGGTGCAGACGCTGGCCCCCGGGGCGCGCTCGATCCTGCACGCCTCCCGCCACGACGCCGACGGCTTCCTGGCCGAGGAGCTCGCCCACCGTCGCGCCCTCGGCTATCCCCCCTACGGCTCGCTGATCCGGGTGGTGTGCGGCGCCGAGCAGCCCGAGGCGGCCCGGGCGGTGGCCGACGCCGTGGCCGAGCGCCTGTCGCTGCCGGATGGCAGCGTCCTCGGCCCCGCCCCCCTGTTCCGCCTTCGGGGCCGGGCGCGCGTGCAGCTGGTGATCAAGGCGACCGACCGCGCGGGCGCCATCCGAAGCGTCGGCGCGGCGGTTGACGCCGTGGCCCGGGCGGCCGCCCGGCGGCGGGTCAGCGTCAGCGTGGACGTGGACCCCCAGTGACCGGTCCGTCGGCAGCCGGGCCGGGGCGGGCCGAGGCGCGCCGGGGCAAGTCGCGCCGCAGCGGCCCGGGTCGCCGGCCGCCGGGCCGGCGCGAGCAGCGCCCCCAATAGACTGAGCGCGTGCCGGATCATCCAGCCAGCTCGCTTGATCCCGGCGGGCGGGAGGCGCCCGACGGCGAGGAGCGCTACGAGGTCGAGCCTCCCGACGACGAGCCCGAGGAGCCCGAACTCGACCCCGAGGTGGCCGCGCGGCGGGACGCCGCGCTGGCCCAGGTGCGCAAGTTCGGTGATCCGGTGCTGCGCACCAGGGCCCGGCCGGTGGAGCGCTTCGATCAGGCGCTGCGCGAGGAGGCCGAGCGGATGGGCAGGCTGATGGGCGACGCGCTGGGGGTGGGGTTGGCCGCCACCCAGGTGGGCATCCTGCACCGGCTGCTGGTGTATCGGGTGCAGCTGCACGGGCCGGTGGCGGCGCTGGTCAACCCGCAGATCGAGTGGGCGGGAAAGGATGTGGAGACGATGGAGGAGGGCTGTCTGAGCCTGCCCGGGGTGCTGGTCGACGTGGACCGGGCCGTCCACGTCCGGGTCCGCGCGCTCGACATCGAGGGCGAGCCGATCCTGGTCGAGGCGTCCGGGCTGGAGGCGCGGGTGATCCAGCACGAGATCGACCACCTGGACGGCGTGCTGATCCTCGACCGCACCAGCCGCGAGCAGCGCAAGGCGGCGATCCGCGCCCTGCGCGAGGCCGAGCCGGCCGCCTGAGCCAGATGAGCCGCCCGTGCCCGCAGCTGATGCCAGCCGCCGTCGGCACCGGCCGGCCGGCAGCCCGGCGGTGAGAACCGCGTTCCTGGGCACGAGCGAGTTCGCGGTGGCGGTGCTCAGGCGGCTGGCCGCCTCGCCCCACCGGCCACTGCTGGTCATCACCCGCCCCGACCGTCCCCGTGGACGCGGCCGGCGGCTGGCCCCGCCGCCGGTCGCCGAGGCCGCCCGCGAGCTGGGGATCGCGCTCGAGCAGCCCGCGTCGGTCAACGACGAGCAGATCCGCCGGCGCCTGGCCGAGCTGTCGGTGGAGGCGATCGGGGTGTGCGCGTACGGGGGGCTGATCAGAGAGCCGCTCCTCTCCGAGCACCTGCTGCTCAACGTCCACCCCTCGCTGCTGCCCCGCTGGCGGGGGGCGGCGCCGATCGAGCGGGCGATCATGGCCGGCGACCAGCGCACCGGCGTGTCGATCATGCGCGTCACCGCGGGGCTCGACAGCGGCCCGGTGTGCCTGCAGCAGGCCGAGCCGATCCACCCCCAGGACACCTACGGCACGCTGTCCGCGCGGCTAGAGGAGCTGGGCGGCGAGCTGCTGGTCAGGGCGCTCGACGAGCGCCCCGAGTGCGTCGCGCAGGACGAGTCGCGGGCCAGCTACGCGGACAAGCTGACCGCCGAGGATCGCCGGCTTGACCCGGAGCGGCCGGCGCCGGAGCTCGAGCGCAGGGTGCGGGCGCTCAGCCCCCACATCGGCGCCCAGCTCGAGCTGCCGGACGGGTCGCTGCTCGGCGTGCTGGCGGCGCGGGTGCTCGAGCGCGGCCCCGCCCCCGGGCGGCTGGCCACCGACGGGCGAACCCCGGTCCTCGGCTGCGGCCAGGGCGCCCTCGAGCTGCTGGTGGTCAGGCCGCCCGGCCGCCGGCAGATGCGCGGCGAGGACTGGCTGCGCGGACGCCGGTGAGCCCGGCCGGCGCCAGGCGGGGGAGCGCCAGCCGGCCGCGTGCCGACCGCACGGGCGGCAGCCCGGCGCGGGCGGTGGCGCTGACCGTGGTGCGGCGCGTGTTCGAGCGCGGCGCCTACGCGGACCGGGCGCTGGCCGCCGAGGTGGCCGGGCTCGATCGGCGCGAGCGGGCGCTGGCCACCCAGCTCGCCTACGGAACCGTTCAGCGCCGGGCCACGCTTGACCATCTGGCCCGGCGGCTGGCGCGGCGGCCGCTGGACAGCCTCGAGCCGGTGGTGCTGGCCGGGATCCGGCTCGGCCTCTACCAGATCCTCTACATGGACTCCGTCCCCGACCACGCCGCGGTCGATCAGACGGTCGCGCTGGTCAAGCGCTCCAGCCGCGCCGGGGCGGGGTTCGTCAACGCGGTGCTGCGAGCCGGCGCCGAGCGGGGCCGCCAGCTGTTGGCTGCGCTGTGCGACCAGGATCCCGAGGGGGCGGCGCTGGCGCACTCGGTGCCCCGCTGGCTGGCCGAGCTGTGGTGGGAGGAGCTGGGGGCCGAGCGGGCCCGCTCGCTGCTGCGCGCCGTCAACCGCCCGCCCGAGTCGGCGCTGCGCGTCAACCCGCTGGTGAGCGACACCGCGCGGGTGCGCGCCCAGCTCCCGGTGGGCCAGCCGTCCGGCCGAGGCGCTCCCGGAGGGGATCGTGCTCGACGGCCCGTTTGACGTGCAGGGCTCCGAGCTGTGGCGGCGGGGCGCGGTCATGGCCCAGTCCCGGGGCTCGATGCTGGTCGCCCGGATGCTGGCGCCGGTCGCCGGCGAGCGGGTGCTGGATCTGTGCGCGGCGCCGGGGGCCAAGACCACGCATCTGGCGGCGCTGATGGAGGATCGGGGGGAGGTGGTGGCGGTGGAGCGCCACCCGGGCCGGGCCGCCGCCCTGGCGGACACCTGTCGACGCATGCGCGCCAGCTCGGTGCGCGTGGTGGTCGCGGACGCCGCCGCGCTGCGGCTGGAGGGCCGCTTTGACCGGGTGCTGCTCGACCCGCCGTGCAGCGGCCTCGGCACCCTGCAGTCGCGGCCGGATCGACGCTGGCGGGCAAGCCCCGAGGGGATCGGGGAGCTGGCCGTGCTGCAGGCGCGCCTGCTCGAGGTGGCCGCCGCCCACACCCGCCCGGGCGGGGTGCTCGTCTACTCGGTGTGCACGATCTCGCGGCGCGAGGGCGAGCGGCTGATCGACCGCTTCCTTGCCGCCCGCAGCGACTGGCACGCGGAGGATCTGGGCGCCCTGCATCCGCAATGGGGCAGCGGCAGCAACCTCCAGCTGCTGCCCGACCGCGACGGCACCGACGGCTTCTTCATCGCCCGCCTGCGGCGGGGCGGGTAGCGGGCCAGCCGGCCGCATCCGCGGGACCCGTCATCGCCCCCCGGTCGGCGGGGCGGCTGGGCCCCGCCGTTGGCGGGAGGGCTGGGCGGCTGGGCCCCGCCGTTGGCGGCAGGGCTGGGCCCCGCCGTTGGCGGGAGGGCCAGCCGTTACCCTCCCTGCCGTGAGCGACCTGCCGGTGAGGCTCGGCGTCCAGTGCCCGGACTGCGGTGAGCCGTGGCTGCGACCCACCACGGTGCCCGGCCGCTACCGATGCGTCAACTGCCTGCACCGCTTCGAGCTGGTGTCGGTGTGTCCCAACTGCGGTGAGCACTCGACGATCGTGCGCATGTCGAGCACGGCGATCGTGGAGTGCAACCACTGCCACGGCAGCATGCTGCGGGCGGTCTGAGGCGCGGGCGGTGAGCGACCGGCTGCGCGAGCGCCATGTGGCGCCCTCGATCCTCTCGGCCGACTTCGCCCGGCTGGGGGCGCAGGTCGAGGAGGTGCTGGCGGCGGGGGCCCGGGTGATCCACGTGGATGTGATGGACGGGCACTTCGTGCCCCCGATCACCTTCGGCGCGGTGGCGGTGGCGGCGATCGCCGACCGGGTCCACGCCGCCCAGGCGATGATCGACGTCCACCTGATGATCGAGCGCCCCGAGCGGCAGATCGAGGAGATGGCCCGGGCCGGGGCGGACAGCATCACCGTGCACATCGAGGCCACCGCGCACCTGCACTACGTGCTGTCGCTGATCCGCGAGGCCGGCTGCAGCGCCGGCGCCGCCGTCAATCCCGGCAGCGACTTCTCCCCGCTGCTGGAGGTGGCCGGCGACCCGCTCGACCTGGCCCTGTGCATGAGCGTCAATCCCGGCTGGGGGGCGCAGCGCTTCATCCCGCACGCGCTAAAGAAGCTCACCCGCATGCGGCGCGCGCTGCCGGGCGAGGTGGCGCTCGAGGTCGACGGCGGCATCCACCTGGACACCGCCCGCCCGGCCGCCGACGCCGGGGCCAACCTGCTGGTCACCGGCTCGGCCATCTTCGACTCCGAGGACCCGGCCGAGGCCTACCGGCAGCTGGCCGCCGTGGCGTGGCCGGCGTGAGCGCGGCTCGGCGGGGACGGGCAGGGGCCGCGACGCTGGCCGCGATGCTGGCGGGTGCGCTGGCGCTGGGCGGCTGTGGCGGCTCGTCCGCCGTCGCGCCCGCCACCTACGTGCGCTCGGTGTGCCTGGCCCTTGGCAACTGGTCGAACACGATCCAGAGCGCCCGGGTGGCGCTGGAGTCCTCGGGCGCCGCGACGGCCTCACGGGCGGTGGCCAAGGCCGACTACCAGCGGTTCCTGAACGCCCTGGTCCTCGCCACCCGCCGAGCGACGCGGGCGCTGATGAGCGCCGGCACGCCGGCGGTCAGCCACGGCCGCCGGATCGCCCAGCGCCTGACGCGCGCGTTCGCGCTGGCCGGGCGGGGGCTGGCGCGCGCCGCCGCGCGCGCCGGCTCGATCCGCACCGACACCGCCGCCCACTTCCAGGCCGACGCCCGGGCAATCAGCGCCCAGACCACCACGGCGCTGGAGCAGATCGCGCGGGTGACGCCGGGGCAGAACGCCACGCTGCGCGCCGCCGCGGCCAGACAGCCGGCCTGTCAGCTGCTGTCAGGCTCCTGAGCGCCCGGGGCGGCTCGCGCGCGGGCGGCGCGCGTCCAGCCGGTATATCCCGGTCAGCAGCACGCACAGGATGACCGCCGCCACGAAGTAGCCCACCTCGACCCGCAGCACCGCGTTGGCGATCGTCGGGATGGCCACCAGGGCCACGAACGCGGCGGCGGCGATCAGCCACGCCGCCGAGGCCAACCCGGAGCGGCCCCGGGCCAGCGCGGCCTGGTTGAGCGTGCCGGAGATGAGGTGAAAGCCCATGCCGAGCCCGACCACGGCCAGCCCGACGCGGCCGTAGTGAAAGCCCTTGTTGCCCAGCAGCGCGGTCATCACCTGCGGCCCGATGGCCAGCAGCCCCAGCGCCACCGCCACGGCGAAGGCGGCGATCACCAGCACGGTGAGGCGGATCGCGCGGTGGAACTCGCGCGGGTTCTCCTGCGCCTCCATGCCCGCCAGGTGGGGAAGGATGGCGGTCTGGATGGCCTGGAATAGCTGGAGGGGAGCCCGCACGATCAGCAGCACGTTGAACACGAACCCGGTCAGGCCCGAGGTCAGCGCGGCGCTGCCCGAGCGCGCGGCCACGACCAGCACGCCGCCGTTCATCAGCGTCTGCTCGGCGAACATGATCCCCACCACGGCGATTGCGAAGCCGGCGCCGTGCCGGACGCTCAAATCCGCCGCGGTCTCCTCGAGCTGGGCGTGCGCCGGGCCCTCGCCGGCGGCGTCGCTGGCCGCCAGCGCGGCCGAGCCCGCCGCCCTGCGTCCGCCGCCGGCGCCCGCGAGCTGCCGGCGGATGCGCGAGAAGGCAAACGGGATCACCGACAGCGACACGAAGGGTGCCACCGCCATCCCCAGCCCGACCGCATCCTGCCCTGAGCCGATGCCGACCGCCACCGCCAGCGCGAACAGGAAGCGGGAGGTCGACTCCAGGAACACCAGCCCCCCGTAGAGCTCGAACCGCTGGTGGCCGCCCAGCCAGCCGCGGGCGAAGTAGCTGGCGGCGTAGGCCACCACGCCGATGAACAAAATCCAGTACAGCGCGCTCGAGCCGTTGAACATCCCGTGCTCGATCTGCGGGCGCAGCGCCAGCGCGACGGCGGCGAACACGGCCGCGAACGCGCTCTGGATCAGGGCCGGCACCCGCAGCGGGTGCCCGTGCAGGCCACGGGCGCGGCGGTCGGCGATCGTGCGGGAGAGCAGCTGCTCGATCGGCCGGTAGATCACCGACAGGATCACGAACATCACCGCCCAGGTGAGCGAGATCCGGCTGTAGGAGGCCTTGTCCAGCACGTGGCTGGCCAGGGCCAGATACAGGAAGGTGAAGATCCCGGTGGAGGCGATCCCGATCGTGAGCACCCGGGCGCCGGCGGCGTAGGAGTCGGTGTCGGCCGGGCCGGCGGGCGCGGGGGCGGGCGCGGGCTCGCCGTCGGGCCGGGTGGCCAGCTGCTCGGGGGCGGCCATCAGCCCACCCGCACCAGCGCCATCGTCCATGGCAGCGGGCTGCGCAGCTCGACCAGCTCCCCGAACTCGGCCAGCAGGCGCCTGAACTGACCCCGCGACCAGTGGTGGAGGTGGCCGGGGGTGTTGCCGAGCCGCGGCAGGTAGGCCCCTCGGGCGACGTTCAGCGCCCGCCAGAGCGGCTCGCGCGGCACCGACACCAGCAGGTGGCGCTCGGCCACGCGCGCCATCTCGCCCAGCACCCGCCGCGGGTCGGCCACGTGCTCGAGCGTCTCGATCGCCGCCACCAGGTCAAACTCGCCGGCGGCGAACGGCAGGGCGGCGCCATCGCCGGCGATGAAGCTCAGGTTCTGCCGCCGGCGCTCGCGCCAGTGCGCCTCAAGCCGCGGGTCGGCCAGGTCGAGCCCCACCACGCGCCCATCCCCCAGCCGCTGCGCCCAGGCCAGCGTCAGCACCCCCTCGCCGCAGCCGACATCGAGGATCGAGCCCGGCGCCGCCCGGTCCAGCAGCGCGCCGAGCGCGCCCTCAAAGCCGCGCATCAGCGCCCGCACGACCGGGTTGCTCGCCCCGTACTTGTCGAAGCTGTTGCCGACCGGGATCTCGAGGCTGTCGCCGAGGGCGATCTCGGAGCTGTCAGCGACGGGAGCCGGGCTGGCGACGCGGGGCCCGCCCGCGCTCATACCCCGAGCGCCTCGCGGTCGGCCACGGCGGCTCGCTCGTCCTCGGTCCGGCGGCGCCCGCGGCCGGGCCCGGGCTCGTAGTGCGAGGGCGCCACCCCCAGCTGCAGCTCGATCCGCCGCACCCGCTCGAACGTCCGCTGCGAGATCACCCGCTGGGCATACAGCAGGTCGCCGATCACCCCCAGCGCCCCCAGCAGCATCGCGCCGATGAACAGCACCGCCCCGGCGATCAGCGACTGGATGTGCCGGGGGCCGGCGTGCGGGTGCTGGGCGTAGCTGATCAGGAAGCGCACGAACAGCGCCACCGCGGGCAGCGCCATCACCACCGCGCCGCCCCAGAAGACCTTCAGCGGCTGGTACTGCGAGTAGACCCGGAAGATCGACAGCGCCCCCCGCCGCACGTAGGCGGCGGTGGAGGGGAACAGCCGCGACTCGCGGGTGGCGGGATTGGTGCGCACCGGCACGTGCTCGACCGCCACCATCAGCTTGCCGGCCTGGATGATCGTCTCCAGCGTGTAGGTGAACCTGGACACCGCCTGCACCTGGAGCGCCGCCTCGCGGTTGTAGGCCCGAAAGCCGGAGGCGGTGTCCGGGATCGCCGTCGAGGAGGCCTGGCGGACGACCCACGAGCCGAGGCGCTGGAGCAGTCGCTTGACGGGGGAGAAGTGCTCCAGGCGGTGGATCTGGCGGTCGCCGACCACCATGTCGGCGGCGCCGCTGAGGATCGGCTCCACCAGGCGGGCCACGTCGCTGCCCTCGTACTGGTTGTCGGCGTCGGTGTTGACGATCACGTCGGCGCCCAGCTTCAGGGCGGCGTCGAGCCCGGCCTGGAAGGCGGCGGCCAGGCCCTTGTGGTTGGTCAGGCGCACCACGTGGTCGACCCCCGCCTCGCGCGCCACCCGCAGCGTCCCGTCCGTGGAGCCGTCGTCGATCACCAGCCATTCGACCTCGTCGAACCCCGCCACCCGACGCGGCAGGTGGCTGAGCGTCAGCGGCAGCTGACCTTCCTCGTTGAAGCAGGGAATTTGGATGATCAGCTTCATCTGCGCGGTGACCGGCGGCGGCTGACAAACGGTAGCGGGATACCTCGGGCGCGCGATCCGGCGGCGGGCGCCGCCGTCCGCCGCAGACCTTTCGGTGTCGCGGCTCTGCCACCGCCCGGCGGCCTCCCGCGGGCCGCCCCCGCCCTATCCTCACAACCACCACCATGTCCGCGGAATCAGAAATCGACCGCCGCCACCTGGCGCGGGCGATCGAGTTGGCCGAGCGCGGCCGCGGCCGGGTGAGCCCGAACCCGCTGGTGGGAGCGGTGATCACCCGCGGCGGCCAGACGCTGGGGGAGGGCTTTCATCGCGCGCTGGGCGGCCCCCATGCCGAGGTCGAGGCGATTCGGGCGGCGGGCGAAAGCGACCTGCGCGGCGCCACCCTCTACGTCTCGCTGGAGCCCTGCTGCCACCACGGCCGTACCCCGCCCTGCACCGACGCGATCCTTCAGGCGGGGATCCGCCGCGTGGTGGTGGCCGCCGAGGACCCCAGCGCCCACGCCTCCGGGCGCGGGCTGGGGATTCTTCGCGACGAGGGGGTCGAGGTGGTGATGGCGGACGGTGAGATCGCCGAGCGGGCGCGGCTGCAGAACCAGCCGTTTCGCAAGCACGCCCGCACCGGCCATCCCTGGGTGCTGTTCAAGTCCGCGATCACGCTGGACGGCAAGGTGGCCACGCGCAGCGGCCAGTCGCAGTGGATCTCCTGCCCGGCCAGCCGCCGGCTGGTCCACCACTGGCGCGCCCACAGCGACGCCGTCGCGGTGGGCATCGGCACCGCCCTGGCCGACGACCCGCAGCTGACGCCGCGGCTGGAGCAGGTGAGCCGCCACCCACGCCGGGTGGTGTTCGACTCGCTGGCCCGCCTGCCCGTGGATTCGAAGCTGGTCAGCGACGCCCGACGCATCCCGCTGACCGTGGTCGTCTCCCGCGCCGCGCCACGCGCGGCCACCGACTCGCTGGCCACCCACGGGGCCGACGTGATCGTCGCCGTGGGGGAGAACGAGCCCGCCCGCATTCGCTCGGCGCTCGATCAGCTCGGCGCGGCGCGCGTCACCTCGCTGCTGCTGGAGGGCGGGCCGCATCTGGCCGGCGCGTTCCTGGACGCTGGCGAGATCGACGAGGTGCGGATGTTCCTGGCGCCGCTGCTGTTCGGCGGGCGCAGCGCGCGCAACCCGATCGAGGGGGAGGGGGTGGACTCGATCGCCGAGGCGATCCAGGCCCGCGGCGTGGAGTGCGAGCGGGTGGATGAGGATCTGCTGATCTCGGCCCGGCTGCGGGAGTGGTGAGGTGTTCACCGGGCTGGTGCAGGAGCTGGGCACGGTCGAGTCGCTGAGGCGCGAGCGCGACGGCGCCCGGCTGACGATCGGCGCCCAGCTGGCCGGGGAGCTGCGTGCCGGCGAGTCGATCGCCGTCAACGGCGTCTGCCTGACCGCCGTCGAGGTGCACGATCACGCCTTCACCGCCGAGGCGATGAACGAGACGCTCGAGCGCAGCGCGCTGGGCGAGCTGAGGGCGGGGGCACGGGTCAACCTGGAGCTGCCGCTGCGGGCCGGCGAGCGGTTCGGAGGCCATCTCGTCCAGGGTCACGTGGACGGGGTGGGGGAGGTGGCCGCGCTGGGCGACGATGGCCTCGCCCGCCGGCTGACGATCGCCGCCCCGGAGCGGCTGCTTCGCTACACGGTCGAGAAGGGCTCGATCGCGGTGGACGGCGTGTCGCTCACCGTGGTCGCCGCCGGGGAGCGATCGTTTACCGTGTCGCTGATCCCCGAGACGCTTCAGCGCACCACCCTGGGCGACGCCCAGGTGGGTCGTAAGCTCAACCTGGAGGTGGACGTGGTGGCGAAATACGTGGAGAAGCTTCTGAGGCCATGAGCACGCGGGCCGACGCGCAGTTCGCCACGATCGAGGAGGCCCTGGAGGACATCCGCCAGGGCAAGATGGTCGTGGTGGTGGACGACGAGAACCGCGAGAACGAGGGCGATCTGACCATGGCCGCCCAGTTCGTCACCCCGGAGGCGATCAACTTCATGGCCAAGGAGGGGCGGGGGCTGATCTGCCTGGCGCTGACCGGCGAGCGCTGCGAGGAGCTGGGGCTCGACCTGATGGCGGCCAAGAACGAGTCGCGCTTCGAGACCGCGTTCACCGTCTCGATCGAGGCGCGCAACGGGGTGAGCACCGGCATCTCGGCCGCCGACCGCGCCCACACGATCCAGGTGGCCATCGATCCGCAGACCAGCCCGCGCGAGCTGGTCCAGCCCGGGCACGTGTTCCCGCTCAAGGCCCGTGCCGGAGGGGTGCTCGAGCGGGTGGGTCAGACCGAGGCCGCGGTCGACCTGGCCCGGCTGGCCGGGCTGATCCCGGCCGGGGTGATCTGCGAGGTGATGAACGACGACGGCACCATGGCCCGCGTGGCCGACCTGGAGCCCTACTGTCGGCGCCACGGGCTCAAGATGATCACCGTGGCCGACCTGGTGGCCTACCGGCGACGCACCGAACGGCTGATCGAGCGCGTGGTGGAGACGCGACTGCCCACCACCTTCGGCGACTTCGTGGCCGTCGGCTACCGCTCGCTGGTGGACAACAAGCACCACGTGGCGCTGGTCAAGGGCCAGGTGGCGGGCGTCCAGGACGTGCTCGTGCGCGTGCACTCGGAGTGTCTGACCGGGGACGTGTTCCACTCGCTGCGCTGCGACTGCGGCGAGCAGCTGGAGTCGGCGCTGTCGATGATCGAGCGCGAGGGCCGGGGGGTGCTGCTGTACCTCTCCCAGGAGGGCCGCGGCATCGGGCTGCTCAACAAGCTGCGCGCCTACAAGCTCCAGGAGGAGGGCCTGGACACGGTGGACGCCAACCTCAGGCTGGGCCTGCCGGCCGACCTGCGCGACTACGGGATCGGCGCCCAGATCCTCACCGACCTGGGGCTGAGCTCGATCCGCATCCTCACCAACAACCCCAAGAAGATCTCCGGCCTGGCCGGCTACGGCCTGTCGGTCACCGACCAGATCCCCATCCAGCACGTGCCCAACCCGCACAACGAGGCGTATCTGCGGGCCAAGCGCGACCGGCTGGGCCACACCCTGCACCACCAGGGGCTCGACCTCGACGCGGAGATGCTGCGCGACGAGCACGGGGGGGCGCGGAGCCGCCAGGGGCGCCAGTGAGCACGCCCGGGCCGCGGGAGCCGGTGGCGGTCGCGCTGTGCGTGGCGCGGTTCTACGCCGAGCTGGCCGAGCGGCTCGAGGCCGGTGCGCGTCGCGCCCTGGCCGAGGCGGGGGTGGAGGAGATCGAGCGGTTCGAGGTGCCCGGCGCGTTCGAGCTGCCGCTGGTGGCCCAGTACGCCGCCCAATCCGGACGCTATGCCGCCGTCGTCTGCCTGGGTGCGGTGATCCGGGGCGAGACCGACCACTACCGCTACGTGTGCGGCGAGGCGGCCCGCGGGATTCAGGACGTGCAGCTGCGGACCGGGGTGCCCTGCGGCTTCGGGGTGCTCACGGTGGAGTCGATGGAGCAGGCGCTGGCACGGGTGGATGGCGGTGCCAAGCGCGACAGCGGCTACGACGCCGCCCGGGCGGCGCTGGCCTCGCTTGAGGTGCGCGGACGCCTGCTCGGCCGCCGCGCGGCGGCCGGCTTCCGGGTCTGAGCGGCGCCCCGCGGCGGGCCGGCGGCGCGGCGCGGGAGCGGTCAGTCGCCCTGGCCGCCGCTCTGATCGCCCGGGGCGGCCCCGCCGCTCGGCGGCTGGCCCCGCTGCGCCTCCTGGCCCTGGGCCGCCTGCTGCTGGCCCAGCGCCTCCAGCGCCAGCGCCAGCTCGTTGCGCACCACGTTGGTCTGGTTGGGGATCTGCAGGCGCTGCCAGAGCACCGCGACCGCCGCGCGGGGATCGCCGGCCAGGCGCAGCGACCGCCCCAGGTCGTATAGCGCGTAGGCGTAGGTGAGGCTCGAGTGGGGGGCGGCGGCCACCGCCTGGCGGAGCACCGGGATCGCGCTGCGGTAGTCGCCGTTCAGCATCAGCTGGTGACCCTCGGCCTCCAGCGTGGCGGCGTCCGCCGCCGGCGACGGCGGGGGTGCCGGGGTGCTGGCCGGCGGCGGGGAGCCGGTGGCGGGGGCGGTGGTGGTGGCGGCGGGGGCCGAGCCACGGTCGGTGGCAGCGTGGGTGGTGGCCGTCCGGGTGGCCGGCCGGCGCGCCAGCAGCGGCCGCGAGCGGGCGGCGAGGCGCGGGTGGCCGCCCGCGGGCACGAGCGTGGCCGCCGCGGCCAGCGCCACGCCGAGCAGCGCCGCGGCCAGCGCCACGAGCGCGGCCACGCGCACGCGGGGTGAGCTGCGGTGAACCGGGCGGGCGAGCGGCACGACCGGGCTCGTCGTCTCCGCCGCCGCGGGCGTCGCGGCGCGGCGGGAGACGCCAGGCGCCTCGGCGCCCGCGCCGGCCACGAGCAGCCGACCGCCCCCTCCGCCGGCGAAACCGGCCGATCGCCATCCGCCCGCGAGCGCGCGCTCGAGTGACTCGACGAACGCCAGACAGGAGCCGAAGCGATCCTCCTGGCGCTTGGCCATGCCGCGGGCCAGCACCGCATCCACGGCGGGGGGCAGCGAGGGATCCAGGCCGCTGGCTCGGGGAGGCGGCTCCTCCAGGTGCTGGCGGGCCTGGGCGGTGAACGGCTCGGCCGTGAATGGCCGCCGCCCCACCAGCAGCTCGAAGGCGGCCACCGCCAGCGCGTAGCGATCGGAGGCCTCGGTGGCCGGGTGGCCGAGCACCCGCTCCGGCGCCAGGTAGCCGGCGGTCCCCAGCACCTGGCCGACGCCGGTCAGCGTGTCCTCGGTGCCCAGCTGCGCGATCCCGAAATCGGCCACGTGCAGCACCCGCTCGCGGTCGAGCAGGAAATTGGCCAGCTTCACGTCGCGGTGGATCACCCCCCGCCGATGGGCGTAGTCGAGTGCCCGCGCCGCCTGATGCAGCCAGCGCACGGCCAGGGCCCGATCCAGCGCGCCGGTGCGAAGCGCGTCCGCCACCGTGCCGCCGGCCAGGTACTCCATGACGATGAACGGCCGCCCCAGCGGGGCCTCGGCGGAGGGCTGGCTGCGGCCCACGTCGTAGATCGTGACCACGTGCGCGTGGCCCGACAGTCGAGCCGCCGCCCGCGCCTCGCGGGTGAAGCGGCGGCCTGCGAGCTCGTCATCGGCGTACGGCTCGGCCAGCAGCTTGATCGCCACCTGCCGGTCGAGGGTGTGATCGTGAGCACACCAGACCGACGCCATGCCCCCCCGGGCGATGCGGCGAATCGGCTCATAGCGCTCGGGCAGCCGGACGCCCGGCAGGATGCTCGCGCCCCGCTGGGAGCTAGAACCCATGTGCGTACAGCTTCCCCACAGCGCTGGCTCCAAATCTACTGAACGCGTCTGACGCGCCCGCGCCGACGGTTCCCGGTTGACGCGGTGCCGGCATTGGTGCTAGGACTGATGGGTCCGGCCAACTCGGGAGGTCCAGTGAGTCACCGCTCCATGCGCGTTGTCCTGCGCGCCATCGCCATCGCCACCGCCGCGCTTGTCTGCGCGGTCCCAGCAGCGCTCGGCAGCATCCATCATCGTGCTTGGCATGCGCGAGCAGCGCGGCAGCGGTCGCATCCGCGACAGCGGGCGGGCTTTGGGGGCAGCCTGATCCTCGGCCCCCGCCTGAACACCGCCGGTGGGCCCCCGACCAGCGCTCAATGCATCGCCCAGTTCGGCATCGCCTGCTACGACCCGCAGGACATGCGCAACCAGTACGACTTCAACCCCACCTACGCGCCGGGGAACGGCGATGCCGGCGCCGGCCAGACGATCGTGATCTTCGACTCCTTCGGCAGTCCGACGATCCGCCAGGACCTCACCTTCTTCGATGACTCCTACGGCATTCAGCCGCCTCCCTCGTTCCGGATCTACCAGCCGGAGGGCACCGTCACCTACCCCTACCTGCACGATGGGGCCGCCGCCAGCAAGAGCTACCAGGACAGGACCGAGATCAGCTGGGGCTATGAGACGACGCTCGACGTCGAGTGGGCGCACGCGATGGCGCCGAACGCCAACATCGCGTTGGTCGAGACGCCGGTGGCGGAGAGCGAGGGGGTCACCGGCCTTCAGAACCTCGAGAACGCCCAGCAGTGGGCGCTTGAGAATCACATCGGCACGATCTGGTCCAACAGCTACGCCGCCACCGAGCAGACATTCGAGAACCCCTCCGTGGTGCAGCGGCTGAATGCGCTCTACCACACGGCGGCCAGCCAGGGCATCAGCGCCTTCTTCGCCACCGGCGATCTCGGGGCCGCCAACTACGACAAGCAGTGCACCGGCGCCAGCCCGAAGTGCGGTGTCTATCCCTATCCGACGGTCAATTTCCCCAGCTCGAGCCCCGACGTGGTGTCCGTGGGGGGAACCGAGATCCCGGTTCCCCAGCCCGCGCTTGAGTCCTACAACCCCGAGCAGAATTGGAATGACGGGTTCGGCGCCGGGGGCGGCGGCTACAGCACCGTGTTCGGCGAGCCCTACTACCAGGCCGGAATCCCCGACCCGACGCCGCCGGACCCCAACACGGTCCCCACGCGCGGGCTGCCCGATGTCTCCTACAACGCGGCGCTGATCAGCTCGATCCTGATCTACGAGTCCTTCGATCCGACCGCCCCGCCCGGCTGGGTGCCGATCGGCGGAACCAGCGCCGCCACACCGCAGTGGGCGGCGATTGACGCGATCGCCAACAGCGCCGACGGCCCGCTGGGCTTCCTGACCCCGCGCCTCTACCAGATCTACGCCAACAAGGCCGAATACGCCTCGGCGTTCCACGACATCCTGGCCACCAACAACTCGTTTGACGGCGTGAGCGGATACAGCGCCGGTGCGGGGTGGGACGCGACCAGCGGCATCGGCACCCCGGACGTCAACAACCTGGTCCAGGCGCTGAGGACAACCACCTCGAGCCCGGCCCCCTGACAGCAGGCGCACCGGCGGTCGAGGCCGACGCCGGCCCCCCGGGCTATACTCGCCCGCCGTGTCAAAGGTTTGCTACGCGTGTGGGCGGGGGCCGGCGTTCGGCCACAGTCGCAGCCACTCGATGGTGGCCAGCAAGCGGCGCTTTGACCCCAATCTGCAGCGCGTGCGGATCGACGACCGGGGGACGCCGCGGCGGGTGTACGTCTGCACGCGGTGCCTGAAGGCCGGCAAGGTCACCAAGGCGCCCTAGCGGCGTGGGCGCGCGGCCTGAAGTGCAGCGCCTGGCCGGACCGAACACCTCCCGGTGAGCGACGGATCGGCTTCTGATCCGAGCCTCGTCCGCTTTCGCGGCGTGCTCGAGGCCGGCTTGGCCGCGCTCGAGGCGCGTCGGCAGGAGATCAACGACCTCAACGTGTTCCCGGTCGCCGACGGCGACACCGGCGACAACATGGTGCTCACCCTGCGCGCGGTGCTGCAGGAGCTCGACCGGCTGAGCGAGGCCGCCCAGGACCGCACGATCGACGAGATCGGACGCGAGGAGATCGTCGCCTCGGTGGCCCGCGCGGCGCTGCTGGGTGCCCGCGGCAACTCCGGGGTGATCCTCTCGCAGCTGATCCGGGGCGCCGCCGAGGAGCTGGCCAGCCGGCCGGGCGAGCTGGTCGACCCGGTGCTGATCGGCGCCGCCCTGGCCCGCGCCGCCGACCAGGCCTACGGCTCGGTGCGCCAGCCCGCCGAGGGGACGATCCTCACCGTGGTGCGGGAGATGGCGGCCCGGGTGGCCTCCGAGCTGGCGCACATGCGGGAGGCGCGGCTGCGGCCCGGCGCCAGCGACGAGGAGCAGGACGCGGTGATCGCCGAGGTGATCGAGCGGGCGCTCGAGGCCGGCCAGGGATCGGTGGAGCGCGGCCCGGACCTGCTGCCGGCCCTGCGCCAGGCCGGAGTGGTGGACGCCGGCGGCTACGCGCTGACCGTGCTGTTGGCGGGCATCGTGGGGGCGCTGCGGGGCAGCTCCCCGCCCCCGATCGCCCATCAGGCGCCGGCCCGCGTCACCCACCCCCAGCACTCCTCCACCACCTACCGCTACTGCACGAACTTCGCCGTCACCGGGCAGCGGCTCGAGCCGCGGCGATTCGTGCGCGCGCTCGAGCGGCTGGGCGACTCGGTGCTCGTGGTCGGCGACCAGACGACGGTGAAGGTGCACGTCCACACCGACGATCCCGACGCCGCCACCGCGGTGTTCGCCGACTACGGGTCGATCTCGCATCTGGACGTGGCCGACATGCGCCGACAGACGGCCGAGCGCGAGGAGCGCCTCACTCGCCTCGCCCGCATCGCCCGCTGCGGCGGCTTGGCGGTGACCACCGGCGAGGGCATGCGGGCGCTGTTTGAGAGCTTCGGGATTCACGCGCTGGAGGGCGGGGCGACGCTGAATCCCTCCACCTACGAGCTGCTGGCCGCGATCCACGCCGTGCCCTCCGAGGAGGTGGTCGTGCTGACCAACAGCCCCAACGTGGTGGCGGCCGCCGAGCGCGCCGCCTCGCTGTCCGAGAAGGCGGTCAGCGTGGTGGCCTCCGGCTCGCCCCAGGCCGGCCTGGCCGCCGCCGTGGCGCTGGATCCGGAGCGCTCGGCCGAGGAGAATGCGGCCGCGATCACCCGCGCGCTCGAGCGCGTGCGCACCGGAGCGGTGGCGCCGGCGGCGCGCGACGACGCTGCCGGGCGCTTCCGCCGCGGCGAGGCGGTGGGGTTCGTCGAGGATCAGATCGTGGTCTGGGGCTCGCCGCGCCAGGCGCTGCGCGGCGTGCTCGAGCGCCTGGCCGAGGGGGCCGAGCTGATCACCTGCCTGCGTGGCGCCGACGCGCCGCTGGACGACGCCACCGTGCACGCGCTCGCCCAGGGCGACGTGGAGTTCGAGCTCTCCGACGGCGGGCAGACGAGCCATTGGTGGCTGCTGTCGGCCGAGTAGCGCGACCGCGCCCGCCGTCATCATCAGCTCCGGTCGTGAACCCGACGCATTTCGGCAGCTCGCGCGCGCTCGAGCCCGGTGAGCTTCGGGCCGCTCCGCTCGTCTACCCGCGGCCGTCGCGGCTGCGCCGGCCGCTGCGCCTCCGGGGCCGGCGCGCCGCCCAGGCCGCCGCGGCGCTCGGGCTGCACACGGTGGGCGACCTGCTCGAGCATCTGCCGCGGGATCGCCGGGCGGCGCGCACGGTGGCCGAGCTGCGCCCCGGCGAGAGCGCCACGGTGGTGGTGGAGGTGCGCAGCATCAGCTCACGCTCGGTGCGCCGGCGGGGGATGCGGCCGCTGGTGGAGGCGCGCGTGGCGGACGGGACGGGGGCGATGACGGCGACGTTCTTCAACCAGCCCTGGCTGGTGGAGCGCTACCGGGCCGGATCCCGTCTGCTGCTGCACGGCCGCTACCGGGGGCGCAGCCGGTTCGCGGTGCAGACCCACGCGCCGACCGGCGAATCGCCGGGGGCACCCCATGCGGTGGCCCACTACCCGGCCAGCGACGGGCTCACCTCCACCCAGATCCTGGCGCTGATCCAGGAGCACGCCCACGAGCTGGGCGAGGTGGTGGAGTTTTTGCCGGCCAGGCTGCGGGTCGAGGAGCGCCTGGCCGACCGCGCCGGCGCCCTGGCCGCCGCCCACTTTCCCGGCGGCGATCTCGACCTCGAGATGGGCCGTCGCCGCCTGGCGTTCGACGAGCTGCTGCTCGCCCAGCTGGCCTGGCGGCGCCGGCGGCGCGCGCTCGCCCGCTCGACCGCCGCCCCCCCGCTGGCCGCTCCTCGCCGGCTCACAGCGCGCTGGCTCAAGGAGCTGCTCCCGTTCACGCTCACCGGCGACCAGGCGGCCGCGCTCGCGGCGATCGACGGCGATCTGGCCGGCCCGCGGCCGATGCAGCGTCTGCTGATGGGCGAGGTGGGCTCGGGCAAGACGGTGGTGGCGCTGTACGCCCTGCTGCGGGCGGTCGAGCACGGCTTTCAGGGGGCGCTGATGGCGCCGACCGAGACCCTGGCCGAGCAGCACTTCGCCACCCTGCAGGCGCTGCTGCCGGGCGAGGCGGTCCCCATGGGCCTGCTCACCGGCGCCACCCCGGCCCGGCGGGGGGCGGATCTGCGCGCCAAGCTGGCCAGCGGCGAGCTGTCGCTGGTGGTGGGCACGCACGCGCTGATCGAGGCGGCGGTGCGCTTCGCCCGCCTGGCCGTGGTGGTGGTCGACGAGCAGCACCGCTTCGGGGTGCGCCAGCGCGCGGCGCTGGGCGCCAAGGGGCCCGACGGCCTCAGTCCGCACGTGCTGCACATGAGCGCCACGCCGATTCCCCGCACGCTCGCCCTCGCCTCCTACGGCGACCTCGACCTCACCGTGCTGCGCGAGCTGCCCCGCGGCCGCCAGCCGATCCGGACGTTCGTCTGCTCGAGCGCCGCCGAGCGGGCCCGGGCCTACGCGCGGATTCGCGAGGAGGTGCGCGCCGGGCGCCAGGCGTACGTCGTCTGCCCGCTGGTGGAGGAGTCGGACGCGCTGCAGGCGCGGGCGGCCACGCTCGAGTTCGAGCGCCTGCGGGCGGGGGAGCTGGCCGGCCTGACGCTGGCGCTGCTCCACGGCCAGCTGCCGGCGGCCGACAAGCACCGGGCGATGCGCGCATTCGCCTGCGGGGAGGCGCAGGTGCTGGTGGCCACCTCGGTGATCGAGGTCGGGATCGACGTTCCCAATGCCACCGTCATGCTGGTCGAGGATGCCGACCGTTACGGGATCTCACAGCTGCACCAGCTCCGGGGCCGGATCGGCCGGGGGCGCCACCCGTCGCTCTGCCTGCTGTTCGGCGCCAGGGACTCGCCGCGGCTGCGCGCCCTGGCCGCCCACAGCGACGGGTTCCGTCTGGCCGAGATCGACCTCGAGCTCCGCGGCCGCGGCGAGCTGGTAGGGACGCGCCAGCACGGCCAGGAGGTCTTCCGGGTGGCCGAGCTCCCGCGCGACGCCGAGCTGCTCGAGCGGGCCGCGGCCCAGGCGCGGCGGATCATCGAGGCCGACGGCGATCTGGAGGCGCCCGAGCACGCGCTGCTGCGCGACGCGCTCATCGCCGCCTACGGCGCCGAGGCCGAGGCGCCGATCCGGGCGTGAGCGGCGCGGGCGCGCGCAGGCGAATGGCCACGCAGCCGGCCGGCGGGCCGCCCCGCGCCCAGCGGCCCGGGCGTGCGCAGGCGAATGGCCACGCAGCCGGCCGGCGGGCCGCCCCGCCCCGAGCGGCCCGGGCGCGCGCAGGCGGCTGCCGGTGGGGTCCGGCCGGCGAGGGCGCTGGCCAGCCGGTGAGGGCGGGGTCCGGCAGGTGAGGGCGGGGGCCGGCAGGTGAGGGTGGTGGCCGGCAGGCTCGGCGGTCGCCGCCTGGCGGCACCCCCCGGGCGCCTGACGCGCCCCACCCCGGAGCGCGTGCGCGAGGCGCTGTTCTCCACCCTCGGACCGATCGGCGGGGCGCGCGTGCTCGACCTGTTCGCCGGCTCGGGCGCGCTGGGGATCGAGGCCATCTCGCGCGGAGCCGCCGAGCTCACGCTGGTCGACAGCTCCCCGCCGGCGATCCAGGCCATCCGCCGCAACCTCTCCGCCCTGGGCGTGGAGGCCGAGGTGCGGCGACAGACGGCCGCCGCCTTCCTCCACGACGCACGCCGGGCCCGCCGCCAATACGATCTCGTGTTCCTCGATCCCCCATATGCCCAGGCCGCCGGGGCCGGGCCGGAGCTGGCGCCCGCGCTGGTGCCGGTGCTGGCAACCGGCGCCAGGGTGGTCGCCGAGAGCGACCGCCGGGCGCCGTTGGAGCTGGCTCCGCTGGCCCGGATCCATGAGCGCCGCTACGGCGACACGCTGATCCAGATCTACACCCGTCCCTGAAATCCAAGCCCGCTGCGAGACCCCCATGTCCCCGCCCGACAACCGCGTCGCCATCTGCCCCGGCACCTTCGACCCCGTCACCTACGGCCACCTGGACGTGATCAGCCGCGCCTCGGCGATGTACGACCAGGTGATCGTCGGGGTGGTCAACGTGCCGTGGCGCAAGGGGCGCACCGTGTTCACCGCCGAGGAGCGCATCCGCTTCATCGAGAACGCCACCCGCGAGCTGCCCAACATCTCGGTGGAGTCATTCAGCACCCTGCTGGTGGAGTTCGCCCGCCGCAAGCGGGCGATGGCGATCGTCAAGGGGCTGCGGGCGATCTCCGACTTCGAGTACGAGCTGGAGATGAACCAGCTCAACCACCGACAGGCGCCCGAGATCGAATCCGTTTACCTGATGGCCTCGGACAAGTACAGTTTCCTCAGCTCCAGCGGAGTTAAAGAGCTAGCGACCTTCGGCGGCGACATCGACGATCTCGTGCCTGGCGAGGTCGCAAGCGCGTTGAAGGAACGGCTTGGCCGCTGACGAAACAGAGGTTCCGAATGGATGTCCTGGTACTGATTGACAAGCTGGACGACCTGGTTCACAACGCAAAGCCGGTCCCGCTCACCGACCAGGTCCGCGTGGACAAGGAGGAGATCTACGACATCCTCGACCAGATGCGCGCCACGATCCCGGAGGAGATCAAGCAGGCCCGGTGGATCGTCAAGGAGCGCCAGGAGATGCTGGCCGAGGCCAAGCGCGAGGCGGAGCGGATCGTGCAGGAGGCGCGCGAGCGTCAGGAGCGACTGATCTCCCAGGAGGAGGTGACGCGGCAGGCCGAGCGGGCGGCCGAGGACATCATCGAGGAGGCACGGGCGCGCGAGCGGGAGATCCGCCTGGGCGCCGAGGACTACGCCGACGAGATCCTCAACACGCTCGAGGTCAACCTGTCGAAGTTCATCGCCGCCGTCCAGCGCGGGCGCGAGCGGCTGGCGGGCAAGGAGGAGCCGGCCGAGGTCGGCTGACGCTGAGCGCGGCCGGCCCCCGGACCGACGGCCGCGAACGGGTGGGGCAGAATCTCGGGCGCATGACCAGCATCGAGGTGCTCGACACCGACATCACGCGGCTCGAGGTCGACGCGATCGCCAACGCCGCCAACACGCAGCTGCGCCACGGCGGCGGCGTGGCGGGCGCGATCGTGCGCGCCGGCGGTCCGGAGATCCAGGCCGAGAGCGACCGCCGGGCGCCGATCGGGCTGGGGGAGGCGGTGGAGACCGGCGCCGGGCGGCTGCCCTGCCGCTGGGTGATCCACGCCGCCACGATGGAGCTCGGCGGGCCGACCTCGGCCGAGATCATCCGCCGGGCGACCGCGAGCACGTTGGCGAAGGCCGATGAGCTGGGCGCCCGCTCGCTGGCGCTGGTCGCGTTCGGGACCGGCGTCGGCGGGTTTCCGCTCGACCAGGCGGCCGCCATCGAGGTGGAGGAGGTGCGCCGCCACCTTCAGGGGCAAACCGGGCTGGAGCGGATCGTGTTCGCGGTGCGCGGGGACGCGGCGCGGGCGGCGTTCGAGCGCGCGCTCAGCGGATCTCGAAGCCGCTGAGCCCCGCCGGCGGCTCCTCCGTCACCTCGACGCTCTCCACGCTCGCCCGCGGCGGCCCGCTGGCAAAGAAGCGGGTGACGCGCTCCACCGCCTCGGGCGGGCCCTCGAGCACCGCCTCGACGGCGCCGTCGTCGCGGTTTCGCACCCAGCCGGAGACGCCGTGGGCGCGAGCGCGCTCGCGCGCGCTGTCGCGGAAGAACACGCCCTGCACGCGGCCCCGCGCCACCACCCGACGCCTGATCGTCTGCTCGGCCACGGCCGAGCATTTTCCATTCCGTCCGCCCCGGGCGCAATCCTCAGGCGATCATGGTTGCGCTGTGGCTGTTGGCCGGCCTGCTGGTCGGCGCGGTGGTCGTCCTGGTGGCGCTGCGACCCCGGCTGCGCGCGCTGGCGGCGGAGGCGGGGAGGGCGGTCGAGCTCGAGCGCGAGCTGGCGGTGGCGCGGTCCGACCTCGAGCATGAGCGGGCGCGCGGCCAGGAGCGCCTCGACACCCTGCGCGACGCCCAGGAGCGGCTGTCGAGCTCGTTCAAGGCGCTGAGCGCCGAGGCGCTGCAGTCGAGCATGACCCAGCTGACCGAGCTGGCCCGGGCCCAGCTGCGGGCCGCGCAGGTGGAGGCTCGGGGGGACCTGGACAAGCGTCAGCAGGCGGTGGAGCAGCTGGTGGCGCCGCTGCGCGATCAGCTCACCCGCGTGGACGCCCAGCTGTCCAGGCTCGAGCAGGAGCGGCGCGAGTCGCGCGGGCGGCTTGAGGCCCAGCTGCGCACGCTGGCCGAGACGGGCGAGCGGCTGCGCACCGAGACGGGGGCGCTGGTGAGCGCGCTGCGCAAGCCGAACACCCGGGGGCAGTGGGGCCAGATGCAGCTGCGCAACGTCGTCGAGCTGGCGGGAATGGTCCGCCACTGCGACTTCGTCGAGCAGTCGCCGCTGGGCGCGGAGGACGTCCTGCGCCCCGACCTGATCGTGAGCATGCCGGGCGGCAAGCACGTGGTGGTGGATGCCAAGGCGCCGCTGCAGGGTGTGCTGGATGCCTACGAGGCGCGCGATGAGGAGGAGCGCGAGCAGCACCTGCGCGCGCACGCCCGCCTGCTGCGCAAGCACGTCAAGGCGCTGGCCGACAAGGCCTACTGGGATCAGCTGGACTCGGCCCCGGACTTCGTGGTCATGTTCCTGCCCGGCGAGCATCTGTACGGGGCGGCGCTCGACGCCGATCCGGCCCTGCTCGAGGATGCGATGGCCCAGCGCGTGCTGATCGCCACGCCGACCACCCTGCTGGCGCTGCTGCGCGCGGTCGCCTACGGCTGGCAGCAGGAGCGCGTGGCCGAGTCCGCCCAGGCGATCTCCGACCTCGGGCGTGAGCTGCACGGCCGGATCGTCAAGCTCTCCACCCTGCTGGCCACGCTGGGCGGGCGGCTGAACAGCGCGGTGCGCGCCTACAACGAGACCGTCGGCTCCTACGAGGCGCGGGTGCTGCCCGCCGCCCGGCGGTTCGCCGACCACGGCGCGGCCACCAGCGGCCGTGAGCTGCCGGAGGTTCCGCAGGTGACGACCGGCGCCCGCAGCGTGGGCTCGGCCGAGCTGGAGCCGCTGGCCGAGGGCGAGGTCGAGCCGCTCGCCGCCCGGCGGCTGCGCGCCGCCGAGTGAGCCATCCGGCCGCGGCTAAGCTGAGAGGACCTGCATGGCGGTTCGGACCGACACCTTCGATCTGGCCGGCCTGCGCCTGGGCACGGGCGAGGGACGGCACCTGCAGCTCGATGTGGCCATCGAACCGTTCGCGCTGGGCGGCGAGCGCTATCCGGTCGACCCGCGGCTGGTGCCGGTGCGGCTCGACATCTCCCGCACCAGCGGTCACGGCTACGCCCTTCGCCTCCGGTTCGAGGCCCGCGTCACCGGCCCCTGCATGCGCTGCCTGGAGCCCTCCGCGCCGCGGTTTGAGATCGACGCGCGCGAGGTCTCCCAGCCGGGAGGGGGCGAGGAGCTCAGCTCCCCCTACGTGACCCACGAGGAGCTCGATCTGTCCGCCTGGGCGCGGGACGCCCTCGCGCTGACCCTGCCCGTCACGCTCCTGTGCCGTCCCGACTGCGCCGGCCTGTGCGCCGAGTGCGGCGCCAACCTGAACGCCGCGCCCGCGCACGACCACCCGTCCGCCCCCGACCCTCGGTGGGCCAAGCTGTCCGAGCTGCGCTTCGAGTAGGCTGCTCACCCATGGCTGTCCCCAAGCAGAAGCAGTCCCACGCCCGCACGGCCAAGCGGCGGGCGCAGCACAAGGCCCAACCGGCGAGCTACAACTCCTGCCCCCACTGCCACAGTCCGCGCCTGCCCCACCGGGTGTGCCCGACGTGCGGCCACTATCGGGGGCGCGAGATCGTCTCGCCCGAGGATGGAGAGTCGGCCGCCTGAGCGCCTGAGGCCCGCGGTCACGGTGGCCGTGGACGCGGGGGGTGCCGACCTCGGGCCGCGTGAGGTGGCGGCCGGGGCGGCGCGGGCCGCGGCGGCCGGCATCGGCGTGCTGCTGTTCGGTCCGGCGGCGGAGATCGGAGACGTGCCGCCGGGGGTCGAGCTGGTCGACGCGCCGGTGTCGATCGCCAAGACGCCCGATCCCGCCTTCGCGGTGCGCACCACCCCGGAGGCGTCGATCGTCCAGGCCGCCCGGGCGGTGGCCGACGGCCGGGCGCAGGCGCTGGTCTCGGGCGGCTCCACCGGTCCCGCCCTGGCCGCGGCGCTGTTCAACGTCCGCCGCGCCCGCGGGATCTATCGCCCCGCGCTGGCGCTGCCGCTGCCGATCCCCGGCGGCCCGCCGGTGCTGCTGCTCGACGTGGGGGCGAACGTCAGCTGCCGGCCCGAGCACCTCGTGCAGTTCGCCCACATGGGCGCGGCCTTCTCCCAGGCGGTGCTCGGGCGTCCGCTGCCCCGGGTGGCGCTCCTGTCCAACGGCGAGGAGCCGGCCAAGGGCACCCCGGAGCTGGTCTCGGTCCACCGTCAGCTGGCCGCCACCGAGCCGGGGACGTTCGAGTTCATCGGCAACATCGAGGGCACGCGGGTGACCGACGGGGTGGCCGACGTGGTGGTGATGGACGGCTTCACCGGCAACATCGCGCTGAAGCTGATCGAGGGGGTCTCCGACCGCACGCTGCGGGCGATCCGCCAGGCGGCGATGGGCTCGCTGCGGGGTCGGCTGGGGGGCCTGCTGCTGTCGAAGTCCGTTCGCCGTCTGCGGGCCGAGATCGACCCCGAGGACCAGGGTGGGGCCTACCTGCTCGGGCTGCGCAAGCTCGGGGTGGTCGCCCACGGGCGCTTCACCAGCCGGGGCTTCGCCCGGGCGATCGAGGTGGCGGCCCGCGGGGTGCAGGAGGATGTCGTGGGCCGCACCCGCCGGGCGCTGGTGCAGGCCGGCGCGCTGCGACCGCCGGTGGCAGGCGGAGATGGTGCGAGACGATCCGCCCCTGCCCTCGCCCAAGCGGACGGCGACCAGGACTCCCTGGACGGGCTGGCCGACGGGTCGGCGCCCGTCCTCAGCCCGTCCGAGGACCCGGCTACCGTGTCGGAGCGATGACGCGCGAGCAGGTGCTGTCGCTGATCCGGGCTCACCTGGCCGAGGAGCTTGAGCTCGATCCCGAGTCGATCAGCGAGTCGACCCGCTTCCGGGAGGACCTGGAGGCCGACTCGCTCGACCTCTACACCCTGGTTCAGGAGCTCGAGGACTCCTACGGCGTGAGGATGTCCGACGAGCAGGCGGCCAAGATCCTCACCGTCGGCCAGGCGGTGGACTTCGTGCTCGCCAGCGACGCGATCCGCTCGCAGCCGCCGCCGACTCCGAGCCCGGGCGCCGACGCGGCTTGATCGACGACCGGCAGCGCACGGTGGTCGCCTCGGAGTCGCTGCGCGAGCTGCTCGAGCAGCTGCCGGAGAACCTGGCCGCGCCGGTGTTCACGCACGCGTCCTGGAGCGAGCGGCGCTCGGACTCCTACGAGCGCCTGGCCTTTCTCGGCGACAGCGTGCTCGCCCTGGCCGTCACCGCCCACCTGTATCCCCGCCTGGAGGCCGAGCGGTTCGGCGCCGGCCGCCTGACCAAGATCCGCGCCCAGGCCGTCTCCGGGCGCTCGTGCAAGGCGGTCGCCGAGCGGCTCGGGCTCCCCGAGCGCCTGCAGGCCGCCGCCCCGCCGGAGGCGGCCGCCACCGCCTCCGCGCTCGTGCGCACCGAGCGGGTGCTGGCGTCGGTGATCGAGGCGGTGATCGGCGCCTGCTTTCTGGCCTTCGGCTACGAGCGCACCGCCGAGGCGGTCGTCGAGGCGTTTGCGCCCGAGATCGACGAGGCGCTCGAGCGGCCGGTGGACTTCAAGTCGGCCCTGCAGGAGCGGCTGGCCCGCCGGGGGGCGCTGGTCACCTACGACGTCGTCGCCGAGGAGGGGCCGCCCCACGCGCGCACCTTCCAGATCAAGGCGATGATCGGCGGCGTCGAGGTCGGCCGGGGCGTGGGGCGCAGCAAGAAGGACGCCGAGCAGGAGGCCGCGCAGGCCGCGCTGGAGGCGCTCGAGCAGTGAGCACGATGAGCGCGGGCGGAGGGCCATGTTCCTGAAGTCGATCGTGCTGAAGGGCTTTAAGTCCTTCCCCGACCGCACCCGGCTCGAGTTCGGCCCCGGGGTGAGCGTGATCGTCGGCCCCAACGGGTCGGGCAAGTCCAACATCACCGACGCGGTGCTGTGGGCGCTGGGCGAGCAGTCGCCGGTGGCGGTGCGCGGCCAGTCGATGCAGGACGTGATCTTCGCCGGCGCCCCCGGCCGCCAGGCCAGCTCCGCCGCCGAGGTGGAGCTGGTGCTCGACGACAGCGACGGGACGCTCGGCCTGGGCGTTCCCGAGGTGTCGATCGTGCGCCGGCTGGAGCGGACCGGTGAGGGCGAATACCGCCTGGCGGGAGCCCGCTGCCGGCTGGTCGACGTGATCGAGGTGCTGTCCGACACCGGCCTGGGCAAGGAGATGCACTCGGTCATCTCACAGGGCCGGGTGGAGGCGATCGTCACCTCAAAGCCGCGCGAGCGGCGGCTGGCGATCGAGGAGGCGGCCGGGCTGGGCAAGCACCGCAAGCGCCGGCGACGGGCGCAGCTCAAGCTGATTCGCACCCAGGCCAACCTCGACCGGGCGCTGGACGTCGAGCGCGAGGCCCGCGCCCGGCTGCGCCCCCTCAAGCGCCAGGCCGAGGCGGCCGAGCTGCACGCCCGGCTGGAGCGCCAGAGCCTCGAGCTCAGGTGGGAGCTGGCGCGCGACGATCTGCGCGCGAGCAGGATCGAGCTGGCTCGCGCGCAGGCCAGGGCGACCGAGGCGCGCGCCCGCCAGCAGCAGCTCGAGCGCGAGCTGGAGCTGATCGCGGCCCGTCGTGAGGCGGCCGAGGAGGCGCTGGCCAGCCGCAGCGCCCAGCGCGAGGAGCTCTCGCGCCGGAGCTTCGCCGCCCAGTCCGCCGCCCAGCGGGTGGACGACCGTGCCCACGCGATCCGCGCCGCCGCCGCCACCCTCCAGGCGCGGCTTGAGCGCGCCCGCCAGCAGCTGGAGGCGCTGCGCCAGGTTCCCGAGGCCGAAGGGGGAGACGAGGAGGCCGCGGCCCGGATCGAGCGGCTGGAGGCCGAGCTCAACGAGGTGGAGCTCGAACGCGAGCGGCGGCTGGCCGCCGAGCTGGCCGGTCTGGAGGAGCAGGCCGCTGCCGCCCGCAGCGCGACCTCGGAGCTGGCCGCCGCGGTGGAGGAGGCCCGCGCCCGCCGCGAGGAGGTCGAGCGGCGCTCCGAGCGGGCGAGCCAGCAGGTGCGCGAAGCCGAGCGGAGGGTCGAGCAGGCGCGGCGCGAGGCGGCGCGGATCGGCGGTGAGCTGGCCGCCGTCAATCAGTTCCTGCGCGTCCAGGCCGGGCGTCCGGGGGGAGCACCGGCGCTGGCCGAGCAGCTCGAGGTCGACCCGGGATATGAGCTGGCGCTGGCCGCCGCCCTGGACGGGCGGCTGGGGGCGGCCGTGGTCGCGGACCTGGCCGCCGCCGGCCGGGTGCTCGACCGGGCCGGGGCGGAGGGCGGCCGGGCGCTGGTGCTGGGCGAGGGCTCGCCCGCTGCGGACGCCGGCGAGGGGGCGCCGGCGCCCGGACAGGAGCCGGGCCGGGAGCGCACGGAGACGGGGGCGCCGGGGGAAGGGGCGCCGGTGCCCGGACAGGAGCCGGGCCGGGAGCGCACGGAGACGGGGGCGCCCGTGGCCGGAGCCGAGCGGCTCGCCGACCGCCTGCGCGGTCCCGCCGCGGCGGTGGCGCTGGCGCGCACCCTGCTGCACGACACGTGGGTGGTCCCCTCGCTCGACTCGCTCCCGGCGGCGTTCGCGGGGGTGGCCGTGACCCGGGAGGGTCGGGTGTGGTCGGCGCCCACCCGTGAGGTCCGACAGGCCCCGGCGCTGGGCGAGGAGCGGGTGCTGGCCGAGCGCAACCGCCGCGAGGAGCTGATTCGCGCCAGCGAGCGGGCGGCCGCCGGCGAGGCGGAGGCCCAGCGGGCGCTCGCGGCGGCCACCGACGCCCACCGGGAGGTGGAGGGGGAGCGGGAAGCAGCGATCGCCGCGCTGCGCGCGGCGGTGCGCGAGCGCGACGAGGCGGCCGAGCAGGAGCGGCGGCTGGAGGCGATGATCGCCCGCCGGCGCACCGCCCCCGAGGAGGGGCCGGCCGAGGAGCGGCGCCGCCGGCTGACCCAGGAGCTGGCGGCCGAGCGCGCCGCCCGCGAGCGCGTGGCCCGGGAGCGGGCCGAGCGCCGCGCGCGGCTTGAGCGCCTCAGCCGCTCGGTGGCCCACGACGAGGAGCTTCTGCCCCTCGTCCGCTCGCTGGGGGAGACGCTCGAGCGTCTGGGAGAGGCGATCTCGCTGCGACGGGCGCAGTTCGAGGCGGCGCTGGTGGCCGACCGGCGGGCGGGGGAGGACCTGGCGGCGGAGCTGCGCGGCTGCGCCCAGCAGGAGGCGAGCACCCAGGCGCAGATGCACGCCGCCAACCAGGCGGTGACCGAGGCGGAGGTGGCCCTGCTGCGCGCCCGCGACCGCGCCGGCGAGCTGGAGCGGGAGCTGGACGGGTTGGCGCGGCGACTGGAGCTCTCGGCCGAGCCGGCGACGGAGGAGCTGGCCCCCGAGCAGCGCGAGGCGCTGCGGGGGCGGCTGGAGCGCCTCGCCCGCCGGCGCGAGCAGCTCGGGCCGGTGAACCCGCTCGCCCAGCAGGAGTACGCCGAGGCGCTCGAGCACGTCGAGGAGCTCGAGCGCCAGCGCGAGGATCTGGAGACCGCGCTGCGCGAGCTGCAGACGCTGATCGCCGACACCGACCGCCAGATCCGGGAGCTGTTCGAGCAGACGTTCACCGCCGCCGCCCGGCACTTCGAGCAGGTGGCGGCCCAGCTGTTTCCGGGCGGCAGCGGCCGCCTGCGCCTGGTCAAGGAGGGGCCCGCGCCGGCGCGCGTGCTGGGCGCGGCCGCCGCTGCCGACGAGGAGGCGGAGGCCGCGGCCGAGCTGGAGGAGGAGGCGGCCGAGGCCGAGCCGGCGGAGGAGGAGCAGCTGGGCGTGGAGATCGAGATCAACCCCGCCGGCAAGGAGATGAAGCGGCTCACGCTGCTCTCCGGAGGGGAGAAGTCGATGACCGCCCTGGCCTTCCTGTTCGCGGTGTTCCTCGCCCGCCCCTGCCCGTTCTACATCCTGGACGAGGTCGAGGCGGCGCTCGACGATCTCAACATCGACCGCTTCCTGGGGCTGCTGCGCGCCTACGCGGGCCAGGCCCAGTTCATCGTCGTCACCCACCAGCGGCGGACGATGGAGGCGGCCGACTTCCTGTACGGCGTCTCGATGGGGCCAGACGGGGTCTCCAAGGTCATCTCGCAACGGCTGGCCCCGGCGGCCGAGGCCGCGTAGGGGGCCCGCGGGCAGCGGCGGCCGGCGCCGGCGCGGGCACGCGGGCTGACGCGGCGGCCGGCGCCGGCGCGGGCACGAGGGCCGACGCGGCGGCGCTGCTAACGTCGCCCGGCCGATGGCCCGCGACTGGACAGACCTGTTCATCCTCGACGGCACCTCCGGTGAGCCGGCGGCCGCGTCCGCAGCGGCCGATGAGCCCCGCATGGGACGCCTCCGGCGCCTGCGCGAGAGCCTGCGGCGCACGCGCCAGGCGCTGAGCAGCGAGATCCACGCCACCCTGTTCGAGGAGCTCGACGAGCAGACCTGGGAGCGGCTGGAGGAGGCGCTGATCTACGCCGACGTCGGGGCGCGCACGACCGCCAGGGTCGTGGAGGAGCTCGAGCGGGAGGCCACCCAGGGCCGCCTGAAGGGCGGCGAGGCACTGACCGCCCGGCTCACCGAGCTGCTGGCCAACATCGCCCGGACCGGTGAGGACCGAATCGATCTGCGGCCCAAGCCGACCGTGATCCTGGTGGCGGGGGTCAACGGCACCGGCAAGACGACGACCGCCGGCAAGCTGGCCTGGCAGCTGGGCCGCCACCTCGGCCGCTCGGTCGTGCTGGCCGCCGGCGACACCTTCCGGGCGGCCGGCGTCGAGCAGCTTGAGCTGTGGGCGCAGCGGGCGGGCGCGGCGTTCGTCAAGGGGCCGCCCGGCGCCGACCCCGGCGCGGTGGCCTACGACTCGATCGCCAGCGCCCGGCGCGACGGCGCCGACGTGGTGATCGTCGACACCGCCGGAAGGCTGCACACCCAGGACGATCTGATGGCGGAGCTGGCCAAGGTCCGCCGGGTGATCGCCAAGCAGCTGCCCGACGCCCCCCACGAGACGCTGCTCACCGTCGACGCCACCACGGGTCAGAATGGCCTGCGCCAGGCCAGGCTGTTCTCGGAGGCGATCGGCGTGGACGGGCTGGTGCTGACCAAGCTCGACGGCACCGCCAAGGGCGGGATCGCGCTGGCCATCGCCGCCGAGCTGGGGATCCCGGTCAAGCTGATCGGGGTGGGGGAGCGGCTGGAGGACCTGCGGCCGTTCGAGCCGCTCGAGTACGCGCGGGCGCTGGTGAGCTGAAGCTCCCCGCGGGCGCTGGTGAGCTGAACTTCCCGTGGGCGCCCCGGCCAGCCTCTCCCCGCGGGCGCTCCGGCCAGTCTCTCCCCGTGGGCGCCCAGGGCCAGCCTCTTCCCGTGGGCGCCCGTCCGCCGGCCCCGGCAGCTACTCGATCAGCGGCGGCTCGCGCAGGTGGGCGTTCAGCCGCTCAGACAGGGCGTGGGAGGCCGCCCGCAGCGCCATGCGGCGCTGGCGTTCGTCGTCGCCAGCCAGCAGCGTCTGCTCGTAGGCGTCGCGGGCGGCCTGAAAGCGCTCGCGGGCGCGCTCGGTCTCGGCCCGCGCCTGGCGGCGCAGCACCTCCGCCCGCTCGGCCACGATCGCCGCCGGCTGCTCGGCCGGGTGAATCTCGCACGCCACCTGCTCGCAGACGAACGTGAACGCCCGCTCGCCGCTGGGGGTGGGCCGGTAGCAGCGGGTGACGATCGCGATCGAGCCGTCCTCCTGGGCGCTGGTGCTGACCTCCCAGCGCGGATAGGGCTCGAGCGCGGCCAGCCACGCCCGCCGCCGGGCCAGCACGGGTGCCTCGTGTCGTGCCTGGATCCGGTTGCCGGCCAGCTCGGCCACGTGCACCCATCCCCAGTGGGTGCCGACGAGCAGGATCGCGAGCACGAGCATGATCGCGGCGGCCAGCGCGGCGCCCGACACCGCCTCGGCGATCGCCAGCCCGGCCAGCGCGAGCCCGAGCAGCAGCGTCACTCCGGTGAGCGCCGCCCCCAGCGCCACCACCTGCCGGCGTAGCCGGCTCTCGCCCGCCGCCGGCTCCGGACGACCGACGCCGGCGGGCAGCCGCGCGGCCGCCTCGTCGAGCAGCTGCTCGTCGGGATCGCGTCCCAGAAGATCGAGCAGATCCGCGTCCGAGCTCACGCTTTGGAAGGTACTCTCAGCGGTGACACCCTACGCACCGTCAGGGGGCGAGAAATGCCTTTGTTCTTTTTCACCGTCGAGCAGCAGGAGCGCGCCATCGTGGAGCGCTTCGGCAAGTTCGTGCGGGTCGCCGGCCCGGGTCTGCAGACCAAGACGCCATTCGTGGAGCGGGTGGCGGGGCGGATGAGCCTCCAGGTGGAGCAGCTCAACGCGCAGATCGAGACCAAGACCCGGGACAACGTGTTCGTGCAGGTCAAGCTGGCGGTCCAGTACAAGGTGGGCGCCTCCGACCAGCAGGTTCAGGACGCCTACTACAAGCTGGACGACCCCGAGGTGCAGATGCAGGCCTACGCCTTCGACGTCGTGCGCTCGCACATTCCCAGCATGGACCTGGACGAGGCCTACGCCGACGCCGACACGATCGCCAGGCACATCCAGGACACGCTGCACAGCCAGATGGCCACCTATGGCTACGAGATCGTCAAGGCGCTGATCACCAACATCGAGCCCGATCAGCGGGTCAAGGACGCGATGAACAACATCAACGCCTCCCAGCGCAACCAGGTGGCGGCCGCGGCTCAGGGTGACGCCCAGAAGACGCTGGCGGTGAAGAAGGCCGAGGGCGAGAAGGAGACCATGCGCCTGCAGGGCGAGGGCGTCGCCGCCGAGCGCAAGGCGATCGCCGAGGGGCTGCACGAGTCGCTGGACATCATCGCCCAGCACGGTCTGGATCCCAAGGAGGCGATGGCGCTGGTCGCGCTCACGCAGTACACGGACATGATCCGCGCCCTCGGCGAGGCGTCCAACACCAACACGATCCTCCTGCCGCATTCGCCCAGCAGCGTGGGCGACATCATGGCCCAGATCCGCGACGGGATCCTGACCGCCGACGTGGCCAGCCAGGGACAGCTGGCCGGCCCGCGGCGAGCGATCCGGGGCGCCGCGGCCGACCAGGACGCCTCCGGGCGCTGAGCCGCGGGCGGACTACGCTCAGGCTGAGATGTTCGATTCCCTGGCCGAGAAGCTCCAGGCCACGCTGTCGGAGGTGCGCGGCCGGGGCACCCTGACCGAGGACGACGTCAACGCCGCCATGCGCGAGATCCGCCTGGCCCTTCTGGAGGCGGACGTCAACTTCAAGGTGGTCAAGACGTTCACCGGGGCGGTCCGGGAGCGGGCGCTGGGGGCGGAGGTGATCGGCCAGCTGAATCCCGGCCAGCAGGTGGTCAAGATCGTCGCCGACGAGCTGACGGCGCTGATGGGTGGCGAGGCGCAGGAGCTCGCGTTCGCGTCCAGTCCGCCGACGGTGGTGGTGATGGCGGGGCTCCAGGGCTCCGGGAAGACCACGGCGACCGCCAAGCTGGCACGCTATCTGAAGGAGCAGCGCCGCTCGTCGGTGGCAGTGGCTGCGTGCGACGTCTACCGGCCCGCGGCGGTCGACCAGCTGGTCAAGCTCGCCGCCCAGGTGGGCGTCGACGTCTACGAGCAGGGGACGGACGCCGACCCGGTCAAGATCGCAGCCTGGGCCCGTGATCGGGCGCGCGCGGAGGGCAAGGACGTGCTGATCATCGACACCAGCGGACGGCTGCACGTCGATCAGGCGCTGATGGCCGAGCTGGCCCGGATCAAGCAGGTGACCGAGCCCCAGGACGTGCTTCTGGTGGTGGACGCGATGACCGGGCAGGACGCGGTGGCGGTGGCCGAGCAGTTCGCCGCGACCGTCCAGTTCGACGCCGTGGTGATGACCAAGCTCGACGGCGACGCCCGCGGCGGCGCCGCCCTATCGGTCAAGGCGATCACCGGCAGGCCGATCCTGTTCGCCTCCACCGGCGAGAAGCTCGATCAGTTCGAGCGCTTCCACCCGGACCGGATGGCCCAGCGGATTCTCGGCATGGGCGATGTGATGACGCTGATCGAGAAGGCGGAGAGCGCCTACGACGAGCGCCAGGCGGCCGAGCTGGAGCGCAAGCTGCGCCGCCAGGAGTTCGGGTTGGATGACTTCCTCGACCAGCTGCGACAGGTCCGCCGTCTGGGTCCGCTGCAGTCGCTGCTCGGGATGATCCCGGGGATGGGCAAGGAGCTGCGGGGGGTGAAGATCGACGAGCGCGAGTTCGACCGCATCCAGGCCATCATCCTGTCGATGACGCCGCAGGAGCGCCGGCACCCGGAGCTGATCAACGGCTCGCGCCGGCTGCGCATCGCCCGTGGCTCGGGGACCAACGTGCACGCCGTCAAGCAGCTGATCAAGCAGTTCGAGCAGATGCGCAAGGTGATGCGCCAGGTGGCCCAGGGCCGGATGCCGGACCTGGGGGCCCTGATGCGCCAGGGCCGGTGAGCTCGGCTGCGCTCCGGTGATCGTCTGCACGGGGGTTGCCGGTGCCGGGGGCGGGGATTGCCGGCGCCGGGGGCAAGCGGGTTGCCGGCGCCGGGGGCGGCGCGTCGTTCGCCTGGGGCGGCGCGTCGTTCGCCTGGGGCGGCGCGTCGTTCGCCTGGGGCGGCGCGTCGTTCGCCTGGGGCGGCGCGTCGTTCGCCTGGGGCGGCGCGTCGTTCGCCTGGGGCGGCGCGTCGTTCGCCGGGGGCGGCGCGTCGTTCGCCTGGGGCGGCGCGTCGTTCGCCTGGGGCGGCGCGTCCTTCGCCGGCACGCTAACCTCGTCGCTCACATGGCCGTACGACTTCGACTGAGACGCATCGGATCCCACAAGAACCCGATCTGGCGGGTGGTGGTGGCCGACCAGCGGGCCAAGCGGGATGGTCGGGTGATCGAGACCGTCGGCCACTACAACGCGCAGACCGAGCCGTCCACGATCGTGCTCGACGAGGAGCGCATTCGCGATTGGCTGGCGCGCGGGGCCCAGCCGTCGGAGACGGTGCGCAAGCTCCTGCGCACGCAGGGCATCGGCTAGTGCTGGGCGCCTCCGGCGGTTCGCCAGCGGACGCCGGCGCCGGCGCGGGCGCGGGTGCGGTGCCGGGCAGCGCGGGCGCGGTCCCCGGCAGCGAGGGCGCGGTCCCCGGCAGCGAGGGCGCGGTCCCCGGCAGCGAGGGCGCGACCCCCGGCGAGGTGCGCGCGGCGGCACCCCCTTCACCCGAGGGCTCGGTGCGGGATCTGCTTGAGTACCTGGCTCGCGGACTGGTCGAGCGCCCCGAGCGCGTCCGTGTCCGGGAGCTGCCCGAGGAGGAGGCGATCGTGCTCGAGCTGTCGGTGGACGACGGTGACTACGGGAACGTGATCGGGCGCGGCGGGCGGACCGCGAACGCGCTGCGCACGGTGATCAAGAGCGCCGCCGCCCGGCGCCGCCAGCGCGTGTTCGTGGACATCGTCGATACCTGATGGATGCCAACGCTGGTCGCTGGTTGCGGGCCGGCCAGGTGGGACGGCCCCACGGGCTCGACGGCAGCTTTCACGTCCGCAGGGCGGTCCCGCGACTGCTGCGAGCGGGCGCCACGGTCCTGGTGTGCGGGCGCCGGACGCGCATCGTCCGTCGGGCGGGCGACGCCCACCGGCCGATCGTCCGGCTCGAGGCATGGACGGATCGCCCAGCCGCCGAGACGCTGAACGGACAGGAGCTGCTGGTGGATCGGGCCGACGCGCCCGAGCTCGACGAGGACGAGTGGTGGGCCGATGATCTCATCGGCTGCCTGGTGTATGACGGGGCGCGGGAGGTGGGGGCGGTGCGCCAGCTGATCGCGCTGCCGTCGTGCGAGGTGCTGGAGGTGGGCACCAACGAAGGTGGGGAGCTGCTCGTCCCGCTGATCTCCGATGCGGTGCGGGCCGTGGATGTGGAGCGGCGGCGGATCGAGGTCGACGTGCGCTTCCTCGCGGTCGAGTGAGCCCGGGCCGCGCGGCGGATGCGGATCGACATCTTCACCCTGTTCCCGGAAGCGTTCTCCTGGTTTGAGCGCCAGCACCACGTGGCCGGCGCGCTTGCCCTGGGACACCGGCTGGAGTACGTGAACTACCGCGACCACACCCCCCTCAAGGCCGGACAGGTGGACGACACGCCGTTCGGTGGCGGCGCCGGGATGGTGCTGCGGGTCGACGTGGTGGAGGCCGCGCTGCGGGCGCGCTACGGCTGTGACCCGGTGGAGCTGGGTGCGCGGCGGCGGGTGATCGCGCTGACGCCGGCCGGACGCCTGCTCGAAGAGCACCTGGTGGCCGAGCTGGCGGCGGAGGAGGAGCTGACACTGCTCTGCGGCCGGTACGAGGGCTTCGATCAGCGCATTCTCGACCACTTCACCACCGACGAGATATCGATCGGCCGCTACGTGCTGGCCGGCGGCGAGCTGCCGGCGATGGTCGTGTGCGACGCGATCATGCGCAAGCTCCCGGGCGCGCTGGGACACGCCGACTCCGCCCTCGAGGAGTCGTTCACGCCGGCCCTGGGTGGCGCGCCCGAATACCCCCACTACACCCGACCGGCTGAGCACCGCGGCTGGCGCGTGCCCGAGGTTCTGCTCTCCGGCCATCATTCGAGGATCCGGGAGTGGCGCCGGGCTCAGAGCCAGGCCCGCGCCGCCGCCCTGCGGAGCGCCGGTGTCGCGGAAGGCCAGAGGTAGGCGACCGGCACGCTCGGAGCGTTCGCTACCATGGCCTCCGCGGTCGAGGTGTCAGATCTGGCCTGAGCCCTCGCCGGTCCCGTGGTGCCGGTTACGCCGGCGCAGCGCATCCCATGAGCACCGTGATCGACAGCCTCGAGAGAACCCAGCTGCGTCGGGCGCCAGCATTCGACGCCGGCGATCGCGTGCGCGTCCACTTCCAGGTGGTGGAGGGCAACCGGCGGCGCACGCAGGTGTTCGAGGGGATCGTGATCCGGCGCCAGGGCCACGGCGTACGGGAGACCTTCACCGTGCGCAAGCAGTCCTTCGGGGTGGGGGTCGAGCGGACGTTCCCGCTGCACTCGCCGAAGATCGAGCGGATCGAGATCGCCGCCCGCGGCGACGTCAGGCGGGCCAAGCTCTACTACCTGCGTGGCCGCGTGGGCAAGCGGGCGCGCGTGCGCGAGCGGCGCAACGTGGCGCCGGAGCGGGCGGTGGAGCGGACGCTCGTGCACGAGGCGGCTGAGGCCGCCCCGCCCGCCGAGGCGGAGGCCGCTCCGCCCGCCGAGGCGGAGGCTGCTCCGCCCGCCGAGGCTGAGACCACCGCGCCCCCCGGCGCCGAGGCCGCCCCGCCTCCCGAGGCGGAGGCTCCCGCGCCTGCCGAGGCGGAGGCTCCCGCGCCTGTCGAGGCGGGGGCCCCCGAGTCTCCGGAGGCTGAGCCGGCACCGGATGCCGCCGCCACCGGCAGTCACGCCGACGACGAGCGGGAGTGACGGAGGCCCGAAAGCGGCCCCTCGGATCGGTCCTCGAGCTGATCCTGGTCGCCGCCGGCGCGCTCGGGTTGGCGCTGCTCATTCAGGCCTTCATCGTCAAGCCGTACCGGATCCCGAGCGGCTCGATGCTGCCCACCCTGCAGATCAATCAGCGCATCCTGGTGGACAGGCTCGGCAACAACTTCACCTCGCCGCACGTCGGCGACATAATCGTCTTCCATCCTCCCAGGTACTACGCCGCAGGCTGCGCCGATCCGGCCGAGGGCCAGGAGCAGGACGGCCAGGATGCGCCCAGAGCGTGCGCGGTGGCTCAGCGGCAGCCCTCCAGCCAGACGTTCGTCAAGCGGGTGGTCGGCCTTCCCGGCGACCGCATCTCGATCCGGGCCGGGCACGTCTACCGCAACGGCGTCCCCGAACATGACCCCTACATCGAGCCCTGCCCCACCCAGCCCGCCTGCAACTTCCCGGCCACAATCACGGTGCCGCCGGGGGACTACTACGTGATGGGCGACAACCGGGGCAACTCCGACGACAGTCGCTTCTGGGGTCCGATCCCCAGGCGCTGGATCATCGGCAAGGCATTCTTCACCTACTGGCCGCCGAGCCGCATCGGGTCGCTCTGACCAGCTCCAATGGCCGCCCCCGGCACCAAGCCCCGCAAGTCCCCGCTCAAGTCGCTGGGCGAGCTGATCCTGACGGTGGCGATCGCCGTCGGGCTCGCGCTCCTGATCCAGGCGTTCATCGTCAAGCCCTACCGCATTCCCAGCCCGTCGATGTACCCCACGCTGGCCATCGGCCAGCGCGTGCTCACCAACCGACTGATCAGCCACCCGAGCGTCGGCGACGTGGTCGTCTTCCATCCGCCGGCGGGAGCCGACCCGGTGACGCCGATCTGCGGCAACCCCGACCAGGGAGCGGGCCATGCTCAGGCGTGTGATCGCCCCACCGCCGCGGAGTCCACCCAGACCTTCATCAAGCGGGTGGTCGCCGGCCCGGGCGACACGATCTACATCAGGAACGGCCACGTGTACCGCAACGGCGTCCGCGAGCGCGACTCCTACATCGAGCCGTGCGGAAACGATCCTTCGTGCAATTTCCCCGAACCGATCAAGATTCCGCCCGGGGAGTACTTCATGATGGGGGACAACCGTGGACAATCCGACGACAGCCGGTTCTGGGGGCCGGTCCCGGACAAGTGGATCATCGGCGTCGCCTTCTTCACCTACTGGCCTCCCGACCGGATCGGCTTCCTCTGAGGCCAGGCGCCCGCGAACACGCCCGGCGCGCCCGGCGCGCCGGCTGTTTCAGTTCGACCGCTCGTTCGGCGTGCGCTTCGTGGCCGGCGCCGACGAGGCCGGCCGGGGCTGCCTGGCGGGTCCCCTGGTGGCGGCGGCGGTGCTGTTTGACCTGGAGCGCGTCGGGCCACGCGAGGTTCGCGCGCTCGGGGCGCTGAACGACTCCAAGCAGCAGCTTCCCCAGGCGCGCGCTGAGCTGTTTCCGGTGATCCTGCGCACCGCCGCGAGGGTGGTGATCGTCTCCCGCTGCGCGCCCGGGATCGACGCCCGCGGCCTGCACGCGACCAACCTGGCCGCGCTGCGGGATGCGCTGGCCAAGGTCGCCCGTCCGGACTGCATCTGCCTGAGCGACGGGTTTCCGGTCGGCCCGGTGGGCTGTGAGCAGCGTGCGGTGATCGGCGGGGACGGCAAGAGCGCGGCTATCGCCGCCGCCTCGGTGATCGCCAAGGAGACCCGTGACCGCTATATGCGCCGGGCCGACCTCGCCCACCCCGGATGGGAGTTCTCAAGCCACGTCGGCTACTCGACGCCCGAGCATCGCCAGGCGATCGAGCGCCTGGGGATCTCGCCCCTGCACCGGCGCTCGTTTCAGTCCACCGCCTACCAGCAGCTGGTGCTGGACGGGTCCCTGCAGGTGCGCGGGGGGCGGGAGCTGGCGGGCTGAGCTGCGTTCCTCGGCCGCCAGGGGGGGGCGGCCGCCAGGGGTCGTCCGGCAGGGGTCGGCCGCGCCGGGGGGTCGGCCGCCGGGGGTCGTCCGGCAGGGGTCGGCCGGCAGGGGTCAGTCGCCGGGTTTCCCAAGCGCGCCCGCGCCGCTTCGGAGGCGCCCGCCAGACTCGGCGAATGGCCCGCATGGGGCGGCCACGGGCCGCCGTGCCAGCGGGGCCGTCGCTGTCGCCCCCGCCCCATGGGGGCCGTTGTCGCCGGCGTTCCCCGGACCCACGGGGCGGCCGTCGCCACATGTCCCACCGGAAGCCTGGCCGAAAAAGCGGCCAAATAGGCCTGTTATTCGGCCAGGCTCTGCGGCCGGGCGCCAGAGGTCGAGCTCCAGGCGCCCAACCCGCGGCTGAATGTCCGCGATGCCCCGGCTGGCGTGCCGGAGCTGGCGCTGGATCACCACGCGCGGGCGTCTACGCGCGCCATCTCGACTGCATGCGCATGCCGGAGCTGGTGCCACCAACCCGGGCGTCATACGAGCACGGCGCCGAGGCCGCGTCTGGCCGCGCCTTACGCGATCGTGCGAATGCAAAGCAATGAGCAGGGTCTCGGGAAAGCATCAGGTCACGCTCCGCTCGGGGATCTGCGGTCGCACTCAGCCGCCGGCGACGAGCTGCTCACGGCAGCGACGGTGTACGCCGAGACTCTTGTGTGACCGCTGCAAAAGGACAGCGACACGCCCCTCGATGAGTTCTTCGATGCCGCCGCCATCTCGATCGTCCCCGTCGATCGCGTGACCGCCCGCCGCGCGGCGGAGCCGCGAGCCGAGCATCGGTCGCTGCGGCTCCCGGACCCCGTCTCGCTTGCGGCGGCGCTCAGCGCCGACTCGGAGCTGCTGACGCTGGACAACAGGCTGCGGCAGATCGCAGGGCGTGTCCAGGCGGTCGCCCTGGCTCGGACATCTGAGTCGTTGCGCTCCTGCCCCAGGTGCTGAGCGGCTCCGCTGTATCCGGGCCGACGTGCCCGGCCCTGAGGGGGCGGGTCGCCGGCACGGCGGCGCAGCCGCCCCTCCGCGGTGAAGGCGCGCCTGCAGCCGCCCCTCCGCGGTGAAGGCGCGCCGGCAGCCGCCCCTCCGCGCTGAGGCGCGCCGGCAACCGCCCCTTTGCGGCGAAACGCGCTCGCAACCGCCCCTCCGCGGTGAGACGCGCCCGACCCGGGAGCGCGGGTCAGCTGGAGTTGTCCGGCTGGTGCCGCCACGGGTTGAGGACGGAAACCCCGCAGCCTTCGAAGTCTGCGGTGTTGCGGGTTACGACCGTGAGGCCGTGGACGCGGGCGCTCGCCGCGATCAGGCTGTCAACCGTGTTTCGCGTCCTCGTGGCGTTGAGCCGTCCCCACTACTCGGCGACGCGGATGTCGATCGGCACGATGCGGTCAGCGAAGGTAGTGCGCAGCTCGTCGAGCCAGGCGGTGAACACCTCCGCCTGCTTGGGATCGCGATCGCGCAGCAACTCGATGCCTCTGCGGATCTCTCCGAACGTCAGCACACTGAGGCGGAGATCGAGGTCATGCACCTGCTCGGCCCAGGCGCGAACGTGCCGATCACGACCGCGACGAATCTCGGAGACGACGTTGGTGTCGAGCAGAAAGGTCAGAGCTTGATCTCGCGACCGCGATCCTCGGCGCGCTGAAGGTCGAGCAGGTCGAAGTCGGGAGCCGAGCGGATGAACTGGAGGAGACTCGGGTTGCCGGCCCGCAGCCGCCGGTACTCCTCCGCGGAGACGATGACAACGGCCTCCCTCCCATGCTTGGTCACGACCTGCGGTCCCTCACGCCGTGCGCGCTCGACGAGTTCGCTGAAGTGCTGTTTGGCTGCTTGTAGTTGCCAGGCCAAGGTCTCAAGGTTCTGGACAGACTGGACAGATGCTAGCGGAGCCTGATCTGACCGCGACCGAGCGCGACGCGCATCTGGCGGCATGCGCGTCACCAACCCGCTACTCCCGAAGCCCCTGGTCCAACGCCCTGACCACCCCGCCCCTCACGAAGCATGGTCCCTCCCCGAAGTCCGCCGCTCCCCAAGCGCCTGGGCAGCCGCCCCAAGCGCCTGGGCAACCGCCCGAAGCGCCTGGGCAGCCGAACCACCCGGGGACACATCCGCAACCACCCGAGCCACACATCCGCAACCACCCGAGCCACACATCCGCAACCACCCGGCCCACCGCTAGAAGGCTCCCTCCAGATGCTCGAGGGCCAGCAGCTGGCCGCCGGGGGAGAGGATCACGCCGATCGCGTCGCATCTGATCGCCGCCGCCGACGGCCGGCCGGGCCGCTCGCTCATCCAGCTTGCCACCATCCGCCGCACCTGCCGGCGCTTGGCGGCGTGGATGGACTCAAACGGCGTCACCGGCCGCCCGCTCCCCCGGCGCGTCTTGACCTCGCAGAAGGCCAGGGTGTGCCCGTCGAAGGCGACGATGTCCAGTTCGCCCCAGCGCGTCCGGTAGTTGCGCTCGAGGATCTGAAACCCCCGTCGGGTCAGGTGCTCGGCGGCCAGCTGCTCACCGGTCGCTCCCAGCCGGTGACGGGGATCCGACGACACCCGCACAACGCTAATCCGCGCCCTGTCACACGGGGGTGACATGTGTCAGAACCTGGTGCCAATCGAGCGGCTCAGGTTTTGCACAACTGACACACTTGTCACCCACGTGTCAGCGGTCGAGGCGTAGCGTCGCGGATGTGCTGGCGCGCCTGTCCACGTTCGCGATCGATGGCATCGACCCCCGCCGGGTGTGGGTCGAGGTGGACATTCGCCCCGGGCTGCCCGCATTCACCATCGTGGGGCTGGCGGACACCGCCGTGCGGGAGTCGCGTGATCGGGTGCGTGCGGCGATCCAGAACTCCGGCTTCGTCTTCCCACAGGTGCGCATCACCGCCAACCTGGCGCCCGCGTTCCTGCGTAAGGTCGGTCCTGGTTTCGACGCCGCACTCGCGCTGGGCGTGCTGGCCGCCAGCGGGCAGCTGCCGGCGGAGGCGCTGCGGGCCTACGCGGTGTTCGGGGAGCTGTCGCTGAGCGGCGAGGTGCGCGACTCCCCGGGTGCGCTGGCGGTCGCGGAGGGCGCCGCCCGAGCCGGGATCCGGCATCTGATCGTGCCGCGCCAGCGCGCCCGGGAGGCCGCGCTCGTCGATGGTCTGCGGGTGGTGGGGATCTCCAGCCTGCAGGATGCCGCCCGGGTTGTGATGGGCGCCTCGCCGCCGCCACCGCCGCCGGCCGCCACCCCTGCGGTCCGGGGCTGGTCGGAACCCGACCTGGCCGACGTGCGCGGTCACGCTGCGCCGATCCTCGCCCTGCAGATCGCCGCCGCCGGTGGGCACAACCTGCTGCTGGAGGGCGCGCCGGGAACCGGCAAGACGATGCTGGCGCGGCGGCTGCCCTCGATCCTGCCCGAGATGAGCCGGGAGGAGGCGATCGAGGTGACGCGCATCCACAGCGTCGCCGGCCTGCACACCAACGGGCTGATCACCCGCCGTCCGTTCCGCGCCCCCCACCACACGATCTCGGCCGCGGGACTGGTCGGCGGCGGCTCGCCTCCCCGCCCGGGGGAGGCGACGTTGGCCAACCACGGCGTGCTGTTCCTCGACGAACTCTCGGAGTTTCAGCGCTCGGCGCTCGAGGCGCTGCGCCAGCCGCTTGAGGACGGGCACGTCACGATCGTGCGCGGGCAGCGGGCGGTGGTGCTCCCCACGCGCTTCATGCTGACCGCCGCCACCAACCCGTGCCCGTGCGGGTTCGCGGGAGTGGGCGACCGCTGCCGCTGCGGCGAGCCGGAGCTGCGGCGGCATCGCCGTCGCCTGAGCGGGCCGCTGCTGGACCGGATGGACCTGCTGATCGCCGTCGAGCGACCGGCCGAGGCCGAGCTGCGGTCGGCGCCGCTGATCTCCTCGGCCGTTGCGCGCGAGCGGGTGGCGGCCGCCCGGGAGCGTCAGCGCCACCGGCTGGTCGGCGAGCGGGCGAGCTGCAACGGGCAGCTCAACAGCCGGCTGCTGGCCCGCTGCGCGCCGCTGGACGGTGCCGCCGAGCGCCTGCTGACGCGTGCCTACGTGTCCGGGGCGCTGAGCGCGCGGGGGCGCCTGCGCGTCCTGCGGGTGGCGCGGACGGTGGCCGACCTGGACGGCCGCGAGCGGGTGAGCGCCGACGATCTGCTCACCGCGCTCAGCCTGCGCCAGCGAAGCGCGGGCGAGGCGGTGGCGGCCTGATGCCCGCGCCCACCTCCACTGCGACGGCGATCGGCGCCTGCCCGCGCTGCCTGGCCAGAAGCTGGCTGCTGGCGGCGCTGGCCGGTCACCTGGACCGCGCTCGCGGTCGGCTCGCCGAGCTGCTGGCGCTCGAGGACGAGGAGCTGATCCGGGCGGTGGCGGGCCGGCGGCGGGCCGAGCTCCAGCGAGAGTTACTGGACTTCCCGGCCTTCCAGGCGGAGGCGGCGCTCGACCAGGCCCGCCGCCTGGGGCTCGAGCTCATCTGCGGCTGCCATGCGCGCTATCCGCGTCGGCTGCGGGACCTGGAGGCACCCCCGGCCGTGGTGCATGTGGCCGGCGGGGCGGCACGACTGCTCGACCGCCTGGGCGGCGACGCGGTGGCGATCGTCGGCGCCCGGGCGGCCTCCCCCTACGGCCTGGGGGTGGCGCACTCCCTCGCCCGCTCGCTGGCGGTGGCCGGGGTGGGGGTGATCAGCGGCCTGGCGCTGGGCATCGACGCCGCCGCCCACGAGGGCTCGCTGGCAGCGCCTGCGCCCCCGGCGGGCGGCGCGCCGATCGCCGTGCTGCCGGGCTCCGCCCACCGCCCCTACCCGGCCGCCAACCGACGGCTCTATCGCCGCCTGCTGGGCGTCGGCAACGCGGTTTCCGAGCTGCCGCCGCAGGCGCCGATCCGCGGCTGGACGTTCGCCGCGCGCAATCGTCTGATCGCCGCCCTGGCGGCGATGACCGTGGTGGTGGAGGCCGACGAGCGCTCGGGGGCGCTGATCACCGCCCGGTTCGCCGCCGAGCTGGGGCGGCCGGTGGGGGCGGTGCCCGGGCCGGTGACCGCGCCCCAGTCGCGGGGCTGCAACGCGTTGCTGCGGGGGTGCGCGGAGCCCGTCCGCCACGCTCAGGACGTGCTCGACGCGCTGTACGGCGCCGGTCGCCGCCACGCTCCCGAGGACCCGCGTCCGGCGCTCAGCGCCGAGCTCTCGCATCTGCTGGCGGCGATCGCCGGCGGCCACGACACGCTGGCCGCCCTGGATCGCCGCGGCCTGCTCGGGACGGATGGCCTGGCGGCGCTGGCGCGCCTCGAGCTGGCCGGCTACATCCGGCGGGCGGCCGGCGGCCGGTATGTGGCCCTGGCATGAGAATGAAGGGTGCGCGGGCGCCCGTCTAACCTCGGGGCCGTGAGTGGGCTGCGCATCCCCCGTGTGCTGTCGATCGCCGGCTCTGACTCGGGCGGCGGCGCCGGCATTCAGGCCGACCTGAAGGCGTTCGCCGCCTGCGGCACCCACGGGATGACGGCGATCACCGCGATCACCGCCCAGAACACGGTCGGCGTCAGCGCCGTGCACTTCGTCCCGGGCGAGGTGATCATCGCCCAGGTCCGCGCGGTGCAGGAGGACATCGGCGTGGATGCGGTCAAGATCGGCATGCTCGGCAACCGGGAGACGGTCGAGGCGGTGGCGGAGGCGCTCGTGCTCCTGCCCGCCCACGTCCCCGTGGTGCTCGACCCGGTGATGGTGGCCGAGTCGGGCGCGCAGCTGCTGGAACCGGGCGCGCGGGCGGCGATCCTGGAGCGACTCCTGCCGCGGGTCACGGCGGTCACGCCCAACGTGCCCGAGGCGGGCGTGCTGGTGGAGGAGGCAGGCGGCGACCCCGATCGCGACCCGCCTGCGCTGGCCCGGGCGATCCACGCCCTGGGACCGTCGGTCGTGGTGGTCACCGGAGGGCACCGTGCCGACCCGGTGGACGTGTTCTTCGACGGTGAGCGGCTCGAGCAGTTGGGGGGCGAGCGCCACCCCAGCGGGGCCGCCCACGGCTCCGGCTGCACGCATTCATCGGTGCTGGCGGCGCGGCTGGCGTGGGGCGATGAGCCGCTCGAGGCGGCTCGGGCGGCCAAGGCGCTGGCGTCACGGGCGGTGCGTGACGGCCTGGCCGAGCTCGGCACCGGCTCGGGACCGGTGGACGTGCTCGGCCTGCGCGCCCGGACTGGCGTCGCCTGACGCTTCTCCTTGGTCTCACCCCTGCGCCCTCGGGCTGGTCCCCGCGCCCGTGGCCGGACGCCTGCCCGCCTGACGCCTGCGGCCCTGGCCTGACGCCTGCGCCCCTGCCTGAGCCCCGCGCCCCTGGCCTGACGCCTGCACCCTCGGCCTGACGCCTGCGCCCCTGGCCTGAGCCCCGCGCCCCCGCGCCCCATGCCCGCCGACCCCACGCCCTTTGACATAATTTCGCCGGTGCGGTTTCTGCGCATGAAGCCAGGGTTCGGAGAGGTGCTGATCGCCGAGGGCGACGTCGAGCGCGCCGAGGAGCGGGAGCGGCTGGTGCGCGAGTTCCGCCGCCAGCTGGAGTCCGGGCTGTGGGCGGCGGTGCCGCTGGCGGACGTCGGCGGCCGCCGCGAATCCCGCATGGTCAGCTCGTTTGATGAGATCCCCCGGGACGCTGAGCGCGTGATCTTCTTCCCCCGGGCGGCGGGCGGTCGGTAGGGCCGCCGGTCGCGGTGCTGCTGGCGCTCGCCGCGACCGCGCTGGTGGCGCTCGCGCTGCTCTGCGAGCTGCTCCTGCCGCGCGCCAGCGAGGGCTGGCGGCGGCTGCGGGCGCGCCGCCAGCGGATGCCGCAGGTCGTCTACGACCCCGGCCGGGAGCTGCGCGCCGAGCAGCGCGCGCGCGAGCTGCTGCGCTCCTGCGTCAACGACGAGGAGTGGGAGATGTACCGCGATCTGGGGTTCATCCGCGTGTGGGGCAGGCGGCCCGACGGCCCTGCGTCCGCGCGGGCCGGCGGAGGCGCCCCCTACGCCTACCTGATCTACCCCCACCGGCCGATCGTCGCCTACCTCGTCCAGACCCATCGTCTGATCGGGGAGTACTGCGTGACCTTCCCCGACCAGACGCGCCCCTACGGCAGCGCTCGCCTCCCGGACTCCGACGACGTGCTGGCCAAATGGATGGCGCTCACCGCCGACGAGGAGCGGCTGATCACGATCGCCAACCTGCACCTGCCCGGGCGCCAGCTCGATCCCGACGCGGTTCGGCGCGACCTCTGGCGGCTCGGGCAGTGGGAGCGGCGGCGGCTGCGCACGCTGCACCGGGGCGGCCAGGCCACCGGGGCACCCGCCGACGGCGCCTGACCAGCGCTCGGTCCGCCGCGCCGTCTGATCCCCGCCATCCCCGCCGCCCGATCGCTGACCCCGCGCCCGCGGCGCCCGGCCGACCCCCGCGCACCGCACGGCCGCGCCGCCTGATCCCCGCCACCCCCGCCGACCCCCGCCCCCCGATCCCGCCGCCGGGCGCAACCCTGACCGCGCCGCCTGATCGATACAGTCCCGCCGCGATGGCAGGCTTCGACGTCAAGCACCGCAGCCGCGAGCTCACCGAGGGACCGCAGCGGGCGCCGGCGCGCGCATTTCTGCGCGGGGTCGGCTACGACGAGGAGGCGCTGGCCAAGCCGCTGGTCGCGGTGGCCAACACGTGGATCGAGACGATGCCGTGCAACTTCCACCTGCGGGCGCTGGCGGCCCGGGTCAAGGAGGGGATTCGGGCGGCGGGGGGCACGCCGATGGAGCTGAACACGATCGCGATCTCCGACGGGATCACGATGGGCACGCTGGGGATGCGCGCCTCGCTGCCCAGCCGCGAGCTGATCGCCGACTCGATCGAGCTGGTCTGCGACGCCCACCGCTTCGACGCGGTGATCGCCATCTCCGGGTGCGACAAGACGATTCCGGCCACCGTGATGGCGCTCTGCCGGCTGAACGTCCCCAGCCTGATGCTCTACGGCGGGTCGATCCTGCCCGGGCACTTCCGTGGCCAGAGCGTCACCATCCAGGACGTCTTCGAGGCGGTCGGGGCGCTGGAGGCGGGTCGCATCGACGAGCGGGAGCTGGCGGAGCTGGAGGCGGTCGCCTCGCCCGGCGCCGGCGCCTGCGGCGGGCAGTTCACCGCCAACACGATGGCGATGGCGTTCGAGGTGTTGGGGATCTCGCCCGCCGGCTTCTCGATGGTCCCGGCCACCGACCCGGCCAAGGCGGAGGTGGCCCTCCAGGCGGGTCGGATGGTGATGGATGTGCTCCGGCGCGGCCAGCGCCCGAGCGACATCATCACCCGCCAGAGCCTGGAGAACGCGATCGCCGCCATCGCCTGCAGCGGCGGCTCGACCAACGGCGTGCTGCACCTGCTGGCCATCGCCCACGAGCTGGGGATCGAGCTGAGCATCGACGACTTCGACCGCATCAGCGAGCGCACGCCGCTGCTGTGCGACCTCAAGCCGGGGGGCAACTACGTGGCCTCCGACCTGTATGAGGCGGGCGGCGTGCCGCTCGTGCTCAGGCGGCTGAGGGACGCCGGCCTGCTGCACGCCGACGCGCCGACGGTCACCGGCAGGACGATCGGCGAGCACGCGGAGGCGGCCCGCGAGACCCCGGGTCAGCGCGTGGTGCGGCCGCTCGAGGATCCCCTCAAGCCCACCGGCGGCCTGGCCATCCTGCGCGGCAACCTCGCCCCCGACGGCTGCGTGGTCAAGCTGGCGGGCCACGAGCGGCGCCGGCACGTCGGTCCGGCGCGGGTGTTCGAGTCCGAGGAGGCGGCGCGGGCGGCGGTGCGGGCCCAGTCGATCAGACCCGGCGACGTGGTGGTGATCCGCAACGAGGGGCCGGCGGGCGGCCCGGGGATGCGGGAGATGCTGGCCGTCACCGCCGCGCTGGTCGGCGAGGGTCTGGGGGAGGAGGTGGCGCTGATCACCGACGGGCGCTTTTCGGGCGCCACCCGCGGGCTGATGGCCGGCCACGTCGCCCCCGAGTCCGTCCGCGGCGGCCCGATCGGGCTGGTGCGCGACGGGGACCAGATCACGCTCGACGTCGACGCCCGCCGGCTCGACGTGGCGCTCTCCGAGCAGGAGCTGGTCGCGCGCCGCCGCGACTACCGGCCGCCCGAGCGACCCTACGCCGGCGCCGCGCTGGAGAAGTACGCGCGGCTGGTGGGAAGCGCCTCGCAGGGCGCCGTCACCCGGTAGGCCAGCGGCGAGCCGCCGGCCGCCGTCACCCGGTGGGCCAGCACCGACCCGCCGGCCGCCGCGCCGTCGATAAGAAGATTGCCATCATCGCCCGGCACCGACGCGGTAGCCTGTGTCTGGATTCGCCGTGGCGCTCGTCTCCCCACCCCGCCGCAATCGATTCGGCGCCGGATACAGCGTCTACTCGTCGCGGCGGCGACGCCGCGGCCCGTATGTGTTCGCGGGCGCTGTGGTCGTGCTCGTGCTGGCCGCCGCCGCGGGCGCGGTCGCCGTCGCCACCGCCAGCGCCAGCCTGACCGGCGATCCCGCCGCGCTGGCCCGGGTGGGGATGCCGCTGGGCGGCGGATCGGTGCGGAGCGTCTCCGTGCTGGCCGGTCCGACCAACCGCACGGTGCCGGTCGAGATTCGCGGCGATCGGATCTGGCCCCGGCAGCAGATCCCGGCCGGCGAGCGCGTCTCGATCGAGGTGGTGGTCAGGCGTCCGGGCTGGATCTCGTGGCTGGCCGGCGGCAGCACCCGGGTGGAGCGGTCGCTCACCACGCCGGTGGCCGCTCCCCTCCAGACCTACCTCACCGTGGCCGGCGGTCAACCGCTGCGGCTGAGCTTCAGCCGCCCGGTGGCGGTCGTGGCCTCCGGCCCGAGCGCCGGGCGGCTGCGCCCGCGCATCCTGAGCCCCCCGAGCGCCCAGGTGACGCTGCCGCGGCCGGCGCCGGCCGGGACGCTGTGGGTGGCCGCCGCGGCGCGGACGTGGGAGCGCGGCTCGCCCACCGCGATCAGCTGGTTCCCCGCCGGCGCGGCCAGCACCGCTGTCGCCAGCCCCGCTCCCGGCGGGCGCATCGGCCCCGCCACGCCGATCTCGCTGACGTTCGCCAAGCCGCTGTCGGCCGCGCTCGGGCAGGCGCGCCCGGCCGTCTCACCCGCCGGCAGCGGCGTCTGGGAGCGGGTCTCCAGTCACACGATCGTGTTTCATCCCTCCGCCTACGGCTACGGCCTGGGGGCCACGGTCAGGATCGGGCTGCCGGCCGGCATCAGGCTGGCCGGCGCCGACGGCAGCGTCGGCAGTTGGAGCGTGGCGCCGGGAAGCACCCTGCGCCTGCAGCAGCTGCTGGCCACGCTCGGCTACCTGCCGCTGCGCTTCAGCTCCGCCGCCACGGTGGCCGCCACCCCGGCCGCCCAGGAGGCGGCCGCCCTCGCCCCGCCCGGCGGGTCGTTCTCCTGGCGCTGGGCGGACATTCCCAGCCAGCTGCGCTCGATGTGGCAGCCCGGCGCCTTCGGGCCGATGACCAAGGGCGCGGTGATGGCGTTTGAGAACGATCACGGCATGATTCCCGACGGGGTGCCCGGGCCGCAGGTGTGGCGGGCGCTGATCGGCGCCGCCCTCGGCCACCAGACCTCGAGCTTTGGCTTCTCGTTCGTGTCGGTCAACGAGGCCACGCAGAGCCTCAACCTGTGGCACAACGGCCAGACGATCCTGACCACCCCGGTGAACACCGGTGTGGCCGGTGCGCCGACCGCCAAGGGGACCTTCAACGTCTTCGAGCACATCCCCTCGGGCACGATGAGCGGGACCAACCCGGACGGAAGCCACTACGTGGACCCGGGCATTCCCTGGATCAGCTACTTCAACGGCGGCGACGCGCTGCACGGGTTCGTGCGTCCGGTCTACGGGGTGCCGCAGAGCGACGGCTGCGTGGAGATGCCGATCCCCACCGCCAAGCGCGTGTGGCCATACACGCCGATCGGCACGATCGTCAACATCACCTGAGGCCCCGCCCGCTGGGCATCGCCCCCGCGCCCGGCAGGCATCGCCCCCCGCCCGGCGAATACCGCATCCGATGCAGGCGCGGGGATGGAGCGAGGTGCTGGCGGAGTTCGAGCAGAGCCTGGCCGGACGGGCCGCGGCGGCCCGGACCCGCGTCGCCTACCGGACCGACGTGCGCCAGTTCGCCCGCTGGGCGACGGAGCGGGGCATCACCCCCGACCGGGTGGGGGTGCGCGAGCTGCGGCGCTACGTGGCCGGCCTGTCCGAGCAGGGCCGGACGCCGACCACGATCGCCCGCAAGCTGGCTGCCATCCGGGCGCTGCTGCGCGTGCAGGTCGAGCTGGGCCACCGGCGCGAGAACCCGGCCGAGCTCCTCAGTGCGCCCAGGCGCGCGCAGAACCTCCCGCGCGTGCTCAGGGCCTCCGAGGTGGAGACGCTGCTCGAGCGCATCGGCGCCACCACCCCGCTCGAGCTGCGCGACCGGGCGCTGTTCGAGCTCGCCTACGCCTGCGGCCTGCGGGCGGAGGAGCTGGTGCGCCTGGACGTGGACTCGGTCGACTTCGACGCCGAGGCGGTGCGGGTGGAGGGCAAGGGCTCCAGGACGCGGATCGTGCCGGTGGGCGAGCACGCGCTGCGCGCGCTGGAGCGCTACCTGTCCGCCGGGCGCCCGGCGCTGGCCGACCCCGAGCAGCGCGCCCTCCTGCTCTCCAAGTCCGGCCGGCGGCTGTCCACCTCCGACGTGCGCCGGCGGCTGCGCATCTGGGCCCGGCGGGCGGCCCGCGACGCCCCGGCGCTGATCGACGCCCACCCGCACGCGCTGCGCCACAGCTTCGCCACCCATCTGCTGGAGGGCGGCGCGGACCTGCGCGCGATCCAGGAACTGCTTGGCCACGCAACGATCTCCACCACCCAGGTATACACTCGTGTCGATTCGCGGCGGCTGAGATCCGCCTACGCCCGAGCGCATCCACGGGCCTAGTCAGCGAGTGGGGGGAGAGCCCTGGAGACCAACGTCAAAGCGATCGAGCTCCAAGACCTCTGGAGGCGGTACAAGGCGACGGGCGACGAGCGGGCGCGCGAGCGTCTGGTGGTGGCCTACTCGCCGCTGGTCAAGTACGTGGCCGGGCGGATGAGCTCCGGCCTGCCCGGCCACGTCGAGGAGTCGGATTTGATCTCCTACGGGCTGGGCGGGCTGATCTCGGCCATCGAGCGCTTCGACCTGAGCCGCGAGATCAAGTTCGAGACCTACGCCATCACCCGCATTCGCGGGGCGATCATCGACGAGCTGCGCAACCTCGACTGGGTGCCGCGCTCGGTGCGCGCCCGGGCGCGGGAGATCGAGCGCATCAACACCCGGCTGGAGGCGCGGCTGCAGCGGGCCCCCACCGACGAGGAGATGGCCGCCGAGCTGGGGATCACGATCGACGAGTTCCAGGACACCTTGCTGCAGATCTCCAACTCCACGATCGTGGCGCTGGACGAGCTGTGGAACGTGCAGGACGCCACCGGCGACCAGGTCTCGCTGCTCGACACGCTGCCCGACCGCGAGGCGCCCGACCCCCAGCAGCTGGTCGACCAGTCCGAGCTGCGCGACCGGATCGCCGACGCGATCGCGGTGCTGCCCGAGCGCGAGAAGCTGGTGGTGGCGCTCTACTACTACGAGAACCTGACCCTGCGGGAGATCGGCGAGGTGCTGGGCGTCACCGAGTCGCGCGTCTCGCAGCTGCACACCAAGGCGGTGCTGCGGCTGCGGTCCAAGCTCCAGGGAGAACTAGACTGAGGCCGGGCCGCATGCGGCCCGGCCCCGGGCGGTGCATGCACCGCCCGGCGGAGGCGCGCATGCGCGCCTCCGGACGACATCACCCGAAGGAGAGAGGATAGGCATGCACAAGCCCGCGGATCGGATTCGCAACGTGGCGCTCGTCGGCCACCGGGGCGCCGGCAAGACCTCCCTGCACGAGGCGCTCCTGTTTCAGGCCGGCGCGATCAACCGCCTCGGCTCGGTGCCCGACGGGACCACCGTCTCCGACTCCGACCCGGACGAGAAGGCCCGCCAGATGTCGATCTCGGCCGCGCTGTCCACGTTTGAGTGGCGGGAGCGCAAGGTCAACCTGATCGACACCCCCGGGGAGTCCAGCTTCATCGCCGACGCGCTGGGCGCGCTGCGCGTGTGCGAGTCGGCGATCTTCGTGATCAACGCGGTGATGGGGGTGGAGGTGCACGCCACCCGGCTGTGGCAGCGAGCCGCCGAGCTCGACCTGGCCCGGCTGCTGTTCGTCAACATGCTCGACCGCGAGCGGGCGGACTTCTTCCGCGCGCTGGAGAGCCTCAAGACGGCGTTCGGCCCGCACGTGGTGGCCACCGAGATCCCGATCGGCGCCGAGCACGAGGTCTCGGGGGTGGTCGACCTGGTCGACATGAAGGCCTACGTGTACGACGGCCCGGGGCGCGAGAACTGCCGCGAGGTGCCGATCCCCGACGAGCTGGCCGAGCGGGCGCAGGAGTACCGCGAGAAGCTGATGGACGAGGTCTCGGAGTCCTCCGACGCGCTGATGGAGCGCTACCTGGACGGCGAGGAGATCGCCCACGAGGAGATCGTCGCCGCGCTCAAGGAGGGCACCAACCACGGGGCCCTGTTCCCCGTCACCTGCGGGGTGGCCACCCGCAACCTGGCCACCAACCGCCTGCTGGACGCGATCGTCGAGGACCTCCCCTCGCCGGTCAAGCACGGCGGCTTGGAGGTGGGGGAGGTGACGCTCGAGCCGGTCGAGGACCGGGAGCTGTTCGCCTACGTGTTCAAGACGCGGGCCGACCCGTTCGCCGGCCGGATCAACCTGTTCCGCGTCTACCAGGGGGTGATGAAGCAGGACTCCCAGGTGCTCAACACCCGCACCCACACCAAGGAGCGGATCGGCACGCTGCTCACCTTCGAGGGCCACAACACCGGCCACGTCACCGAGTTCGGGCCGGGCGACATCGGCGCCGTGGCCAAGCTCAAGGAGACCCGCGCCGGCGACTGGCTGGCCGCGCGCGACGAGCCGATCGCGATGCCCCAGATCAGGCTGCCCGCGCCGGTGATGGCGTTCGCCGTGGAGCCGCGGAGCAAGGGCGACGAGGACAAGGTGTTCACCGCCCTGCGCCGCCTGCAGGAGGAGGATCCGACGATCGACCTGCACCGCGACGAGCAGACGGGCGAGCAGATCGTGGCCGGGCTCTCCCAGGTGCACGTCGAGGTGATCGTCGAGCGGCTGCGCAGCCGGTTCGGCGTCGAGGTCAACCTCAAGCCCCCCCGCGTCCCCTACCAGGAGACGATCCGCCGGCCGGCCAAGGGCCACGGCCGTCACAAGAAGCAGACCGGGGGCCGCGGGCAGTTCGGCGACTGCCACATCGCGATCGAGCCGCTCCCGCCGGGCGGCGGCTTTGAGTTCGTGGACGAGATCAAGGGCGGCGTGATCCCCTCCGGGTTCATCCCCGCGGTCGAGAAGGGGGTGCTGGAGGCGATGCAGTCCGGGGTGGTGGCCGGCTACCCGGTCAAGGACGTGCGCGTGCGCCTGTTCGACGGCTCCTACCACACCGTGGACTCCTCGGAGATGGCGTTCAAGGTGGCGGGCTCGCTGGCCATGAAGCAGGCCATGGAGCAGGCCAGCCCGGTGCTGCTCGAGCCGATCATGCTGGTCACCGTCAGCGTGCCGGAGGACGCCGTCGGCGATGTGATCGGCGATCTGAACTCCCGCCGCGGACGGCCGCTGGGGATGGAGCCGGTGGGGGCGGGGATGACCGAGGTCAAGGCCGAGGTGCCGATGGCCGAGATGCTCTCCTACGCCCCCGACCTGCGCTCGATCACCGGCGGCCAGGGCGAGTTCACGATGGAGTTTTTGCGCTACGAGGAGGTGCCCGCGCACCTGGCCGGCAAGGTGGTGGAGGAGGCCCGGGCCGAGAAGGAGGCGGTCAGGGCGTAGGCGGGGCGGGCACCCCGCCGGCTCGCGCCGCCGGCACCCCCGCCGGCTCCTCCCGCGGCCGGCTTCGCCGGCTCCTCCCGCGGGCCGGCTCCTCCCGCGGGCCGCCCCCGCGCGCCGCACCGTCGCTTGCGCGCCTGGCTTCGGCGATCGGCTACGCTCGCGGCGTGAGCACCAGGGCGATCAGGACGCCGCCCGGCGGGGTGGACCTCTCCTGCGATGTGTGCGGGCGCACGCTGCTGCGGGGCGAGCGCGCCCACCCGTACCTCGATCGCGGCACCCGGCGCACCGTGTGCGAGCTGTGCACGGCGCGCGCCGAGCACGAGGGTTGGCTGCGGGAGGGGACGGTGCCCGAATACGCGCAGGCCGACAGCCACCGTGATCGGCGCCGCTCGCTGCTCGGCCGCCTGCGCCGCCGGCGGGAGGCCGATCGGGCGGCGGCCGAGCCGCATACCGAGGCGATCAAGGCGCCGACCGCAGCGCCCGCCCCCGAGCGCCGGCGGCTGCGCGTCCGTCCGACCCGGAGCGTCCGGGCCGTCCCCACCAGCATCGAGCAGCGCATCGCCCACGCCATCCGGGCGTTCAACGCCTCCGAGCACCCCCGCACGGTGGCCGGCGTCGCCCGCTCGCTCGGCCTGCCGGAGGTCTCGGTGCGGCCGCTGCCCAACCAGCCCAGCCTGATGGCGGTGGTGGTGGCCTGGGAGCTCTACTGGTATCGCTACGAGATCGACCTGGCCGACGAGGAGGGGGGCGTGCGCCTGGCCGCCCAGGGCCAGGAGCTCGAGGAGCTGTCGGCCGCCGAGCGCGAGGCCAACGCCGTGTGCGACGAGCGGGGAATGCTCTCGCCCGCGTAAGCGCCGGTGTGGACGAAGATTCGATTGGCTGCCGTCGCGGCCCTGAAATAGCATCGGACCCGTGATCTACTGCGTCGTCCCCGAGCCGCTGGCCGATGAGCTGTTCGACAAGCTGACCGAGTACTACGCCGACGATCCCAACGTGACCGTGATCGTCGACCGGCGCAAGCGCTCGCGGCGCGAGCGCGGATCCTCGGGTGGGGGCAACCGGGAGCGCCGGGACCGCCGGCGCGCCCGGGTGGCCGGCGAGCTGCCGCCGCTGGCCATCGAGTGAAGCTGGTCCTCCACGTGGATGGCGGCGCCCGCGGCAATCCGGGCCCCGCGGCCATCGGCGTGGTCATCTCCACGCCGGACGGCACCGTGCTCGACGAGCTGGCCGAGCGGATCGGGCCCGCCACCAACAACGTGGCCGAGTACCGGGCGGTGCTGCGCGGGGTCGAGCGGGCGAGGGAGCTGGGGGCCAGCGAGCTTGAGATCATCGGCGACTCGGAGCTGATCGCCCGCCAGCTGAACGGCGTCTATAAGGTGAAGCATCCCGCCATGAGACCGCTCTACGAACAGGCGATCGCCGCCCTGGCCGGCTTTGAGCGCTGGCGCATCCGCACCGTGCCGCGGGCGGACAACGCGCGCGCCGATGCGCTGGTGAACGCGGCGCTGGACGCGGCATGATTTGTCCCTCGGGGCGTGGGGTAGGGGTGGCCGCGTGAGACCGCGACCTCAACAGTCGCGAGAACCGAAGGATGGCCAATGAGCGGCCTCGAACAGGTCAAGCGGCTGATCTCCCACCGGGGCCAGCCCCGCGTGATCAGCCTGTACCTCGACCTCGACCCCGAGCGCTTCGCCACCGGACCGGCCCGGGCGTCGCAGATCCGCTCGCTGGTCGATGAGGCCGCCCGGGCGCTCGAGCGCCTGGAGGATCGGCCGCACGACGAGAAGGTGGCGCTGCGGGAGGCGCTGGGCCGGATCGAGGCCTTCCTGTCCTCGCCCGAGGCGCCGTTCAAGGGTGCCCGCGCGCTGGCGCTGTTCTCCTCCGGCGGCGACGGGCTGTTCGAGGTCATCCAGCTGACCAGGCCGGTGGCGGCGCGGGTGGTGATCGAGCCCCGCCCCTACGTCGAGCCGCTGCTGGCCGCGCTCGAGCGGCGCCGCTGGCTGGTGGCGCTGGTCAACCGGCGCTCGGCTCGCCTGCTCGGCGGCGCGCCCGACCGGCTGCGCGAGCGCGAGCGGGTGAACGGCGGCGGCCACGGCCAGCACGATCAGGGCGGGTGGTCGCAGGCCAACTACGAGCGCAGCGTCGAGAAGGACGCGCTCGACCATCTGCGCGCGGTGGCCGAGATGGTCAACCGCAGCTGGCGGCGCGAGCGCTTTGACCGGGTCGTGCTGGGCGGCCCCCAGGAGGTGGTCGCCCGCTTTCGGGAGCTTTTGGCCGACGAGGTCAGGGAGCGTCTGGCGCCGGAGCGCGCCGACGTGGATTTGGCCGACAGCAACGACGCCCAGCTGCGGGGCGAGGTGGAGCGGATCGTGCTCGAGGACGAGCGCCGCGCTGAGGCGGAGGTGCTGGACCGGCTGCAGGACGCGCTCGGTGCCGGCGGCCGGGGGGTGGCCGGGCTGCGGGATACGCTGGCGGCGCTGGGCGAGCGGCGCGTGCAGTGCCTGCTGCTGGCCGGCGGCTTCGACGGCGAGGGCGGCCGCTGCCCGAGCTGCGGGCTGCTGTTCGCCCAGGGCGAGTCGCGCTGCCCCGCCGACGGGGCCGCGCTGGAGACGGTCGAGCATCTGCGCGAGGCGGTGGTGGAGGCGGCGCTGCTGCAGGACGCCGAGGTGCGGAGCATCTGCCACCACCCCGACCGGGAGCCCCCGCAGGGGGTCGCGGCGCTGCTGCGCTTCTGAGCCTGCGGTTCGCCGGGGTCACGCGGGCGTTATCGTGTGGGGCGGTGACCGATCCGTTGATCGAGCTACAGGCGCGGCTTGAGGAAGCCGCCGCCGAGCTGCGCTCTGGGGAGCTGGAGCCAGAGGCGGCGCTGGCCCTGATCGACGAGTGCGCGCGGCTGGCCGGCCAGGCCGCCGCCCGCGTCGACGAGCGCAGCCGGGCCGCGCTGGAGCCCCTGCCTGACCTCCCCGGTCAGCTGCCGCTGCCTGCGGGGTGAGCCCCGTGGCCAACCGGGCAGCACCGGGAGCTGCCGCCGCGCCGACGGAGTTTCCCGACCACCTGCGGCTCGAGGTGGAGCGCTATCTGGCCACGCTGCGCTTCACCTCCGACCCGGCGATCGCCGGGCTCGAGGAGGCCATGCGCTACTCGCTGCTGGCCGGAGGCAAGCGGATCCGGCCGGTGCTGGCGCTGGCCACGGCGGCGGCCATCGAGCTGGAGCGGGAGGTGGTGCTGCCGCTGGCCGCGGCGCTCGAGCTGATCCACACCTACTCGCTGATCCACGACGACCTGCCGGCCATGGACGACGACGATCTGCGCCGGGGCCGGCCCAGCTGCCACAAGGCGTTCGGCGAGGACGTGGCCATCCTGGCCGGGGACGCCCTCTATGCCGAGGCCTTCCGCCTGCTGCTCGAGCGGCCCCACGGCGACCCCCGCAACCTGCTGCGCGCGGCCTGCGAGCTGGCGGCGGCCACGGGTGTGGAGGGGATGGTGGGCGGGCAGTACATGGACATCGCCGGCAAGGCGGCGGACGGCCCGGAGGGGCTGCGCCGCCTGCACGAGCTCAAGACGGGCCGCCTGATCGCGGCTAGCATCGACTGCGTCCTGCTTCTGGATGGAGCGCTCGAACTTGACACAATCAAGCACTTCAACAGGTTTGCGCGGGAGCTGGGTGTCCTGTTTCAGATCGTCGACGACATTCTTGACGTGACGGGATCGGCGGAGACGCTCGGCAAGCACCAGGGCAGCGACGAGCGCCTGGGCAAGCGCACATACGTGACCGAGTTTGGGCTCGAGGGAGCCCGCGGGCTGGCGCGCGACGCGCGCGACCGGGCTCGCGCCGCGCTGGCGCAGGCCGCTCCCCAGGGGGCGCGCGAGCTCGAGCAGATAACCGATTTCATCGCCAACCGGACCTACTGATGACACGCCTACTTGACGCAATCGACAAGCCGCAGGACCTCCACAGCCTGAGCGAGGCCCAGCTTCAGCAGGTGGCGCAGGAGCTGCGCGAGCACATCATCGACACCGTCGGCGAGATCGGCGGCCATTTCGGCGCCAATCTCGGCACCTGCGAGATCGCGGTGGCGCTGCACTCGCTGCTCGACTCCCCCCGGGACAAGATCCTCTGGGACGTCGGCCATCAGGCCTACCCGCACAAGGTGCTGACCGGCCGGCGCGACCGGCTGCAGACGATCCGCCAGTACCGCGGGCTGGCCCCGTTCTGCTCGATCCAGGAGTCCGAGCACGACATCATGGGCGCCGGTCACGCCTCCACCGCGATCGGCTATGCGGTCGGCATCAAGGAGGCGATGCGCCGCGGCCACACCCCCGACGGCCACGTGGTGGCGGTGGTGGGCGACGGCGCGCTGACCGGCGGGGTGGCGTTCGAGGCCATCCACCAGGCCGGCGGCCTGGGCACGCCGCTGGTCGTGCTGCTCAACGACAACGGCATGTCGATCGCGCCCAACGTGGGCGCGCTGTCGCGCTACTTCAACCGGATCCGCCTGAATCCCAAGCTGTGGCACGCCCGCGAGGACATCGAGGGCGGGCTGACCAAGCTGCCGGCCGGGATCGGCGCCGCGTTCGAGCGGCTCGGACCCCAGGTGAAGGAGTCGATCAAGGCCTTCTGGGCCCCCGGGCTGTGGTGGGAGGAGCTCGACTTCGCTTACATCGGGGTGATCGACGGCCACGATGTGCGCGCCCTCCGGGCCGCGCTGCGCGACGCGCTGGCGGCCGAGCGGCCGGTGGTCGTGCACTGCGCCACCGTCAAGGGCAAGGGGTTCGCCCCCGCCGAGGAGGGCGGGCTGGAGGGGATGGAGAAGTGGCACGCGGCCAAGCCCAAGTCGATCTCCGGCGGGGCGCCGGCCAAGGTCAGCTCCGCCGGCGCGGCCGGCAAGCCGGCGCCGCCCGCCTACACCGAGGTGTTCGGCAAGTCGCTGGTGCGCGAGTGCCGGCAGGACGAGCGGATCATCGGGATCACGGCGGCGATGAACTCCGGCACCGGGCTGGACCACCTGCAGCGCGAGCTCCCCGACCGCTACTTCGACGTCGGCATCGCCGAGCAGCAGGCGGTGCTGTTCGCCGCCGGGCTGGCGCTGTCCGGGTGCAAGCCGGTGGCGGCGATCTACTCCACCTTCCTGCAGCGCGCCTACGACCAGATCGTCCACGACGTGTGTCTGCAGCGGCTCAACGTGGTGTTCGCGATGGACCGGGCCGGCCTGGTCGGCGACGACGGCCCCACCCACCACGGCGCGTTCGACATCGCCTACCTGCGCTGCCTGCCCAACATCGTGCTGATGGCCCCGCGGGATGAGGCGATGCTGGTGCACATGCTGCACACCGCCCTGTGCTACGACGCCGGGCCGATCGCGCTCCGCTACCCGCGCGGCGCCGGCGTCGGGGTGCCGCTGCCCGAGCGGCCCGAGGTGATCGAGATCGGCACCGGAGAGATCCTGCGCGAGGGCGACCAGGTGGCGCTGCTGGGCTACGGCACCGGCGTCGGCAAGGCGCTCGAGGCGGCCTCGATCCTGGAGGAGCACGGGATCTCGGCCACGGTGGCCGACGCCCGCTTCGCCAAGCCGATCGACGCCGGTCTGGCCGCCCAGCTGGCCGCCGAGCACGAGCTGCTGGTGACCGTCGAGGAGGGCGTGCTGGCGGGTGGATTCGGCTCGGCGGTGTGGGAGACACTGTCGGACGCCGGGCTCGCCCCCCGCATCCTCCGCGTCGGGCTGCCCGACCGCTACGTGACCCACGGGGCGCCGAAGCTCCTGCACGAGGAGATCGGCTTCACCGGGGCCCGGATCGCCGAGCGGATCACCGCCGTGGTGGGCGAGCGCTCGGGCGTGAGAAGCGGCTGATCGGCTCCGCCCACCGGGCGACCGGGCCCCAGCCCGGAGCGACCCGTCGGGGGGCCGGTGGCCGTGATCGCGTAGCGTTCCGCGCCGTGAAGCGGGTCCGGATCGACACCCTGCTCTCCCGCCGGGGGCTGTTTCGCTCCCGCGCGCAGGCGTCGGCCGCCGTGCTGGCCGGCGACGTGCTCGTGCTTCCCGAGCGCCGTCGGGCGCAGAAGCCGGGCGAGCTCGTGCCCGAGGATGTCTCGGTGGAGGTGGCCCGGCCGCCGCGGTTCGTCTCCCGGGGCGGGATCAAGCTGGCCAACGCGCTGGACGCGCTCCGCGTGCCGGTGGCCGGGCGGCGGGCGCTGGATGTGGGCGCCTCCACCGGCGGCTTCACCGACTGCCTGCTGCAGCGGGGAGCGGCGCACGTGGTGGCGGTGGACGTCGCCTATGGGGCGCTGGACTGGCGTCTGCGCAGCGATCCGCGGGTGAGCGTGATCGAGCGGCGAAACGCCCGGGAGCTCACCCGCGCCGAGCTCCCCTACCCCCCGGAGCTGATCGTGATCGACGTGTCGTTCATCTCGCTGCGCAGGATCCTCCCGGCGGCGGTGGGGTGGGCGGCCGAGCGCTTTGACTGCCTGGCCCTGGTCAAGCCCCAGTTCGAGGTCGGCCGGGGTCAGGTGGGCAAGGGCGGCGTGGTGCGCGAGCCGGCCGCCCGCCGGCGGGCGCTGGTCGAGGTGGGCGAGGCGGCGCGGGACCTCGGGCTGGCGGTGCTCGGCTACGCGGGCTCCGGGCTGCCCGGACCCAAGGGCAACCGCGAGACGTTCATCTGGCTGGCCGAGGGCGGCCGCGGCGGCCTGGGGGACATCGAGGCCCTGCAGGCCGCGGCGCGCGAGGTCGAGCCGTGAGCCGGCGATCCGCCGCTGCGCGGGCCGGAGGCGGGCGCGAGCGCTGCCGTCCGTGGCCGAGCCGGGCGCCGGGCGGTGGCGGGCGCGAGCGCTGCCGTCCGCGGCCGCGCCGGGCGCTGGGCGGCGCCGGGCGCGTCGTCCTTGGCCGGGAGCCGGCCGCGTGAACCCGGTGCGCACGGCCACCGTGCTCACCCACCGCCGCCCCGCGGAGACGGCCGAGGCGCTGGGGCTGCTCGTGCGCATGGCCCGCGAGCATGGGGCGGTGCTGCGGCTCGATCCGGAGGAGACGGCCAAGCACCGGCTGTCGCCCGGCCCCGGCCTCGAGCTGGACGCCGAGATCCGGCGCGATGTCGACATCTGCTTTGCGATCGGCGGCGACGGGACGATCCTCAGCGCGCTGCGCACCTACGCCGGCACCCGGATTCCCGTGTTCGCCATCAACTTCGGCCAGATTGGCTTCTTGGCCACCGTCGACCGCGAGCAGGTCGAGCCCGGGCTGCGGCGGGCGTTCGCGGGCGAGTTCGAGGTGCTGGCGCTGCCGGGCATCGAGGTCTCGGGAGCCAGCGGACGCTGGCTGGCGATCAACGACGCCTCGATGCATCGCCAGCCGGGCAAGCGGGTGGCCGACCTGATGTACTCGGTGGGTCCGGACGAGGTGGGCCGGGTGCGCTGCGACGGGCTGGTGGTGGCCACCCCGGCGGGCTCCACCGGCTACAACCTGGCCAACGGCGGCCCGGTCATGGCCTGGGGGGTGGAGGGGTTCGTGGTGTCGTTCATCGCGCCGCACTCGCTCACCGCCCGGGCGCTGGTGGTGGCCCCCCAGGACACCCTGCGCGTGAACAACTGCTCCCAGGAGGAGCCGGTCGACGTCACCGTGGACGGGCGCCCCGCCTGCCTCTTGCCCGCCGGCGGGCAGATCCTCGTCTCCTTCGCCCCCGGCCAGAGCCACCTGGCCCAGCTGGCCGGGACCAGCTTCTACAGGCGGCTGCGCGAGAAGTTCGGCCGCCTGGCCAGCCCGTAGACGGCGAGGTCGCCGCGCGTCGGTCGGGCCGGCGTCGGACTCGCTGGCCGAGCAGATGAAGGTGCGGTCCTCCACGCGCCCGGGTGGCGGCCCCGCCCCGGCCGATCCGTCGGCGGCGCCTGCTAACACACGGCGCGTGCTGCACGAGCTCCGGGTCGAGAACCTCCTGCTGCTTGAGCGCGCCGAGCTGCGTCTGGCGCCGGGGCTGAACGTGCTGACCGGGGAGACGGGCGCCGGCAAGACGCTGCTCGCCCAGGCCCTGGATCTGCTGCTCGGCGGCCGTGCCCGGGCGGGGACGGTGCGCGCCGGCGCCGCCGAGGCGTATGTGGAGGGGGTGTTCTCCCTGCCCGCCGAGCTGGCCGGCTGCGAGTCGCTTCCCGCCGGCGCCGAGGAGATCGTGCTGGCCCGGCGGCTGTGGCCGGACGGGCGCACGCGGGCCTATGTGTGCGGTCGCTCCTCCACCGTGGGTCAGCTGCGCGAGCTCGGCTCCCGGCTGCTGGCGTTCTATGGCCAGCACGAGCACCGCCGGCTGATGCTCGGGGCCGCGCAGCTGGAGGTGCTCGACGCCCACTGCGGGCCTGCGCAGCTGGCTCTGCGCCGCCGCGTGGCCGACGCCCACGAGCGTGTGCGCCGGCTCGAGGCGCGGGTGGGCGAGCTGCGGGAGCTGGCCGGGGCGCGGGAGCGCGAGCTGGATCTGCTCGCCTTCGAGCTCGGGGAGATCGAGGCCGCCTCGCCCTCGCCGGCCGAGGCCGACGCGCTGACGGCCGAGCGGGAGCGGCTGCGGCACCTGGGCTCGCTGCGCGAGGCGGCGGCGGTGGCGCTGGCCGCGCTTGCTCCGGACGGGGAGGGGGGCGCCGCGCCGGCTCCGGACGGGCAGGGGGGCGCCGCGCCGCAGCTGGTCGCCGCCGCCCAGGCGCTGGGCTCGGTGGCCGGGCTCGACGCCGAGCTGGGCCGCCTGGGTGAGCGGCTCGACTCGCTGCGCTACGAGGCCGAGGAGCTGGCCCGCGAGCTGCGCGACTACCTGGATCGCGGCGAGCTTCTGGAGTCGCCCGCCTCGCGCCTGGAGGAGGTGGAGGAGCGTCTGGCGCTGTTCGCCCGCCTGGCCCGCAAGCACGGCGGCTCGATCGAGCAGGTGCTGGCTCACGCCGACCGCTGCCGGACCCGGATCGCCGAGCTCGAGCGGGCGGACGTCGCCCTGGAGGCGGCCGAGGCCGAGTTGACCTCAGCCCGCGAGGAGCTGGCCGGGCTGGCGGAGGAGCTCTCGCGCGCCCGCCGCCTGATCGCCCCGGCGCTGGCCGCGGCGGTCAGACGCCGGCTGGCGGAACTGGCGATGCCCGAGGCCCGCTTTGAGATCGAGCTCTCCGAGCGGCCGGGAGGCTGCGGCCCCCGGGGACGGGATGCGGTCGAGTTCATGATCGCCACCAATCCCGGGCTGGCCGCCGGCCCGCTGCGGGAGATCGCCTCCGGCGGCGAGCTCTCCCGGGTGATGCTGGCGCTGCTCAGCGTGGCCCACGGCGACGATGGCCCCGCCGCGGCGGAGGGGGGGCGGATCGGCGGGCGGGAGCGGGCCGACGGGGGGAGGCGGATCGACGGGGGGAGGCGGATCGACGAGCGGGAGCAGATCGGCGAGGAAAAGCAGATCGGCGGGGGGAGGCGCGCGCGGGCGGGCGGGACCGGGGCGCCAACGGACCTGGTCGCCCATCCGCTGCTGGTGTTCGACGAGGTGGATGCCGGCATCGGCGGCCACACCGCCCGCGCGGTGGGCGAGCAGCTGCGCCAGCTGGCGGCCGCGCGGCAGATCCTGTGCATCACGCACCTGCCGCAGGTGGCCGCGCTCGCCTCGCGTCACTTCACGATCGCCAAGGACACCTCCTCGCGGCCGGCCCGCACCACCGTCAGGCAGCTGGAGGGGGACGCCGTGGTGGCCGAGCTGGTGCGGATGCTGGGCGCGGCCGAGGATGACCGGGCGGCCGGCCAGCACGCCCGCCAGCTCCTGCGCCAGGCCGCCTGAGGGGCGCGGGGGTGGAGGCTGATCGTCTTGCGCCTGCCCGCCCGGGGCCGAAAACCAGCGCAGCCAGCGAGGACGCGCTGCGGAGGCGTCCGCCCCTCACGCTACCGTCGGGGGCGACGGTAAACTGGCTTTCGGATTGACTTGATGCCCTCAGGCGAGACTCGGTTCATCTTCATCACCGGCGGTGTCGTCTCGTCCCTCGGCAAGGGCATCGCGGCGGCGTCGATCGGGCGGCTGCTGGTGGCGCGGGGGTTCGACGTGCAGCTGCAGAAGTTCGATCCCTACATCAACGTCGACCCGGGGACCATGTCGCCGTATCAGCACGGCGAGGTGTTCGTCACCGAGGACGGCGCCGAGGCCGATCTCGACCTCGGCCACTATGAGCGGTTCACCGACGCCAACACCACCCGGGCCTCGAACGTCACCGCCGGCGGGATCTACAACACGGTCATCCGCCGCGAGCGGCGGGGCGACTACCTGGGCGCCACCGTCCAGGTGGTGCCCCACATCACCGACGAGATCAAGCACCGGGTGCAGCTGATGGCCGAGTCCAGCGAGGTCGACTTCGTGATCACCGAGATCGGCGGCACCGTCGGCGATATCGAGTCGCTTCCCTTCCTGGAGGCGATCCGGCAGTTCCCGGTCGACGTCGGCCGCCGGCGCTGCATGTTCATCCACCTCACGCTGGTGCCGTTCATCAGCCATGCCGGCGAGCTGAAGACCAAGCCCACCCAGCACTCGGTCAACGAGCTGCGACGCATCGGGATCGCCCCCGACATGGTCGTGTGCCGCTCGGAGTCCGCCCTCTCCGCCGACATCCGCCGCAAGATCGCGCTGTTCGCCAGCCTGCCCGTCGAGGCGGTGGTGTCGGCCCGCGACGTGCCGGACATCTACGAGGTCCCGCTGCGCTTCCACGATGAGGGGGTGGACGAGTACATCCTGCGCGAGCACTTCGGGATCGACGCCCCGCCCCCCGACCTGAGCACCTGGGAGGCGGTCACCCGTCGGGCGGCCGCCTGCACGCGCGCCGTGCGCATCGCCCTGGTCGGCAAGTACGTCCAGCTCGAGGACGCCTACCTGTCGGTGGTCGAGGCGCTCAAGCACGCCGGCGTGCATCACGGCTGCCGGGTGCAGATCGACTGGGTGGACTCGGAGTCGGTGGCCGACGGGGGGGTGGCCGCGCGGCTGGAGGCGGCCGACGGGGTGCTGATCCCGGGCGGGTTCGGGGGGCGCGGGATCGAGGGCAAGATCCGCGCCGCGCAGATCGCCCGCGAGCGCCGCATTCCCTACCTCGGCATCTGCCTGGGCATGCAGCTGGCGGTGTGCGAGTTCGCGCGCCACGTGGCCGGCCTGGAGGGCGCCAACTCGACCGAGTTCGATCCCGAGACGCCGTTCCCGGTGATCGACCTGCTCCCCGAGCAGAAGGAGATCGCCGACATGGGCGGGACGATGCGGCTGGGCGCCGACCCGATCAAGCTGCACGCCGGCACCAGGCTGCGCGAGCTGTACGGGGAGGCGGTGGTCTACGAGCGCCACCGCCACCGCTATGAGGTCAACAACCATCTCCGGCGGCGGCTGGAGTCCGCGGGGCTGATCTGCTCCGGCACCTCGCCCGACGACCGGCTGGTGGAGGCGATCGAGCTGCCGGACGAGGTGCACCCGTTCTTCGTCGCCTCCCAGTACCACCCGGAGTTCAAGTCCCGCCCGGAGCGGCCGGCGCCGCTGTTCGACGCGTTCGTGGGCGCGGCGCTGGCCCACGCCGACCGCCGCCGACCGCAGGCGGAGGGGCCGCCCGCCGTACCGCAGGCGGAGGGGCCGCCCGCTGTGCCGCAGCCGTCCGGGCGCCAGCCGTCGGCGGTGGGCTCCGGTCTCTCCAGGTGAGGCGCACCACCGAGGGCGAGCGCCGGCGGCTGGGCGAGACGTTCGCCTCGCTGTGCCGGATCGAGAGCCCCTCCCGCCGTGAGCGCGCCTGCGCCGACTGGGTGTCCGCCGAGCTCGACGCGATCGGCGTCGAGGTGCAGGAGGATGACGCCGCCGCCACCACCGGCTCGGACGCCGGGAACCTGCTCGCCCGCATTCCCGGCCGCCGCTCGGAGAGCATCCTGATCTGCACCCATCTGGACACGGTGCCGCTGGACGCGCCGGTCGAGCCGGTGCTTGTCGACGGCGGGTGGGAGAACGCGAACCCGGCGATCCTGGGCGCCGACAACAAGGCGGCGGTGGCGGTGGCGATCGAGCTCGCCCGGCGGCTGGCCGGCGGCCACCAGCCGCCGGAGGTGGGGCTCGAGCTGCTGTTCACCGTGTGCGAGGAGGTCGCGCTGCTGGGGTCCAAGGCGTTCGCGGTGGACAACCTCCAGAGCCGCTTCGGCTACGTGTTCGATCACGCCTCGCCGATCGGCGAGGTCGTGCTCGGCTCCCCGACCTACTACCGGATCCTGGCCGAGATCCACGGCCGCGCCGCCCACGCCGGCATCCGCCCGGAGGTCGGCCGCAGCGCGATCGCCGCCGCGGCGCGGGGAATCGCCGCCATGCGCCTCGGCCGTCTGGACCCGGAGACGACCGCCAACATCGGCACGATCACCGGGGGCACCAACGCCAACGTCGTGCCCGAGCACTGCCGGGTGGAGGGCGAGGTGCGCAGCCTCGACCGCGATCGGGCGGAGGCGGTGGCCACCGAGATGGTGGACCACTTCCAGGAGGCGGCCGACGCGGCCGAATGCGACCTCGACATCACGCTGGAGCGGATGTTCGAGGGCTACCGGGTCCCGCCTCGCGAGCCGCCGGTCGTTCTGGCCGAGCGCGCGCTGCGGGCCGCCGGGTATGAGCCGCAGCACATCGCCAGCGGCGGGGGTTCGGACGCCAACGTGCTGAGAGCCGCCGGGTTCGCGTGCGTGAACCTCGCCAACGGCACCGAGCGCAACCACGAGCCGACCGAGCGGGTGAGCGTGGAGGCGCTGGAGGGGATGCTCGAGGTGGCGATCGCGCTCTTCGAGGAGGCGCCGGTGGTGCTGGACGGGGCGGCGCGGTGAGCCGGTTTGAGCCCCTGGGGGCGGAGGTGATGTGGGAGGGGAGGTTCCTGCGCGCCGGGGTGGAGCGCTTCCGCTACGAGGATGGCGCCGAGGTCAGCCGCGAGAAGGTGTGGCACGCCGGCGCGGTGGGGATTGTGGCCATCGACGAGCGCTGCGTGTGGCTGACCCGCCAGCCGCGGGAGGTGGTGGGTGCGCAGCGGTCGCTCGAGATCCCCGCCGGCAAGCTCGACGTGCCCGGTGAGTCGCCGCTGCAGACGGCCCAGCGCGAGCTCGGCGAGGAGATCGGCAAGCGGGCGCAGAGCTGGCGGGAGATCCTCTCCTTCCACACCAGCCCCGGCTTCAGCGACGAGCGGGTGTGGCTGTTTCTGGCCACCGAGCTGGCGGACGCCGGGCCGGCGCAGGCGGATGAGGATGAGCGGATCGAGGTCGTGCCCTGGCCGCTGGAGCGCCTGCAGGAGGCGATCGCCGAGTGCGACGACGCCAAGACGCTGGTCGCGCTGCTGTGGCTGGCGGCGGGCGCCCCGGGGCCGGCAATCGCGTGAGCGCGGCCGTCTCGACGGCGGTGGGCGCGGTGGCAGGCGGGGGTGACTTGACCGTGGCGGGAGGCAGGAGTGCCCGAGCCCGGCGCGAAACCCGCGCCATGGTGAACCACCCCGCGCCACCCAGCCGGATCAGCGAGCTGGCGCTCGACTTCCTCGGCCATCTCGAGCTGGAGCGCGGCCTGTCGCGCAACACGCTCGAGGCCTACCGCAGCGACCTGCAGCAGTACGGGCAGTATCTGGCTCGGCGGGGACTGGACCCGCTGAGCGTGACCCCAGCCGAGCTGACCGGGTTCCTCGCCGAGCTGGCGGCCGGGTCGCCGGGCGGGCCGCCGGCACCGGCGACGCTGCAGCGCAAGGTCGCCTGCCTGCGCTCGTTCTACCGGCACCTGCGGCGCGAACGGCTGATCGACCACGACCCGGCGGCCGAGCTGCGGGGACCGCGCTCGCGCGCGCGGCTGCCGCAGGTGCTCAGCCGCGACGAGGTGGCGCGGCTGCTCGCCCAGCCGCGCGGCTCATCACCCGGGGCGCTGCGCGACCGGGCCCTGCTTGAGACCATGTACGCCTGTGGGCTGCGGGCCTCTGAGGTGATCGCCCTCGAGCTGTCCCAGCTCGACCTGGAGGCCGGGCTGCTGCGCACCCGGGGCAAGGGCTCCAAGGAGCGGATCGTCCCCGTCGGCCGTCAGGCGATCGCCAGCCTCCGCGCCTACCTGCAGCGGGCGCGCCCGCGGCTGGTGGGGCTGCGCGATGAGCCGTGCGTGTTCGTCAACCTTCGCGGCCGTCCGCTCTCCCGGCAGGGCCTGTACAAGATCGTCCAGCGCCACGCCGCCGCCGCCGGCCTGGCGCACCGGATGAGCCCGCACTCGCTGCGCCACAGCTTCGCCACCCACCTGCTCGCCGGCGGCTGTGATTTGCGCTCCCTGCAGGAGATGCTCGGCCACGCCGACATCGCCACCACCCAGATCTACACCCACCTGTCCACCGAGCGTCTGCGCGACGTCTACTTCGAGGCCCATCCCCGCGCCCAGCTGGGGCCGGCCCGCGCCCGCGCGGTCTAGCATTACGCGCCGCGGATCGCCGCCGCGCTCGCCACGGCCGGCCCGCGCCCGCGCGGTCTAGCATCCCGCCGGTGGGGATCGCGCATTTCGACCAGGCTCCGGTCCGGGAGGTGCAGGCCGGCCACATCCGCGGGCGATGGACGCTCGTGGGCGATGCGGCCGGCTGCGTGCGGGTCGGGGTGCGGCGGATCGAGCTCCCCGCCGGCGGGTGGTCGACGCCGGCCCACGAGCACGGCCGGGCGGAGGAGATCTTCTACATCCTGGCCGGCCGCGGGCTCTCCTGGGTTGACGGTCGCACCGCCGAGGTCGGCGCCGGCGACTGCATCGTCTACCCGGCGCACGGCGGCGCCCACACGCTGCACGCGCTCGAGCCGCTCGACGTGCTCGCCTTCGGTCCCCGGCCGCACGACGAGAGCCTCGGGTTCCCGCGCCTGGGCCTGTCGCTGGTGGGGCGGCGCGCGGTGCCGTCGGTGGACGGCCAGATCGGGGGCGCCCCCATCCAGTTCCACCGCGAGGCCGAGCTGGGACCCCCGGAGCTGGGGGACGCCCCCGGTCCCCGGCCGCCCACGATCGTCAACCTGGCCGACGTCGAGCCGCACACGGTAAAGCGCGTACGGGTGGGGCGCACCCGCCGCAACCTCGGCCGGGCGGCCGGATCGCTCACCACCGGACTGCAGCACGTCGAGGTGATGCCCGGCCGGGAGTCGAGTCCGCTGCACTGCCACTCGCTGGAGGAGGAGATCTTCGTGGTGCTGGCCGGTGAGGGCTGGCTCGTGCTCGACGACCGCGAGCAGACGCCGGTGCGGCCGGGAAGCGTGGTCGCCCGTCCCGCCGCCACCGGGGTGGCGCACCTGTTCCGGGCCGGGCCGGCCGGCCTCACCTACCTGGCCTACGGCACCCGCGAGCCCGGCGACATCTGCTACTACCCGCGCTCGAACAAGCTCAGTTTCCGCGGCGTCGGGGTGATCGCCCGGCTCGAGCGGCTCGACTACTGGGACGGCGAGGACTGAGCCGCTGCCCGAGCTTCCGGAGGTCGAGACCATCCGGCGCCAGCTGGCGCCCCACCTGGAGGGCCGGAGGATCACCCGGGTCGAGATCCTCGATCCGCGGTGGACGCGCCCCGACTCCCCGGCGCGCGTGGCCGAGCAGCTGAGCGGTGCCCGGGTGCAGCGGCTTGAGCGGCGCGGCAAGTACCTGCTGTGGGGGCTGTCGGGCGACCGCCATCTGCTCGTGCACCTGCGCATGACCGGGACGCTGCTGCTCGACCCGCCGCTCGAGCCCCGGCACACTCGGGTGCGCCTCGAGCTCGACGACGGCCACCGGCTCACCTACGTCGACCCGCGACGGTTCGGGACCGGCCATCTGCTGGTCGGAGCGGCCGCGCGCGATGCCTATCTGGAGCGGCGGTTGGGCGCCGAGCCGTTCACGCCCGCGTTCACCGCCGAGCACCTGCGGCGGCTGGCCCGCGGGCGGACGGCCCCGATCAAGGCGTTCATCCTCGACCAGCGGCGGATCGCCGGGGTGGGCAACATCTACGCCGACGAGGCGCTGTTCCGCGCCGGCATCCATCCGCTGCGCCCAGCCGGCCGGCTCAGCGCCGCGCAGTGGAGCCGGCTCCGGGAGGCGATCGAGGCGGTGCTGGCGGCGGGGATCGACGCCAAGGGCGCCTCGATCGATGACTTTCGCCACCTCGACGGCGCCCGCGGCTCGTTTCAGGACCGCTTTCTCGTGCACACGCGGGCGGGACAGCCGTGTCCCGGCTGCGGGGAGCCGATCGCCAAGATCGTGGTCGGCGGCCGCGGCACGTACGTGTGTGAGCGCTGCCAGCCCCGGCCGCGAGTTCCACGCCGATCGCGCGCCGCGGCGAGTTCGCGGCGGCCGCAGGCCACCTCGCCGGCCGGCGCGCTGAGACGGCGCTAGCGCTGGCGGCGCGAGCGCCGGGTTCCTGAGCCCGGCGCCGAACCGGCGGGCTCGCGCCTGGGACGATCGTCCTGGGGCTCCTCGTCCTGGGGCTCCTCGTCCTGGGGCTCCTCGTCCTCCTCCTCGAAGCGGGGCTCCTGGTCCTCTCCGGCGTATGCCTCAGCGTGGTCCGTGTGGGCGCCGAAGTGCTCCGCCTCGTAGTCGATCAGGCGCTTCTGCAGGCTTCCGAGCAGGTCACGGCCCCGCCGTGCGGCCATGAGCCGCGCGCCCACAACGAGACCGGCACCGATCAGGAAAGTGCGCGGAACCCTCGGCCCGTGCGCTCGCTTCTCGCGCCTGTCCGGCGGTGAGTTGGAATTCTGTCCCTGAACTACAGCCTCCGCGGCGGCCTCAATCACACGGGTCAGATCGATGGCCATCGCCGGGACTCTCAGCTCCGGGCCGCGGACCGGCTGCGCGCCCGGCCCTGGTGTTCTGCCGCCGAGCTGCGGGAGCCGCGGGGGGTGCTGGCCGAGCGCGTCCGGCTCGCGCCCCGGGCACCTGCGCCTGTGTTCCCGCTTGCGCTGGCTCTCGAGCGGCTGGTGGTGCCGTTGGAGCGCGCGGACGAACGGCTTGCGCTCCGTCCTGCGGAGCTGCGTTGGCCGCTTGAGCCGGACGAGTTGCGGCCGTTGGTGGAACGGCGTGAGCCGCCGTCGGTGCCGGTGCCCGAGCGGGCCGTGGTGCCGGTGCCCGAGGAGGCCGATCTGCGAGAGCCCGAGCTCCGTCCGGCCGAGGCGGCGCGCCCACCGGAGCTGCGCGAGCGTCCGCCGCTGCGCGTCTGACCACTGCGGCCGCTGCGTTCGCGCGACCCGCCGCCCCTACCGTTCTCATGTTCATCCTCATCCGCGCCTCGGCCATGAGCGAGCTCCGCCGCTGAGCGGTACTCCCGCTGCTTGTCGTAGCCCGGATCATGGTCCTCGACCAGTTCTCCGTCCTCGATGACGCCGCGCCAGGCGCCCGTCTCGCGCCCGAGCATCTCGATGAACGCCGCGAAGCGATGCAGGTCGGCTCGCGCCGCGCGCTTGACGTAGCGCGCACCGCGCGCGTACTTCTCGAGCAGGCTCCCGGGAGCGACGTCGAAGCTGAGCATCACCCGGGTCAGTCCCGGTCCGAGCTCGCGGAATGTCACCACGCCGCTGTGGTTGATTCCCTCCTTGGTCCTCCACTTGATCCGGTCGTCGGGCCGCTGCGTTTCGATCTCGGCGGTGAACTCCTTCGTCTTGCCCCAGATTTTCACCGCGAAGGAAACCTGGCAGGGATTCTCCTGAGAGACGCGCGTGACCCGGTGCATGAACTTCGGCCACTGATCGAACTGCGTCCACTGGTTGTAGACGGTCTCCACCGGCAGGGCGATGTCGATGCTCTGCTGGATCGGCATCCGGCGTCCCTTCCCGACACCCTCTGTGTCCTGCTTACCGCTTCCGCCGCCGGGCAGCGCGCTCTTGATCGCGCTCTTGAGGATCCCGCCGCTGCCCCCGGCCTCCGCAACCTTCTCCTTCACCCTGCCCTCGACCGTCTCGCCAAGCTTGGATGTCGCCCGCTCAGCCAGCTTCTGCGGCCCGCCGCTGAGACCGTCCCGTCGGCGGCCCTTGATCAGCTTGCCGACTCCCTTCACCGCAATCGGCGCGACGGCGGCGGCACCGGCGCCGGCGGCCAGACCGCGTACGCCCGAGAGCGTCTCCTGTGGCCGCGGACGCGCTCGGTGTCCGCCGAACCCATTGGACGACCGCCGCGCACCCACGGCCTTCAGCGCTTCGCTGACCGCGGTTCCCGCCAGTGCGCGCGCCGTGTCGCTTCCCAACAGCTGCCCGATTCTGTCCTGGATGTCGTTTGCCATCCTGGGACCTCGCTTCCCTCGTTTGGCCGGTTTTGCAGGGCTACCCCGCGCTGGGGGGCGGAAACCCGCCTTCCCGGATTGATTCGTGTATCGGGCTGCATGCCTGGGTAGCCCGTCGTGAAAACCGGCCAACTGGGAGTGGAGGAGCTTGCCTTGGCGAGCACCACGCGAAAGCACGAGAAGCTGGGTCCGCGCCCCGGACGCGAGGTGGTGAAGCTCACGTCGCGGCTCCTGAGACGGAGTCTGGCTGAGCGTCTTCCCGGTCCGGGGCAGCTCCTGGCGGCGCTTTCAGAGCCCATAGGGAACGGGGCGGAGCGGCCGCTGGCGGCGCGGCTGCGCTCGATCCCGATCCAGCTCTCGATCGACATCGCGGTCCCGCTCGAGCTGGCCTACGAGGAATGGATGAAGCTCAAATTCCTGCCCGAGGGCGTGCACACGGTGCGCGACGTGCGCCGAGACGGCGAGCGGCTGCGGGGACGGATCGCTGGCGGCCGCGAAGGCTGGCGGGCCGAGGTCAGGGAGGAGCGGCCTGGAGAGAGCTTCGCCTGGCGCTCGCTGGGTGCATCTGATTGTCTGGGGCTGGTCACCTTTCACCGTCTCGCCGAGCGCCTGACGCGCCTCGAGGTGGAGTTGGACGTGATTCCCCAGGGGGTGGCGCAGGCATTCGAGTTGCTGACCCGAATCGCTGATCGTCGGGCGGCGAGCGACATGCGGCGCTTGAAGGCCGAGCTGGAACGAATCAGCCCGGATGATTACGCCTCGCTTCTGGAGTCGGCGACCGAGGAGGAGTCGGCCGACCCCCGCGCGGAGCGGGGCGACGACCACGAGGAGGACCAATGGCAGTAGCAGCACTGCAGCCCCAGTCGATGAGCCAGCTGCAGCGACATCCCGGACCCAGCGGGCTCGCTGAGGTGCTCGACGTGATCCTCGACAAGGGGATCGTCATCGACGTGTATCTGCGCGTGGCGCTGGTTGGCATCGAGCTGCTGACGGTCGATGCGCGCATCGTGATCGCCAGCGTCGACACCTATCTGCGGTTTGCCGAGGCGGTCAACCGGCTCGACCTCACCCAGGTGGGCAAGCAGGAGACGCTGCCCGAGATGGTGGGCGACATGACCCAGAGCGGCGCGGGCGGCAAGACCAAGGGCATTCTGGAGGGTGCCAAGGAGGCGCTGTTCGGTGGTGGCGGCGAAGACGAGGACGACGGTCAGGAGCAGTCCTCCGGTGGCGCGCGCGGTGGTGGCTCCGGCTCATCGACGCAGCGCTCGCGTGCCTCCGGCGGCGGTTCAGGCGGTCGGTCCCGCAGCGGGTCAAGGAGCCGCTAGGAGCCCGGCATGGCCCTGTACGTGTACGGCATCATGCGCCCCGGCGAAGCCCGCCGGGCGGCGGAGGCGATCAACCGTGAGGCTCGGCACCGCGTCCAGGTGGTCGAGGGCGAACGGGCCAGCGCGCTGGTCAGCCCAATGGCGGCGGGAGATCTGCGCCTGCGGCGTGAGACCGTCATGGCCCACGCCGATGTTCTCCAGGCCGCCTTTGCGCATGGGCCGGTTCTCCCGCTGCGCTTCGGGATCGTGGTCGCCGACGCCGACAGCCTGGCTCGGGAGGTGCTGGAGGGACCTTTCCAGCAGCCCTCCGAGCGCCTCGACACTCTCGACGGCAAGGCCGAGATGCAGCTCAAGGCCACCTACTGCGAGGAGCCGCTGCTGCGCTCGATCCTGGCCCACGATTCGGCGCTCAGGCGCGACGCGCAGCGAATCCAGAAGCTTCCGCCTGCCGCCACTCATTTTGAGCGGATCCGCCTTGGGGAGGCGATCGCGGCCGCGGTTGAGGTCCGGCAGCTCGCAGACCGGGCCGCGCTGCTGCGCGCACTCGCGCCACTGGCGGTGGCTCACGCTGTCGGCAGGCCGCATCACGAGCGCGCGGTCGCCAACCTGTCCTTCCTGGTCCGCCGGGAGAGCCTGGCCCGCTTCGATCGGGCGGTGGAGGCGCTGAGCCGGGAGCGGGCCGATGAGATGGAATTCAAGTTGATCGGTCCGTTGCCCCCCTACTCGTTTGCCGACGGCAACGTTGTGCTCGGATCAGGCGCGGCAGGGGCGTCATGGGGCTGATCAGCGGGCTGCTCACGCTTCCCCTGGCGCCCGTGCGCGGCGTTGCCTGGGTGGCCGAGAAGGTGGCCGAGCAGGCGGAGCTTGAGTTCTACGACGAGGAGCGGATCATGCGCGAGCTGGCCGAGCTCGAGGCGGCGCACGCCCGTTGCGAGATCGACGAGCAACAATTCGAGCTCGGCGTCGATCGGCTGTTGGAGCGCCTTCAGATTGGCCGCGAGCTGCGCGCCAGGAGGTACGGGTGATGGCGCAGCGGCAACGCGGGGACGGCAACCGGCGGGACGGCAGGCAAAGCCCGATCGAGCTCGCGCGCGCGGCCCGGGCCCAGCTGGGTGAGCTCACCGGCCGTCGGACCGAGAGCGTGCTCGGCCTGCGCAAGGACGAGGAGGGGTGGAAGGTCACCGTCGAGGTGCTCGAGCTCGGCCGGGTGCCGAACTCCACCGACCTGCTCGGCTGCTACGTGGTAACGCTCGACGACGACGGGCAGCTGACCGGATACGAGCGGGTGCGCCGCTACCAGCGCGGCCAACCGGGAGGGGAAGAGCGATGAGCAGCCATGAGCTGATGCACTCGCGCTCCCCGTTCCCGGAGGCCGCGGGGCGCGCGGGCGAGCCGGCGAGCCTGGCCGACATCCTCGAGCGCGTGCTCGACAAGGGGATCGTGATCGCGGGGGACATCCAGATCAACCTGCTCGACATCGAGCTTCTGACGATCAAGCTGCGCCTGCTGGTCGCCTCGGTGGATCGGGCGCGGGAGATGGGCATCAACTGGTGGGAGAGCGACGCCTCGCTGAGCTCCGACGCCCGCGCCCTGCAACGGGAGAACGAGGCTCTGAGGGCACGTCTCGAGCGACTCGAGCGCGCGGCCGGGCTACCCGCGGCCGACGCGACCGCGGATGCCGAGGAGCAGGACGAGGAAGCGCCGGGGGGTGGGGGGTGAACGGAGGAGAGCGCGGACTGCGGAAGGCTGCGCGGGCGCTGGTTGGCGAGCACGTGCCCGGTGTGCTCGAGCGGGCGCTGGCGCGCGCCCGAGCCAGAGCCGAGCAACGGCTCGAGGATCTGTTCGTCGATGAGCTGCTGGCGGCGGCCGAGCGCGAGCTGGCCGCGCCGCCCGGGCGGCCCCTTTCGCCGAACCGCGATGGGCAAGCCGCGCCGCCGCCACCGCCGATGGAGGGTGTCCCGCCGCCACCCCGGATGGAGCGTGTTCAGCCGCCACCCCGGATGGAGCGTGTTCAGCCGCCACCTCGGATGGAGCGTGTTCAGCCGCCATCCCGGATCCAGCCTGGTCCGCCGAGATCCCAGGTCGAATCTTCCCCGCCGCCATCCCGGATCGAGCCGGGTGGCGAGCTGTGGTGGACCTACTGCGTACTGCGTGAACGCGACGCCCGACGACTGCAGGATGGGGTTGAGAGCCAGCAGGCCGCTGAGGGCCGCGAGCGGCCTCACGGCGCAGGGGCACTTCCCGGCCTGCAAGGGCTTCATCCCGGGGGCCGGGTGGAGGCCATCGGGGCCGAGGGGCTTGTGGCGTTGGCGAGCGCGGTCCCGGCCGATGAATATGGAGACGAGCAGCTGCGGGGACACCTCGAGGATCTCGCCTGGGTGGAGCGGACCGCGCGTCGGCACGAGGAGGTCCTGGACGCGGTGCTGCGCGAGACGACGATCGTGCCGCTGCGCCTGTGCACGCTGTACCGTGACCGCGACGGCGTGCGGCGTCTGCTCAGCGAGCATCGGGCCGCCCTCAACGACGCGCTTCAGCGGGTCGACGGCTGTCTGGAATGGGGCGTGAAGGTGTTTTCCGATCCGCGCGCTCAGCACCACGTCTCCGACATGGCCGGGGAAATGGCCGGGGAAGGCGAATCCGGCGGCGGCACCATGTACCTGCGTCAACGCCAGCGCCAGCGCGCGCTGGCCGAGCAGGCGAGCGAGCTGCGGGTCAGCGGCGTGCAGGCCGTTGATCGGCGAATGGCGGCCCTGGCCCGAAGCTCCCGGAGCAACCCGGTCCAGCGACGCGAGGCGCACGGACGCCTGCTGCACATGGTGTTCAACGGCGTCTATCTGGTCGAGCGCCACCGGGCGGCCGAGGTCCGTGAGGCCATCCATGCGCTCCAGGAGGAATGGGGGAGGCTGGGGCTGTCCGTGGAGTTGACCGGCCCGTGGCCGCCCTACAACTTCGTCTCCGGTGCGGCGGGGGTGCTGGCGTGAGAGGCGCCTGCGCCCCGTCCTCCGCGGTCGGCGAGAGCCCCGATTCGGCAGGGGCCGACGCTGGCGCTCGGGCGCGGTCTGCCGCCAGCGTCGGCGGCTCAAGGGATGCCGTGGGCTACGACGGCGAGGACGTCGCGCTGATCGACCTGCTCGACCGGCTCCTGGGTGGCGGCGTCGTGCTCACCGGAGACATAACGCTGGCCGTGGCCGACATCGACCTGGTCTACGTGGGCCTGCGGGCGCTCATCTCGTCGGTCGCCAGCGCCGAGGAGGCGGGGGTGCGGCTGCCGTGATCTACCTGTATGCCATCGCCCCGGTCGGCGGTCGCGCCCCGGATTGCCCCGGGCTCGAGGACCGGCCGCTGATGCTGCTCGGGCCAGCCCGGGTGGCCGGACTCTGCTCTGAGCACGAACGTCTCAGCTTCCCAATCAGCCCGCCGGCCCTCTGGCGACACGACCGGGTGGTCCAAGCCGCCATGGGCGAAGGGCCGGTCCTGCCCGCGCGCTTTGGCACCAGCTTCAGGGACACCGACGCCCTGTGTGCGGCGCTGGAGCCGGCTCAGGAGCGCCTGCTGCGCCAGATGGAACGTGTGCGGGGCTGCATTGAGCTCGCGGTACGGGTCACGCCTCCGGCCAAGCCCGCCAGCGTGACGCGAAATGGCGTCGAATACCTGCGCGACAGGCTGGACCGGCAGCGCGAGGCACGGGCGGTGGCGGCCTGCACGCTGCTGCCGCTCGCCGCCCATGCGGTGCAGTTCCGTTGCCGCCCGCCCGCGACAGCGGCCGCGATCCTCGGGGCCAGCTACCTGGTGCGCTTGGAGGATGTCGAGAACTTCACCGGGTGCCTCAGGCGTCTGGCCGCCGATCACCCCGAGCTGTCGCTCACCTGCACCGGGCCGTGGCCGCCCTACTCGTTCGTCGGCGAGGAGGAGACGGTGGGCTGGGTGCCCGACTCACGCGCGGCGGCTGGATCGGAGGCCTCGTGAACGGCAAGACCATGTTCGCCAGCTTCTCCGTCGAGGCCGGGGGGGCGGAATCGCTCAGCGCCCTCCCGCAGCGCATCAACGCCGACCCCGAGGGGGTGGAGCGCGGGCTGGTGCAGCTCGTGCTCACGCTCGTCGAGCTGCTCAGACAGTTGATGGAGCGACAGGCGCTGCGCCGGGTTGAGGCGGGAGGCCTGACCGAAGAGCAGCTCGAGCGCCTGGGTGAGACGCTGATGCTTCTGGCGGCGCGGATGGAGGAGCTGAAGCAGCAGTTCGGGCTGCAGGACGATGACCTGAACCTTGATCTGGGTCCGCTGGGACGACTTCTCTAAAGGAGCTGACGATGCCGATAACGCAAGCCCACGATCGCTACATGAGGATCCTGCTCGATCACATCCACGAGTCCCGCTACCCGAGTGGAGAGCTCATGGACCGGGTGGAGATCCTGCTCGATCGGGACCACGTCGATGAATACCTCGACATCCTGTTTGAGAAGGTGGAGGCCGATCGCTATCCGAGCAAGCAGCTGCTCGATCGGATCGCCCGCTGGACCCTGGCCGCCAGCTAGCCGCCAGCTAGCCGCCAGCGAGCCGCCAGCGAGTCCGGCGCGCCTTGAGCGCAAGCTCAGGCCGCCAGCAGCTCGACCAGCCGGCCCGCTGGACCCTGGCCGCTAGCTAGCCGCCAGCGAGCCGCCAGCGAGTCCGGCGCGCCTTGAGCGCAAGCTCAGGCCGCCAGCAGCTCGACCAGCCGGCCCTCACGGTCGGCGGCGAGCAGTTCCGTGAAGCCGCCGATCGGCCGCCCCTCGATCAGGATCTGGGGGAAGGTGAACATCCCGGTGATGCTGGCCAGCTGCTCGCGACCGTCCGCGTCACGTGCCAGATTGATCTCCTCGTAGGCGATACCGCGACGGTCCAGCAGCGCCTTGGCGCTCACGCACAGCGAGCAGCGTTCGGTGGTGTAGATGGTGACGGGCTTCATTACTTCACAAACTGTAGCGGGGTTTGACGGGCGGTGGCGGGTGCCGGCGGGGCCCCGGCCGGGACGGACGTGGTGGTGGCCGGGGCGCGCGGATCCGCCGGCGCGGCGGCATCCGGGGCGGTGGCGGGTTGGGCGGTGGCGGGTTGCCGGCCGGTGGCGGATTATCGGCCGGTGGCGGGTTGCCGTCTGGCTGGAGGCGCCGTGGGCGGGTCGCTGAAGACCGAGGCGATCGTGCTGCGGTCGATCCGCTACGGCGAGGCCGACCGGATCCTGCACCTGTACACGCCCCACCACGGTCGCCTGGGGGCCATCGCCAAGGGCGTGCGCCGGGCGCGCAGCCGCTTCGGCGCCCGCCTTGAGCCGTACTTCCACGTGCGCGTCGTGCTGCACCTGGGGCGGGGCGAGCTGCACACGGTGACCGGGGCGGACACGGTCAGCACCCACGCCGGCCTGCGCGGGGGGGCCGCCAGTCTGGACGCCGCCGCCCGCTCCTGCGATGCCCTGGCCCGACTGTTTGACAGCGGCGAGGGGCACCCGGAGGTGTTTCGCCTGCTGGCCAACCGGCTCGCGCTCCTGAGCTCCGATCCGATCCACGCCCTCCCGGCCACCGGGCTGGCCTTCCGCCTGAAGCTGCTGCTGGCGGCCGGGATCCTGCCGCAGCTGGCCAGTTGCGCCGGGTGCGGCTCGCCCGAGGACCTGCGCGGCTTCTCGGCCGCCGCCGGCGGCGTGGTGTGCGGCTCCTGCCAGGCCGGCGCCTTCCCGCTCAGCCACGAGGCCTACCGGTTCCTGGTCGGCGCGGTCGGCCGGCCGCTGGCCCGGGCGCCCGAGGCCTCGCCGATGGCGCTGCGCCAGGTCGAACGGGCGATCGCCGAGACCGCCGAGCACCACGCCCACGTGCGCCTGCGGCCGGTGCTGAGCGGGGTGAGCGGCGTCTGAGCGGCGTCCGAGCGGCGGGTGGGTGGCACTCGCGCGGCGGGCGAGTGGCCGGGTTGGGCGGCACCCGAGCGGCGGGTGAGCGGCCGGGTGGGCGGCACCCGAGCGGCGGGTGAGCGGCGGGAGCGCCGTCGGGCCGCGCTGCGAGAATCACAGGCGTGTCCGACCGGCTTCTCGACCTCGGCTACGAGCATCCCCGCGGCGCGGTCAGCGATGAGTTCGCCGGCTGGGTTCAGGCCTGCGAGGAGCGGGCGCTCTCGCCGCTGGCCACCCGCTCCTACCCGCCGCGCCGCCGCCACCCGGAGCCGGAGTGCGGCCTGCGGACGCCGTTTCAGCGCGACCGCGACCGGATCGTGCACAGCAAGGCGTTCCGGCGCCTGAAGCACAAGACCCAGGTGTTCGTCGCTCCCACCGGCGACCACTACCGCACCCGCCTGACCCACACGCTGGAGGTGACGCAGATCTCGCGCACGGTGGCCCGCGCGCTGCGGCTCAACGAGGATCTGGTCGAGGCGATCGGCCTCGGCCACGATCTCGGCCACCCCCCGTTCGGTCACGTCGGCGAGGCGGCGCTCGACGCCTGCCTGGCCGAGCGCTTCGGCGCCTCCTTTCAGCACCACGAGCACTCGCTGCGGGTGGTGGACGCGCTCGAGCGCGACGGCCTGGGTCTGAACCTGACCGAGCCGGTGCGCGACGGGATTCGCACCCACTCCGGCCGGGCGCCGGAGCCGGCGACGCTGGAGGGCAGGATCGTGCGGCTGATGGACCGCGTGGCCTACATCAACCACGACATCGACGACGCGCTGCGCGCCGGGGTGCTGTCGCTCGATGAGCTGCCGCGCGAGCCGCTGCGGATTCTCGGCGACAGCGGGCCGCGCCGGATCGACACCCTGGTGCACGACCTGGTGGAGCATTCCGCCGCCGCCGGGGAGATCGTGCAGGGCGAGGTGGTGGGCGCGGCGATGCGCGAGCTGCGCGAGTTCATGTTCGAGCGGGTCTACCTGGGGCCCGAGGCCACGCGCGAGCACGCCAAGATCCACCGGGTGGTGCGCGCACTGTTCGACCACTACTGCGAGTGCCCCGATCAGATTCCCGCCTCGATTCCCGCCGGCCCGCCGGAGCGACGGGTGACCGACTACATCGCCGGGATGACCGACCGCTTCTGCATCCGCGCCTTCGAGGCGCTGAGCGTGCCGGTCGCGTTCGCCTCGTGACTCCGATGCCGGGGGGCTGAGGCCGTGACGCGCTATAGCGCCGACTCCCGCGAGCGGGTGCGCGAGGCGGTGGACATGCTCTCGCTGGTCTCCGCCCGCACCGAGCTGCGCCGGGCGGGTCACAACAGCTACTTCGGGCTGTGCCCGTTTCACGACGAGCGCACCCCCTCGTTTCACGTGCGCCCCGACGAGAAGCGCTACCACTGCTTCGGCTGCCAGGCCTCGGGCGATCCGTTCACGTTTGTGATGGAGACCGAGGGGCTGGACTTCCGGGGGGCGCTGGAGGCGCTGGCCGACCGCTTCGGGGTGCAGCTCGAGGCCGAGACGGAGGCGCCCGGGGCGGCGGCCGCCAGGGCGCGGCGCGAGCGCCTGCACGCGCTGCTGGATCGCGCCGCCAGCTACTACGCGCGCTACCTGGCCGAGTCAGATGAGGCGGCGCCGGCGCGCGCGTATCTGCATGGCCGCGGCTTTCACGCCCAGACGCTGCGCGACTTTCGGGTCGGGTACGCGCCGAGCGCCTGGGACCGGATCCTGCTCGCCTCGCGCCGGGCCGGCTTCAGCGAGGAGGAGCTTCTGGCCGTGGGGCTGGCGCAGCGCTCGCGCAGCGCCCCCGGCCGCCTCTACGACCGCTTTCGCGAGCGGATCATGTTTCCGACCGCCGATGACCGCGGCCGCGTGGTCGGCTTCGGCGCCCGGGCGATGCGCGACAACCAGCCGCCCAAGTATCTCAACACCGCCGACGGCGAGCTGTACCACAAGCGGGCCATCCTGTTCGGGATCGACCGCGCCCGCCCGGCGGCGGCCAGGCTGGCGCGGATCATCCTGGTCGAGGGCTACACCGACGTGCTGGCGCTCCACCAGGCGGGGCTGACCAATGCGGTGGCGATCATGGGCACCTCGCTGACCGAGGAGCAGGTGGCGCAGCTGGAGCGGGTGGTGGGCGTCGACGGCACGCTCGAGCTGTGTCTGGACGCCGATCGCGCCGGCCAGCAGGCGATGCTGAGGGCGGCGCAGCTGGCCGAGGGCAGGCGGCTGCGCCTGCGCGTGGTGGCGCTGCCCGAGGGCGCCGATCCGGCCGAACTCATCCAGCGCGAGGGCGCCGAGCGGCTGCGCGAGCGGGTGGCCGCCTCGGTGCCGTTCGTCGTCTTCCACGTGGAGCGCATTCTCGACCGGGCGGACACCGGCAGCGCCGAGGGCATCGATCGCGCCGTGGCCGAGCTGGCGCCGGCGCTCAAGCTCGACGCCTACGCCGGAACGCTGCGCGAGGAGCTTCCCCGCCGGATCTCCAACCGGCTCGGGCTCTCGCCGGCGCGGCTGGGCGCGCTGCTGGCGGCGGCGGAGAGGGGGGCGCCCGCCGCTCAGCCCGCGGGCGCGCCGGCGGCTGAGCTGAGCGACCCCGCGATGCGCACCGAGCGCGCCTTCCTGGTGCTGTGCATCGCGCTGCCCGAGGCCGGGCGCCGGGCGCTGCAGGCGATCGATCCCGACCAGCACATCACCAGCCAGCGTCTGCGCCGCGCCGCCCGCCACCTGGCCGGACAGACCGAGATGCCGCTCACCGGGCTGGCGGCCGAGGATCAGGAGCTGGCGCAGGTGATGGCCGACCTGGTGGCCCGCGCCGGGCGGGCGGGCGCGGTGTCGCCGGCGCAGCTCGAGCAGCAGCGGCTGCTGCTCGAGCGGGCCCGGCTGGAGCGGGCGATCCGGCGGGCGCGGGAGGAGGGGGGCCTGAGGGTGGGCGAGCTGGCCCGCGAGCGCGAGCAGGTGCTGGGCGCGATCCGGGAGCTCGACGCCCGCATGGAGCGGGCGGTGTAGGCGCGGTGGCAGGGAGAGGGCGGGGGAAGGCGGTGCGTCGCGGTTTCCGGTCAGCGTGTGGTCGGCGGGGGACGTGGCGGGAGTTAGGTGTCGTGGAGACACCTAACTCCCGCCACGTGGGGGGTGCCCTGCCACGCGGGCGGGGGGTGCCCCCCGCCGCGTGGGGCGGAGGGCCGCCGAGGTGCCGTGGACGGCGAGCCGGCGACGCCGGTGGGCGCTACAGTTGTGCCCGCAGCCGGCGGCGGGTTCGTCCCGGCCGAAGCTGCCAACCCGATCTGGGGTAGCTCAATCGGCAGAGCAAACGGCTGTTAACCGTTAGGTTGTGGGTTCGAGTCCCACCCCCAGAGCTACCACGGGAGGAAGATGAGGTTATACGTCTGCTACGGGACCTGGAGGGCCGCCCCGCGGCCGGGTGGGCATCCCTGCGGGTTGGCCTACCACGCGCTGCGGGACGCCGGGCACAACCCGGAGGTGAAGCTCACCTACGGGCTGGGCATGCTGCCCGACTTCGTCAACGACCTCAGCCCCGGCCGACGCGAGGTCAAGCAGCTCACCGGCAACTACTGGGTGCCGGTGCTGGTGACCGACCACGGCGAGGTGGTGCAGGGTTCCGAGCAGATCGCCGAGTGGGCGCGTACCCATCCCGCCTCACCACCGCCGCCGCCGGCGGGCGCGGCCTGAGATGCCCCGGCCGGCGACGGTCGCCGAGCTCGAGGACTGGGAGCGCAGCGGCGCTCAGTGGCGAGCGGCCGAGATTCGCCACGGACGGGCAATCGTCGATCTGTGCAGCTGCACGGGGGAGCTGATGGATCGCGTCGAGAGCTCAGACCCGGAGTTCATCGAGTACGTGCGCTCCCGCCGCGAGTCATAGCCGCCGCCTCGACCAGCTCGGCGGCTCTGGCGGCGCCGTCGTGTCCGGCCGCCCACGTCCCCAGCGCCCGTGCCCGTGCCGCCAGCTCGCGGTCAGCCAGCGCCCGGCGCACGACCAGGCGCAGGGTGGTCGGGCTGAGCAGCCGCCAGGGCAGCCGGACGCCCACGCCCGCCCAGTCGGCCCGGGCGGCGTTCTCGGCCATGTCCCCGCCGTAGGGGACGGTGAGCACCGGCACCCCGCAGGCCAGCGCCCGGGCCAGCGTGCCGTGGCCGGCGTGGCAGATGACGAGCGCGCAGCGGGGCATCGTGCGCGAGTAGGAGATCCACTCGACCAGGCGCGTGTTGGCCTCCGGGCGGACCGGCACCGGCGGCGGGCGTCGGTTCCAGGGAGCCAGCAGCCGCAGTCGCTCGCCGCCCAGGCCGGTCACGGCCGCCCGCAGCAGCCGCTGCTCGGGATCCTGGGCGGTGGAGGGGGCCACCAGGACCAGCGGCCCCTCTCCCGGGGGCGGCTCGACGTCGTGGTAGGGGGGCTCCCACAGGAGCGGGCCGACCACGTGCACGTGCGCCGGCCAGGGGCGCGGGTACTCGAGCTGGGGAAAGGTGCCGACGATGCACAGCCGCTCGCTCAGGCCGCCGTGCAGGCGGTCCACCGGCGCCAGGCCCAGACGGGCCCGCGTCTGGTTGAGCTCCTCGCGACCGCGGCGCAGACCGCCCTCCACCGGCCGCTCGAACGCCCGCCACAGGCGGCGGCCGAGGCGGGTGCGGGGGAGCCGCGCGCCGAGGGCGTAGGGGGGAAAGCCGGTCTCGTTCACCGGATAGACGTGGGGGATCAGGGTGGCCACCGGGATTCCCTCCAGCTCGCCCGCCAGCGCCGGGGCCAGGGTGAGGATGTCGTGGAC
>Ga0209061_1000450_pt1 | contig 105853 bp, 93 predicted proteins | sample Coa_R1_10_FD_187157 | JGI IMG/M metagenome (GOLD analysis project Ga0209061, IMG submission 187157) | Surface soil microbial communities from Centralia Pennsylvania, which are recovering from an underground coalmine fire - Coalmine... | ecosystem: Environmental > Terrestrial > Soil >... | reverse complement strand
CACCAGGCTCTCGGCTATCGCACGCCGCTCGAATTTCTCTCTCACTGGAACTCTCATTCTCGAAAGGCCGAGTGTCACTAATCATGTGGACGAGTACAAATGATTGACATCCATATCGTCTCAAACGTACGATTCGCCCCGGCTCACCGGAGCGCCACCGCGACGAAAGCGTGACTGAGCAAAAATATGACCAGGAGACCAATCTCAAGCGGCGTGGCTCACAAAATACCTGCAGATTTACGACGGGCGCTTATCTCCGACCCGGCGGCTCGCGCGAAATGGGAAGACATCACCCCGCTCGCACGCAACGAGTGGATCTGCTGGACCATCTCCGTCAAAACACCGGAGGTCAGAAAACAGCACGTTGCGCGCGTGTGCAGCGAGCTCAAAGAAGGGATGCGCCGTCCCTGCTGTTGGCCGGGCTGCATGCACCGCCGGGACAAACCGTTGAGCCCTTCGCAAAAATTCGTACTCAGTGGGCGATCGAAACCCCGATTCCCGCTTGAACCTTGACGAGCCGTTTCCCCGCGCGATATTCACCGAGCGCGGTCATCGCATCCACCCGCATCGCCCGCCCCGCGCCCCATCTCCACGCCGCCCACGCCTGAAGCGTTGCGACGTTGATGCTTGCGTCCGGTACTGCGCTCAACGTGAATCATCAGGAAGCGAGCGGCGCAAAATTGTGGGCGCCCAGGTTGGGAGCTATCGTCTGGTCTCTCACCGGTGCGGAATAATTCCCGTCGTTCGCCGCGGCTCGCGATTCGGAGGTCCCGCCAGCATCGGCGCCTGACCCGGCGAAGTGAAATTTATTTTTGCCGCCTGCAAATACAGGGGACGGTTCAGCGACACATCCAACGTCGAACCGCGCGGCAGCTCCGCCTCGGGCCCGCGTGTCAGCAGCACCGTCAGCAGTCCCGCCGCCGCGCCCGCGCCGACGCCAAGCCCCGCTCCTTCGCCAATGTGCCCCGCCGCCGCGCCCACTGCCGTGCCGATTCCCGCGCCCGCCACGGTATCCTGCGCCACCGTATCCACGTCGCCTGCCTTGTTCGAATCTCCGTGTATCGTGCCTTCTTTTCCCACCGTCTCGTTTCCGCCCGTGCCCGCATCTCGCGGCGCCGCATCAAACCGCGCCTCGTATCCGTTCGGCAAAATCAAATTGTCCAGCCGGATGCGAATTTCCGCTTTGCCATGAATTCGTCCCGCGCGCTTCGCCTCGGTTACTTCCCCGCTCACGTACGACCCCGCCGGTATCACAATTTTCCCGCCAATCAAAATCGGAAACACCGTTTGCAGAAACACCGGATCGCCCGGCCGCGCGCTGCGCGTCGAAATCGCGTTGTGCAGCACCAGCGGCAGCACCGTCCCCGTCGGCACTTCAATATATTTTGTTGAATTCGCATTCGTTCCCGGCGTTCCATTCGTTTGCGCCGCCGCGTCCGCTTTTTGCAGTTCTTTTCCCGTGGGCTTCGTATTCGCGCCCTTTGTCGCCCGCGGCACAATCGGTCCCGCGGGCGCGCTGGAATTCGCCGCGGTACTTCCCTGTTGCGCGCTTTGATTCGCCGATTGCGCGTTCGTTCGCGCCTTGCCGAAAATAAGCATCGCTGCGCACAAAAATCCCGCCTCCAGCGCCGCTCGTTTCATCGCTCCGCACCTCTCGTCATGCTCGTCCGATGCCCTCGAATCGTTTTCAGGATGCTCCGCCCCGCTCGCCGTTGTCAATGCAGGCCGTCCGCGCGTCGCGCCGCGACTGCTTGAACCCGCACCCCGGCGATTTGACTCGCGCTTCGCCGCCGCATAACCTGTTTTTGCGAAGCCTCACTGCCACGCGCTTCGCACAGGAGGTTTTTTCGATGGCCAATCTCGCGCTCGTCTACGGTATGCGCCTGTTCCCCGAATCGGAACTCGAATCCGTCGCCGACGCCACCGTTCAGCTCAAAAATGGACGCACCGGCCGCGTCACCATGCATCTCATCGAAGGCTCAAAGCAAGACATCGAGCGCGCTCTCAAACAATCGCTCGACGCGTTCTTCGATCTTTATCCGGAAATTTAATGGGGAGATCTGTTCGGAAACTTTGCTTCGGAAGTTTATTTCTGAATTTCTTCCACCGGCGGGGCTTCCGGCGCGCAAGGCCTTGCGCGCCGCATCGCGCAAAAACAACACGCCCCTTTTCACGCCGATAACTCGCGCGCGCTTCGCAAAACGATCGCCGCCTCGCGCTAAATCAAAATCACCGTCTGCCCCGTCAGATCAAAACGCTTCCGGCAGCGAATATTCCGGCACGCCACCATGTCGTCCACGCGCACCATATACGAACGCGCCTTCGCAAAGTGCGCCCGCTCGTCTTCGTTCGCGCCGCGCGCCAGCTCCTTTTTCTTCGTGCGCACTTTCCATCGCACCGGGTACGTATTCTCCTGCCGGCAGTGCGGACACGTCAGCGGAATCTGCTTGGTCTCTTCCTTCTCGTCGTAAAATTTCCTCTCGTCCACCGTCTCCGCCTTTCAACCTGCTTTTTCCATTATCTCGCCGCTCGCCCTGTCCTGCGAAATTTGAATTTCATCCGCGCTCACGAATCTCATTCCCAAATCTTTCCATCGCGGCAGCCAGTATCGCACCGCCTCGGCCGTATGCCGCCGATCGCCTTCGAGCCTCCGGTGATCGCCGTCGTGCAGCAGCACAATATCGCCGCCGCGAACGCGCCGCAATCGCCGCGTCACTCGCTCCGCCGGCTGCGGCTTCCAATCCCACGCCCACCGCGACCACATCGCCACGCCCGCGTACCCCAGCTCGCGCACCACTTTATCGAGCGCCGGTCCGCGAAATCCAAACGGCGGCCGCATCCACTTCGGCCGCACTCCCGCCGCGCGTTCAATCGCCTCCCGGCATCGCTCGAACTCCTCGCGCAATGTTCCGCGCCCGAGCAGCGTCAGATTCCGATGCGTCTCCGTATGATTCCCAATCGCGTGCCCGCGCGCCGCAATCTCCCGCGCCAGTTCGGGAAACGCCCGCACATGCGCGCCCATCAAAAAAAAAGTCCCGCGCGCCTGGTAACGCTCGAGCAAATCCAAAATCGCAGGCGTCGCCGCCGGATTCGGCCCGTCGTCGAACGTCAGCGCAATGGCCTTTGCGTCGCCCGTCTTCCGCAGCGTCGGCCCGAAAATCTGCGCCCCGGGATACCCCGCGCTCCACGCGAACGCCGCCGCCACGCCCAGCGCCGCTCCGCCTGCAATTCCCGCCGCGCTCACCCAATTCATGCCGCTCATTTTCGCACGCCCGCGCGCTTTGCGCCGCCCGGAATGCCGCCTCGAATACCAACCGTTCCGTGTGCCGCAGCTTCAGCAGCAGCGCCGCACTCGCGCGCTTTTCTTCCTGTCGCGCGCTTCATCCGCGTGAAGTTTTCGTCGCTCCCCACACGCTGTCAGCCATCGCGCCGCGCCGCCCTATCCCGAATGCCGGAATAAAATCACGTCCCCATCCTGCACAATGTATTCCTTTCCTTCCAGCCGCACTTTCGCGCGCTCCCGCGCCGCCGCCCAACTCCCCGCCGCCAGCAAATTCTCCCACCCCACAACTTCCGCCTTAATAAAATGCTGCTCAATGTCGCTGTGAATCGCTCCCGCCGCGCGCGCCGCCGTCGTCCCTCGCGGAATCGTCCACGCCCGGCATTCCGGCTCGCCGCACGTCAAAAAAGAAATCATCCCCAGCAGCTCATACGTCGCGCGCAAAATCCTGTCCCGCCCCGGCTCCTTCAGCCCATACGCGCTCATCAGCTCCGCCGCTTCCGCTCCGCTCAAATCCACCAGCTCCGCCTCCACTTTTCCGCAGAACGGCACCACCGCGGTCCGCGCCTTCCCCGCTATTTTCGACAAATTATGCCGCGCCACCGCGCCCTGCATGTCCGCCGCCTCTTCATCGCCCAAATTCAGCGCGAACAGCATCGGCTTCCGCGATACAAACATGAATCCGTTCATCAACTTTTGTTCGTCCGCCTTCAACTCCAATTCCCGCAGCGGCGTTTCCGCTTCGAGCGACTTCACGCAGCGCTCTAGCACATTTTTCTCGGCCTCCGCCTGCGGATCCCGCTTCTTCTTCAAATCTTTTTCCACGCGCTCCAGTCGTTTCGTCGCCTGCTCCAGATCATTCAGCATCAACTCGATTTCCACGCTCTCGATGTCGCGCATCGCATCCATCGAGCCCGCCGGATGCGGCAGGGAAGGCTCCTCGAACAGCCGCACCACGTGAATCAGCGCATCCGCTTCGCGCAGCGGCACCAGCGACGCCGAATCCTTGGCGCGATCTTTCTGCAACCCGCCAATGTCCACGTATTCGACTGTCGCGTAGGTCACTTTTTTCGGCTGGAACAGTTCCGCCAGCTTCGCCACTCGCGCGTCCGGCACGCGCGCGATGCCCACGTGCGCCTGCCCGGGCTGCTGTGCACGCGCTTCCACGCGTGCCCCGGTCAATATGCGGAACAGGCTCGTCTTCCCCGTCTGCCCCAGCCCGATTATCCCCGTCTGCATAAACGTCCCGCCTATCCTCCTTCGTGGTCATCCCGAACCCGGTCGCGCCCGCGCTGCGCCGGCAGCACAACTTGAAAAACGGCGCGAACGTTGGTGAGGGATCCGCTTTCTCTTCCTAGACGTAGGGACCGATTTCAGCCCCGTCCGCCCTAAACTTTATGTCATCCCGTTCGCCCTGAGCACCCTGGCGAAGAGAACCCAGCGCGCGTCCGGCTGCGGCAAGTGGCCGACGTGAAAAGGTTGCGCGATGGCCTGAGAAATCGGTTCCTTTAGTTGCCTCAGCGGCTTTGCCGTTGTCTTTGCTTCGTAGGGGCGCTGCTTGCTGCGCCCGCGCGACTCGCAGAGTCGCGTCGCGGTAGCACCGTTACAAACGTCCGATGCTACCACGCGCGTTTCCCTTTTGATCGTCATTTCGACCGAGCATGCGGCCGGCATCCGAAAAGTTCACGGCCTCAACAAAACCCCTTCCCGTCTCTGGGCGAGCCAACCCGATTTTCTCTTGACTTTCCGTTAACTTTCTGGTACACATATCCTTCGGCCGGTTCGCCGGCCGCACAATTCGCGCAGCAGAAGTTCCGAGCCGCCAATCGGCGGCTTTCGCATTTTATGGACGCCAAAAGGGCCACATCTGGCCCTTTTGAAGGAAAACGAGGTGCCGAATGCATCGCAGGTATCAGTACTCTAATCGCAACTGCTATGAAAAATTAGAACTCGACGTAAGCAACCTGGAATCAGCAACATCAATTTTTCTAATCGCTACAAAATCGCACCTTTTCGAGCCCGAAAATGCACAATTATGGTGCATTTCACTTTCGCACGCCACGAAGGAGCGCACCATGACAACCCCAATGCTTCCTCTCGGCGAACCCCGCCCCGTCGCCCAGATGCGACTCTCCGCCTCTTCGATTCAGGGCAACTGCGCCGGCCGAGCTTCGAAAACGGCCATCCCTACCGGAGTAGGAACCACGCGATTCAGGCGAAAACCCGCTCTCGAAAAAAGTTCTCCGTATTCCTCCGGCGTGCGCTCTTTTCCGCCGGTCATGATCAGCATGGTCACGTCGGCGAATTTGCCGGGCGACGGCTCGTTCGCTCCGGACAAACCCCATTCCACAAGCAGCAATGCGCCGTCCGCGGGCACGGCACGCCGGCAATTCGAGAGAATTTGCCGCGCCTTTTCGTCATCCCAATCGTGGATGATGCTTTTCATGACGTACGCGCGCGTGCCGGCGGGAACTGCGCGAAAAAAATCGCACTCGATCATCTGAGCGCGCTCCGCCAACTCGCCCGAAAGAAAGCCGCGCCGGCGAGCGCGTTCGAGAACGTGAGGCAAATCGGCGAGGACCCCGCGCAATTGCGGATGCGCTTTCAAAATGGACGCGAGCAGAATGCCGTTGCCTCCGCCTACGTCGGTGAGGCTGCCCCATTGGCCGAAATCGTACGTCGCGGCAACCACCGGTCCGATGACCGAAGACATCGCGCTCATGGCGTCGTCGAAAATGCGGCCCTCCTCCGGATTCCGCCGCAGATATTCGAAATCATCCGTGCCGCCGTGAGCTTTCACGCTGGCGGGCTCGCCGGTTTTGACGCTGTGGAGAATTTCGCCGAACGAGGGGTAGATAAACTGGCTGCCGCGAAAAATAAACATCGGGCGAAGCGAGCCCGGCACATCGGCGCGAAGAAAATTCGAACTCTCCGTGTTCCGGAAAACGCGCGGCGCGGCCTCCTCAAAAATTCCTTTGCTTGAGAGCATGCGCAGAACACGGTACAGCGCATCTTCGTTCACCGAAGCGCGGCCGGCAAGTTCAGCCACGCTGGTTGCGCCGCCGGCAAGCAGATCGGCGATTCCCAATTTCGCGGCGGCATAGACGCACTGATGAAGCAGCAGGCCGTCGCCGATGCGCTGCAGCTCTTGCAAAGCGGGATTTGCGGCGGGCGACGGCTGCGGCGGATGAGCGGGCATGAGCGGGCCTCCCGTTGTGATTTTTGCTTGCGAGGCCTTTACTCTTCTTCGAGCGCTTTGGCGCTCGCAAGTTTTTGGATGACGGACATGTCTTCCAGCGTGGTGACGTCGCCCGAGACGCCGCCTTTTTCGGCGACTTCGCGCAGCAGGCGCCGCATGATTTTGCCGCTGCGCGTTTTGGGCAAAGAATCGGTGAAGCGCACTTCCGCGGGACGCGCGATGCTGCCGATGGTCACGGCCACATGCTCGATGAGCGCGGTGCGCAGGGCGACGGAATGATTTTCTCCGGCGCGGAGCGTGACGAAGCAGACGATGGCCTCGCCCTTGATTTCGTCGGGACGCGCCACGACCGCAGCTTCCGCTACGGAAGGATGGCTGACCAGCGCGCTTTCGATTTCCATGGAGCTGAGCCGATGACCCGCGACTTTGATGACGTCGTCCACGCGGCCGAGAACCCAGAGGTAGCCCTCGTTGTCGCACTGCGCCGCGTCGCCGGTGAAATAAACGCCGGGAATGCGGCTCCAGTAATCGCGCTTGAAGCGCTCGTCGTCTCCGAAAATGGTCCGCAGCATGGAGGGCCACGGTTTTTCGATGATGAGGTAGCCGGTCTCCCCCGGTTTCACGGGCTCTCCTTTGAGCGACACGACGCGGGCGGCAACGCCGGGCAACGGCAATGTGGCGGAGCCGGGTTTTGTAGGCGTGGCGCCCGGAAGCGGCGAAATCATCATCGCGCCGGTTTCGGTCTGCCACCAGGTATCAACGATGGGGCAGCGCTTGCGGCCGATGACTTCGAAATACCATTTCCAGGCGGCGGGATTAATCGGCTCGCCCACGGTGCCGAGCAATCGCAAACTCGAGAGATTGTGCTGGGCAAGCCATTCGTCGCCCCAGGCCATGAAAGCGCGGACCGCAGTCGCGGAACTGTAAAAAATCGAAACTTTGTAATGCTCGATGATTTCCCAGAAACGGTCGCGCTTGGGAAAATCGGGCGCGCCTTCATACATCACGCAGGTGGCGCAGTTCGCGAGCGGACCGTAAACGAGATAGCTGTGTCCGGTGACCCAGCCGATATCCGCGGTGCACCAATAAACATCATCGTCGCGCAAATCAAACACCAGTTGCGTGGTGTACATCGTGCCGAGCAAATATCCGGCGGAAGTGTGCAACACACCTTTCGGTTTTCCGGTGGTGCCGCTGGTGTAAAGGACGTAGAGCGGATGCTCGGCGTCGAAGGCCGGCGCGGGGCAGTTCTCCGGAGCATTTTCTTCCAGCTCGTGCCACCAGAGATCGCGGCCGTTTTTCCATGAAATATTTTCGCCGGTGCGCTTCACCACGATCATTTTTTCGATGGAGGGGCAGGATTCCGCGGCTTTGTCGGCGGTTTCCTTGAGCGGCACCACGTGGCCGCGGCGATAGCCTCCGTCGGCAGTGATGAGCAGTTTGGATTTCGCATCGCCGATGCGATCGGCAAGCGCAGTGGCGCTGAAACCGCCGAAAATCACGGAATGAATTGCGCCAATGCGCGCGCAGGCCAGCAACGCGATAGGAAGCTCCGGAACCATGGGCATATAGACGGCGACCGAATCGCCCGATTTCACGCCGAGGCTCAGCAGCGCGTTTGCCAATTTGCAGACACGCTGGTGCAGTTGCGCATAAGTGAATTTGAGCCGCTTGCCGTCTTCCGCTTCCCAGTAGAGCGCAACTTTTTTACCGTGCTTCGCCAGATGGCGGTCCAGGCAGTTGTAGGAAACGTTGAGTTTGCCTCCGAGAAACCATTTCGCGTGCGGCAGATTCCATTCCAGCGTCTTTCGAGGCGGTTCGAACCAATCAAGCATTTTCGCTTGCTCGGCCCAGAAACCTTCCGGGTCCTTTTGAGAGCGCTCGTAGATTTTCCGGTATTCATCGAGGGAGCGGACGCGCGCCTGGCGCTGAAATTCAGCGGGGGGAGGGATGGGTTTCTCGTTGAGGATTTGCGGATCGAATTCCTGCATGACGCCTCCGGTCAGCGAGCGCGACGAATGAAACAGGGCCGCGCAATCGCCGCATTCGGACTCCCAGTGCGCCTTCTAAAGTACGAGACAGCGGCCGGAGCGGTCAAGACGCATGAAAGTCGAGCGCTCCGAGGCAAAGATTCCATTCGCTGGAAGAAAGTGCCGCTGCGCGGTGAAATCCCGCACCTGAAGTGCTTTTCGGATTTTGAACAGGGGCTTGGGTATAATGCTGGACATGGCAAATCGCGCCTATGTCAGCGTCTGGGCCGCGGATTTTTCCGAGGAAACGCTGGTGGAGCGGTGGAAACAGTTTTTGGAGACCGTTCCCTTTTCAAGGGAGCAGCGGGGATTTGGAGAGCTGGTAATTCGCGCCGTGGACGCGACGGAAGCGCCGGTTCTCGAGCAGGACTTGCGCTCCGGGGAGTACGGCGCGGATGTGCTGGCGGGGCTGGCGCAGGAGCATGCGCACAGCGATTGCTCCTACGAAACGCGCGCGTATTGGGATTTGTGGACTTTCGACGAGGAGAGCGGAGCGTGGGCGCAAAAACCGCAGCCGCTTGAAATTGTGTGCTACGGAGCGGACTTCGGAGACGGAATTTCGAAGGAGCAGGGGCATTTTCTTGTGGATGCAGGATTTGAACACTTTTTCACCGGCCATGCCGGGCTGCTGGGATTCCGGCGAAAGTCCGTGGAAGCGGCGCGGCATCCACGCGAAGCGAGCTTCGTAGCCGTGATGTCACAGCCGGAAAATCTGCGCGAATATCAGGAAAAGACGCGGGAAAATATACGAAAACTGTACGACTGGATGCGGCGGATCGAAACAGCGCTGCCCGTCGAGCGATATCAGTTCTGGTCCGAAGGAGAAGAGAACTTCGAGATTCGCATGGAGGAAATTCTGGCGGGTGGTTGACGGGTTGGACTCCTCGCGGCGTTTCCGCAGCAGGCCGGGGAACAGAACGGATTCAAAATAGAAAAATGCAAAATGGAAAAAGCGCCGGCGAGGAGGACCGATGCGACGATTGGTGCTGCTAGGGACGGCCATCGGAGGAATGATGCTGCTCGCCGCGTGCGGCGGAGCGGGCGGGCCGCAACAAAGCGCAAAACCGGCGGCGCCGGCGTATCCGGCGGAGGTCGAAACGGCGGCGACAAAGATTTTCGGAAATGATGCGCGAGTGATTTCGTACGGCGATCTGGCCAAGAACGGGAAACAGCAGGCGCTGATTGTGACGCGGGTGAAGATCACGCCGGAGACGATGGTGCCCGGGCTGTTGATTACCCGAGCGGCAATCATCGAGAAAGAAGACGATTCGTGGAGCGAAGTTTTTCTATGCGACGAGCACCTGAAGAACCCGAAGGGATTTTTGGGCGGGCAGCCCGTTTCCGCGGTGGACGGCTGGAGGCTGCAAACGGAGACGAGCGCGAAGGACGGCCTGGAAATGTACTTTACGCCGCTGGCCAAGCCTGCCGGCGGATACATTGAAACTTATGAAGTGCGCTGGAATCCAAAGGTAAAGCGGTACGAAACGCTGGACCGGAACTTTCAGCATTTCTTGAAAGAACTGTCGACCCTGGAGCCCATTGATACGGAATTGCACTGATGAGCGCAACGGCACAAAGCGTCAGCGCGGCGGGAAGCCGTAAGAGGCCGAAAGCGGCGGCCGAACTGCGGCGGCTGATCCCGTATTTGGGGCCGTATAAAGCGGCGACGGCATTCGGGCTGCTGACGCTGGTGGTGATGGGATTAATTGGGGCGTTTCCGCCGCTGATTATCGGCTCGATTATAGACTGCCTCAAAAAATCGCCGGAGCCGATGCCCAATCTGACGGTCGCGTCGGGAGCGAACGCGAGTTTCTGGCACTCCGTTCTGAGCCCCATGATTTATTTTTATCAGCCCGGAAGCCGGCACACTCTGGCAATTTTGTGCCTGATGCTCGTGGGCGTGGTGGTGGTGAAGGGAATTTTTTCGTTTGCCTCGCGGTGGATACTCATCGGCATTTCGCGCGACATTGAGTACGATTTGCGAAACGATTTGCTGGCGCGGCTGGTGAAGCTCGAGCCGGAGTTTTACGTGCGGAACCGCACGGGAGAATTGATGTCGCGGTGCACGAATGACCTGGCCGCGGTGCGCATGGTGCTCGGCCCGGGAATCATGTACAGCGCCAACACCATTGTGGGGATGGCGGTAGCGATTGCCGTGATGGCGAAGATTTCGCCGACGCTTACGCTGGAAGTTTTGATTCCCGTGCCGTTTGTATTTATCACCGTGCGCTATTTCGGGACGGTGATTCACGACTTGCAGGCAAAAATTCAGGCCATGCTGGCTACGCTTTCCGCCAAAGCGCAGGAAAACCTGGCAGGAATCCGCGTGGTGCGAGCCTACGGGCAAGAGGCGGCGGAGACGCGCTCGTTTGACGAAGCGAACAAGCAATATGTAGGCCAGAACATTCGCATGATTCGCGCCTGGAGCCTTTTCTTTCCGGCACTACAAATGATTATCGGATTTTCGATTTTGTTCGTGCTGTGGCAGGGCAGCAAAATGGTTGTGGAAGGGCGGATTTCGATCGGGGCTCTGATCGCGTTCTACACATTCGTGGGCCAGTTGGTTTTTCCGATGATTGCGCTGGGATTTGTTACCAATATCTTTCAACGCGGCGCGGCTTCCATGGGCCGGTTGAATTACATTCTGGATTCGAATCCCGGAATCAGCGATGCGGAAGCGCGTCAGCCGGCGCGCGCCGCGATGCGGGGCGAAATTGAGTTTCGAAATTTGACTTTCACCTATCCGACAACGCGGAGCGGGAACGGCGCTTCGGCGGGAGGCAACGGAAGCGGCGCGAGCGCGAACGAACCGGTGCTGCGAAATATCAATTTGCACATTCCGGCGGGAACGACGGTTGCGATCGTCGGGCCGACCGGCAGCGGGAAAACGACGCTCGCGGAATTGATTGCGCGGCTGTGGGAAGCGCCGCGCGACACGCTGTTTATCGATGGGAGATCGATTCGCGAGTGGCCGCTGGCCACGCTGCGGCGGGCGGTAGGATTCGTGCCGCAGGACGCGTTCCTATTCAGCGAGACGCTGCGCGAAAACATTGCATTTGGAGTGGAGGACGCGACGCTTGAAGCGGTGGAAGACGCTTCGCATGTGGCCAACATCGCCGGGGATATCTCCGACTTTCCGGGGCGGTATGAAACGATTGTCGGCGAGCGCGGCATCACGCTTTCCGGCGGACAAAAGCAGAGGACAACGCTGGCCAGAGCGCTGATACGGAATCCGCGAATCCTGGTTCTGGACGATGCATTTTCCAGCGTGGACACGGATACGGAGGAAAGAATTCTGCAGGGGCTGGAAGACGTATTCAAAGAGCGCACCACTATACTGATTTCGCACCGGTGCTCGACGGTGCGCGACGCCGATCAAATCGTGGTGCTGCGCAACGGCGAAATCATCGAAAGAGGGACGCATCAGGAGCTGATCGGGCTTGGCGGATACTACGCCGAGCTTTACCAGAAGCAACTGCTCGAAGAAGAGCTGGCCAGAGAATGAGCGCGCACCACGAAGAAGAAAAACTCGGACGCATTTACGACGCGCAACTGACGCGGCGGCTGTTGAAGTATTTGATGCCGTACAAATGGCGCGTACTGCTGGCGATTGCGCTGACGCTCATTGTCACGCCGCTGCAACTGGTGGGCCCGCGCCTTTTCGCCGCCGTGATTGATCGCTACATCAATCCGGCGCTGAGCCACAAAATTCCGCTGGGGGCGGCGTTCCACGGGATTTTGTGGATTTCGGTGGCGTTCATCGCCACGCTGATTCTGAGCTTCACGTTTCAGTACGGACAGGTGCGGATCATGCAATCGGTGGGGCAGCACACCATGTATGACCTGCGCAAGCAGATCTTCGGGCACCTGCAAAAGCTGCCGATGGGCTTTTTCGACCGGACGCCGGTGGGACGGCTAGTGACGCGCGTGACCACCGACGTAGACGCGCTGAACGATCTGTTCGCGGCGGGCGTGGTGGCCATGGTCAACGACTTTTGCTTTCTGCTGGCCGCCGTGGCCTACATGCTGACGTTGAATTGGAAGCTGGCGCTGGCGGCTTTTGCGGTTCTGCCGCTGATGTTCGGCGTGACGTGGCTTTTCCGAAACAGCGTGCGGGTGGCCAACCGGCTGATTCGCACGGGAGTGGCGCGCATCAACGCGTTTTTGCAAGAGCACATCACCGGCATGAGCGTGATTCAGCTGTTCAACCGCGAGCGGAAAGCGCAGGAGCAGTTCAAAGGGCTGAACCGGGATTACAATCGCGCGTTCAAGAAGGCGATTCTGGCCTTTGCGCTTTTCTATCCGGCAATCGAGTTGTTGTCGTCAACCGCGTACGCGATGATTTTCTGGTTTGGGGGACTGCGGCAGCTTGCGGGGGGATTGGAAATCGGAATGGTGGCTGCGTTTTACATGTATTCGCAGCGGTTTTTCATGCCCATTCAGGATTTGAGCGAAAAATTCAACATTTTGCAATCGGCCATGGCGGCGTCGGAGCGAATTTTCAAACTGCTGGACGAGCCTCTGACGGTGCAGTCGGCGGAAAACGCGCGGAAGCTCGAAGCGCCGAAGGGCGAAATTGAATTCCGGCACGTGTGGTTCGCCTATCGCGGCGGCGAAACTCCGAAAGAGGAAGACTGGGTGCTGCGGGACGTGTCGTTTCGAGTGGAACCGGGGCAAAACATCGCCATCGTGGGCCACACGGGCGCGGGAAAAACCACCATCATTCAACTGTTGCTGCGATTCTATGAAATTCAGCGCGGCGAAATTTTGCTGGACGGCGTGAACATCCGGGAATTGCAGCTGCAGGAGTTGCGGCGCTTTTTCGGGATTGTGCTGCAGGATCCGTTTCTTTTCAGCGGGACGATTGAGTCCAATATCCGGCTGGGGACGGAAAGCATCACGCGCGAAGAGGTGGAAAGCGCGCTGCGCGAAGTGGGCCTGTGGAACTTTGTGGCTTCCCTGCCCCATGGGACGGCGACGGAAGTCACCGAGCGCGGCGCGACGCTTTCGGTCGGGCAGCGGCAGCTGATCAGTTTCGCGCGAGCACTGGCGCATAATCCGCGGTTTTTGATATTGGACGAAGCCACTTCGAGCGTGGACACGCAAACCGAATCGCTCATCCGCGCGGCTCTGGACCGGCTGCTGGCCGGGCGCACCGCGCTGGTCATTGCGCACCGGCTGAGCACCATTCAGCACGCGGATCGCATTCTGGTATTCCACAAGAGCCGGCTGCGCGAGGAAGGGACACATCAGCAATTGCTGGCGCGCCGCGGCATTTATTACCGGTTGTACCAATTGCAGTACAAGGACCAGGAGATTCGAGAATCGGCCCGCGTCGGCGAACCGGCCGGGAGCGTTTTGCCCGCCAATGACTGACTGGCTTCGGAGACCCCAGGGAGCCGCGCATGGGAAGCGCTTGCGTGTATAAAAAATGTGCGCAGCGCAAATTCTGATGTCAGCCGGAGAGGCTTCGAGCGACATGTACGCCGCGCGGCTGGCGACGGCGCTGCAAAAACGCACCGGCGCGCATATTTTCGGCATGGGCGGCGCGCGCATGCGCGATGCGGGCGTCGAGACCGTCGCGGACGCATCGGAAATCGCCGTAGTCGGGATCACCGAGGTTTTTCACCGCCTGCCGGCGGTCTGGCGCGCGTGGCGAACCCTGGAACGCGAAGCCGTGCGGCGGAAACCGGCGCTGGCCATCACGGTGGATTCGCCGGGATTTAATTTCGGACTGGCGCGCAGACTCAAAAAGCGCGGCGTGCGAAATGTATATTTCATCAGTCCGCAGATCTGGGCCTGGCGGCCGGGCAGAATGAAGTGGATACGCCGGCGATTTGAGCGGGTGCTGGTGATTTTCCCCTTTGAAAAGGAGATTTACGCGAAGGCGGGAGTTCCGGCGGATTTCGTGGGCCATCCTCTGGTGGATGCGGTTCATGCGAATATGACCCGCGAACAGTTCGCGGCGCGAATGAAACTCGATGAGAAACAACCCATCGTGGCGATTCTGCCCGGGAGCCGCGAGAGCGAAATTCGGCGCAACATGCCGATCATTGCCGAGGCGTGCGATCAGGTTCGAAGAACTCGCACGGTGCAATTTGTGATTGCGCTGGCGAGCGGCGCGGATCCGACAAGGCTCAAGCGCCATGCGCCAAACAGCCTAAATGCCTCGATTGCCGAGGGACTGACTTATGAGGCGCTGGGCGCCGCGGATTGCGCGGTGGTGTCGAGCGGAACGGCGACGGTCGAGGCGGCGCTGCTGGGCGCTCCGATGGTCATTGTCTATCGGGTTTCCCGCCTGACGGCGGCCATCGCGCGGCGAATGGTCAAGACTCCTTTTTTTGGCATGGCGAATCTAATTTCGGGAAGGCAGATTGCGCCCGAATTAATCCAGGATAAGTTCACGCCCGCGGCTTTGGCAGCCGAGCTTGGCAAGCTGCTGGATGAGCCTGAGACGCGCGAGAAACAACGCCGCGAATTGGCGAACGTGCGAGCGAAACTTGGTCCGGGAGGCGCGATTGAGCGCGCCGCGGAGATCATTGCCGCAACATTGTGATCGTTCAAATGGACGGGGCAACTGGAGCGCTCAACTGATACTCTAATAAGGGAAACTATGCCCATTTGCTCGCAAATGAAAGAGCGGCTCTATGGCAGCCTGATTCTGCTTGCGCTTTCCGCCCTGACGCTGATGGCGCGGCCGGCGAATGCGCAGCAGCTTCCGACTTTTGATTTCAACGCGGTGCATTATAATGTGCAAGCCACGCTGCACCCTTCCGAACAGACGCTCACCGCGAATGCCAGGGTCGAACTTGTGGCAAACAGAGTCTCCCGGACAATTCTCGTCGAACTTCATCCGGATTTGCAGGTAAAGAGCGTAACGCTCGCGAGCGATGGGCGAAAGTTGGCCTTCCAGCGGGATTCGTTCAATCCTCTGGATCTTCGAGTGATGCTGCCGTCCAATGCGCAGCCGGGAATGCATGTGACGCTGGATTTCGCGTATTCCGGAGCGTTTGCCAATGATGAGGACAGTCCCACAAAGAATGTGCGTTTTGCATGGATTGGGAGCGATTCTGCTTACCTGCTGCTCCCCGCGCGGTGGTTTCCACTGACAAATTATCCGTCGAATCGCTACACGGCGACTTTTCAGATCACCGTTCCAGATAGCTTTGCTGTGACCGGAACAGGCCAGTCTTCGGCGCCGAGCCAAGTGCAGGCGGCAAAACCGGGAGAGCAGAACCAGTCGGTCTACACATTTACGTGCAAGGAAGCGGCGCCCGTGGGAACATTTGTTGCGGGAAACCTGCAGCTTACTCCGGTACACGCACAGGGGTTGAATATTGAAGTGTTTACACCGCCCTCCCAGACGTCAACGGCGGCTCCTTACGCCGATGCGCTGGCAGGCGCACTGATTCACTATTCCAACGAATTCGGCCCCTTGCCTTCGCCCAGTATGACTCTGGCGCAACTTCCGGATGGAACGGTTGGGGAATATGCGGCGCCGGGGCTTTTGCTTATCAGTGCGCGGGATTGGGGAACAAAGGTAAATCAGCCGGTGCTGGCGCATGTCGCCGCGCAGCAATGGTGGGGGAATCAGGTTTTGCCGGCATCGAGTTCGGACACCTGGGTGACGGATGGTCTGGCCCAGTACGTGGGCGCTATGTACATTGAGCAGACCGAAGGCGAGCAGGGCTTCCGGCGCGAACTAACGAATTTTGCGGTCGGTTCGGTAATGTTTGAGAATGCCGCTCCGATCGCGCAGGCGCAAAGTCTGCAGCCCTATTCCGAGCAATACGAATCCGTGGTGGTGGACAAAGGCGCGATGGTTTTTCACATGCTGCGCGCGGAAATGGGCGATTCGGCATTTAATTCCCTGCTGCAGGATTTCTACACAGCGCATGCCGGCAAAACGGCGAGCATCCAGGATTTCGAGCAGCTCGCGCAAGCGAAGCTTCCACCACCGAAGCCGGACCAGCCGGCGTTGAATCTGGTGGCGTTTTTCTCGCAGTGGCTCGACTCCACTGGAGTTCCGCAGTTCAAACTGGATTACATCGTTTACCGCACGCCGAAGGGCTTTAAAGTGGTCGGCAAAGTGATGCAGCCGATCGAAACCTTCAACATGCCGGTGGAAATTCGCGTGGCTACGGAAGGCAACGCGGTCACCAAAGTAATTCCGGTGATTGGACCCTCGAGCCCGTTCACAATCGATACCTTCGGCGAGCCGAAGCCCGGCGGGATTACCATCGATCCCGATAATAATATTCTGAAAGAGAGTCCCAAGCTCAAGGTGCAGGCTCTGATTGCCTATGGCGAGAGCTTGGCGGAAAAGGGAGATTTCGCCCGCGCCATAGCGCAGTATCAGAAGGCGCTGCAAATGCAGCCGAACAATTCGCTGGCGGATTTTCGGATCGGCGAAGCGTTTTTTTACGAAAAGAATTACTCGGCGGCGTCAAACAGCTTTCGCGATGCATTAGACGGCGATCTGGCGCCGAGTTACCACTGGGTCGAAGTCTGGAGCCACATTTATTTGGGGAAAATTTTTGATTTGACGGGCTCGCGCGAACGCGCCATCAACGAATACCAAAAAGCCGAAGAGCTGAAGGACAATACCGCCGGCGCGCAGGAACAGGCCGAAAAATACATGAAGACGCCGTACACCGGCAAGGAAAAGACGGCTCAGACCACTGCTCCTACAAAGGGAGCCACGCAGTAGACCTTTCAACGATTGCGCACATTTTCCCTTCGGGCGCGCGAGCTATTCCCCGCCAGTGGACGCGGCCGTGACCTGCCAAGTTATTCTGAAAACGTGGAACCGTGCCGGCGAGCGCGTTACAATTCGTTCAGGAAGATGCGCGAGGAAGTCGAGCAGGCGCTTACTGCGCTGCATAACAACGAGCCGGGCGCGGCGGAAAGAGCCATCGCCCTGCTGCAAAATACTGTTTTTGCGTTCAGCATGAAGATGTGCGGGCATCGCGAGGACGCGGAAGACACGATGCAAGAAACATTGTTAAAGGCCGCATTGCGCCTGCCGAATTTCAGCAGCGCCAAAGCGCTGGCTGTGTGGCTCTACAAAGTGGCAAAGAATCAGTGCCTGATGAGCCGGCGGAAGAGCAAATTTGCCCCGCACGAGCAATTGTCGCTGGAAGCCCTGATGCCGGACGTCAACGAACTTGAGGGAATGAGCGACGGCGCGCGAGGTCCTGCGCCGGACCGGTTGCTTTTACGCCACGAAAATGCGGAGCAAGTCCAGCGGGCCATACTGAAGTTGCCGCCCGAGTACCGCCTGATCCTTGTGCTGCACGATATGGAAGAGCTCTCGAACGAGGAAGTGGCGCTCATTACCGGATTGCGCGAGGGGACCGTGCGCGTGCGGCTGCATCGCGCAAGGACGTTTCTGCGGAACGAACTGGCGGGTCGCGGCCGGCAGACGGGAAGGAAGGTTCGACGGCGCGCAGAGCGGTCGCCGACGCGGCGTCCATCAAACTGCAAGAAGCTCTTTCTGGAGCTATCCGATTATCTGGATGGACAACTTGATCCGTCGCTTTGCAGCGAGCTCGAACAGCACCTCTCCGGCTGCGAAGCGTGCCAAACTTTTCTCACGAGTTTGGAGCGCACCGTCTTGCTTCTGAGACAGCACAAAACTCCGGCGCTTTCGGCAGAGGCGGCGAAGCAGAGGCGATTTGCCGTGATGGCGGAATTTCGTCGGGCAATGAGAACGGTGAGTGAAGCGAGGCCGGCGGTCTCCGCATAGCGATGCGGCCGGCTGCACATCGATGCTACGGCTTGGAAATTACTTCCGCAGCAACCACGGCTTGTCCCAGGCTTAATCCGCCGTCTCCAGCAGGAACTTTTGAATGCGTGAAGACCTCGAACTCGGCGGCCTCGAGAGCGCCCGATAGCCCTTCCAGCAGAAGCGAGTTATTAAAAGTCCCGCCGCTCAGGCACACCTGACGTATCGAAAATGCTTCGCGGAGCTGCGTCGCAAGTTGCAGAAGCAGTTCACAAATTCCGTTATGGAATCGGCGGCTGATTGCTTCCGAAGGAACGCCATCGCGAATGTCGTTTGCGATGAATTCAAATAAAGGGCGAATGTCAATCTTCCACTCTTGGTCGCCGCGGACCAGCGCAATTGGATAGGCGAACGAATCCGCCGATTGGCGGGCCAGCATTTCCAATTCGATGGCCGCTTGCGCTTCGTAATTTATCTGATAGCGAACGCCCAGCAGGGCTGCCACGGCATCAAAAAGGCGGCCGCAGCTCGACGTCAACGGGGAGTGGATCTGCCTTTCAATCATTTGGATGACAAAATCAATCTTGTTGGACGGCAAATCTCGGATGATCGGAATCTGGAGTTTTCGAAATTCAGGGCCGAATGCGTGATGCAGACAACTGACAGCCATACGCCACGGCTCCCGAATCGCGGCTTCGCCGCCCGGGAGGGCGATGTATGGGAAATGCGCGACGCGCTCAAATCCGGAGTATCGCGCAATGAGCACTTCCCCGCCCCAGACTCTGCCATCCGTGCCGTAGCCAGAGCCATCGAGGGAGAATCCGATTACCGGACCGTCGATACGGTTTTCGGCCATACACGCAGCGATGTGCGCGTGATGATGCTGAACGCCAATGAGCCGCACGCCGACCTGGGCCAAGGCCCATTTCGTCGATAAATAATCCGGGTGCAGGTCGTGTGCGATGATTTCGGGCTGAACTTCCAGGATTTTGCAAAGATGGCTTGACGCTTCGCGGAAAAAGTCGAAGCTTTCGGCGTTTTCCAGATCGCCAATGTGCTGGCTCAGAAACGCTTCGTTTCCTCGTGTAAGGCAAACGGTGTTTTTCAGTTCGCCGCCGACGGCGAGGATTTCCGGCATGCTGCGCGCCAGCGGAATCGGAACCGGGACGTAGCCACGCGACCGCCGAACCTGGCGAGTTTTGCCCGCCGCGTGCCTGACCACGGAATCGTCACAACGCAAGAGAATGTCGCGATTGTGCACAAGGAAAAAATCAGCAATGCTACCGAGCCTCGCCACCGCTTCATCGTTGGCGATGGCAATGGGCTCCTCGCTCAAGTTGCCGCTGGTCATAACCAGCGCTTTGAAATTCCCTGAAGCAAAAAGGAGGTGATGAACGGGAGTATACGGCAGGAAGATTCCTAAATCGGCCTGGCGCGGGGCGACCGCTTCAGCAACCGGAGTAGCCTGAAGTTTTGACAGAAGCACAATTGGCCTTTGCCGCGACAACAGAAGTTCGCGTCCGAAGTCGTCAACGTTGCAGAATTGCGCGGCGGTTTCGATATTCGGAACCATCACCGCAAAAGGTTTCTCGACGCGCCGCTTTCGTTCGCGCAGGCGCCCGACAGCGTTCGAATTGAGCGCATTCGCAGCCAGGTGGAATCCTCCCAAACCCTTAATCGCAACGATCTTTCCCGCGTGAAGTTCTTCTGCCGCCGCCTGCATGGGATGTGAGCAATCAATGCTTCGTCCGCGAGCATCCAGAAATTCCAACTGCGGCCCGCAGCGCCAGCACGCGTTGGGTTGCGCATGAAAGCGGCGGTCTGTTGGGTCGTCGTATTCGGACTGGCATTCCGGGCACATCAAAAAAATGGACATGGAAGTGCGCGGACGGTCGTAGGGAATACCGCGCACAATCGAGAAGCGCGGTCCACAATTGGTACAGTTGATAAAGGGATAGAGATATCTGCGGTCGGATGGATTAAAAAGCTCAGAAAGGCAGTCGGCGCAGACCGCAACATCCGGAGAAATGAGTGTATTCATGCGCTCGCCGGAGTGGCTTGGTACAATTTCGAAACAGCCATCTGGCCTGCAGGGGATGTCGCGGACGAAAACCTGCATGATTTGGGCTAGTTCGGGCGCCTCGCTGGGGAGCCGCGACACGAAATCCTCAACGGCTTCCGGTGGCCCCTGAACCTCGATGGTGACGCCGGTCGGCGTGTTTCTAATGCTTCCGCCCAGACTCTTGTTGGTGGCAAGACGGTAAACGTAGGGGCGAAATCCCACACCCTGGACGATTCCGGCGACGAGAATTTCTTTGCGAACTTCCATTCCGACTCAATCGGCTGCAGCTAAAACCGACGATGTTGTCCGCATTCGCCGCAGCCAGGTAAACCAGTCGTCCAGACCTTCCCCGGTCTGACAGGAGACTCTGAGTACTTCCATGCCGCCGTGAATCTGGCGCGCGTTGCGCTCCGCAGCGCGCACATCAAAACGAACGTGCGGCAGCAGATCCATTTTGTTCAAGATCATCAACCGCGATTTGAAGAAAATTGAAGGATACTTGAGCGGTTTATCATCACCCTCCGTAACGCTCAGCATGACCAGCTTCGCGGCTTCGCCCAAATCGTAGCTCGACGGACAGACCAAATTGCCTACGTTCTCTATCAGTAGAAGGTCCACTTTGTTCAAATCCCAATCGGAAAGGGCTCTTTCAATCATGCGCGCATCAAGGTGGCATGTTCCGCCGGTAGTGATCTGCTTGACCGGAAATCCAAACCGCGCCAGCCGTTTCGCATCATTTTCCGTCTGAATGTCTCCGGTTAGAACCGCAACCCGTTCGCTGGGATCGAAATGCGCGAGCGTACGTTCAAGGAGGCTCGTTTTCCCGGAACCCGGCGAACTAATCAGGTTGAGACAAAGAACCATGCGCTCCGCAAAGCGTACGCGCAATGCACCCGCGACGCGTTCGTTTTCGCTGAGCACCTTACGCTCCAGCGGCACGCGTTCCATCGTCCACCTCCAGGTAGGTCAGTTCAAGCTCATCGCCACGGAACGTTCGCGGCCGTGAAAAACCGCAATGCGGACACGCCGCATTGCGGTCAGGCTCCTCCGAATATCCACACATAATGCAAATTTCGCGACGACGGCAATACTCAATCTCCAGTTCGAGCGGTTCGAGCTCCGTTCCGCGAACCAGCGCCTCAAAGCAGAAAGTGATCGCCTGCGGGTCCACGCCCGCGAACTCGCCGATTCGCACGCCCACTTTATAGACGTGTCCGTTTGGAAAGCGCCTCATTTCGGAGCGAACCGCATCAAGCACTGAATTGGCAATTCCGACTTCGTGCATGAACGCACCTCAGCAGATTCTCGGCAGTTGATCTCCGGCGAGCATATCCACAATTCGGGAAGTGCCCATTCGTGTTCGCATTGTGACCATGCCGAGGTGGGAGGACGTAACTGTGCCAATCCGGGCGGCGTTACGGCCCAGGGGATTTCGGCGCATCGCTTCCAGGATCCGGTCCGCTGCGGCGGCGTCTACGATAGCGACAAGTTTTCCTTCATTCGCCACATACAACGGATCAAGGCCAAGCATTTCGCATGCGCCTTGCACATCCTCCCGAATGGGAATCGCATTTTCGTCGAGTTCGATGCCGACTTCCGAGCGCACTGCGATTTCGTTCAAGGAGCTTGATAGACCACCGCGTGTCGGATCCCTCATGCAGCGAATCCCCGAGCCGGCGATGAGCATATCGGCAACCAGCCTATGCAGAGCCGCGGTGTCACTGGCAACAGCGCTTTCAAATTGCAGGCCTTCGCGTTGCGAAAGAATGGTGATTCCATGGTCGCCTATCGTTCCGCTGAGCAGCACACAATCGCCGGGGCAAGCTTTGTTGGCTGAGAGCTGGACTTTTTCTGAAACAACTCCGATTCCTGAAGTATTGAGAAACAGTCCGTCTCCGCATCCCTTTTCCACGACTTTTGTATCGCCGGTGACTACCGGCACACCGGCGATCGCGGCCGCGACCCGAATGGATTCGATCACCCGCTTAAGCGTCTCCATTGACAATCCTTCCTCCAGGATAAGCGCAAGGCTCAGAAACATCGGTTGCGCTCCGCCCATGGCCAGGTCATTTATCGTTCCATTGACCGCGAGCGCGCCGATGTCACCGCCCGGGAAGAATAGCGGTTTGACTACAAACGAATCCGTGGTGAAGGCAAGTTTGCTTCCATTGATTTCGACGATCGCCTGATCATCCAGGCGCTCGAGTACGCGATTTTGCAGCGCAGGCAGGAGCACACTGCGCAGCAAATCGGCGCTCATTTTGCCGCCGCTTCCGTGGCCCAAGAGTATGGAATCCTGGACCGGCATGGGAGTCGGACACTGCAAGCCCATTTCGATTTTGATCTCGCGAGGCATCAGCGCGCCCCATTAATAACCACTGGTTGCCAACGGTAGCGGTAGTATGCGGCACAAGCGCCTTCGGAAGAGACCATGGGTGCGCCGAGCGGATTTTCCGGCGAGCAGCGCGTTCCGAAGGCAGGACAATCGGTTGGCTTTTTCAAGCCCTGCAGGACCTGAGCGCTGAGGCACTCCGCGGGCTCTTCTGCAGAGATGTTTTCGGTACCGAAGAGCCGATCTGCGTCGAATTCCGCATATGCTTCTCGAATGCCGAGTCCGCTTTGCCCGATCGAGCCGATGCCCCGCCATTTTCGTTCGCAGACCTCAAAAACCTCAGCCAAAATCTTCTGCGCCGACAAATTACCCTCGTACGACACTGAACGAACATATTGATTCTCGACTTCCGCACGGCCCTCTTCCAACTGAGTGACCAACATCAAAATTGCTTCCAGAAGGTCCACGGGCTCGAATCCACCAACGACAATGGGCACGTGAAATTCGCGGACGAGAGCTTCGTAATTGCGATAACCCATCACCGTGCAAACATGTCCTGGGCCTATGAATCCTTGCACGCGATTGCAGCTCGAGCTCAGCAGCGCGCGAATCGCCGGCGGCACCAGGACGTGCGAGGCTAACATCGAGAAATTCTTGAGGCCTTCCCGTTTGGCACGCCACACCGCCATCGCGTTAGCAGGTGCTGTCGTTTCAAAGCCGACCGCAAAGAACACAACGCGACGCTGCGGATTCATCCGTGCGAACTTCAATGCTTCGGTGGGAGAATAGACGATACGGACATCGCCACCTTTCGCTTTGACGTGGGAGAGATCCGTTTGCGAGCCGGGCACGCGTAGCATGTCGCCGTAGGAGATCAGCGTGACGTTCGGCTGCGAAGCAATGGCAATGGCCTTATCGATGGTTTCGATGGGCGTCACGCAAACGGGACAGCCGGGGCCATGCACCATCTCAATGCCTGGAGGCAGCATTTCGTCAATGCCGAAGCGCATCAAAGTATGTGTTTGTCCTCCGCAAATCTCCATTAGCACCCAGGGTCGCGTGGCGCACCGAGCGATCCGAGTGGCAAGCGTTTTGGCTATGCGCTCATCACGATATTCGTCAATATACTTCATGGTTTCTTTCACATCTCCCGCGGTGTTTTCAGGATGGTTCCAAATCCGATTGCAATTCGCTCTCCAACACACCCATTGATTCCAGTAGCTCGTAGCTTCGCTCCGCCTCTTCGCGAGCCACGACGCTGATGGCGAATCCCACATGTACGATCACGTAATCTCCGACGGCAGCCTCCGGCACAAAATCGAGACAGGTTTCGCGCGTGATTCCGCCGAACTGCACTTGCCCAACGCGCACTCCGTTGTGCCATTCCGTGCTGACGATTTTCCCCGGGATAGCAAGACACATTTTCAGGCGTTCCTTTCGTCACAAAAGTCACAGCGGCGGCGCGAGAGTGGTTCACGTTCACAACAAGCCAAAGGTGCCGCTAGCGGCTCCTCCGTCCACACGTGCAGTTGCTGCACGACGGCATCGACCAAAAGGCGCATGGCCGCGTTCACCTTCGTTGACAAAGACGTACCCCAATCTGTGGTAAGAGGCTGCACCCCAAGCAGCACAATTTCACGCGGCCTCGTTGAAACCAGCGGCAGCGTCGCCAGCAAGTCGGCCAATCCAATCTGGTGCACGCTGGCCGCACCGGGCAATCCTTTCAGTTCCTTGCCTCCCATGCGAATCAAGGCCCCGGGCGCCTCGCCGACGTCAACGGCATCGAGCAGCAGCAAATGCGTCGAGTCGGAAATATCCACAAGCAGTTCCAGACTAGATGTGCCTCCATCGATCAGCCGCACCCCCTCAGGGATGCGCGGATCACGGCGCAGCAGTTCAATAGCATGAACGCCGAGACCATCGTCGCCGTGAATTAAACTGCCGATTCCAAGAACAACGATGCCGCAGGTGGGCGCCGCAGTCACTTTTCGGCCTTTTCGGTGGAGGAAGCCACAGGCAGAACAAGATCCGTGCCGTCGTGGCCATGCTTCCGAGCGACCCCCCTTTTGTGTGACTGTCCGGCACGGGTCGCAGGAATGAGCGGTTCATTGGGCCGGCGCGCGGGATCGGAGGCAATAAACGCCGCGGGAAAGAACTTGTAGCCCGAAAAAATCCCGCCCATGAGGCCGCTGCGCTCTTCGATTCCAATCAGCACTGCGCTGTACACATGGTGAATCACAAAGGCCAGAAAAGCGAACATGATGAGGAAATGAATTTCACGCACGTAGCCAATTCCGATCCAATTGGAAATCCAGCCGAATCCGGTAGTCAAAAATCCATGACCGATGCCGCTCACATAGTCCAAAAGGGCCAGCCCGGTCAGAATTTCTACAATCATCAAAGCGTAAACTACAACGTAAGTTGCGGCGGCGAGCGGATTATGACCGACTTCGCTTTCCGGATTCCGCGCCATGAACAGGTAATATTTCAACTGCTTTCGAAATCCGCGTCGCCACCATTGCTGCAAGGGCAAAAAACTGCGCCAGTGTGCCCAGCGATTGCCTTTGAAGAACCAGTAAAAGCGAAGCAAAACCGCAGCGATGAACACAAATCCCGTTACTTCATGGATAAAACGAATCGTGCCCATCAGGAATAGAGTCTGCCCGCGAGAAATCAGGAAGGGATCGTATAAGTAAAATCCCGTAAAACTCAGCACGGCGATAGACAACACGATGATCCAGTGCGTCACGCGCACCGGAATTTCCCAAACGTAGACACGCACCAGATTCTCTTGTGGAATTAAAGCCTGCATTTCTTGAGCAGCGCCGGGATGCGTGGCAGCCGCCATCGAATTAGCCGGTACACTCATAAAGATCGCTCCTAAATCTCGCGCCGGATGTAACTCCGCCCGCGGGCATCAACCACGTGAACGGCGCAGGCCAAGCACGGATCAAAGGAATGCACCGTGCGCAGGATTTCCAGGGGCCGTTCCGGATCCGCGATAGGCGTCTTGAGCAGCGCCGTCTCATACGGGCCACGCCTGCCCTTTGCGTCGCGCGGACCGGCATTCCAAGTAGTCGGTACGACGCATTGGTAATTCTTGATGGTCTGATTCTCGATCTCGACCCAGTGGCCGAGAGATCCGCGTGGAGCTTCGAACAACCCATAACCGCGAGCCGTTGCAGGCCAGGTGCTCGGATCCCATCTTTCTCCGTTATGAATTCGCAGATCTCCCGTGTTCATGTTCTGCCGCAACTCCTCCAGCCAGCCGACCACGTGATTGGCAAGCAACTGTGTTTCGAGCGCACGCGCCGCGATGCGGCCCAGAGTTGAGAACAAAGCTGTAGGAGGTGCTTTAAAATGAGCGAGCACGCCATCAACCATGCCTTTCACTTCCGCATCTCCCGAGGCATAGGCAACCAGCATACGCGAGAGCGGACCCACCTCCATCACATGGTCGTCATACCGCGGGGCCTTGAGCCAAGAGTATTTTTTATCTACGTCGAGAAACTCAAACGGTGGTTTCGGGCCAGTGTATTTCGGATTCGTTTCGCCCTCGGCGGGCGGCAAGGAAACTTGATCGCCTTCCGCATATTCGTACCAGGAGTGTGTTACGTATTCGGCCACCTTGCCGGGATCCACGGGATACACTTTGGAAAGATCGTTATTCAAGATGTAGCCCCGCGGCAGAAAGTAGCTCGCGATGTCTTTGACGCTTCCTTGCGGGAACGCGCCGTAACTCATGTAATTTCCGGGACCCTGGCCGATGGCGAACCAGTCCGCATAAAATCCTGCGACTGCCAGCACGTCGGGAATTAACACCTCATCAACAAACGTCTTGGCTGACTGCGCCACTTGAATTAGAAAGTCGAGCCGTTCCGGATTGATTGGCGCCTGCGGTTCGTTCGGGTCGAGCGAAGTGGTCATGCCTCCGACAAGATAGGTCTGCAAATGCGGATTTTTACCGCCGAGCACAGCATGAATGCGAATGAATTGGCGCTGAAATTCGAGTGCCTCGAGGTAATGGGCTACGGCAAGCAAGTCCACTTCAGGCGGCAAACGGTAAGCCGGGTGACCCCAATAACCGCTGGTGAAAAGGCTGAGCTGACGGCTTGCTACCAGGGTTTTTACGCGGTCTTGTATGCCCTTGAAATAGGTCGTGCTCGATTTCGGCCAGCTGGAAATCGACTGCGCCAGTTTCGAGGTTTTCGCCGGATCGGCTTTCAGCGCGCCGGTGATGTCCACCCAATCGAGGGCATGTAGATGATAAAAATGAATGATGTGGTCGTGAATATACTGCGTCGCGGAGATGATATTGCGTACCAAGCGCGCGTTATTCGGCACTTCGACATCAAGAGCATTTTCAACTGCTCGTACCGAAGCCAGAGCATGCACCATAGTGCAGACCGCACAGATACGCTGCGTCCAGATCCATGCTTCGCGCGGGTCGCGATTCCGCACGATCAACTCAATGCCCCGAAACATGGTACCCGAGCTCCAAGCATCCGAAATTTGCCCGTTATCTACTTGCGCTTCGATACGCAAATGACCTTCGATCCGGGTAATCGGATCCACAACGATGCGAGCCATGTGGCCTCCTACGAATGCGGAGCAGCAGGTTGTGCCGCGCTCTTTTCAGAATCTTCCGAGTCTTTATTTGTCTTCATGCGGGCTGCGCTCCCGATACCGTGAGCCAACGTCAGCCCGGCGACCGTGCCGACCAAACCCCAGCCGATGTTTTCTGCCGTGACGTCCACACCGAATCCCGCAACTTTCGGCAGCGGTTTATAGAACGGCGACATGTCGTCCCAGAAGCGATGGGAAGCGCAGGCGATGCAACCATGCCCGGATTTCACCGGCCAGCTCGTACCGCTGTTCCAGCGGACCGTCGGACAGTTGTAGGTCGCGTCCGGCCCTTTACATCCCATTTTGTACAGGCACCAGCCTTTACGACTTCCTTCATCACCCCATTCTTCAACGAAACGTCCCGCGTCAAAGTGCGCGCGCCGTTCACATTGGTCATGAATGGTGTGTCCATAAGCGAAAAGCGGTCGATTGAACTGATCCAGCGCAGGCATTTCTTTGAACGTCAAATAATGGACGATCACTGCGGCGGTATTTGCAACATTGTGAGGACAGCCACCTAGATTCACGACCTTTATTCCCGGTACAGCTTCTTGCAATCCGACCGCCCCGGTCGGATTTGGATTCGCTCGCACCAAGCCCCCATCCCAGGCACATGCTCCCACAGCAATGTTTGCCGCGGAATGGCGGCAAACGTTACGAACGATATCGAGTGCGGTTCGACCCCCAATTGTGCAATACGTACCTCCCTCGGCAGTTGGAATCGCGCCTTCCACTATTGCGATGAATTTGCCGTCCTCTTCCTTTACCACTCGGTCGAGCGCCGCCTCAGCCTGCTTGCCCGCTCCTGCCATAATGGTCTCGTGATATTCCCAAGAGAGCAGATTGAGGACGATGTCGGCGACTGGCGGGTCGGCGGAACGCAACATCGATTCCGTATTTCCAGCACAATCCTGAAATTCCAGCCAGACCAAAACCGGACGTTTTTGCTTATCCAGCGCCTTTACCACGGCGTCAACGTATCGGGGAGGAAGAGCGAGAGTGGCGACGATTCCACTGCAGAACTTCACAAAGTCGCGGCGGGACACCCCGCGGAATTTCAAAGCTTCCGGCAGCGTATCACGCAGCATGGCGCACCTCACGAATTTCGATTGGCTAAGTCGGACTCAAACTATCCTTCCCAGTTCACGGCTGTCTGTGATTGGCGTCACAAGGCGCTGGTCAGATCATGAACTTATCTGTGGCCCCGATTCTTACAGCACAAACCGAATCAAAATTTTCGTGAGTCAGATTGAGCCCAAATACCTAGGCAGGCCTTGCGCCGGCCCTGCGCAGAATGGCCATCATCGGGCACCAGTTCGTAAAGGCAGACTGGAACAAATTCAGCCCGACGAAGGCTGTAAACAGATACCAGTACGGGCTCACCCAGTAACCTAAAGCCAGCGACAGCATCACAAACGCACCGGCAATTAGCCGAAGGTACCGTTCTATATTCATGACTATGCTCCTCTCTTTCAGTTTGCTGCAGTAATCCGATTTTCCGGCGCAGGGGGAATTCCCCGTTCTGTATTTCGCTCACTCAAGTAATAGAGAACTGGAACGGCCATTTGTGAAAGGGCGGTGGCCGCAATAGCGCCAGCCATGAGCGAGATCGCCAGGCCCTGGAAAATCGGATCGGTAAGAATTACGCTTGAGCCCACAACCACAGCAGCAGCCGTGAGCAGAATGGGACGAAAACGCACCGCTCCGGCATCCACAACCGCTTCTTTAAGCGGCATACCGCTCGCGCGGCGCAGCTCGATGAAATCCACGAGAATGATTGAATTGCGAACAATAATTCCAGCCCCTGCGATGAAGCCAATCACGGAAGTCGCCGTGAAAAACACCCCGAGCAATGCATGCGCCGGTAAAATGCCTACCAGCGTCAAGGGAATCGGCGCCATGATGACCAATGGCGTTTTGAACGATCCGAACCACCCCACGACCAAGACGTAAATCAGGATCAGGACCACCGCAAAGGCGATCCCCAAATCGCGGAAAACTTCGACCGTAATTTGCCATTCACCATCCCACTTCATGGAATAGCGGTCCGTACGTTCGGGCAGAGTCGTGCCGAAATACTGCTTCAGGTGATAGCCGCCCGGAACCTGGATCTTGCCGATAGCTTTGCGCATCGCAAGAATCGCATAGACGGGACTTTCAATCTGGCCAGAAACATCTCCGGTCACATAAACGACCGGCCGCAAATTTTTGCGATAGATACTCTGATCAATGGTAGTTTCGTGAACGTCAGTCAGTTCTCGAAGGGAAATCTCAGTACCGGACGGCGTGGGCAGTTTGATGTTCTCGAGGTCGTTGATGCTGGAGCGATCGGCCCGCGCCAAGCGCACTTCGATAGGAACGTCTTCGCGAGCTGCGGGATCGTGCAGCAAGCCCGCGGAAGCCCCGTTCAAAGCGATTTGCATCGTGCGTGTGACGTCTGCCGCAGAAATACCATGCAAGGCTGTTTTGTCGAGGTCAACCGTAATATCGAATTTCTTCTGGGGATCCTCAACGTACCAGTCAACATCAACAACGCCGGGGGTGCGCTGGAATATGGTTTTGATTTTTGCAGCGATTTCGGTCTGGCTTTTGTAATCCGGACCGTAAACTTCGGCGACCAGTGTTTCAAGGACCGGCGGACCAGGAGGAACTTCAGCGACTTTTATGCGCGCGCCGAACGAAGCGGCAATCTTGTCCAGTTCGGGGCGCATTCTGCTCGCGATTTCGTGGCTTTGTGCGCTGCGATCGTGCCGCGGCAGCAGATTGACCTGGATATCGGCCTGGTTGGGCTGATTGCGCAGAAAATAATGGCGGACAAGCCCGTTAAAATTGTAAGGTCCGGCGGTGCCGGCGTAGATTTCGTAATTGGTGACTTCCGGCTGCGTCCCAATATAATTGCCCAGTGCTTGAGCAACACGCGCGGTCTGTTCGAGGGTGGTTCCATCGGGCATGTCGATAACAACCTGGAATTCGCTCTTGTTGTCAAAAGGCAGCATTTTGACTTGCACCCATTTGAGCGGAAAAAGTGCGACAGATGCGAGGAGGAGTATGATTACGACAGAAAGAAATGCCCAGCGCCGCACCGGCTTTTGAATGAGCGGAATCATCACGCGGCGATAGAGTCGCACCGTCCAGCCCTCAGATTGGTGCGCTAATGTTGTATTCGCCGCATGATGTCCCAATAGTCGCAATGCGGCCCAGGGCGAGACGACAAAGGCGACGATCAGTGAAAACAGCATCGCGGCGGAGGCACCAACAGGGATGGGGCGCATATACGGGCCCATCAGCCCGCTTACAAAAGCCATGGGCAGAATCGCCGCGATTACCGCAAACGTCGCCAGAATCGTGGGGTTGCCAACTTCGTCTACGGCTTCCACAGCCACGTCGCCGAGAGGCCGGCCAAGATTTTCACTCAGGCGAAAATGGCGCACGATGTTTTCGATGACCACGATGGCGTCGTCCACTAAAATGCCGATGGAGAAGATCAGGGCAAAGAGCGTGACTCGGTTGAGGGTGTAGCCGTAGAGATAAAAAATCGCGAGCGTAAGGGCGAGAGTCACCGGAATCGCGAGAAGAACTACGCCCGATTCGCGCCAGCCGAGAGCGAGAGCAATCAGAAACGTGACGGACAATGTCGCGATGAGCAGATGTTCGAGCAGTTCATTGGATTTATCCTTTGCGGTCCGGCCGTAATTGCGCGTCACGGTGACGTGCAGGTCGTTCGGCAGAGTGTTTCCTCGAAGCGCCGAAATTTTCCGCAGGATATTTTCCGCAATGACCGTAGCGTTGGAGCCTGTGCGTTTGGCGAGCGCAATGGTGACCGCGGGATAGTCGGGATTCTCGGCGCGGCCGCTTGCGCCTCTGGCTCGCGCAAACATAACGTAGTTGACGGGCTCGGCGGGGCCGTCGACGATTTTTTCAGCGACGTCCCGCAGATAAACAGGGCGCCCTGCGTGGACTCCGACAACCACCTGCTGCAAATCCGACGCACGTGTAAAGAAGTTGCCCGCTTCGACCTGAAATTCCTGATTATTGCGAGCGAAACTACCGGCCTGGCCTCGAGTGTTTGCAGCGCCCAACTGCGAAACCACTGCTCCGGGTGTCAGACCGTACGCCGCAAGGCGACTGGTATTGAGAACCACCCGTAGTTCGCGTGGCTCCCCGCCTATGATGGTCGTCTCAGAAACGTCGTGGAGCTGTTTGAGGGAGCGGTCGAGCTCTTCAGCGATTTGACGCAATTGGTAGGCGTTGTAGTTCCTGCCCCAAAGTGTGAGCGCGACAATTGGGACGTCGTCGATCGAGCGAACTTTGATGAGCGGCCTGGAAGCGCCCATTGGGATGCGATCGAAATTGGAATAGAGCTTGTTGTAGGTTTTGACGATGGCGTCATCCTGATTTGTTCCAACATAGAAGCGGACGATGACGAGGCTCAATCCGGGATGGCTGATGGAATAAACATATTCCACACCGGGGATATCGCGGATTAGCTTTTCCATCGGAATTGTGGCGCGCTGCTCGACTTCTTCGGCGGAGGCACCGGGCATTTGGACGAACACATCGAGCATGGGCACGACGATTTGCGGGTCCTCTTCACGGGGAATTTGCAAAACGCTGAAAAACCCTAGTAGGAGGGCGGCGACAATCAGCAGCGGCGTTAGCTTGGAATTTATGAAGACGTGTGCGATACGCCCTGCGATGCGCAAGTTCCGGGAACGAGTCTTTGAGGTCGAATTGGCCGCTTCGTCGCTCATCGCTGTTCTGTGATTTGTTTGCCGGCCAGTTCACGGTCGCCGGGTGCAGAGACGAACTTTTCGCCGGGCTGCAGACCAGCAAGAACTTCGAGCGCGTTTCCGTGGGTCTGGCCTAAAGATACATAACGCAATTGGGCGATCCGGCCCGCGCCGAGCACATAGATTGCATCGAGATCGCCGCGCGTGACGATTGCGCTTATCGGGATCAGCAGCGCCTGGCGTTTGCCGCGAAAGAAATAGGCATGGCCAAAGAGGCCGGAGCGAAGGTTTGGAACAGGGGGCAAGCTGATTTTGACCAAGAAGCTGCGACTCGAGGGATCGGCGAAAGGAACAATTTGAAAAACATTGCCGGAAAGCGGCAGATTCGAGGCCGAAGCGATGGTCACGGGAACGGATTCGCCGACGCGAACGAAATGAATGTCGCTTTCATCGACGGCGACCTCGAGGCGGTATCTGCGCGTGTCTTCGATGGTAAAAAGAGGCGTGCCGGGCGAAGCAAGCGCACCGACCTCGGCCATTTTCTGCGTGATGACACCGGGATAAGGGGCGCGAACAAACGTGTAGCTTAGCACGGTGCGTGCCTGCTCGAGCCCGGCGCTCGCTTGCGCCGCCTGGGCCCGGGCCATGTCGCGTCGGGCCTGTGCCGACTCGAAACGCGTTTTGACTTCGTCAAATTCCTGAGGACTGACGGACTTTTTCCGATACAGTTGCCGATAACGTTCCAGAGTTGCAGAAGCGAGCGAAAGCGCGGAATTGGCGGCGACAACCTCGTTTTGCGCTGCGGAAACAGCGGCCCGGGCCTGTTGGACCGCCGCACGAGGCCGGGCGCTATCCAGAACAGCTAGCACCTGGTTGCGCGCCACGCGGTCGCCTTCACGCGCGCGAATTTCGACGATGTTGCCCATCATCTGGCTCGAAATTTGGCTGGTTCGAGCCGAGGCTACTGTTCCGACAACTTCCAGCCGCTCCGGCACAACGGTCTCTTGGGCGACCGCCACTGGCACATTACTCACGGTTTCGATCGGAGCGGCCGTCACGCCGCGCTCGGTTGCACATCCTGAAATGAGCAAGGCACTCAAAGAAACGATGAACAAGAGGAACAAAATCGTAAGCAGACAATTCCTGCATCTCATGGTGTCACCACGGGTGAAAGAGGACTTAGATTTCCGCTGGCCAATTCGAGATTGGCGTAGCTTGTTTGATAGCGATAAACGGCGTCCCAATAATCGGCTTGGCTGCGGCGCGCGGCTTCTTCGGCGGCAAGAAGGTCGCTGATTGTGGAGAGACCCGCATCATAACGGTTCTGATTGATGCGGAGGCTTTCCTGCGCTTCAGCGATCGCGGCGCGTGCAACGGCGAGCTGGCGTTGCGCGGCGTCCATTTGATAGTACGCGCTGCGAACTTCAAGGCGAATGGCATCGGCAGCCGCGGAATGGAGAGCCTTGATTTTGCTTTCCACAGCGCGCTGATGGGCCAGAGCGGCGCGCTTGGCTCCGCCACTGAAAACGTCGACCTGCAGGTCGATTCCGGCAAGCCAATTGTTACCCCCACCGCCGGCGAGAAACGTTGGATTGTCTGCCTCCCAATCGCCGAAGATATTGATCCGCGGGCCAAAGGCGGACTTCGCCATAAGGACACTCTGATGCTGAGCCAATGCCTCAGAGCGGATCTGTTGTAAATCGGGGCGCGAAGCCAGCGCTTGCTTTTCGGCTTTCTCCAAAACTATGGAAGGAAGAGGTTTCTCGGCGAGGGTCTCCGCGAGATGAAAATGCATTTCTGCAGGCAGGCCCATGGAGGTGCTTAACCGGGCTTGTGCGAAGCGCAGATTGTTTTGCGCCGCGATGACCTCCTGCTGGCGCATCGCCAGGCGCACCTCCGCGCTGAGCAAATCGGATTTGACCACGATGCCGGATTCATAGCGATTTTGAGTTTGTGCAAGGATGGCCTGAGCTGTTTTCAATGATTGTTGCGCGACGTTGAGCTGCCTTTGCGCCAGAAGAACGGATTCGTAGGAATCGATTACCTGAAAAATGATCTGCTGATCGGCGCGGTCGAGCTGATCGGCAGCCGCCGCTTTAGCCTGCTTGGCACGCACAAGCCCATGCCAACTGGCGAATGAATCGAAGAGACTCCACGAGCCACCGACCTGCGTGACGAAATTGCCGATCGGCGCGGGGCGGTTGAGCGCATTCAAAGCGAGGTCGGCAGAAGTGAAACGCTGCTGGCGCAGGCGGCTGCCAAAAACGTACACCGGGTCATCACCACGCGTTGCCGTTTCCGAAAAAGTGGCATGCGGGAAAAGAGATGCGCGGGCTTCAGCCACATTGGCGGAGGCGGCTCGCGTATCGGCGAGCGCGGCTTTGCGCACCGGATTCTCTTCAAGCGCAATCTTGACTGCTTGGGCGAGAGAAAGGACCCTCGGCGATTGTCTCTGCTGCGCAATAACAAATTGCGGAGCAATAAGCAGCGAGGAGAGAGTGATTAAAAGAGCGCGCAGGCAAAATTGGCCTGGGCGGCTCGCACCGGCGAAGGACCTTATCGCTTGTCGGGTCTGTGCTCTTTCTTGAAGCGATGGAGTGGTCATTAAAATTCTCATGTGTTTGCTGGCTCCGGTTTTGCCGCGAGCCAAGACCCGTTTTCTTTAACGATTTCGTAACTCGTATGCAAAAGCGTGCTACGCGTGACCATGGCTGAGGCAGAACGGTACTTTTCGTCCGAGAGGCGAATTGTTTCTTCAAGAGCCCGGCAGTCGAGCGCAGCCGCGACTAACTCGATGGGTTTTGGCCTGCGCCCGCTGGCGCCGTCGTCGAGCAAAAGAGAGTGTTCATCCCCCGTGGTAGCCACAAACTGACGGTCGGGCTTGAGCGACTGTTTGAGGACGACTTTAGCGGTAGCCATTTGTCTCTGCCTCGAAAAAAAATGCAAGCGGAATCATGCCAATAAATGCAGGCGGACGGAATTTGTTACAGAAATTCGCAGCGGCAGTGCAAGATCGAAAAGAAAAGCAATTAGCCGAAGCGCGCCTTCAGAAAAACACCTGGCGAATTGACGAGCAATGGGCTGCGCGCGCGAAAGGATTCGGCGTAGCGGACCCCGACGAGGCTGCCGACATACCGGTCTTCCGCGTCGTATTTATCGAGCAATGCGGCCTGGTCTCCACTGAATACGGATTCGTAGGAGCGGATCGAAGCCATCTTCTTGTCATAAACCTCGGTCACATCCACCGCGAAATCAAAATGCTCCCAAGCCGACTCCATGCGACAGTGACCGAAGAAAAGCCGTTCAATTTCGTGTGGAGAAGTATCCTTCAGGTGCTCTCCGCCGGGTACCTCGTCCCATTTAGGAAGACGCGCATAAAACACTGCATGTGTCACGATGTTGGTAATCGCCTGATGATCCGGATGCACGCCCGAGCCCGCGGTAGTGAAAACAATTCGTGGACAAAATTCTCGAAGAAGCCGTGCGATCTGCATCCGGACCGAAATCGTGTCCTGAATCAGGCGGTCCTGCAACGGCAAGACAAAGCGATCAACCCCAAGAACCTCAGCGGCTTTCATTGCTTGGAGATGGCGCTCACCGTGAACCGCGTAGCGGGTCGGTTCGCCGTCGCAGAGGTCAACAAAGAGAATCGAGGCACCCTGTTGTACGAGTTTAACGGCTGTGCCCCCCATAACAACTTCCAGATCGTCTGGATGGGCGCCAAAGGCCAGAATATCGTATCGGCGACGTCTGGAATCCGCCATGTCCTTACTCCCCGTTTTGCTCCCCTGTCCCGGTGCGTGGATGGTCCTTAAGATCCTGCTCGCTGTCCAATTTTGCAGTGCGCCGCGACCCGGCGATGGTCCACTGAGATTGTCACGTGGGTACGCCAAGTCGAGGAAGCACCCAGCGCATCAAGGCGAAATATGCCGACAGTACCAGAAGAAATTCGAACATCGCACTCATTTTGCAGCCTCATCTGTCGCGGGAATCACCAGAACCGCCGAATTCGCGTGGCGAACCACGCGCTCGGTGGTACTTCCCAGCATAGCAAAATCTAAGATCCTCCGATGCTGCGCGCAGAGGATAATCAAGTCAGCAGCGCGCTCGTGTGCCGCCAAAAGGATTTGTTCTGCTGCGTTTCCGTGGCGGACAACTTCAATTAGATTACAATGCTGGCGAACATCGTCTGGCACCCATTGACAGAGTTGCTCGCGCGCGGATTTGAGGTCTGCGCCTTCGTTTTCTGCCGCATGCATCACCAGCAGTTCGGCGGAAAAATTTCGAGCTAGCACGGCAGAGGTTTTCAGGCACGCTTGCGCCGCGGCAGTGAAATTCACCGGGCACAGGATCCGCGAAATCTTAGGCCTTTCTGCTGTCTCGCGAACCCTGACAACCAAGGTCGGTGCGACGCCGACACGCACGATGTTTTCGGCGACGGAGCCGAGACGCAGGCGTGTGATGCCACTATGCCCGTGGCTGCCCATAATTATCAGATCGGGTTTTCGTAATTTTGCATATTCGAGAATCTTTTCGATGGGACGGCCGTCCAACACCATGATTCCGGATGAAATTTCTGCAGGCAGTGTTTCGCGCGCCAGTCTTGTCAGTTCTTCCGTCAATGCGGCTTGGTGCTGTCGAACTTCGTCTTCCAGTTCGCCTGTTTGCGACCGAAAAAAGTAGGGAGGATATTCGCTCCACGTGACATGCAAAAGCTCGGTTTTCGCGTGGTAAATTTCCGCAAACATTCGAACCCACAGCAATACCGTTCGCGACGGCGCACTCAGATCGAGCGGGCACAGGATTCTCTTCGGTGCAAACATCATCGCGTCCGACATTTCCAAACCCCTCAGACCCGATTCCTTCGGGAATCAACAAATGAATGCAGAATCGGGAAACTTGTTACAAATAGAAGAAAACATCGCGCGTGCTTGGATCGCGATTTACCGCAAAAAACGCGGCCGGCGGCAGGTGAACGCAGTTCGATTGAGTTTCGGAAACGAGTTCAGGAGCAGAATCGGTCTCATTCAGCCAACGAGACAGTGTGCTGAAAACTCGACATCTAACTTTGTCGTCGAGGTTGCCTCCTCAAGCGGAATCGCCGAGCCTCGGCAGCACATGCTCCGAGAAATGCCTAAAGGGCGGCAGCTTTGCGGGCGATCAGATTCAGCCCATGTGCTCGGGCTTCCCGGGATAGTTGCGCCAGAAGCGCGCGGGCGATGGCGGGCTTCGCGTGAAGGTCAAGTTCGGCCAGCGCAAGGCGCGCGTCGCATTCGATCTGATAATAGCCAAGGCGGTGAGCCCTTGCGAGCGCATCCAGAAGCTTGCGGCGTGGCACAGAAAAAGCGCCTTTTCGCTCCGCACTGGAACGCACGACGAGTTCGGCGACTTGAACACGCGCGCTTAAAATTACCAGCGGAAGCTGGAGCGCTGGATCACCGCTGCCATCGCTCAGGTCCAGAGCCTCTGAGATTATGTGCCTTGCCTCAGCGAGCTTGCCTTGATGGAGCAGGGCGCGCGCGAGATCGGTCTCGGATTGGACTTCGTCCATTACCGAACCCTCAGCCTGAAACTCCGCCACCGATTTTCTGAGCAATTGCTCAGCCTTGGGAAAATTCCCTTCCTCAATCGAAACGCCGGCGAGTGCGGCTTTCGTTTCTGCGACGCCGATTTTACTGCCCCTTTGCTGCAGGATGGTCAGAGCCTGCTGAAAGCTTCCGCGCGCGCCGGCCAATTCGTCCGCTGCAATCTGGATTGCTCCCATGGTCTCGTTGGCGCCGGCAATGCTGCCAGTGTCTTTCATGCGGCGAGCCACGACCAGGGCCTGTGCCGTGTAACGCTGCGCGCCGGCAATATCACCTTCCAATAAGCGGATGTTTGCAATGCTGTACAGCAAGTAGGCCGTGCCGTTGGGATCCAAAGCCTCGATCTGCTCTTGCGCACGCTTGTACTGCAGTTCCGCCTTGTGAAGTTGGCCGTGCGCCATAAAAATATCACCGAGATTGCCCATCGCGACGCCCGCATGCAGCAAATCGTCGCATTGAGTCCAAGTTTCCGCGGCTTGGTGGAAGAGCTTCTGAGCCTGAGAAAACTGCCCCTGGATTTCATATCCAATGGCCATATTGTTGAGAACAACGCCGGTTTTTTCGTGCTCTCCCAGCGGCATCAGAAGCGCAAGAGCGCGCTGGTAAAGCTCGCGAGCACCGCCCATGTCTCCCTTGGCGCCGCGGCGATCGCCCATGGTGCGCAATGCGTCCGCAGCATAAAGATGATTGCCCGCGGCCATAAAGATGTTGTAAGCCTCCCGGCAATAGACAGTGCTCCCCTGAGGATGATCTCCATAGACCAGGTTGACGCATTGCTGCAGGCGGAAGTGTGCATAGAGGAGCTTTTGCCCTCGTGAAGCAGCTTCGGCGGCAGCTTTTTCGAAGTACGGCTGCGAGGCCGTGCCTCCGGAATACGAAAGAAGCTGGCCTTCCCAGAAATCGATGCGCGGGTCTTGAGACGCTGGAGGAGGAAGCTTGCGGAGCTGCTTAATTACGCCGAGCGCTTCCTCGTAATGAATGGGATTGTTCAGCGCAATGATAAGCTGTTCGGCATAATCCACACTATCAGGATAAAGCGAATAGAGAGCGCGGTAGGCGCTGATCGCCTTATCCAGTTTTTGAATACTCAGATAATATGAACCTTCGATCTGCAATTTATCGGCTTCCGTAAGACCCGCCGAAAATTGATATGCCGTTCTGATTTCATCTTTCGCGTTTTGGTCATAGCCCAAGCCGGCCCAAGCGCGATAAAGCATCAGGTGAACGAGCGGAAAACGAGGTGCGAGCTTTTCCGCTTGCAGGAAAAGGTCCCTGGCGGCCGCGACATCGGCATTGCGCAATTTGGCGAGGCCAAGCGAATAAAAGCGATTAGCGTCCGGATCCGAAGGCAGCGAAGAAACCACGCCGGCCTCCTCCGACTCCGAAATCATGGGCATGCCCAGACGTTCTCGCAGGTCCGTGCCTACGGTCGCCGCAAGGCCAAAAAATTGCTTTGCGTTGCCGGTCTCCGCGCCTTCATACAGAGTCTCGCCGGTCTGTGCGTCCTGCAAACGAAAATCAACCCGAATACTACCGTTCTGCGTATCTCCGAGAACCGCGAAGGAACCAAGAACAAGCAGATCGCTATCCAGCGCCTTTCCAATGCGCGAAGCCGTTTGACGGCTTAATGAATCGGTCTCCGACCAAGGCGCACCAGCGCGAAACTGCGCCACATCCTCGCCCGGTACAACACGCAATTCGCGGCCCGCGCTAAGTTCGGTGCGGAGCATTTCCGCAAGCGCGGTGGAGAGCCAGCTATCACTTGACCGGCCGGACGCATTTTGAAAGCCCAGAACGGCAATGGAGCGGCGCAGCGAGCCGAGATCCACAGACCCCGTCGCAGCAGAACGAGGAGGAGCCGCGGTGCGCTTGTACGAGACGAAAAACGCAATGGCTAAAATCGCGAGGCCCACACCAGCGGCGCCGCGGAACAAATTTGAAGCGCGAAACAGCGTCCCTGAGGAAGTCCACGCCGGAACTGGACGGCTCGCGTTCGATGCGGCAGGCGCAGGCTCGTTGCGAGGTTCCGTTTCGGCCGGCGTCTGAGAATCTTGAATCGTGACCGGCGCGATGAAACGGTAGCCGCGCTTTGGAACCGTTTCAATGAAACGAGGATTATTCGCATCATCATCGAGCACCCCGCGGAGGCGCTTGAGCGCGGCGTTAAGACTCCCATCGAAATCCACGTAAGTGCCCGCGGGCCACAACTGTTGACGCAGCTCTTCACGCGTAACAACCTGGCCGGAATGTTCCAGGAGCATGGCGAGGATGCGGAAGGGTTGCTCCTGGAGGCGAATTCGTACGCCTTTGCGAGTCAGGCGGGCATTCTCCAAATCTGCTTCAAACAGCCCAAAACAAAATAGCCGAGATGTGGCGGGAATGCTCACAAACCCTCGTGGCGCCCAAACCTTTGCGGTTGAGTGTATCACAAGCGGATGCGCGCGAGCGCACATCTGGTCAGATGCGAACGCAGGGCAATGATTCTGCGGGGATTAGCAGGTCACGAAGTCGTCGGCGGCTCGTCCTTTGACGAACCAGATTGCGGTCCGGTATTTCATCGTGGTGAATGCGGGCTTTTCCGACGCGATGTCACGAATACCGCTGACGATGAAAAAGCGAATGCCGAACCGCCTTTTTAAGGTACCGAGTGAGCGATGGGATCGAATCTTAACGGCGGTCTTGAGAAAGAGGAAACGGAGGATGGACATGCGCCTTGGAGCGTTTTCGATAACCCTAGCGGTGGTGGCGCTGCTGATTTGTGGTAGCGCCTGGGGCCAGGTGTTGAAGGGGAGCAAGTCAATTACAAACCAAGCCGTCACGACGATGGTGCAGTTGGGAATGCCGGACGATGCGATCATCGCCGCCATCAACGTTGGACCGGTGAACTTCGACACATCATCGAATGCCCTGATTAGCTTGCGTTCGCAAGGAGTAAGTGGGCGAGTTCTGCAGGCAATGATCGTGGCTGAGAGGAAAGCCAGTGTTGCCGCGTCTGGAGGAGGACAGCGCGGGGCGCTGCTTGCACCGCAGCGGACTGTTGCGCTGGCAAATTCGCAAGGAAGCGGCCCGGGCGGAATGCTCACATCCGGCGGAAACCAGAACCCGAACATTTCAAGGATGCTTGCGCCGCAGCGCACCGTTGCGCTCGCAGGTTCGTCCGCGAATAACGGCGGTTCCGGGAATGGGAATCTCGGGCCTGTTACTAGGCTTGGCAGAAACGGGCCGATAGCGAACCTCACAACATGCACGGTGACGCAGTTGCGTCTGAAGTTTGGGACAGGCGGCGATGATTTGCGCGGCGGACAGGACAACCTGAATATCATCGTTTATTTCACCACAGGCGGATATCAAGTCGCCCGAAACGTCAATCAAAGCAATAACTGGCCGAACAACAGCGTCAACGTGGTATACATTCCCCTGAGCCATCCTGTCCCGCCAGGCGAAATTCGCGCGCTTCGGCTGGTTCACGTATCCGACGGCAGCTTTAACCTAAGCGTTGGCTCGTTGCTTACTCCAGCTGCTCCGTTCTTGATAGCGAAGGCCTTCCAGTCTCCAGATAACTGGAACATGAACTATGTACGAGTTGCAGCGATCGGAAACGGTGTAGTTGCGCAAATCGCCGGCCATAGATTCCATCGTTTTACGGGCAGCAATCCCGACCTCATCATTACCGCACGCGTCCCGGCAAACATATGCAGCTCGGGTGCACCCGCTGGAAACTCCGGCAGTGGTTCGGGTGGACCCGGAGCATCAGGCATCAATCCTGCGCTAAATCCAGGCGGCTCTGGTTTTCATTCGGTCAGTGGCAATTCTAGCGCTCCGTCGAAGTATGGCACGCAAATGCGCGTGCCACTGACTACGCCGTCCGCAACACAGAACCAGAACGGGACCCTGCCTTCGCAAAAGCCTAAAGTCGTCACGCCAATACACGTCGCACCAGGTACGCCAGTGCAAGGGTCGGGGTCGGGCAATGGATCCGGGCCGCAAGATTGAGCGCAGCGAAATGCCATAACGAAGTTGGCGTCACGGAAGGAGCGAAGAACATGATTGGGAAAAGGCTGAAACGCTCGGGCGCTCTGGTGCTGAGCATGATGGCATTCTGCGTCATTTCATTGGCCAGGCAACCACAGAAACCGTTGACGAACGACGATGTCATCAAGATGGCGAAGGCGGGGCTGTCGGAATCGGTCGTGGTAGCCAAAATTCAGGCGAATCCTGGAAATTACGATACGTCTTCAAGTGGGCTGATCGCGCTCAAGAAAAACGGCGTCACGGACAATGAAATAAGGGCCATTTTCACCGCGCAGCAGGGAGGGAACGGCGCGAGCTCGGTAACGGCGTCCCCAAACGCCGATGCTTCGAGCGGGAATACGCAGTCGTCGGCGGCCTCCGGGCCGCGCTGGCGGATGCCGACAGTGGCGCTGGTTCAGAATGGAAGCTCGCAGGCGCTGCCCCTGGAGAAAACGCAACTCGCGGAAACAAAAACCAAGCCGGAATCGCTGGCAAGCCTGGCGGGAGACTCCGCCGTGACGCAGGGCATTCAGGCCGGCGTCAACGACGCCGCCTGGAACGCAGCAGGACATATAAACAATGGCATCGGAAGCTCAGCGGTGGTGCAAGGCGGAGGAATCTTTAACGGCCTGCTCGCGCGACGTCAGCCGACCGTAACATATGTGTGGGGCGTCCCCGGCCCGGCATCTGCAAATGTCCTGCAAACCACCACGCCAAAGTTCGCCGTGAACTTTTCGAATGCTCCCGGCGTGAACCCGAATGAATTCGCGCCAGAAATTGTAAAACTGACGCCCGCCCAAAACATCTGCCGCCTGGTGGGAGCAACGCGCGGAAAAGAGGACGCGCGTTCCCAGGAAGCCGCGAACTGGAAAATCTATTCATCGTTTGTGGAAGATCGCGTGGCCATCAATTTACAGAAGACCGCGCCCGGTGAATACCAGGTCTCGCCCCAATCGCCGCTTTACCCTGGCGAGTATGCCGTCGTGCTTCGTCCGGTTTCACGGGACAAAAAGTTCTCCGGTGGCGACGTGGCGCGCGGACAAGGTCCCGGTTTGATGTTCGACACACTCTGGTCGTTTCAGGTGGCTGAGAACGCGCAGTAAACGCATCGGCAAAATACCGTGAAAGCAAAACCATATCTCGAAGGCCGAAGAAATGAGCGGATCGCACTGCGAATCAGCACTGCGCCAATCGCGCTCAAACTCAGCGCCGCTCTTCTGCTCGCGGGCTTCTGCGGATCTTCTGCATCCTCCGCCAGCCTCCATCTGAAACCCGGCAGGTACACGCTGGCCATAACCTACGAAGTACAGAACCAGCGACAAGACGAGTCGCGCAATATCACTCGCTGCATTCGGCCGCGGGATCTTAACAATCCGGAAAACATTTTCAATGATCGCGTTTCGACGATTACACCGGAAGAGGTTTGCTCGGTGAAGGATCTAAAAAGTGCGCGCGGACAAATCTCGTACGATGCGGAATGTTCGAACCGCACCGTACACGTCGCAGGAAGCGTGAACACTACAGGTTTTTCAGTACTGAGGACGGTCACTCCGAAGGCCAGCCGCGGCATAACGCTGAAATTCGCGGTGCGCGGGACACGCATCGGAAACTGTGGCGCGGAGAGCCCGCGGACAAGGATCCACGCGAGAAATTCTGCACAGAGAAAATGATGACCATCCGATTGAGACCTTCTTTGACGCGCTATGCGATTTCGGCGGGAATTGGCGCAGCGATAGCCCTAGCGTGCGGATGCCAATCAACGCCAAACAGCACAACTTCGGCGATTGCGGGCAATTCTGCCCCGATGAACCGGCCGGATCTGAACAAATTCAACCCCACGAGCGCGAGCGTCTGCCTCCAGCAAATGATCAAAAATTCGCCTGGAACATTCCATTTGTCGTTTGCCGAAAAGACTTCAAATCAGGAGACGGCCAGCGTGGAAGCAAACGTTACTCCGACGACGATCGACTATACGAGACGGGAGATGAGCGCCGGGCAGACCTCCACCAGCACCAAACATCTGGCGCGGGCACAGATGTCAGAAATGGAGCTCGATTTCGACATTATGGGCCCGGTCCCGTGGCACGGAGAATTGGTAGCGGCGCAGGACGCTGCAAAATTGGCGGGCGCGGAAAATGTAAACGGATACCGCACGCTGAAGTATTCCATGGATACCGCGAATGAGCCGTCGTCGCAGAAAGCCACATTCGAATCGCTGATGGCCGTGAAGGATTACAAGATTATCGGAGATGCGTGGGTGGCCCGCGACACCGGCTGCCTGGTGAAATACGCCATTGATTTTGAAAAGGACGGAAAGGATGGAAGCGTCGAGAGGTTGCATTTTGAAGGAAACGCGACAAAACGCTAGTCCGCGTTGAGAAAGGGACAAGATTCCGAAGCTGAAGGCCCGGATCGAGAGAACGAAAGCGAAGGCGAACGAAAGGAGTTCAACATGACAAGTTGCACGAAATGCGGCGCTGCGATGGCGAACGACAGCGCGTTCTGTGGCTCATGCGGACAGTCCGTTAGCGTTCCAGGGGCTGCATCAGCGCCGAGCGCTTCGACGAGCGGCCCGGCGACGGCTGTCGCTGGCGCCGGCGCGCCGGGCGGCACGGTTACCGGCGGCACCGGGCTGACGATCAATCTGGCCGCCGCGCTTTCTTACGCACTGGGACTGATCACCGGAATTTTGTTTTTGGTGCTCGAACCGTACAAAAACAACAAGTTTGTCCGCTTTCACGCGATGCAATCGATCATTTTCAGCGCCGCGTGCATCGTGTTCGCCATTGTATGGAGCATCGTCGTCGGAGTCTTGATCGACGCCGCCGGATTTTGGGTGCTCACGATAGACGTTCCGCTGCGGCTGCTCATCGGGCTCGGAATTTTCTTCTTTTGGCTATACCTGATGTTCCAGGCATACAGCAATCGCGAGTATCAAATTCCGTTCATCGGCCCAATTGCAGCCAGGCAGACGCGCTGACTTTCAGGGTCGCAGGAGCTACCCCTTGGTCACAAAAATTGCGAGCACGCCAAAAGCAAAATGCTCGGACGATGGCAGAGAAAAATGGAGGTTTCATGATGCGGGGCACCACAAGTGAGCGGTGGACGTCGAGCGTGTCACGCGGCGCTGCTGTAGCAACTCTTGCTATTCTGATGGCGCAGGGGCTCTCTTCCGCGCGCGCGCAGAGCGGAGGTGCTTCTGCGATCACAATCACTGTCACGATGAGCCAGGCCGGTGTGTTTGGAGGGGACTCTGACACTGGCAAGGTCAAACTCAGCCAGCCCGCAGCCGCAGGCGGTGTAACGGTACATCTCGGATTTGGAACCACTCTCATCATGGCGCCCTGCGGGCGAACCGCTCTTTCAAAAAGTAGTGTTCCTGCGAGCATGCCGAGTTGCGTACAGCTTCCGGCGGGAACCACATCGGCCACGTTCACCGTGAGCACCATCAACGTCAAGACGTCCAAGCAAGTCAAAATTGTTGCCCAGTTGGGCGGATCTTCCGTTTCTGGAAAAACTTCGTTTTTTGTGAATCCTGTGACTGTTTACTTCTCGCGGTCACCCTCCGGTGTCATGAACTGGGGAAGCTCGGCGACATTGGGAGTGGCGTTAAGTCACATCCCAAAAAAGGGCGCCACCATCGTCCTGAGTAGCAGCAACGGCAGCATCACGGTTCCCAAAAACGTAAAAGTGCCGGGCGGTACGTTCACCGCAACAGCTGCGACGGTTTCACCGTGCTTAATGTCGCCTCCTTCGCCCGTCTCGGGGAAAATCACTGCCAGCTGGGAAGGAGCCTCAGCCAGCGCCCCAGTAACCGTCGGCCAGAACAACGGCCAGCCGTCACGCTACACCAATCAGACAGTTCGAATTAGTCCGAGCGTCATTATCGGCATCAGCCATGACGCTCACGCGCTCGTTCTCAATGGTTCCGACAAGTGCGTGCAGACGCTGAAAGTCGGGAACGTGATGTTCCTCAAGAGCCTCGGCGTGCTCAAGGTTGTCAAGTACCTGAGGACGCCGCAAAAGCAAGTCGCGGTAGCCGTCAGTTCCGCCTCGCTTACCGATTTCATAAATGACGGCACATTCCAGGTCTTCAGCCAAAAACTGGGTGACGCATCGCAGCCAAGCGGCGTGTGGAAGCAGGGTTTGGAACCGGACCAGCCGAAAAGCGGCGATGGAGATTGGAAATACAAGACCAGCGGCTCAGGGACGGATTATTCCTTCACTGCTTTCAAGCAGAATAACGGACTGTCAGCCAGCGTGACGGGCCACGGTCAAATGACCAATGTCGGCTACAACTTTTTGGCCGTCATTCATGGAGACAAGCTGCAACAGGCAACATTCACCGCACCGCTCGAAGGAACGCTGGACGTGGACTGGATGGTGCAAACCACCGGCCCCGGTCAAGGCATAGGAGAATCGCGGCTGCGCTTGCCAGCATTGCATTCCGGGCTGGTGGACAGCGCCGATGGTATCCCGCTCCTGTTTCAGGTTTACGCCAACCTGATTTTCAAGCCGGGGTTCGGCGAAAAGGCCGCGGCGCAAGGGCACTTCAAAATTACTTTCAAAGGCGAAGGCGGAATAGACGGCTTTTCTCCAATCAACAATGCCCTGGACGTACCTCGTCCGGAGATATCCAGCACGACATCATCCGCCAAGGCAGCACACGGCGTGGTGGTGGCCATCAACGCTCCAAAGTTTGCGTTGTCGCTGAGCACGGTCAGCTTCCTGTGGGCCGTTGACGCGCGCATGCCCGGAGCGTTGAACACAAAAGGAGCGGATCTCGCGGACAGCCTGCAGCCGCGCCTCGGCAGCTATGTCAAGGCAGACCTGATGCCGCCTACAACGGACAAGCTTTTCAAGGTCAGGCGCGCAGCTTACGTGATGTGGGTGTCGTCGGTAGCCTACGCCGGCCAAGGCCTGCTGGGCGCAGGTCTCCTCAGTCCGGTTCCGTGTCAGCAATATTATCTGAATTTTTTGGCGCAGGCGGGAATGGATAAAGACATGCTGGGCTCAATCAGCGGTTCGAAACCTCCCGATGATGGCGTAGAAGTCTTCAAGAAAAACGGTGTCATCGCAATTCCCTCGATCAAGGGCTGTTATCCGCAAAAGTAGAGTCATGGAGACGAAGATGAGCAGTTTCTGCACAGGGTGTGGAGCGACGCTGACGCAGCGCGATGCGTTTTGCACGAAATGCGGAGCGCCCGCGGACCTCCCTTCGGCAGCCGCTCCAACAACGAGTAGCAGCGCAACGACGAGCGCTGCGGCAACCAGTTTCTCCGCAACCCCTGTTCCTGCAGCGCCCGTGGTGGCAGGAGCGCCAATGCCGAAATCATCGTCGGGAATCCCGAAAGTTGCGCTTATCGGTGCCGGAGTCATCGCGCTGGTGCTCATTGTAGTGGTCGTGGCGGGAGTGATCAGCGCAGTGCATCGCGCACGAGAAAAAGCACAAGAAATGGAGGCGGCGCAGAATTTCGCAAAAAGCCTCGCGAATCTTGCGTCTCAAGCAAAATCGCCGGCGCAAGTCGGAAATGGCCCGTCCGCTGCCGACATCAACAAAAGCATCAGCGAATTCGCGAATGCTGCGAACGCTCTCGTGCAGAAAGCCCAGCAACAAGGCGGCGCGAATCCGCTCAACGCAATTCCAGCAATAGGAAACCCCGTTAACCCCAATTCCGCATCCGGCGCGAATCCTGTCACAATGTCTCCTGCCGCAGGAATTGCCGCCGCTTCAGCCGCTGTCGATGCGGCTTTAACTCCACCGCCGCTTCCCAAGCCAAGCCCCATCGTGCCGGTCGCCGGCACAGGTAATCCAGCGCATGACTGGCCTCTGGAATACGAACGAACTGTCGACGGCCAGGAAGCCGATCTCATGGTGCGCACCGGCGACATCAACAATCTCGGTTTTGGCTGGCCACAAGGATTTGATCCTTTCTCGGGCCAGTCCACTCCCGTTCATCCGTGGCCGAATATTGATCACATACCGCCCAGTGCACCTCCGGGAACCGACCGGATAATGCTGGGCACCGGTGTGATGCCCGTACACATGAGGATACAGAACATCCCGGGCCAAGCGGACCGTATCGCTGCCACCATCCTTGTGAAGCCGGGACTGCCGAGCGACGGATACAGCGGCTCGCTCGGAGATTGCTTCCTGGTACGTGATTTCGAAATGCAACTCGAAGATGCGCATGCGCCGATACTCATCGCGTCCAAAGAGGAAGGCGAGCAAGAAATGACGCGGTATTGGGCTCCGAAGTGCACACGAGAGCGTGCGCTTACGGCTCCAGCGCCAATTGTGATGTCCGTCGGAGCCCTGCCTGCCAAAATTAATGCCGTGGTCTTCCAGATCTTTGCGGATGACTTTCAACCACGTCCGATGCACTCACACTTCCAGGTGAGCCTGAATGGGACACGGATTCCCAGTTTTGAGTATGCCATCAACTCGTTGGACCAAAGCGGACCGGTCGGCAAGCTGCTCACTCTGAAACTCCTTCCGGAATACTGGCCGCTGTTGAAATCCGGAACAGTAAATCTATTGATTGACGATCCAACCACCCATGTCCCCGATGGCTATGCGGTCGATTTCGTGCGGATACTGGTGAATCCGCACAAATTCAAGTATCAGGTCTCTCTCACAGCGACGATCACGGACGCGGACACTCACAAACCGATTACCGGGGCCACGGTTACCGCAGGACTCTCATCAACCTCTACCGACCACCAGGGGAAATGCCAGCTAATAGGAATTCCCGCCGGCCTTGTGATTGCAACGGCAAATGCTCCGGGATACGACGAAAATTCCCTACCCGTCGATTTGCCGGCGGGACAGAGTGGAAACGCCGACATTCAGCTTCACCGCCATCAGGAAAACACCGCGGCGCTCGAACAATCCATCGCGCAAACCGGCACCGCGACCATCTACGGCATCCACTTCGATACGGGTTCGCCAAAGTTCCGTCCTGACAGCCTGCCCGCGCTCAAAGCGGTTCTCGGCCTAATTAACGATCGCCCCGGGTCGAACTGGATCATCGCGGGCCACACCGATAATCAGGGCTCCGACCGGATCAACATTCCGTTGTCCAAGGTGCGCGCCGCTTCGGTCATCGCTTGGCTGACGGCGCACGGCGTAGCGGCGAATCGTCTCGAGCCTCAGGGTTTTGGCTCGACGCGGCCGGTCGCCGACAACTCGACGGCCAATGGGAGGTTCTTGAACCGCCGTGTGGAAGTGACGCTGGCAAAGTAAGGCCAGTTGCGCGGAGAGCACGATATGCATGGGAAGGTTTCCATAGCGGCAATCAGCGCGGGATGCTTCGTTCTCGCGCCTGGCGTTAGCGGCGCACATGCCGCGCCGACGGACTGCGTGCAAGAGACGCTGACCAATGGCCGTTCCAGGGAGGATGCGCGGTATGACCTCGGAATCAAAACTTGCGGTGTTTTTGACTGCGGCGTTCATCTTCGGTCTAGGCAGTTCACCAGCCGCAGATGCCGCTCCGCCAAAGGATGCCTGTTCACTGCTCACGCCGGTTCAAGTGTCCGCTTGGCGAGTCCGGTTTCACGTCGGTCTGACCCAAATGTAACGGAGAAAATCGTAAAACCAAATTCACGGAGGACAAAATGAAATTGACTCTTAAGGTTGCGATGATTCCGGGGATCTTTTTTGTACTGGCAATGTGCGGCGCGCGCGCGGCATACGCGGCACCACCGACGGATCCGTGTTGGCTGCTCACATCGGCGCAAATTCAAAAGGTCCTCGGCCAGCCATTCAGCAAGCCGGCCGAAAGTAAATGGCCGCCGGCTTACGGCATGCGACCGTGGGGCACGCAGTGCCAGTACAATTCGCAAAAGAAACCGGCTGTGAAGGTCACATTCATCGTTTACTTCGAGCAGACGGCCGCAGAGGCCAAACAGACCTTCGATAAGTTGTCCTTGTGGTTCCCCGCCACATCGAAGCCGGCCATCGGCGACGCCGCGTACATGGATCGAAGCCATGCCATTCATGTGCTCAAAGGCAAAGTTCGTTACTACGTCTCCGTTGATCCCGCAAACGAAAAGCAGGCGAAGGACCTCGCCTCTTCCATCGCGGCGCGGATTTGAACGGCAGTGGACGCGGTGATTTTGGCGCGTGATTCCAACTCTTAAGGAGGATGTGAAATGAGAAAAACAATACCACTGGCAGTGATTTGCCTGGGAGCTTCATTGGCTTTTGCCACGGCTGCAAACATTCAGCCGCTGAAAGTGAAAACGGGCCTTTGGCAAATGACCGAGAAAGTCACGTGGACTGGTCTTCCACCCCAATACGCGGCTTTGCTGCAAAATGCAGTCCGCGAACACTATAAGTCATGCGTGAAGGCGACAGACCTCATCAAGAATCCGTGGGCAAATGGCTCCGGTCAAAGATGTACGTGGACCGTGCTGCATTCCAATGGTACCGATATGGAAGTTCAGGGATCGTGCCGCAGTGAAAATAAGGGCGATGACGGATCCATGCAGATGCAGGGAAAAATTCACGTCGTGGATTCCGAACACGGCACTGGATCGACCGATGTTACTTTGACTTGGAACGGCATGACCGCAAAAGGACATGCCACCTACACCGGCAAGTGGATTGCCGCAACCTGCCCGGCGGACATGAACTAGCAAGCGCGACCTGGCGGAGCCTCGCGGCCGTGAAGCAAATGAGATGAGCCGAAGGCGTTCAGGGTTCGCATCAGGAGTGGCGGGCTTGGCGCTCGTTGTGCTCTGGGGTTGCAGCCCGGTTCCCGTTAAGACTGAGCGCAACCAACGCAACCCACAGCCGGCGCAGGCAGGCGGAGCGCCGATCGCAGCAATGGGCAGCGATAATCCGGGGATTAATTTGCGGTGCGCAGCAAATCGCATTCGCAACCCGATCGAGCCGTTTCACTGGTCGTTTCGGAAGACGGTGTCGCCGTTCGTGAATGCGAATTGGGAAGCCAGCATCACGCCGGATTCTATCGTGGGCACGGTCATTGATGGCTCGGGCACGCATGCGATTCACGCCGTGCGGTCCGATCGCACCAGCTGGAACACGGCGGTCTCTCTTTTGGCCGGCCCACTGCCGGCGAGCGCTTTTGCTCTGGTGAGCAACTCTTCGGCAATGGTGCGTGCGGGCCGGGAGAACATAAATGGAGAGCCTGCGATTAAATACGCAATCGACACAGCCCGCGCGGCACCGGGCGAAGCTGCCTTGATTAAGAATGTGCTGGGCGCCAATGGTTTTATCAAGGGTGCGGCGTGGGTCAACTCCCGGGGATGCCCCGTGAAATTTGTTCTGAATATTGAGCAACATAATGGCGATGGCGCTGTCGAAAGAGAACATGACGAAGAAAACATAACGCCGCCCTAAGGTTTGCGATCTACACACGCAACTGAGACTCAAGCTCGGCGCACGAAGCGGGCGCGCCGCGAAAAATTCGAAAACTCAACCCAAACGCTGCCAGAGAGGAATCGCCATGCTGCCAGAGCAAGAGGCGCAAACAATAAAAACTCACATCACGGCACAAATGCCTCCTCAGAGAAGGCCGCGTTTTCGCGGCAAGATGCAGTGGTTCGTCATACTGCTGCTGCTGGTTGCTGTCGGCGTTCTTTACGTGGCTTTGAATCCTTGGGCGTTCTTCATGGGCGGAAACTTCCATCCCCTGGGATATTGGCAGGGTTGGGGGCGCATGCATTCTAAAACGGCAGGAGATTATTTTTTGTACGTAATGATTTACCCGAATATGCACACCCGAGGCGCGATCGTGCGAAGTGAGTCGGTCAAGGGGGATGCTTATCTCTGCACGCCGAAAAGAGAAACCTTCTATCTGCATTTGGACGGAGATATGCCCTGGGGCTACTACGTCGACTCGCTGGGAAAATCGATTCACATCTATATGGACCAATACAGAACTTTTAGCCCGGACGATCGTCCACGCTTCGATCTCTTTGGGAAGTGGGGCCGAGGCGAACTGGTAGCCGATGATCACAAGACGCTTGCGCATGCTTTTTTGCCCGACGGAACTTTGCGGCCCGACGGTTCACGATTCTTCCCTTCGGAAAGCGAAGATATTCAAGCGATCCTCCATGAAGGTACTTATTCGCAATGGAAAGCTGCTTGCGCAACAGCGCGTCATTAAGCCCGAGAGGAATTCCCATGCGAATATCAGCTTCGATTTCGCTCATCGCAATACTGCTTCCCTTCCCGGACTCCCGAAAACTTCGGGGGAGAGCTGTGCCGGCTCGCGCAAACGACTGCGCCGCTATTGAGCAGACGTTGAAAAAGCTCCTGATCGGTGTCGTGCAGAACAGTACTCCTGTACCGCATCGGAAAGGCCTGCGGGAGCGGGTGATGGCCAAACAAACGGATGCCTCGTGGCTCATCGAGATCATGCACAACACGGAGGTGACGGACGCTCTGCCCGTCACCAAATGACATGGCAACGCAAAGTTCCAGTGCGGTAATTGATGGCCCTCGCGGTCGCCAGAGTTTTTTTGAAGCGCAGCGGCGCAATCGTCATGCGACGTGGCGCCTCTCCACCGTATGCGTGTTAGCTGCCGTGGTGATGGGCATTCCTCTCGCACTCGCGGTCACGCCATTGTTGTATGCAGCCGCCCTGCTCATCGCCGATCTCATAAATATTTGGGTGCCGCTGCCGGCGAGCCTTTGGCAGCACGCAAACGAGCTCGCCCACTACGGCTCCGTGGCACTTGCCTCGCTGACGCAGAGCAACGCCGCGAATCCGCAAGCCCTTGTGATCGGTGCGGCAGTGCTGCTCCTGCCGGGCGCTGTGTTGTCCATTGTGCTGTGGCTCGGAGTGAACGCCCTTTTCCGCCGTGCGGGAGCCGGCGGCGCGCTCCTGGCATTGCAAGCGCGCGAGCCAAATCCCTCGGAGCTCAAAGAATTGCAACTCTCCGACGTCGTGCAGGAAATGGCCATTGCTGCGGGCATCCCTGCCCCGAAAATCATGCTGATTGATACGTCCGCGGCGAACGCCGCCGCCATCGGAACGTCTCCCAACGATGCACGCATCGTCGTAACGCGCGGTCTGATCGACCAACTCAATCGCGATGAACTGGAGGGCGCTCTTGCGCATCTGGTTGCCTCGATTGGCAATGGCGACCTCCGTATCGCTTTTCGCGTAGCCGGCGTCTTTGAAACTTACGGCCTGCTGCTCGCGCTGATCAATGCGCCGTTTGGTCCCCGCGCGCGGCGCACATTGTGGCGCATTGTCCGCTACAGCTTGATCGGCAAGAAACACGCCGAAGCGAGCGCTGCGGAAGCCGCTGCGGTCGCCGATCTCCTCACCCGCGGCGCTGCCATGGAAACGGATGATATCGATGATTTCTTCAATACAACAGCGCGCAGAAAATCGGTGCTCCGCTCCATTCGCAATTTTCTGTTCTTCCCGATTTTCCTAACGAATTTCGCCATCAAACTTTCCCTGTGGTTTTTCTCTTTCAGCATTCTCGAACCGAGCATGGCCCTGCTCTGGCGCAAGCGCAAATATTTGGCCGATGCTTCCGCAGTGCAACTCACGCGAAATCCCGACGGGCTTGCCGAAGCGCTGCGGAAACTCAATGACACGCGCCGCGCGATCCCCGGCGGCGCTTGGGCGCCTCATTTGTTTTTGGTCAATCCCGCGGGAAGCGACCGCATGGACGATCCCAGAGCAAACGCCCTGCATCAGCAGATGCTCGCGCAAATGTGGACTTCATCCCAACCGGCCAGCGGCTCCGCTCTCTCGGGGCCGCCATCAAATCTCGCCAGCTTCCCATCCGTCATGAGCGATATCTTCGCTACCAGCCGGCAAGCCATTGCCGGAGACCCGAATGCCGCAGCCCGCATGATGGCCTTTCGGCAGGCGGCCGCGGACGCCCTCGGCAAGCCCGTGAACGATCTGCCGAATTTGTCGGACTTCGCGGCAGCGCAAAATGGCGATAAAGCCTCGATCCAGCGTCTCTCTGCCTTCCGAAAACAAATCAGTGCAGATTCCTCGGATGCAAACTCGACACGTTCTGCCGATTCGAGCCTCAATTTCGCCGGATTTTTTCCCTCGCTCAAGCGCCGCCTGCGGCGCCTCGATCGCATGGGCGCGCACGTCGAATTGGAATCAGCTCGCGTGAAGCCTGCCGCCGTGATTTTCATCGCGGTGCTGTCGCTTGTTCTCGCGCCCTTCGCGCTGCTCGCGCTGGGATTGCTTTTGCTGCTTATCGGAATCTTGATGTTGGCAAGCCTCGCCTTCCTGGCCGTATGGATGGCGTTCATTCATCAGTTGTTTCTGATGTTCGTGCATCGCTAGCGGAAATGTTTCTGCGTTGAAAGGCGCGCGTGTCGAATCTATCGTTAATTGTCGTTGGCCTCGTCGCGGCGACGCTGCTGCTCTCGTTTATCGCGATTTTCAATTCTCTGGTCGCGCTGCGCCTGCGCGTGCAGAATGCATGGTCAGACATCGACGTGCAGCTCAAGCGCCGCCACGATTTGATTCCGAACCTCGTCGCCTCCGTTCAGGGCTACATGGCGCACGAGCGTTCGACTCTCGACGCGGTTACCGAAGCCCGCGCGAAGGCTGTGGCGTCAGCCGGCGGAACTGTGGCCGGCCGCGCTCAGGCTGAATCGGCCCTGAGCGGCGCGCTCTCGAATCTGTTCGCGGTGGCCGAGCAGTATCCGCAGTTGCGCGCCGTCGAGAGCGTCCAATTGCTGCAAGAGCAGCTCACTTCCACCGAAAACCGCATCGCTTTCGCGCGGCAGCACTATAATGACGAAGTCATGAAGTTCAATACCGCCCAAGCGACCTTCCCGCGTAATCTTTTTGCCGCCTTGTTCGGCTTTTCTCCAGCCGTTATGTTCGCGGCGCAGGAAAGCGAGCGCGCGAATGTAAACGTACCCATCTAGCCGGCGCGCTGCGCGTCAGCGGCAATTGCATTGACTCTGTGCTTCCTCGTCCTGTTCCGTTTCCTGCACGATAACTGGTCCCGTCAATACGGAAGTTCAATTTGAGCTCCGCAATGTGCCTTGGCGGAATGAGCGCTCTTTGAGCTGCATAAAAAGAATCGGCACCAGAATCATCACTGCAATTGTGGAAGTGACCATGCCGCCCACAATCGGCGCGGCAATGGGCTTCATCACGTCTGAGCCAATACCCGTTTCCCACAAAATTGGCCCGAGGCTGGCGATCACCGCAAACACGGTCATCAGCTTCGGCCGAAGACGAAGCACCGCACCCTCGATGGTTGCTGCTTCGATATCCTTGTGTTCCAGCAACGCGCCCGAAGCGAGACGCTTGTCCAACGCCTCGTGGAGATACACGACCATCACCACAGCCGTTTCCACCGCGATGCCAAACAGCGCAATGTAACCCACGGCCACCGCAACGCTGTACTCATAGCCGAGCAGCCATTGGAGAATCAATCCGCCGCTTAACGCAAAAAACACAGGAAAGAACAGAATCGCCGCCTCTCCGGTGGAACCGAAAATCATGTATAGCAGCAAAAAAATTACGAAAAGCACGACCGGAAGGATCAACTCCAGCCGCTTCTTGGCGCGCAATTCGAATTCGTATTCTCCCGACCATTTATAACCGTAGCCCGGCGGCAGCGATAGCTTCGCTTTCAGCAAACTGCTTGCGCGCTGCACAAAGCCGCCGTAATCGCTCGTGCTGAGATTGAAATAAACGTAGCCGGTAAGCTCTCCTTCCTCGTCACGAATCATCGCCGGCCCGCGTGAAAAGGAAATGCTCGCCACCTCGCTGAGCGGAATCTGCGCCCCGGTTGGGGTCGCGATCAGCACGCGCTCGAGTGCGGGAATATCATCGCGAAAATCCCGGTTGTAACGGACGTTAATCGGAAAACGCTCGCGGCCCTGGATATTTTCGGCGATGTCTTCGCCACCGATGCCGGATTGAACCGCCTGCTGCACGTCCGCAACCGTCAACCCGTAGCGCGCCGCGACCGGCCGATTTACAGCGATATTGATGTAGAAGCCCTGCGCCACGCGCTCCGCAAACACGGATTGCACTCCCGGCTGGCCGCTGAGAATGTCGCTGATTTGCGCGCCCACCTCCTGAATGCCGTCCAAACTCGGGCCTTGAATCTTCATGCCCACCGGCGTTTTTATTCCTGTCAGCTCCATGTCCAGACGGTTTTCAACGGGCATCGTCCACGTATTCGTCAGCCCGGGAAATTGCAGTTTTGCGTCCATTTGCTGGATCAGTTTTGCGTACGTCATGCCCGAGGGCCACTCGCGCCGCGGCTTGAGCATGATGGTCGTATCGTACATATCGAGCGGCGCATTGTCCGTGGCGCTGTTCGAACGGCCCACCGTGCCAAAAACAGTTTCCACTTCCGGAAAGCTTCGAATGATGCGGTCCTGCTCCTGCAGCAACTGCGAAGCCTGCCCGATGGAAATGCCCGGCAATGCAGTGGGCATATAAAGAGCGGACCCTTCGAATAATGGCGGCATGAACTGGCTGCCGATCCTGCGGGCAAGCGGCACGGTCAGCGCCAGAACGATGAGCGCGAGAACAATTGTGGTTTTGCGAAACCGCAGTGCCACACGCAGCACCGGAAGATAAATCGCCTGAGTAATTCGCGAAATCGGATTTTTCGTTTCGGGCCGCAGGCGTCCGCGAATGAATAGCGGCATCAGAACCGGAACAAGCGTTACCGCAAGCACCGAAGAGAATCCGATGGCCAGCGTTTTCGTCCACGCCAGAGGACGGAACATGCGGCCTTCTTGCGCTTCCAGAAGAAAAACCGGCAAGAAAGATACGATAATGATGACCAGAGAGAAAAACAGCGCGGGCCCGACTTGCTTCGCCGCGTCAAGCAGGATGCGCCTGCGCTCGTGCTCCCTTTCTTGGGCTGCCGGAGCTTGCTCAGCCGGAATGTTCTCCTGCTGCTCCTGCCGTTCGGCAAGATGCCGGTAGCCGTTTTCGACCATGACAATGCCGGCGTCCACCAATACGCCGATCGCCAGTGCCAGGCCGCCCAGCGACATAATGTTCGAGCTGACGTGCAGGTAATACATCGGGATGAACGATGCGACGACCGCAATCGGTATCGTCAGAATCGGAATCAGCGCGGACCGAAAATGGAACAGGAAAATGATAATGACGATGCTGACCACGATGGCCTCTTCGACGAGATCACGTTCCAGAGTATGAATGGAGGCCTCGATCAGCCCGGAGCGGTCATATCCAGAGCGAATTTCCACGCCCGGCGGAAGCGATGGCGCAATTTCAGCGAGCTTCTGCTTCACGCCGTTGATTACGTTCAAAGCGTTCATTCCGTAGCGCATTACGACGATGCCGCCGACCGTTTCTCCCTCGCCGTTCCATTCCGCCGCGCCTTCGCGAATGTCCGGGCCGAAGCTGACCGTCCCCAAATCACCAATCAGCACCGGCGTGCCGTTTTTTGTGGCCACGGGCACCTCGGCTAAATCCTTGAGCGACTTCAAATATCCGAGACCGCGAATCATGTATTCCGCGCCGCCGAGGTCCAGCACGCGCCCGCCAACCTCATTCGTGCTGGCGCGCACGCGGTCAATCACCGTTTCCAGCGGGATGTTGTACGCGCGAAGCTTATCCGGATCCAGATTTACCTGGTACTGGCGCACAAAGCCGCCGATCGAAGCGACTTCCGCAACGCCCGGCACGGATTCCAGTTGATAGCGCAAATACCAGTCCTGCAAGGCGCGTAAATCCGCCAGACTGTATTTATGGGTATGGTCCACAAGAGCATATTCGTAGACCCATCCGGCGCCGGTCGCGTCCGGGCCGATAACCGGATGAACATTCGGCGGCAGCCGTCCTTCGATTTGCTGCAGGTACTCAAGCACGCGCGACCGCGCCCAGTAGAGATCCGTCCCATCCTGAAAAACAATGAAGACGTAGGAATCGCCCAACATCGTTTGTGCGCGCACCGCCTTCACTCGCGGCGCGGCCAGCATCGTCGTCACAATCGGATAGGTGACCTGGTCTTCAATGATGTTCGGTGGTTCGCCTGCCCATTGGGTGTGAACAATGACCTGCACGTCGGAAATATCCGGCAGCGCGTCTAGGGGAATGTGCCGCATCGCCCAGATCCCGGCGAAAAGCAGCAGCAATGTTCCGGTGAAAACCAAAAAACGGTTTCGCGCGCACCAGTCGACTAGACGGTTGACCATCTCACATACCTCCCGTGACGTCCACGGTCCGTTGCTGGCTCGCAATCACTGCCCCGTTTTTCTTCGCGAGGATCGACACTTGCCACACACCCCCCGCTGGCAATTTTCCCTGTCCTTCATAAATTCCTCCGCCTCTGTCGGAAAGCGTTACGGCGACACGCTGCGCGGCCATGCCCATCGCCGGCATCGGCGGCATGAGAAACGTTATTTCCACGCTGGCGCGCGCTATGCCGGCACCGTGCGAATCGGCGAGCTTTACGCGAAAAATGTTGCTGCCTTTCAACGGAGGAGAAGGAATAGACGCAAATGAAATGCTGTTTCGAGACACATTCATTGCCGCAGCCGCGCCGGCGCCCGGCGGCGGAGGCGCAAACGAACCCAGCGCCGCCTGCAACTGGCTTTCGGAATCAATCAGGAAATTCGCCGAAGTCACAATTCGCTCGCCCGCCTTGAGCCCCTTCCGCACAATGAATTCATCCGCCACTTGCGGGCCGGCGACGATTTCACGCGGCTCCAGATAGCCCTGTCCGTGATCCACAAAGGCGATCTGCCGCGTGCCGGACTGAAAAACAGCGGAAGCGGGAATGACCAGTTGCCGCCCCATCGGAATTGCGAGTGTCACGTTGACAAACATCCCCGGCCTGAGCGTCAATTCTGAATTCGAAAAGACCAGGCGCACTCGTGCCGTTCTCGTGCTCGCGTCCACGTCGGGATAGATGAAGCCCACGCGGCCCCGAAACGTGCGTCCCGGATACGAATCCACCGTGAGCGTCGCAGAGTCGCCCACTTTTACGCGGCCGAGGTCGTTCTGAAATACTTGCGCGAAAACCCATACTGTAGAGAAATTCGCAATCGTGTACAGATTCGTGCCGGGCTGAACATACAGATTCGGCAGCGCGTTTCGCTCGACAATGAAACCGGAAGCGGGGGAATCGATTTCCAGATTCTGCTCGACCTTGCCCGAGGTGCGGAGCGCTTGAATCTCTCGCGCCGGAAGGTTCCACTGTTCGAGCCGTTCCAGCGAGGCCGCCACAAGCGAATTTGCACCCGCGGCCACACCCGGCACGGTGCTGCTTGCGAGCCGCTCTTGATTCTGACGCGCAAGCAGGTATTCGCGTTCGGTCGTGACCAGGTCCGGACTGTAAATCGTAAATAGCGGCTGCCCTTTTCGCACGTATTGATAATTCGCACTGGCGAATACCTTCTGAATCCATCCCGAAAAGCGCGTCTGAACGTATGCCTGCAGCCGTTCGTCCACCGCCACATTGCCGGTGACGCGGATTTCGTCGTGAACTGTTTCGTATTCGGCCGTTCCGGTCTTCACCCCAATGCTTTGCATGCGCTGCGGCGAGAGCTGCACCGGCACAAGTGTGGTTTGCCGAACAGCCGCGGCGGAACTTTGCTGCCGCGCCGGCCCGGCTGCCGCTGTTGTCGCGGCCGATCGCGCGCGTGATGCTGGCCGCATTCGCCAGTGCCACCAGCCGTAGCCGAGCGCCGCCGCGAGAACCACATTTGCAGTCACCGCTATCCGGAAAGCTCGCTGGAAGTTTTTCATCTCGAAATTCCTTTCTTTTTTTCACGCACCGCGCCGGAATTCTCGGCGCTCAATGCAATGCAACTCCCGTCAATTCCTCGATTCCGACCAGAGCAATCTCATGGTCCGCCAGGCTGCGCCAGTACTCGCTTTCCAGCCGCAGCTCATCCACAAACGCGGAGAGCAGCGTCTGAAAATCCTCGCGGCCGCTTTGGTACGCAGCCAGGCCGGCTTGAAAAGTCGCGGCGGACTGCGGAATCAGCCCCTGCTTGTAAATCGCCAGCAATCGCTCCGCTGTTGTTGCCCGCACGTACTCCGTCCGCAGTTCCGCATACGCCTGCTGCACCTGCGCGTCATACGCGTGCTGCGACTGCGCCCGCAACTCCTTCGCCTCCGCAAGCTCCGGGTCCTGCCGGCGACGGCGATAAATGGGGATCGTGGCGCTGAAGGTCAACATGTAGTAAGCGCGATACTGCGTCGGATCGGTGCGCTGCCACATCCATTGCACGTTGAAATCCGGATAGAAATCCTTGTGAGCGAGCTGCACCTCCGCGGCCTGTTTTTTAGTTTCCGCCTGCTCCGCCAGTACCGCTGGATCGCCGGAGCGAATCTGCGCGGCAAGCTCGGCGAATGTCAGAGAAAACGGAGTCTGCGTAAGCTTGCCGGCGACGATGTCGGGAGAATCCGGCGGACGGTTCAGGAGCGCTTTGAGGTTCGCTTCCTGTTGCGCCAGCTTTTCTTCTTCGACGGCTCTCTCGCGAACGAGATCCGTCTGCTCAAGCTGCGCCTGTAGGACGTCCTGCTCGCTGACTTGGCCCGTGCGATAGCGCGCCTCAGCGATTGTTTCCATCTGGGCGAGCAAGCTTCCGTCCCGTTTGAGAATCGCCAGCGCCTGTTGCTCGTAGGCCAGTTGGAAATAAATTACTTTTATTTCGGCTGAGATGCGCCGCCGCTCATAGCGCCATTTTTCCTCGAGCGCGTTTGCTCCACTCTGCGCCGCTTGCCCTCGCAGTCGAAGCTTCCCGGGATACGGAAAATCCTGCGAAAAACCCAGGCCGAAATATGCGAAATCACTGTTGGTGTAGCCCGCAAAAAACCGGGGGCTTCCCACACTGAACTGCTGCACGCTGACAACCGGGTCCGGCAGTGTCGAAACTTGCGAAGGAACTTTCGCTGCCGCCCGCCACGCGCTGCGTGCGGCCTGAATCTGCGGATTGTGGCGCTCCGCTTCGGCGAGAAGATCCGCAAGCTTCGCGAACTGATTCGGCGGTGAATTCTCCTGCGCAACGGTGAAAGTGGCTGAGAATACGAATGCGACACACGCAACCAGCAATGCGAGACTGATCTTCATAAGCTGTCCTTTCACGTTCAGGCGTCTTCCTCTTGTGCGCTCAATAGCCCTGGATCAGAGCTTTGCCATGCCGCACGCGGATACACGCGTGCGTTCTAACGGACCGTTTGGGACAGTTTTAGATTAGGAAGATACAGAGCAGTGATTGAAACGAGGGAGGCGATGGATTCCCTTTGAGAGGGCCTCGCTGAGTGCGTGGACTGGGGCGGTTTGACGGCAGCAGCTCGCGGCCAATTGCGGGCGCCGCTACGTTACGAACATCTGACGCCTTGTATTGCGGCACAGGCAGCGACGCTTTTGCGACACAACACGATCCGCCTGACGCTGCGGCAAGCTCGCTCTCGCTTCCCGTCATCTTCATGCGGTTGCAGCAGGATTTGCCCATCGAGGCTGAGCATCCGGCGAAGTCAAAACGGGAAAGCGCGCACGCAGACAGCGGTACCGCCGCCACGCCGGTGAGGCTCAACCCTAATGCGAAGGCAAGTACGGCTCGCATCGTGCTAATCAGTATACCTCGTTATTTGTTATTACCCCATATAAGAACCACTCGATGTGACGCGCGTCACATGATTCCGTGATGCGGCCTTGCCCGGATACGGCGGTCTCGGTAGAAACCGTGACCGGTCGCCGGGACCGCAAACTTCGGAACATACCGGCATAATTGATTTTCAAGCGCAGCCGGCTCGTTGTATTAAGATCGTCTCACATAAAATGCAAACCGAGGCGCAAAAGCAATCTCCGGTCATCGCTCAGTGCTTGCATCTGAACGCCGCCGGCGAGCGCTGCTCGCATGCGGCGCTGGAGGACGGCTTCTGCGAACGTCACGGCCCCAACGCAACTTGGCGCTTCGCCTTTGCCGCCCGCCGCAAGCTCTTCGCCATCCTTCTCGCCGCTGCCATCCTCTGGCCCATCCTCGTCGATCTCTTCCGCGCCTTCCACCATTGAGCGTCGCTGGAATTTTGGATCGCACCCCGGCATTCTGAATGCCTAACTCACGGTGCCGGTCTCTTCGCTGCCGCCGGCTCTTTCGTCTTTTAAGTCCATAGCGCGCGCCGTGCTCTCGACGCGAATTCGCCTTAAACCTTCTCCCGCATGCTCCAACTCAATCCTCATCACCGGCCAATCCGTCCGCATCCTCATCCGCTCCGGCCACTCCACCAGCACAATCGCCGGCTCCGCGAACACATCCTCGAGCCCCAGCGAATCGAACTCCTGCACGCCATTCACGCGATACAAATCCACGTGGAACACTTTCACCGGCCCAATGAACGTGTGTACCAGCGTAAACGTTGGGCTCGTCACCTCCTCCTCCGCCGCCGCGCCCAATCCGCTGATTATTCCTTTCGCCAGCGTCGTCTTTCCCGCGCCCAGTTCGCCGCTCAGCAGCACCAATAGCGGCGGACGCATCTGCGCCGCCAGCTCTCGTCCCCGAGCAATCGTTTCTTCCGTTGAATGCGTCGCCATGCTTTTTCCGATCATTTCAAATTTCCCGCACCGCGTCGCGAAGCTGCGCCAACGCCGCCGGAATCGCGCGAATCACATCGGACGCCACCAGCGAGGCCTCGCCCATCTCTTCTGCGGCCACGTCGCCCGCCAGCCCATGCAAATAAACTCCCATTGCCAGCGTCTCCGCCCAATTTTTTTCTGCGCCGAACTGCGCCGTCAGCCCCGCCAGCATTCCCGTCAGCACGTCTCCCGTGCCCCCGCTGGACATTCCCGGATTTCCCGTCGAATTGATCCACGCACGGCCATCGGGCGAAGCCACCACCGTCCAATTCCCTTTCAAAATCAGTTGCGCATTCCAATCTGCTGCCGCTTGGCGGGCGATTTCCAGACGGTTCGCCTGCACTTCCTTGGGCGTGCGACCAATCAGCCGGCCCATTTCTCCGGGATGCGGCGTCAGCGCCAAATTTGCGTTTTCGCCGCGCAGCTCATCGGCGCATCCATCGAACGCGTTCAGTCCATCCGCATCCAAAATGATCGGAACAAAAATCTCTTCTTCGCTTCTCCTGGTGCCGGTTCTCGCGCGCCGGCTTGCAATCACGGCGCGCACAAATTGCCTGGTTTCCTCCTGCGTGGTCAGCCCCGGACCGATTGCCAGCGCATTTTTACCGCGCAGAATTTTTGCGAGCCCTCCGGAATCGAAAACCTCCCGCGCGATCGTTCCCGCCGGAGTCGCGTGCAGCGGCTCGGTCATAATTTCCGGAGCGTAACCCGCGACGGTCGGCAGGACCGGTTCAGGCGTGGCCACGGTCACCAGTCCCGCGCCCGCGCGCAAAGCGCCCTGCGCCGCCATTGCCGCCGCGCCCGCTTTTCCCACCGAGCCCGCCACAATCAGTGCGTGACCGTAAAGGCCTTTGTTCGAATCCGCTCTGCGATGAAGCGGCACGTTGCGGAATTCCCACGGCTCGCTCCAGCGCACATCACCCTTCGCAACCTGCTCGATCAATTCCATCGGCGAACCGATCTGCGCCACGTTCAGCCGACCGACGAATGGCGCGGCGCCCGCCGTCAGCATGCCGATTTTAGGCGCAGTGAACGTCACCGTGTAATCCGCCATCACCGCGGGACTCGCGGCCATCGCGCCCGCATCGCCGGAGATTCCCGAAGGAATGTCCACGGCCACCACGCGCGTGCGAATGTCGCGCCGATTCACCGCTGCAATCACTTGCGCCAGCAAACCTTCTACCGGCCCGCGCAATCCCGTGCCGAGCAGTGCGTCCACAAGAATCCGCGAGCGCAGAATTTTTTCGCTCGCCGCCTCCCACTGTGCCGGCTCGCGAATCTCGCCGGCGTCGAGTCCCGCCCCGCGCATTCGCTGATACGCTTCCGCCGCCTCGCCGCGCAATTCCGCCGCATCTCCGAAGAAAAATACTTCCGGCGCCGCGCCTATCTCGCGCAGCGCCCGCGCTGCCACGAATCCATCTCCGCCGTTATTTCCCTTGCCGCACAGCACGGCCACGCGCCGCCCTTCCATGGGCGCGAAATGCGCGGCAATCAATCGCGCCACAGAACTTCCCGCGGCTTCCATCAGCGATCGCTGCGAAATTCCGTGCCGCTCGGTGGTAAGCCGGTCCACCTCGCGCATTTCCGCTACCGTCAGAATTTTCATGACATTCCTAGGAAACTCGCATTCGCCCATTCACGTCCGGCGCGCCACTCCCTGATATGTATACGTCGCCAGCCGCGGCCCAGGAAGATAAAACTTTTTCATCTCATCGAGCCGAAATCCAGCTGCAACGATCAGTTCATCAACCTTCCGATTCAAATGGCAACCGCCGCTCACACGCTTCCACGCCGGCGTAACACGGTCCTGCCACGCTGCCACACCGCGGTCCGGCGCGCGCCCATGCTCGATAAAAATCAAACATCCGTCCGGCTTCAGCACCCGTTTCATCTCGGCCAGCGCCATCGGCGGATTCTCAATCGAACAAAGCGTCCACGTCATCACCACCGCATCCAGGCTATTTTCGGCAAGCGGCAGCGGTCGCTCGGCCGACTGCAAAATGAATTCCACGTTCGCATTCCCGTCCGCCGCTCTTTTTCGCGCCATGCGCTGCAATTCCGCTGAAGGGTCCACGCCGTGTATCCGTTTTACTTCCGCTGAATAGAACGGCAAATTCAGCCCGGAGCCTACGCCGACTTCCAGCACCTCCCCGCGAGCTTTCGGAACCCATGCCGCTCGAAGCCGCGTCGCCTCTTTGTTCCTCATGCCAAAGTCAATCACGCGAGGCAAAATGTATTTCGCATAGAGGCCCACGGTTCTTTTTCTGTTCCGCATCTCCGAAATTCTGCGGAAGCCTCCAAAATGTGAGTTTATCACGCGCATAGAATCCTGGAATTCCCGGGATCAGGGAGCCGCGGTCAACACTCAGATCGCGGAATAGAAGGACGGGCGGAAGAGTTTTTAATTGTTGAAATTCACTCGATTAGAAATGGCTCCTTTCCTTTGTTTTCAGTGACTTGCAGCGAGTTCTAATTTTTCATATTTACTCGATTAGAATTTTCTCCCGGTGCTTCATAAGGGCCAAAAGTGGCCCGATTGGACCCCATAAAACGCAAAAGCCGCCGATTGGCGGCTATGCACTTTCGTTGCGAGAGACTATGCGGCCGGCGAACCAGCCGCGAGCAAGCATACCGAAGAGTTAAAAAGACGTAAATAAAAATCGACAGGCGGGCATCAGGATATTTGCGCAATTCTGCCGCGATATCCTGACGTGCAGTTCCAACCTTCGACAACCGGCTCTAATTTCCCGCTCTTCACATCATCCAGCCACCGGAAACGCTCAGTACTTGTCCGGTGATGTAATCGGCCGATTCGGACGCCAGAAATTTTACCGCCTGGGCTACATCGTCAGCCGAAGGCGGCCGGCCAACGGGAAAACGGGCGTCACGCATACGGCGGGCCTCTTCGAGCGACAATTCCTTATCGTCAATATTCGGCGGATTGACGACGTTTACCGTGATTCCGTTTTTCGCCTCCTCCAGCGCCAGCGAACGTGAAAAGGCCACCAGCGCAGCCTTCGCCGCCGCATAAGCGGAAATCGTCGCCTGACCGAATCCGCGCTCGGCGCCCACTGCGCCCAAATTTACAATTCGTCCCCAGCGCTGCCGGCGCATCGGCGCGATCGCGGCTTTGCTCGCATAAAAGACGCTGAGCAGATTTGAATCGAGGACGCGCCGCCACTCTTCAATCGTCGTCTCGACGACCGTACCCCAGTTGAAAATTCCGACATTATTCACCAGCACGTCGAGCCGTCCAAAGCGCTCGGCGACTGACGAGACCAGCTTCTCGGATTGCGCCGCATCGGTCGCGTCCGCTTCCACCGCGAAGCATTCGCAACCCATGGCCTGCAATTGCCGCAGCGTGTTTTGCGCGGCCGCCTTATTCACGCGATAAGAAATGGCCACGCGCGCGCCTTCGCGTCCGAAACTCATGGCGATGCCCTTTCCAATACCGCGCGTTCCTCCGGTGACCAATGCCACCCGCTGCTGCAAACTCAAGCTCGCCTCCTGAAAATGATTCTTCGAACATTACCGAATTCCCGGCCTGTTGCCAAGCCGCGAACGGATTTTGCGCGCAGCGACAGGTCTGCCCGACGACGCGCCACGAGCTACTAGCCACTGGCTACTCGTTTATCATATTGTCTACCGATGGCTTTGCTGCACCGATTGCGCGCATTCTGGCGAATCAGCACGCCGCTCGATCGCATCTCGGCGGCCGTCATCATTCTGGCCATTCTCGCGTGGAGTACGCCGCTGGGCGCCTACGCCTCTTTTCTCGGCGGCTGGCTCGTTCTTATTTTTATCATCGCCGCCGGATACATCATCGTGCGCTTCGCGCAGTGGACGCGCCGCCGGCTCCTCTGGGGCCTGCGCAACCGTTTGATTGTGGCCTACGTTTTCATCGCGGTCGTGCCCGTGGTGCTGCTGCTCGCCATGATAGGCGTTTCCGCGTATCTGGTGTACTTCCAGCTCGGGGCGCATCTTCTGAGCGACGACCTCACCGAACGCATCGAGGCCACAACGCACGTCGCGGACGCGGTGGCGCGCACTCTCGAATGGTCGCAAGCAAAACGCGTTCCGCTGACTTCCCGCGCGCTGCTCGCGCAGCCCGGCACTGCTTCGCTGCTCTCGAGCGCCCGCCAATATTTGCCTGAACTCGAGGTTCAAATCGATACTGCTGCGCCAGGCGCGGCAACGCGCCGCCTTCGCAAGACTTTTTCCGGGCTTGTGCAATCCGGCAGCCATTTATGGATTGAAGCGGCCGTCCCGGTCGCGGCGCCGTCGAAGCCGCCTTCCGCCAAACCCTCGCGGAAGAAGCCGGCGGAAGAATCGGCACCGACCCGGCCGGACGAAGTCCTTGTTCGCGTGCCGGTCACCACCGCCTTGTTGCAAACGCTGGCGCCGGATCTGGGCCCGGTGGTGCTGACCACATTTCAGCCGGCCCCGGCTAACGCGAAGCCGTCCGACGTTTTGAACCTGAACGGACAGCGCCTAGTTCGCGCGGAGCAAGTCGTGAGTCCGCGGCCGCTGCCGCCGAAACACGCCTGGTACGACATGGAAATGACCGGCGGCTCAACGCTGAACGCCGCATTTGCCGCGAATGGCGAGCCCTCCGCCATCACCATCCCGGTTGTCGCTTCATTTTCCATGCGGCCGTGGCAGTTGAATCATCGTCTGTTTGCTTCGCTGGGCGCGGTCGGCGAACCGCTGGTCATTGCGCTGGTGCTGATTGGAATTTTTTTCCTGGCGCTGGAAGCCGCCGCGCTGATCACCGGCATCGTCCTTACGCGCACGATCACGCGTTCGGTGGACGACCTGTACGAAGCCACGCGCCACGTTCGTCAGGGCGACTTTCGCCATCGCATTCACGTCCGGCAGCGGGACCAGCTCGGCGTGCTCGCCGAATCTTTCAACGCCATGACCGGATCGATCTCCGAACTCATCGAGGAGCAGCGCGCGCGGCAAAAGCTGGAAAACGAACTCACCATCGCCCGCGAAGTCCAGGGCCAGCTTTTCCCGCGCGAGCTCCCTTCCATTCCAGGACTTGAATTGGCCGCCATCTGCCGCGCCGCCCGCGTCGTCTCCGGCGATTATTACGATTTTGTGAAGCTGGGCGATTCGCGCCTCAGTCTGGCAATCGCCGACATTTCCGGCAAAGGAATTTCCGCCGCGCTGCTAATGGCCAGCCTGCAAGCGGCGCTGCGCAACCAGGCCATTCTGAACGGCCACGGCTCGACCGCGCAGGTCGTCGAAACGCTCAACCGGCACCTTTTCCTGAACACTTCCGACGACCGTTACGCCACGCTTTTTTACGCCGAATACGACGCCGCCTCCCGGTTTCTTTCCTACACCAACGCCGGCCACTGCGCGCCGTTTTTCATCACCGGCGATAAAGTGGAGAAACTCGAACAGGGCGGCACTGTGGTCGGGCTGTTCGACACCGCCGATTATCAGCAAGGCTCGGTGCAGGCTGCGCCCGGCTCGCTTCTGGTGGCCTACAGCGACGGATTGCTCGAGCCGGAAAACGTCTATGGCGAAGAGTTCGGGTACTCGCGCCTCGCCGGCGAAATTCTGCGCCTGCGCGATCTGCCGGTGCAGCGCGTCGCCGAAGGCCTGCTCTCCGCGGTGGAGCAATGGGCCGGCACGCCCGAGCAGGCCGACGACATGACCGTCATCGTCGCCCGCTTCCGCTGAAGTTGTGCTGTGCTTGCGACAGGGCAGCGTCGAAGCTGCTCGGCCGAGCCGCACCGCGTCTTGGGGGCGAACAGCTACGGCCCTCCGAATTTGTGGAACCAAGCCAGCGTCTCCATGACTTTCGCTACTTGATGGCTCGGGAAACGCTCGATGCCGTGCGGTTCATTGGGCACGGCGATCAGCATGGTCTGGATTTTGCGCATTTTGAGCGCCACGTAGAACTGCTGCGCTTCGCTGATCGGCGTGCGGTAATCGGAAAGGCCGGTCATCAACGCGGTTGGCGTTTCCACGTTGCCGACCAGATTGATCGGCGAACGCTCCATGTATTGCTGCCAGTATTTCCACGGCGGCCCGGGAAACCAATACTCCGAACCGAGAATTGGCAAATCGGCATCCAGGGCCCAGCTATACCAGTTGATAACAGGATACATCGCCATCGCCGCGCGAAAACGCGTCGTGTGGTCTACCACCCAGCACGTGAGCACGCCGCCGCCGGAACCGCCCGCCACATAGAGCCGGTGGGGATCGATAAAGCCCTTAGCGATGACGGTGTTTACGCCGGAATCGAGATCCTCAAAATCGTGTCCCGGATAGGCGTGGTTAATCAGATTCGCGAAAGCTTGGCCATAACTGGTCGAACCTCGCGGATTCACATAAACGACGACGTAGCCTGCGGCAGCCCAGATCTGCTTTTCGATGTCGAAGCGGTCGCCCCAACTGGCAAAGGGTCCGCCGTGAATGCTGAGGAAAAGCGGATATTTCTGCGCCGGATTGAAGTCCGGCGGCGTGATGTACCATCCCTGAATTTCGCGGCCGTCATAACTGGATTTGTAAGTGAACTCATGGCCCTGGCCGAGCGTTTTGTGCGCGAGAAATTCGCGATTGGGATTGTCCACGACGCGAACCTCACCAGGACGCGCAACATCTCCCACGGCAATCGAACCCGGCAGATCAATTAACGTATAGGGAACGGCGAAATGGCCGTCACCCGCGACAGAAAAGCTGACGCCCGCCGTGTAGGTGGTATTGCCGGTGCCCAGATGCTCCGCCAGGACGTGAACCTGGCCGGTCGGTGAGATTAACGCAAACTTCGAATCGGCATGATCGGTATAGGCGGCATAGATGCCGGCGCCGCCGGGCGCCCAGCGCGGAGCGCGAATATCGCGGTCGAAACTGCCGGTCACCACGCGCGAATTCGAGCCGTCTCGGTTCATGATGTAGAGATGCGTGGTCTGATGGCCGACGTAACGGTCATTGAACCCGACGTACGCGATTTTTGTGCCGTCGGGGGAAAGGGCGGGAGAGTTGTCAGGCCCCAAGCGATTGGTCAACGCCTTCCATTGGCCGGTGGCGACGGAGATCTGATACACCTCGGTATTCATCATGTGGTAGCTCGCGTGCGGACGCAGGTTCGCAGAGAAAATAAGGTCCTTGCCGTCGGGAGTCCAGCGAAGCGGGCCACCGCCAAATGTTCCGCTGAAGTTGTAACTATCGTGCGAAACCTGATGCAGGCCGGAACCATCGGCGCCGACGACGAAAATCTGCGTGTAGCCGTTGGGAATGCGGCCGCGGCCGTTGAATCGCCAAACGAGTTTATGCGCCAGAAGCGGCTGAGGCTGCCATTTCGCGCCGGGAGGGGGCGAAGGCAAATGCGCCAGTACGGTGGGTGGCTCGGGAACGAAGCTGGTGAAAGCGATGTCCTTGCCGTCGGGAGACCACGAAATACCCATCGGCGGATGCGTCAGGTGGGTGATTTCGGCCGTCTGGCCATCGTCCATCCAGCGGACGTAAATTTGCGGATGGCCGTCGCGATCGGAAATGTAGGCAATGCGCGTGCCATCCGGCGACCAGCGCGGGTATGAATCGCTGAAATTGCCGGTGGTCAGCGGGCGGTCATCCGTGCCGTCGTAATTCACAATCCAGAGGTTGGAACACCAGTGATCGGAAAAGACATCGGCGAAGTGGCGTTCGTAAACGATTTTCGATCCGTCGGGCGAGATTTGCGGGTCGGAGTCGTATTGAATATGAAAAATGTCCATCGGAACCAGCACCCGTGGCGGCGCAACGGCCGGACGAGGCTGGGCAGATGCGCGAACCATAGTCAACCCGGCGGCCATAACCCCTGCAAGCAGGGTGGCTGTCAGCCAGGTTCGATTTTTCGCCATGCAATCCTCCTCAGATGGTTTAGGGAAACCATCAAACCGAAAATCGACGAACCATTGCAAAGAACGATGCAAAAGAGGCGCGAATCGGCGGGATTGTACTGCGCGAACGCGGCAGATTCCAGGCATTTGAGCTGGGGCGCTTCGGCGAGCCGCACCTTTGCTGTCTTGAAGATGGATTTGGGCGTTTCCGGGAAGTGCACTCGCCCTACGGCCACGGTATCAGGAAGACCTTAAAAACAAAACTACGGCACGAGTACGGCGGCGCCGTCAATCGAATCGTTCTTTACGGCAAGCAAGGCTTCGTTGGCTTGCGCGAGAGGAAAAATTGTGGCCTTCGGGCGCAGGCCGATTTGCGCGGCGGTTTCGAGGAAGTCGCGCGCGTCCTGGCGGGTCATATTCGCGACGCTGCGAATCTGGCGCTCGCCCCACAGCAGCTTGTCGTAATCGAAAGCCGGCATCTGGTCGAGATGAATGGCGTTGATGGCCACCACGCCGCCTTTGCGCAAACTGCTGAGCGCGGCCAGAACGACAGCGCCGCTGGGAGCAAAAGTCAGCGCGCGATCGAGCGGCACCGGCGGCCTTTCGACTTCGCTGCCGATCCATTTCGCGCCGAGCGATTCGGCCAGCCGGCGATGCGATTCGCCGCGCGTGGAGACGTACACTTCGCACTTCCACGCATTGAGCACCGCGATGGCCAGATGCGCGGACGCGCCGAAGCCGAAAAGCCCAACCCGCTCGCGAGGCTGGACGCCCGCAACGCGCAGGCTTCGAAAGCCGATGATTCCGGCGCAGAGCAGCGGGGCGGCGTGAACGTCGTCGAGAGCAGCGGGCAGCGGAAAAACAAAATCGGCGCGCGCCACCGCGAATTCCGCGTAGCCGCCGTCCACAGTGTAGCCAGTGAAAACGGGATGGTCGCAAAGATTTTCGGCTCCGCGCCGGCAGTACGGGCAGTCGCCGTCCACGCCGCCAAGCCAGGAAACACCGACGCGCGCGCCGACGAGCAGTTCGCTGGTTGCGCCCTCGACGATCTCGCCGACGATTTGGTGCCCGGGAATGTTTTCGTCCCGCAGCGGAGGCAGTTCGCCCTCGGTGATGTGCAGGTCGGTGCGACAAACGCCGCAGGCACGCACGCGCAGCAACATTTGTCCCGGGCCGGGCGCCGGGCGCGGCGTTTCGGAGATGGCCAGCGGCCTTTCGTTGATTTTTTTCGGCGATGTGAGAATGGCGGCTTTCATGAGGGCGGTTTGCGAAAAGAAAGGTTTTCAGTACGCCTGAAAAATGGCGTAAGAAGTGAGTTTAGTGCAGGAGGGTTCGATTTGTCATTCAGAACGGCAACGGATCCGCTTAAACTTTGACGATGTGCGTCACGATCAGGAAAATGAAACTGGCACGCGAGGCAACATTGTAGGGTCCCTTCCTCCGCCCAGAATAGATCCGTAGACTAGCGCCGACTCGGGAGGCCAGTCATAAAAGTCAATCTTTTGCGGAGTGAGCGTTGACGGTTTTCTTGCCCGGCCGGACCGTGCGATTAGGCGGCGGCGAATGCTTCGAGGGCGGCGCGGTCCACAACAACCAATGTGGAGCCCTGGATTCTGATGAGTCTGCGATTTTTGAATTCCGCGAGCGTGCGCGTGACGGTTTCGCGCGAGGTGCCGATGAAGCCCGCGATTTCATCGTGAGTCAAATGCAGGCCGGTTGAACCACCGTTCCATTTCTCTCCGCCATTCGGCGACCTGCTCAGAATCAGCCGTGCAAGTCTCGCCGCGACCGAGCCAGCGAGACCAACCATACGCAACTGCTCATAAACCGATTCGTAGTTTCGGGCCAGATAGCTAATCATGAACTGCAAGGCGTCTGGATTCGAGTGGAAAAACTGAAGAATTTCCTCACGGCTGATGAACACCACACGGCATTGAGAGACCGTCTGAGCGGTAACCTCGTGGGCTTTCCCCAGAATGACAGCGTTCAGTCCGAGCACTTCGCCCGGTTCGTAAATACCAAGAATCATCATCTTACCGGCTCTATTGCCAATGGAAATTTTCACCTCGCCATCGCAGAGGATGAAAACGCCGCGAGGTTGCTCGTTTTCCACGAAGAGAATGGTCCGTGCGGCCACATCACGCGGGGTCCTCTCAAGGATCAGTTTCCTCATCAGGCGGGGAGCTGCTTCACAAATGAATGGCTTTTTCCGCGGAAGAGGCACTCGCGAATCAACTGCCGCAGCCTGACCGTTTTTGGGTTGCATAGCCATTTCTCCTTTCTCCTGCGTATCGAAAACATCGAAGAGGAGTATCGCAAGGTCGTGCCAAACGCAACGTGTTTTCCCCGAGCGCCATTTTGTTACACACAAGACTACTAACTTACAACGTATATAACACAACCACCTTGCACGACACCAATCGGGACAGTTTGAAGCGCAAAGCCAAAATTCCTCGCCATCGCAATCCCGAGGAGATTCTCGTATGTTTGCGTGCCGGCGCAAAATTGCCGGCACACAGTTTGGGCGCAAACGGCATGCGCGCGATTCAACTGCGCACGGTCAGCACCGGGCATTTGGCATTGGCGACAACATAGTAGCTGCCCCGTTGCACAAAACGGCTCAGCGCAATGTTCTTTGCGGCGCGAACGCCGAGGACAATGAGATCCGCTTCATGGGCTTCGGCGACTTCGAGGATCTTCTCCGCGGGCCGGCCGCGCTCAACCACGCAGTCCGGCGACGAGGGCAATTCGGCGCCGAACGGAACGATTTCGGCGAGTGCACGGCGAAGCTTGTGGAGGTCTTCGGAATTTTGCCGGCTGTGCATCAGAATGAGCTGGGCGCGGTGCTCGCGGGCGAGCGAAATCGCGTAGGGGGCGCCGGCGAGAGATTCGGCGCTGAAATCGGTGGCGTAGAGAATGGAGCTGAATTCGCCGAGCGGCTTCGGTTTATTCGGCGCCGAGGGGCCGACCGTCAGGACCGGGCAAGGCGCGCGGCGGAAGACTTCTTCGGCGACAGAACCCAAAACGGCGCGCTCCAGTGGGAGCGGGCCGTGCGTGGCCAAGACGATGAGGTCAATTTTTTTTGAATTGATAATTTCAGAAAGGGCAGACCATATCTCTCCGGACCCAAACAGGATTTCATGACTCGTGCCAATGAGTTCCTGTTCCAGATGCCGCTGATACTCGCGGCGGGACTCAGCTTCGAGCTTCTCCAACTGCGCCCAAGCTTCCGGAGGAACGGCGGCGTACATGCCGGACTGGTTTCGGATGTTGGCGACATGGATGGTGGCATGGTAGCGACGGGCGATTTCGAGAGCATACGGGAGGGCCCGTTCGGCTGCTGGAGAGAAATCCGTGGGAAAAAGAATATGCGCGAAACGGGCGCGCGCCGTGGAATCGAGAGAGACCGGATTGAAAGCGGGAATTGAAACACTGGACGTTTTCATGGTGTGCCCCCAACAATTCCTTTGCCCTACCGGCACTCGAGCGTAACGCCGGAGGAGCCTTTTCCTGAGACAGAGTAACGACGAGAGCGCACAGACCGATGTGACGCGAGTCACATCAAAGCGTGATGAATATCACAGGCGCAGAGCCTGAAAAACACGAGGATAACGGCAAACATGTGTCTGCATCGGATCCTGCCGACCGGCTCCGGGCGCTTGGGTAGGGGGCACCGGAGCCACGGCAGGCCGGACACGTTATAGCACTAAGGGACTGTTTCGCGGGCAGGCTGCGAAGGCGAAGACTCCTCCGCGATATTAAGCTGAACCGTGCTATGGCGACGGCCGTAGCTGAAGTAAATAATCAGGCCAATCACCAGCCAGCTCAGGAAGACCTCCCATGTCAGCAGGTGCAAAGAAAACATCATGAGCAGAGAAACAGCCATGCCCATGATGGGCACGAAGGGCACCCAGGGCGTGCGAAACGGGCGATGCAAATTGGGCTGCTGCTTGCGTAGGATCCAAACTCCCGCGGAAACAACGGTGAAGGCAAAAAGCGTGCCGATGCTGACCAGCTCATCGAGCTTGTTAATCGGCAAAGAGGCGGCGAGCAAGGCGACACAGACGCCGATAAGCATGGTGGAAATGTAAGGCGTGCGCATTTTCGGATGAACTTTGCAGGCCCATTTCCCGAGCAGGCCGTCGTGAGCCATGGTGAAGAAGACGCGCGTCTGGCCAAGCAGCATAACGATCATTGTTGAGCTAAGACCACCGATGGCGCCGATCTTTACAAGGTAGCTGCCCCAGCGAACACCGGTGACATCCACACCAAGAGCAATGGGATCGGCTACGTTCAAATGAGTGTAAGGGACCAGCCCGGTGAGGACAATTGCGACCAAAATGTAGAGCACGGTGCAAATGAGCAGCGAGCCGAGAATCCCGATGGGCATATCGCGCGCGGGATTTTTGGTTTCCTGCGCGGCAGTGGAAACGGCGTCAAATCCGATGTAGGCGAAGAAGATGATTCCCGCGCCGCGCAGAACGCCGGTCCAGCCAAATTCGCCGAAGGCCCCCTTGTTCGGCGGGATGAGCGGATGCCAGTTGGCGAAGAGCTCGTGATGGCCCATCAGAAATATAAAACCGAGGCCGATGAACACGAGCAAGACCGACACTTTGACGATGACAATGGCGCTATTGACGTTTGCCGATTCCTTAATGCCTTTCACCAAGATGGCCGTCACCAGAAGAATGCCGATGAGGGCGACCAGATCGAAATGCGAAGTGACGTGAGGGAGGGAGGACATAATCGGAACTGCGGAATGCGGGAGAGACATGACGGGCATCCAGCGGCCGTGGTATTGCGCAAGCACGGTTCCGGGAGCGTAGGAAAGAGCAGCCGGGAACGGAATGCCGAGATCCTGCAGAAAGCTGCAAACGTATCCGCCCCAACCGACAGCGACCGTGGCCGCACCAAAGGCATATTCCAGGACCAGGGCCCAGCCGATAATCCAGGCGACGAGCTCGCCGAGAGTTGCGTAGCCGTAGGTATAAGCGCTGCCGGAGATGGGCAGAAGCGCGGAGAACTCCGCGTAGCACAAGCCGGCGAAGGCGCAGCCGATGCCAGCAATTATAAAGGAAAGGACGATCGCCGGGCCGGCGGCGGTGGCGGCCACGGGTCCGGTAAGCACGAAAATCCCCGTGCCGATGATGGCGCCGATACCGAGGGTGACGAGATTGATGGGCCCGAGGGAACGCTTGAGCGAATGCTCGCCGGTTTCGGACGCTTCCGCCAGGATGGCTTTCAGCGGCTTCCTTGCTAGGAGTTGGCTGGCCATTCATTTCCTCCGTTGAGGCAACCGGATCAAGCGGTGAGCCGAAGGTCACCGCGTGCGCGATTGCGAACTCAAAACATGAGCTGCAGATTCCTCGTTGGATGCGGACGGCATCCTCCGCGGAATGACAATCTAAAGGCTACCGAAACTACTGAAGCAGACCAGCAATTACAGATGCCCGGCTGCTCAAAGAACTATTCGGCAGCGGACTGCGCTGCACGATTGCGCGAGAAAATGCGCCAGAGAACGTACACCGGAACACCGATGAGAACAATTATTAATCCTGGCCAGGTGTTCTGGGGCTTATAGCGCAACAACTGTATCTCCAAAAACACGGCCATGATGATGTAAATCGCCGGAAGAAGCGGATAGCCAACGGCTCGGTAAGGGCGTTCCATATTGGGGCGTGTGCGGCGAAGAACGAAAAGGCCGGCGAGCGTGAGGATGTAGAAAATCAATTCCGCAAAGATGAGGAAATCGAGGAGCTGGTTGTATGTGCCGGAAAGACAGAGGACACAGGCCCAGACGCATTGGACGACGAGCGCGACACCGGGAACATGGCGGCGATTCACGGTGCCGATGGAGCGGAAGAGCAGTTTGTCTTTGGCCATCGCGTAGTAAATGCGCGAACCGGCGAGAATCAGGCCGTTGTTGCATCCGAAGCAGGAGATCAAAATCGCAGCCGCCATGATGGCGGCGCCCACGGGGCCGAAGATGACTTGCAGCGCGGCGGTGGCCACGCGGCCGTCCGCGGCAAACTGAATTCCGCGCGCAATCAGAGATGTGCCGTGGGGATCTCCAGACATCGGCAGGATGCGGAGATAGGCGAAGTTTGCAAGAGTATAGAGAGTGGTGACGATGAGCGTGCCGAGGAAAAGAGCGAGCGGGAGATTGCGTCCGGGACGCTTCACTTCGGAAGCGGTGAAAGTGATGTCGTACCAGGCATCGGAAGAGAAAAGAGCGCCAACCATGGCCACAGCGACGATCGTTGCGGTTGAGATTTCCCAGGTGGGAGCGCCGGGAGGATAGGCGTGTTTCGTGAAAAGGCCGGCGTTGCGCCAAAAATGGTGGAAGTTGGCGGCGATGGCGGCGGCGCGAGCAAAGATAAATCCGATGACTACGAGCGCGGCGAGGGTAAGAATTTTTACGCTGGTAAATGAATTTTGCACGATTTTGCCGAGGCGCAGGCCGCGCAGGTTAATCCAAGTGAGAAAGACTATCGAAATAATGGCCAAGAGATTTTGACGGTTGAGGCCGATTTCGTAGGGGCCGAGAGTGCCGAAAGGCATATTCCAGGGGCCGAAGGTGCCGACTTTCAGAATCCACGCGGTGGGGGAAAAAAGATTGGGTGCGAAGACTCCGCTGAATTTTGCGAAGGCAATCGCTACGGCGGCGATGGTCGCGGTTTGCACCACAAGGAGCATCGTCCAACCATACAAAAAACCCCAGAGCGCGCCGAAGGATTCGCGCAAGAAAACGTATTGCCCGCCGGCATGAGGCATCGCGGCAGCAAGTTCGCCGTAACTGAGGGCACCAACGAGAGTCATGAAGCCGGAAGCGAGCCAGACGACAATGAGCAGGCCGGGGCTGCGGACCTGATTGGAAATGTCGGCGGAGACAATGTAAATTCCGGAGCCAATCATGGAGCCGACAACAATCATCGTGGAGTCGAAAAGGCCGAGGCCTTTCACGAGCTCGGGCGCGTGACCCGACGGCGGCGGGGCAGCCGAAAATTTCACCGTGGCGGCTGGGTCAGCCATTGGGGTTGCCCCGGGGTGATTTTTGATCGAAGCCTGACGGCTTTTGCGAATGCGCCGAGGCAGCGAGGAATTCACGAGCACGGGCGACTGGGTCGCGGGCTTGCAAAATGTCGCGAATGACAGCGACGGAATCAGCGCCCGCGGCGAAAACTTCGGGAGCACGCTCCAGAGTGATGCCGCCAATGGCGACGATGGGTTTGCGCGTGAGCTTGCGCGCCTCACGAATCAAGGCAGGACCAACGACAGGGTCGGGATTTTTTTTGGTGGTTGTAGGAAAGACGGGACCGACGGCGATGTAATCCACGGGAGCATTGTCGGCCGCGCGAACCTGCTCAAGATTGTGTGTAGATACGCCGACCCAGCGTCCGGTGCCGCAAATGCGGCGGGCGTCTTCCGCCTGCAAATCCTCCCGGCCGACATGTACGCCTCCGGCGCCGACCATGGCAGCGATGTCAGGCCGGTCATTGACGATAAAACGAGCGCGGCGAGTGGCCAGGGCTTCGGCAAGGTTGGAGCAGGTTTCAAAATATTTTCGCGAGGAAAGATTTTTGGCGCGGTATTGAATGAGCTCGACGCCGGCATCCACAAGTTCGTCGGCGCATTTTACGACCGGCGTTTTCATCAGCTCCTCATCCAGCACGGCATATAATGATGGAAACATTTGACCCCTAAGCTTACTTCCTTTTGAATCCTATTTGGCCGCCACGGTTTCGTAGCGTTCGAGGAAATGCGTGTCGAAGCGGCCAGCGATAAAATCGGGATCTTCCATAATTTTTTTGTGCAGCGGAATGGAAGTCTTAATTCCTTCGATGACAAACTGATCGAGCGCGCGGGACATACGCGCGATGGCTTCGGCGCGGTCATCGCCAAAAGCGATGAGCTTGGCGATAAGCGAATCGTAATAAGGCGGGATGACAGCGTCGGAATAAGCGGCGGTATCCACACGGATTCCCGGGCCGCCGGGAACGCGAAATGCGGTGATGCGGCCCGCCGACGGCGCGAAAGTGTCGGGATCTTCCGCGTTGATGCGGCATTCGATCGCGTGGCCGCGGAAATGCGGCTTGGGAATTACATCCGAGAGTTTTTCGCCGGCCGCGAGGCGGATTTGCGCTTTGACCAAGTCGACTCCCGAAATCATTTCGGTGACGGGATGTTCTACCTGAATGCGGGCATTGACTTCAATGAAATAGAGATGGCCGGAGGTTTCGTCGCGGAGAAATTCGACGGTTCCGGCGCTGGAATAGCCGATTTTAGCGAGGGCTTTGGCGACGCGCTCGCCCATGGCATCGCGAGTTTTGGCGTCGAGCACCGGCGAAGGGGATTCTTCAATGATTTTCTGATGGCGGCGCTGAATGGAGCACTCACGTTCGCGGAGGTGCATGACATTGCCGTGACGGTCGCCGATGATTTGGAATTCGATGTGGCGCGGCTGCTCGATAAGCTTTTCAAGATAGACGTTGGGACTGCCGAAGGCCTGCTGTGATTCGTGTCGGGCGGTCTGAAATGCGGAGGCGAGTTCCTCCTTTTTGCGCACGATGCGCATACCGCGCCCGCCGCCGCCTTCGGCGGCTTTAATCAGAACCGGATAGCCGATTTCGGAGGCGAGTTTGAGGGCGGCATCCTCGTCCGGAATGACCCCCGGACTTCCGGGAATAATCGGAAGGCCCGCGGAAGCCATTTCGCGCCGCGCACGATCTTTTTCACCCATGGAGCGAATGACGTCGGGTACCGGGCCAATGAACGTGATGTGCGAGGCTTCGCAAACCTCGGCGAAATTGGCGTTTTCCGAGAGGAAACCGTAACCCGGATGAATCGCGTCCACATTGGTGATTTCAGCGGCGCTGATGACGTGGGGAATATTCAAATAGCTTTCCGAAGCGCGAGGCGGACCGATACACACGGCTTCGTCGGCGAAACGGACATGGAGAGAGTTGCGGTCCGCTTCCGAATAGACCGCGACGGTCGGAATGCGCAATTCCTGGCACGCGCACAGGACGCGCAGGGCAATCTCACCGCGATTGGCGACTAGAATCTTGCGAAACATTTTAGAAGCAAGCTTTCCGCGATTTACTGCTTGCGGCTGGGGTGAATCGCGAAGAGCGGCTCGCCATACTCAACGGGCTGGCCGTTCTCGACGAAAATGCGCATCACCTCGCCGGCGACGTCGGATTCGATTTCGTTCATAAGCTTCATCGCTTCGATAATGCAAAGGACCTGGCCGGCGGCAACATGGTCGCCGACGTGGACGAACGGAGCCGCTCCGGGCGTGGGCGCGGAATAGAAAGTGCCAACGATAGGGGATTTGATGACGTGAAGATCGGCCGAGGATTCGGGAGGCGCTGCCGCCTGGGCCGCCGGAGCGACAGGAGCGGGCGCAGGCGACGCGGCAGAAAATATCTCAGGAGCGGGCTGCTGTGCGCGAAAGGCGTGACTGGAATGGGCCGATGCTTTGCGCAGGCGAATATGGACGCTGCTGTTCTGGTATTCAAATTCGTCCAGACTATGCTGCTCCATAAAGCCGAGAATTTCGGCAATTTGAGCAAGGTCGGGGACCGAATTCCGTTGAGGAGCGGCAGGATTTTTTTTCGATTTTGCCTTCATTCCAGTTCGATCAGCTCCCGGTTGGCACGGGTGAGGTATTCCGCGCCAGAGTGCGTTAGCAAAGCGTCGTCTTCGATGCGAATGCCGCCCTTGCCCGGGATATAGACCCCGGGCTCAAGAGTCACAACCATGCCGGCACGTAAAACCGTACCATCGCCGCGCCCCAAACGCGGCATTTCATGCACTTCCAAGCCAAGACCGTGGCCCGTGCTGTGGACGAAGTACTTCTCCAACCCAGCCTGCCGAAAAGCTCGCCGGGCCGCAGCGTCCACTTGCTGCGCGGTGACGCCGGGCTTCAAAACGTCACGCGCAGCCCCTTGCGCACAAAGCACGGCGGAATACCAGCGACGAATCTCCCCGGGCGCGCGCCCCACGAAAACAGTGCGCGTCAGGTCGCTCGAATATCCGCGGAGTATAGCACCGAGGTCAAAGACGACCAACTCGTTTTTGCCAATGGGACGCGAAGTGGCGTGGGCGTGAGGCAGCGCCGCACGCGGACCCGAAGCAATAATCGTGTCGAAGGCGGGGCCGGTTGCGCCTTTGCGACGCATACGGAATTCGAGTTCGGCGGCAAGCTCAGTTTCGAGCACTCCCGGCTTAACTAACGGAAGAATTTCCTCCCAAGAGGAGCACGCGATTGCCGCGGCTTCGCGCAGGGTGGCCAGTTCGGACGAGTCTTTAATGGCGCGGACGGCTTCGATCTTGCCATCCCAAGGCAGCCAGCGGATTTTAGAAGCGGCATCCAAAAGATGCTTTTGAGCCACGGTGACGCGCGCAGCTTCGAAAGCGACACGGCGAGCGCGAGTGCGTTTCAGAGTGTCGGCAGCGGCGTGGAAAAGCGAGCCGCGAACGATGCGCACGCGAGCGTTGCGAACTTCTTCGGCAGCCTGAACGGTATAGCGCGAATCGGTGAAGAGAACAGCGGAGCCGCGCCGGAGCACGAGAATGCCTGCGCTGCCCGTAAAGCCGACGAGATAAAAAATATTGGGAAGATGCGAAACGACGAAGGCGTCCAGGCGCGCATCGCTCATTTCCTGTTGCAAAGAAAAAAGGCGGACCGCCGATTCCGGCAAGTCCGCCTTCTGCAATGGTTTCGATGGGCTGCGCGTGCTCTGCGCCATTCCTACATTGTTACATAGGAAGGATGCGCGGAGTCACGAAGAAGAGCAGCTCCTGAGAATTGGTGCTGATGCTCGTGTGCCGGAAAAGCTGGCCAATAATCGGCAGGCTGCCAACAAAGGGCACTTCGTCGATGCTGGTCTGCTGATTGGAGACGATGATGCCGCCAATCATGACCGTCTGGCCATCGGCAACGAGAACCTGCGTATCCTGCGCCTGCGTATCGAGGGCTGGAATGCCTTGAATGCGCGGGATGGCCGGGTCAATCTGCGTATTCTCGACATGGATTTTCATGAAGATGGTGCCGTCTCTGGTGATCTGCGGCGTGACTTGCAGCTCAAGCACGGCGTCAATGAACTGAACGGAAATGGTGTTGTTGATGACCGTCTGTACAGGAATTTTGGTTCCCTGCTTGATGGTCGCCTCTTCGTTATTCTGGACGATTTCCTTGGGCTTGGAAAGCAGCTTGCCAACGCCCTTGCTCTCCGCAGCGTCAATGATGTAGTCGAGAGCGAAATTCGCCGAAGAGAAGGCATAAGACACGCCGCTGGTGGGCACGCTTGTGCCGAGATTGGTAACCAACGGCATGTTTACAGCCGTCGGGCTCGTGCCCGTCGGGGCGGTTGTGCCCACAATTACGGGCGGAGCAGGCAGCGGCGGCGTAAACCGGCTGATCGGGCTAGTGCCGACGGCGCCGACGCCTCCAAATAGGTTGCGGCCACCAGTCGCGGAGCCGGCAAAGGCAAATTCGGAGCCCAGTTCGCGAGCAAAGGTGCGATTGGCGGCGACGACGCGCGCTTCGATTTCAACCTGTTGCGTTCGGGTGTCGAGTTCACGGATCAGGTTATCAATCACCGGTAAAACGGACGGAATATCGCTGATGACCAAAGTGTTGGTGCGGTCATCGGCTAGGATGGTTCCACGGGGTGATAGGAACTTTTTCAGAGTGTTGACCATGTCACTTGCTTTGGCGTAACTGAGCGTGCGTGTAGTGGTGACGAGGTCGGCGGCATCGAGCTGAGCCTTGGCCAATTCCCGGGCCTGTTCGGCTTCGTGGCGTAGCGTAGCTTTGGTGGCGATGCGCAGGACGTTGCCTTGCAACTGATCGGCCAAGTCATTGTTCTTGAGAACGATATCCAGTGCCTGATCCCACGGCACATTGTCGAGAACCAGCGTCAACGTACCTTTGACGTTGGGGTCGACAACGACGTTTAATCCGCTGATTTCATGAATCAGGCGGAAGAAATCCTGGAGGTCAACGTTTTTCAGATTGACCGAGATCGGAGCGCCCGTGTATTTCGTGCTGGACTGATCTTGGGAAATAACCGAAACCGGACTGGCAGAAGCAGCCGCAGGAGCGGGCATAACCGTTCCGGCGGGAGCAGGCTGAGCCGGCGCAGAAGATTCAGCGGCGGCCTGCGCGGGAGCCTCCGATGCAGCCGCAGGGGAAGCCTCCGAAGATGAGGCCGGCGCTGCAGCGGCGGACGCGGCAGCGGAAGAGGATGAAGCAGATGGAGCGGCGGCCGGAGCCGATGCGGAATTGGAACTTTGCGATGCAGCACCATCGCCTGCAGCCGCGGAAGCTGAATTTTGCGAAGTTACGCTCGCGCTTGCGCTCTGCGGATTCGCAGCAGAATTTTCGGCTGTCGCAGAAGGCGCTGTTGGTGAAGCAGCGCCGCTCGGCTGCGAGCTCGTTGTCGGCTCAAACCCAGATGGAGTTGGCGGCGGCTGCGACGGAGACGAGCTCATCGGCTGCGTCGTTTGCGGAAAATTTGAAGACGATGACGCGGGCGCTGCTGCTGGTGCAGAGCCGTTGTCTGTGTTCGCAGAAGAGGCTGAGGGCTGGGCCGTCTGCGATGGAGACGAACTGGTGCCGGTTGAAGACGAAGTTGAGGCCTCTGATGTTGCCGCGGTTGAGCTTGCCGAACTGCTGCCCGCAGAGCTCGATTCCGGCGTCGCAGAAGATGGCGTGCTGGGCTGCGTCGGGGCTGATGGCGCAGAACTGGAAGCGGATTCCGTCGAATTTGAAGCGGAAGACGATTCAGACGGAGCCGAGCTGGAGCCGGCCTGAGCCGAGCTTGAAGACGCCGAGGCGGCAGCCGCCGAATCCGATGCAAGCGGAATCGACGACGAACTGCCTGAAGCACTGGCTGATTCCGCGGAGGCGAATTCGATGGCGACGCCCCCCTTCACACGCTTGACGCTGAAAGGTGCACTTTTGGTGAGGTCAATGACGACCCGGGCAACTTGTGGAGAAAATTGGGCGGCGCGAACATCACGGATGGGCGCGACATCGCTGGCAGTTTTCTTGGCAGCAAACATCACGCCGCTCTGGAAATCGAGAACCAGGCGATCGGGATGGCTAAGGCGCATCTCATGGTAGTTCACCACGCCTGAGCCGAGGACGAGAACCTCGGCGGTGCCATCATTTTTGGCGACGGAGATCTGGTGGATAATCACTTTGGGCGAAGCAGTTGTGTGCAGCGCAGCGTCCACAATATGCACCTGGACCGGCGATTGCGCCGAGGCCTCCACAACATCCTTCTGCGAAACGGTAATCCGCAGGGCGTTGCTGCCCTCCCGCGTAATTTTGGGAGTTGCACCATGGCCGAGAAGAATGGCTATGCGAGATACAGTCTGGTTGCCGGACTGATACTCTTCGAGCCGATAGCTTCGGAGCAGGTCGTTATTGAGGACCTGCGAGGCGCCAGAATCGGGAGCGGAAACACCGGTCATGTCGATGTAATACAGATTCGGGCTCGGATGATGGACGATAAAGCCGAATGGGCCAGAAGCCGTCGCGTTCAGACGGACGACCCCTGGGCCGACCGCAGAGGTGACCCGAACTGAGGGTTCGGAACTCGCGCGGACCGCAGATGTAAAAATCAGCAGGCAAACCGCCGCGAGGCAGGCAAGCCTGAAAACCCCCCGAATCATGCTCATTGCTCATCTCCTGCAATGGGATAGAGCCGCTTGGTCACATTGCGGTCAATAACTCGGCCAAATGCATCCGTGGTTTGCTGCCTAAAAGTGATTGTATTCAGACCGATTCTTTCGACGACGCCATCGTAAACATGATCTCCGTCATGAAGAAAATAGACGCGGTCCTGTGGATTCGCGACGACGGCAACCATGCCATGGTCGGTTTTGACCATCCCCTGCAACTGAACGGTAGCGACTTGAAGGCCGGCAATGCCGGGAGGCAGATTCAACCGACTGGCACCGGGATCGCTCTGACGGATTAAAGCGGCAAACGGATCGCGGCCATGGGTTAGCTCCGGAAGCGCCGCCGGACGGATGGCGGCTGCGGGCAACTGTGCTGCAGCTGTGGTTCGAGTATGGCGAATAGCAGATTGAGCGACGGTCCGGCGAGGCGCTGACCGCTTGACCCATTTTCGCGAATGCGGATGCTGCTTTGGCGCGACGCGCACGGCGCGCGACGGCTTTTGGGGTAGCCGGCGCTTGGGCGTTTGCAGAGCCCCCGCAGAGGCCACGGAAATAACTGTAACAGCGGCGAGTGTTGCGATTCTCGGAAGCATTCTCACGTATTTCATCTTCAGTGTCCTAGTACGACTAACGCGCAGCCATCGGCTTCCCTCTGGGATTTGCCGGAGCTTCACTGGCCGGAGGCGTGAAAAAAGTCATTATGGTGAAGTCGCCGGTGACCGTTGTACCGGGTGCCATATGAAACTGGGAACCTGACTCGCCGTGCTTAACCTCTTTGAGGCTCATGTCTCCGACGTTGATAATGCGAGAGAGGCGCCCCAAGCGCGTGAAAAAATCGAGCATGGAGAAGTAAGGGCCGTCGGCAGTCAGCTTGAAAGGCATCTCGGAATGATAGGTGTGAGGTACGATCGGCTCAGTGACGATTTTACGGATGGCCACGCCAGACCCGGATGCCGCGCCCTGAACCATGACGATAAACTGATCGACCTGCCGATTCTCGGGAACAATGGCCTGCAAAGTGGCGAGCTGTTTTTGCAACGCGTCCATTTGGCTTTGCAGCTCGACGCGGCGCTGTTCATAGACGCGGAGGGTCTGGACTTCGGCTTCGAGGGGCTTCAGTTGGGCGTTGGCGTTATCAACGGCGATGCGCTCAGAAGCCACGGGAGAAATCGGAACATAGAGACCCGCAAGCACGAGCACGACTGCAAGCAAAAGAAAAATAAGGGCTTGAATGGGCCAGGGCATTTCGTTGAATGATGTGGCCATAGCGGTTCCCTAGCTCCTTCCCGGACGCGCCGGCGTCGCGGATGTTGGCGCGGTAGCGCTCGCTGGCTGAAGCTTCTGCGGCTGGGCCACTTGCGCCGTCATAGTGAATTGGAAAGTCTGCGCACCTTTGACAATGTCGTTTTCTGCGGCTTCTTTCATGTTGATATCGCCGAAATAGCCGGAGCGCTTCATCTGCGTGAGGAAATTGGCGATGGCGTCGAGCGAACCGGCCTCACCGGCGATGCTCAGAGCGTCACCTTTGCGGTCGAGAGAGGTCAGCCACAAAGAATTTGAGTGCTCGACGGTAACGGCAACCATTTGTAGCAACTGCTGGCCGCCGGTGCGATTGGCCTGCAGTTCTTCAATGACGTTGATGCGCTGAACCAAGATGGCCTTTTGTTTCTCATACTGTTGGACTTCCGCCTTAATGTGCTGCAGATTCGCTTTTTCCATCTCCAGACTTTGAATGCGGCTTTGGACGGTGGCCAGCTCATTGGCCTTCTGGTGATACATGGCGTAGAGCACCACGAATGCGACCAAAATGGACGCAACAAACAGGATGAGCCGAAGCGAAGACTCCAGCGGAATCGACGGGCCACGGCTAGCCTTGGGACGTTCCTGGCCAAGAAGATTAATGCGGATCATGGCGTGTCAAAGCTCCTCAGAGCCAGCCCCACGGCTATTGCCAGACGCGGGGCCATTTCACGAATCTGCTCTTCATTGTGCTTGCCGGGATTGACGGCGATCTTTCGGAAAGGATAGAGCTCCTCGACGGGCATGCCGAATTCTTCCCGAAGCAGATCGAGCAGGCCCGGTACGCGAGCGGTGCCACCGGCGACAACGATGCGACGGATGTTTTCGCCGCTGGCCGTGGCGCGGAAGAAGTCGAAAGTCTTCTGAATTTCGAGAATCAAGATGTCGGAAACGGAACGAAGAATCGAAGTGCGCTGTTCGTCGGTGACGCCCGGGACCGTACCGCCCATTTTCAGGCGCTCGGCATCCTCAAAATTCAGATCCAATTCCTTTTGCAGAGCATCGGTGTACTGATTCCCGCCGACGGAAACGTCTCGAGTGAAAAGGGGCGTCCAGCCGCGAACAATATTAATGTTCATAACGCTCGCGCCGATGTTGAGCAGCGCCACGACCTGAGTGGGGTCGGGATCGTAATTGACCTCGAAGCAGTTCTCCAGAGCAAAGGCATCAATGTCTACAACGGCCGGAGTTTTGCCGGCCTGCGCGAGGACGTTGGTGTGATTGAGAATTTTGTCCTTTTTGGCGGCGACGAGGAGAACGTCCATCTGGCTATCGGTGGATTCCAGGAGCTGATGGCTGAGATTGACGTCCGCAATGTCGAATGGGATATGCTGGCTGGCTTCGGCTTGAACGCGGTCATACAACTCATCCTCGGCCATCACGGGCATAGGCACACGCTTGACAATGACGGAATGGCCGGAAACGGAGGTGGCTACGTCCTTCGTCTTGATTTTTCGGGAATCGAAAATTGAACTGATGCGCTCGGCCACGGCGGGAGCGTCCATGATGGCGCCGTCCACAACCGTATCCTGAGCCAGCGGCTCGACGCCGAAACTGACGAGCTCGTAGCCGTCCTTGGTCTTTTTCAGCTCGACGGCCTTAACGGAGCTGGAGCCGATATCCAAGCCGATGAGGGCTTTCGATTTACCCATGCCAAACATCGTGTCGTCCTCGCTGGCTGCCGCGCGTTGAGCCGATTAGGGAGAAGCGGCGCTGCAGCTTTCACAGTCGTTAAATGTGTTTGAGACCCCTATCGCGCGGCCCCGACCACCCCGCATGAACCGGCGACTCAACCCCCACTCCCCTTACCAGTACTTCTATGACCTTTTATGGCATCTGCAAATCTTTGCGTCAATGTTCCGGCCAAAAATCGTGCTCAGTTGGTAATGGCTTGCACATCTGATTAAAAAATACGGCGGAGAGTAAGTCTACAAAGATTGAAGCGAAGCGTGCGAAAAGCGACACCTGTTCGGGTGTACAGGAGGAAAGTTATTTCTCATGCCGCGGATCGAGTCCCAAAGATTGCCACATTGCGTCAATGCGATTTTTTGTTGCTGGGTCCATACAAATTTCGTCGGGCCAGGGGCGAGAAAATCCTTCGGACGGCCACTTGCGCGTGGCATCAACGCCCATCTTCGAACCGAAATCCTGCAGACGCGATGCGTGTTCAAGAGTGTCGACAGGGCCGAGAACAAATTCGATGTCGCGCTGCGGGTCAATGGCGCAGAGAGATTTCCAGACGACTTCGCTGGGATTCTGGACATCGACATCATGATCCACAACGATGACAACTTTTGTAAACATGGCCTGACCGAGGGACCAAATCGCATTCATCACCTTGCGAGCGTGGCCGGGATAGGATTTGCGAATGGAGACGAGCATGAGATTTTGAAAGATCCCTTCGGCAGGCATGGAAACGTCAACGATTTCGGGAAATTGCATTTTCATCACCGGCAGGAAGATGCGTTCGATGGCGTGGCCTATGAAAAAATCTTCCTGAGGCGGACGGCCAACGATGGTAGTCAGGTAGAGGGGATCTTTGCGATGAGTGATGCAGTTGATATGGAAGACGGGATACTTGTCCTCGAGAGAATAGAAACCGGTATGGTCGCCAAACGGCCCTTCGGTGCGCAGTTCGTCCAAATCAACGTAGCCTTCGAGGACGATCTCGGAATTTGCGGGAACTTCCAAATCCACGGTTTCGCAAGGGACAAGCTCGACGGCCTCGCGGCGAAGGAACCCGGAGAACATGAATTCGTCCAGATCGGGGGGAATGGGAAGAATGCCGGAGAGTGCGGTGGCTGGATCGGAGCCGATGGCTACGGCTACATCCATTCGAGAACCGCTTGCCGGGCCGGAACGGCGGCGAGCGCGGGCGCTGCGAAAATGCTCCGCGCCATGCTTTTGGGTTTGCCAGTGCATGGCGGTGGTGCGGTCGTCAAAAACCTGCATGCGATAGCAACCCACATTGCGCTTGCCGGTTTCAGGGTTTTTGGTGATGACCATAGGCCAGGTGATGTACCGGCCGCCATCCTGCGGCCAGCACTTAAGAATGGGGAAATACGTGAGCGCGAAATCGTCTTTGCGAATGACATCTTTGCAGGGACCGGATTTGACGGTTTTTGGAAAAAAAGAGCCGAGCTCAGCGAGCTTTGGGAGCATCTTCACTTTATCCAGAAAACCCTGGGGTGTTTGGACGTCGAGGAATGATTTGACGCGGGCGGCGACTTCGCCAAGCCCATTGACCTCAAAAGCCAGATTCATGCGGCGATGGCTGCCGAGAAGATTGATGAGCAATGGGACGCGAGAGCCTTTGGGATTTTCAAAAAGGAGCGCGGGGCCGCCGGATTTAGTGACGCGGTCAGTGATTTCGGTGACTTCTAGAACGGGGTCTACTTCGGCGGAGATGCGCTTTAGTTCACCTTCCCGCTCAAGCCGTTTGACGAATTCCCGCAAATCGCGATAACCCAAGGCACTCCCTCACCATCCAATTTCGGAGGCGTTCAATGTAGCATGGAGCCGCCGGCGCCTGCGAATCTAAAAGCTCAGAGCCCGTGAAACGGGGTCGTTCCACAATACGTCTTTTAATTAGGCGTACGGAGCGCCAGTATAGAAATCCGCCGAGCATTCGCAATAAAAACGCAAAAAGTTCGAGGGAAAAAGCAAAAATGCCTGTACGAGAATGGTACCAAAACCACAAGCGGCTGACGTGGCTGCTGGTGTTGGCAGTCGTAGTTCTGATTTCCATCGGCGCGGTAATGAAAGGGCGCGGATCGAACGTGCGCTACATTACCATGCCGGTGCGCCGCGGCAACATCACGGCGATGGTGCAGGCGACCGGAACGATTAATCCGGTGACCACAGTGCCGGTGGGCTCCTTTGTTTCGGGAACCGTGCAGTACATTTTTGCGGATTTCAATACGCGGGTGCACGCGGGTGACGTTCTGGCACAACTGGATCCAACGATCTACGAAGCACAGGTGATGACCGCGCGGGGGAACCTGGCAAATGCCATTGCGAATGTGCAGAACATCAGGGCCAGTATCATTGCGGATGAAGCCAATGTGAACCGGCTGAAGGCCAATGCGGAGTACGCGCAAGTGAATGCCAGGCGCATTGCGAGCCTTACGCAGCAAGGAATTATTTCGCACGATCAGAACGATTTGACGCAATCCAACTATGCCGCAGCGGATGCTTCAGTAGTGCAGGCGGAAGCGCAAGTGAATCAGACGAAGGCACAACTGGCGCAGGCCGAGGCGCAGGTGGAATCGGCGCGTGGAAATCTTAAAATGGCAGAAACCAATCTGGCGTACTGCACGATCGTTTCGCCGGTAGACGGAACGGTGGTGGCACGAAACGTGACCGTCGGACAATCTGTGGCGGCGGCTTATCAGGCGCCGCAGGTTTTCACCATTGCGCAGGACCTGACGCGAATGCAGGTCTACGCAGCCACGGACGAGTCAGACACCGGACAGATCCACGTGGGTCAGCCGGCGACGTTTCAAGTGGATGCGTATCCGAGCGAAACGTTTCAGGGGCGCGTGAGCGCTATACGGCTGAACGCCTTCACGGTACAAAACGTGGTCACGTACGACACGATTATTGATTTTGACAACCCCGAAGGGAAATTGCTGCCGGGAGAAACCGCGTACGTGAACATTCCCACCGGGCACGCGAGTGATGTGTTGATGGTGCCAAACATTGCTCTGACGTTTACGCCGCAAATGGCGGCGCCGCAACTGCAGGCCCTCTATAAGAAGTACAACATTCCGCATCAGGCGACGATTTCGCACGTGGGGGGCTGGCAAGTGGTGTGGACGGTGGACGCAAACCAAAAGCTGGTGCCGATCGCGATCAAGGTGGGATTGACCGACTACACAAATACCGAAGTCGTGCAGGGCAATTTGCACGAAGGAGAAGCACTGGTGACTGGGGAACAGATAACCGGCGGCAACCGCATGAATTCGCCGTTCGGAGCGCGTCGTTAGGAAAAACCGATGGAAGCGGGAGAAATCATTCGCGTATCGCTGCGGGCGCTGGCTCGAAACAAAATGCGCACGATACTGACCATGCTGGGAATCATCATCGGCGTGGGCGCGGTGATTTGCACCGTGGCGATTGGGCAGGGAGCTGCACAGCAGGTGCAGGAACAGATCCAAAGCCTCGGCGACAACATGATTTTTATCTCTGCCGGCAGCGTTAACGTTGGCGGCGTGCACATGGGCAGCCAGGCCACGAAAACGCTGACGGCTCAGGATGGAGAGGCCATTCTCAGGGAAGTGCCGTTCATCAAGTGGGTTTCGCCTTCCGTGGGTTATGGCGGCCAGCTTGTTTACGGCGGGAATAACTGGTTTACGCATGTGAATGGCGTGTCGCCAGATTACGTGAAAATCCGGCACTGGCCGCTGGCCGCAGGGAGCATGTTTTCGAACATGGACGTGGACGTAGCGTCAAACGTGTGCGTCTTAGGGCAGACCGTGGTGAAGAACCTGTTTTCGCCGAGCGAAGACCCCGTGGGAAAAACAGTTCGTATCTCGAATCTGCCTTTTCGCGTGCTGGGGGTATTGAGCACGAAGGGCAGCTCGCCATTTGGTGGAGACGAGGATGATGTGGTGCTTGCGCCTTACACCACGGTGCAAAAGAAGTTGGCGGGAATTAACTGGATTCAGTTCATGATGCTCTCCGCGGATTCGATGGAAGACATCAAGCCGGCAGAGGATCAGATTACGGCAGTTTTGCGGCAACGGCATCATCTGCGGCCGAATGAAGCGAATGATTTCATCATTCGCAGCCCAACAGATTTTACGCAGGCGCGTGAACACGCGAGCAGCGTGATGACAATCTTGCTGGCGAGCATAGCATCGGTTTCGTTATTGGTTGGCGGCATAGGAATCATGAACATCATGCTTGTGAGCGTGACGGAACGGACGCGAGAGATTGGCGTGCGAATGGCAATCGGCGCGACGGAATCAGATGTGCAGCGCCAGTTCTTGAGCGAAGCCATGGTGCTAAGTTTGATGGGCGGGCTGGTGGGAATTGTCGCGGGACTGCTGGGTTCGCAAGCCGTGGCGCGGCTACTGCAATGGCCCACGTTGATTTCGCCATCTTCGATAATCATTGCCGCAGCGTTTTCGGGCGCGGTGGGAATTTTCTTCGGCTACTACCCGGCCAAGCGCGCGGCGCATCTTGATCCGATAGAGGCTCTTCGATATGAATAAAAGGATGATCGCTTTGAAATCGAGAAACCTGGCAGCGCTTATGGCTTTGGCCGTGGCATTCTGCTTTTTGCCTGTAGCGCGAGCGCAGACGAAGGCAAACGCCAGCGGCGAACAATTTTTTATCATCTCATCGGTGGATTTTCAAAAGGATCAGATCGTGCTGATGCATCCGACGCAACTGACAGTCGTTGCGACTTTCAGCCCCCAGACGACGACGTTTCTTGACGAAAACGGGAAAAAACTTTCGACGAAGGAACTTCGCGCCGGCGACACGGTTTGGGCGGTGCTGAAGAGCACAGGCAAAAAAAGCTTGCCGCAAGTGTCGAGAATCCGTGAGGGTGCAATGACAGTAGCGGAACTTCACAAGCTCTTTCTTGATTATCCGACCACCGGACCAGTACAGCCGCCGAGCTCAATCCCGATTGCGCCGGCTGCGCCAAACAAGAGCGGAACGGTCCAGCCGCAGCCGATAAACCCCCTGGGCGTGAAACCGATGCCAAACCTGCGGATGCCGCGAGAAGTCCGACCGGAAGGTGGGCATCCGCACCCGCATGAAATTGGACGGATTCCTCATCCGCGCTCCTAGAAGTTTTGTGCCGAAAGACGTATTTCATCCGGAAAGTGCGTCCCGCAAATTTCCGCTGCCCGTTAACCGCGCCTCAAATTATCATATAGCTCAATGTTCTGATTTCTGAACAGACTCGGCTCTGCTATAATCCGGCGCGCTTACACCCAAAAATCTGGAGCTCTACATTGTTTCCGGGCACCTGTCTACGGGAAGTACGAGAGCGATTGGGGTTCACTTATCGCGATGTGGAACAGGCAAGCTACGAAGTGGCTGAGCGGTACGGGCGCGCAGAGTTCATTATTCACATCAGCCGACTGGCAGATTTTGAGAATTCGGGCGCGATACCAAGCCTGCACAAGCTCTTCAGTCTGTGCAGCATTTATCATTTGAGTCCAGAGGAGGTATGCAGCTGGTATGACATTCCGTTCAGCGATGTCTTTGCAAACGGGGGACCAGGCAGAGCGCCGAACACACATCTAGTGGCCCCTCCGCGAAGCGTGCGCCTGCCGATTCACTTTGATCCGGGTTTCGATCCGCAGAGAACGACTCATCTGACGCGGATGGTGCAGCAGTGGGGGCATTTCGAGGCTGCCGCACTTCGAAACGGACACGCCTATCTTTATGCTTATATCGGGAGAGAGGATCGTTGGATGGAGCCGCTGCTGCGCTCGGGAGCGCTGGTGCTGGTAGATCCACAGAGGCAAAGAGTTGATTCCGGCGGATGGAAAAATGAAGCGGAGAGGCCAATTTACCTGATTGACATTCGAAGCGGGTATCGATGCTGCTGGTGCGCAGTGGAGAGAAACAGGCTGGTGCTGCAGCCTCATCCGCTGTCGCCGTGCATTCCAGAGAGCTACGAATTTCCGAGTGAGGCAGAGGTTGTCGGACGGGTGGTGGGAATTTCTATGCGTTTGATTGACACGTAGCCGCATCCGCGGCGATTAAGTCGAGAAGAACCTTGAAATTCGAGCAAAAAAGTTCCCGCAAATAAACTGGAACGCCGGACGGAATTAGACATTTGTAAAATTCGTGCTCCCTCCAGCATCTGGCAGTTTCAGGCGGCTGAGCGGCAAAACCCTGGAAACATGTACGAATCTCTGCTTCCTGATGCTGCAGGGGCGTTTCAAGGATGCGTTCAAAGAGCTGCTCATGGCACAGCCGCAGGGCTTCGTTGACAACGGGCTCGGAGTAAAGAGCAGCCAGTCCATCGTGGCAATAGCGTCCCGTGGCAAAATCGCGCAGGCTGGCGACATGGAGCAAGCGGGAAACGTCGCCGGGAATGCGGCTCAGCGTATTCGCAGCAAAATCCTCGATAACCGCGCGATCCTGATGAAATTCGTCCAGGCCCTTCATCTCTGAAACCGTTCCACCTTCAGAACATTTTAGCGAAATCCGCTGCGCAGGCAGCGCTTAATGGCAAAAGAGCGCGCCAGGAGGTGTTTCCCATGAAACACGCAGCGAGATTAATGATTCTTGCCGGCGGCGCGCTGCTGCTGCTAGCGATGGTAGCGTCGTCAAATTCCCGCGTCAACACTCAATCAGTATCCCTAAAGACAACAGTCAGGACAAGTGGTGTCCTACGTGCCGATGGAGGCGCTCCTATTCCACCCTTCCCACCCAGCGGTTCGCTTCTCGCGACGCGACCGATTTTGTCCGCCGATGGAGGCGCTCCTATTCCGCCCTTCCCGCCCAGCGGCTCGCTCCTCGCGACGCGACCGATTTTGTCTGCCGATGGAGGCGCTCCTATTCCGCCCTTCCCGCCCAGCGGCTCGCTTCTCGCGACGCGACCGATTTTGTCCGCCGATGGAGGCGCCCCTATTCCGCCCTTCCCGCCCAGCGGCTCGCTTCTCGCAACGCGGCTGATTCTGTCGCTTTGATTCATCGAACCAGGGAAGCAGCGTCATGTCGCGATGAGAGATTACGAATAGTTTACGTGACGGCTGACAGAATGCTATACTGACGCGCCGTGGAAATGCCCCTTTTGAGCGCGATCACGTGGGCGGTGGCACTTGCGCTGGAACTTTTTGTGCTCGTGCTGGCGTTGCGCCGGAAACTGTTTTCGGTTCTGCCCTTCTTTTTTAGCTATCTAACGGTGGTGGTTTTCGACGAATTCGCACTCTTCGCCGTATACCGGATATTTGGTTTTCTTTCGCTCGCGGCTTTTTACGCGTATTGGGGCATGCAAGGGATCTGCATTTCCCTTCGCGGTTTAGCAGTCTACGAGATTTGTCGCGTCGTGTTGTCACCATACACGGGTGTCTGGCGTATGGTGCGGCCAATTTTGGCCTTAATAGCAAGCGCCCTGATTTTTGCCGCCTTTGTCGCCGCATGGGGGGACACGTATCGACTTTCTTCGGCAGTTCTGGCCGGCGAACGCGGACTGGAACTAGCGGTGGCTGGAATTCTTCTCGCGGGCCTTTTCTTTTGCAGGCATTACGGAATAAAGATTCATGGTTATCTCGCGTGGATTGCCCTGGGGTTAGGTTTCTATTCGTTAGTGCAGGTGGGCGATAACACGTTTTTGGAGCAGTGGCTTAATGGATTCGCATTATGGGCTGACTTGCGGCATTTTTCCTTCGACATTGCTCTGGCGTTCTGGGGCATCGCCCTGTGGAAGCCGCTTCCGGCCGTGCGGCCTGCGCCGGCGCTGCTCAGCCATGAAGAATATGAGGAACTTGCGCCGCAAGTGACCGTGAAGCTGAGGCAACTGAATACGCGATTGCTGGAGATGTGGAAATGACCGTTGCGCTGATGCTGGTCCTGACGATTTTACTGCTGGCCGCGCTGGGCGCGCTCCTCTTTGGGGCGCATCGGCGCGAGACGACGAGTGCATTGGAAATCAGGAAGCTGCTGCCAATGCATTGCGCGCATTTTACGCAGGTACGGCGTGTTCTGAGCCGCGAAGACGAAGCCTTTCTTGCGGCACGCGCACCGCGAGCGATGCTGAAACAATGGCGCGCTGAACGAAACCTCGTGTTGCGCTGCTATGTGCAAGGACTCGCGGAGGATTTCCGGAACTTGCGAAAACTAGCGCGAGTTATTTCGGCGCTTTCACCTCAGCTGAAGCAATCGCGGGAGTGGGAACTTTTCGTTTTGGAGCTGAAGTTTCAAGCACTGTACCGGCTGACGCTCTTGCTACTGACGGCACGGGGACTTCCGCAGGAGCAAACGGCGCGGCTGACTGAAATAGTGTCCGCGCTGGGGATGGAAATGCGAATGGCTCTGGACGCAATCACAAAGCGAGTGGCGGAAATCGAGCCAAGTCCGGCAACCTGAAAAAGGAGCACGACGGAGCCCGAAATCAGATGGGGCAATTGACGGAGACAGTTTCCACCATTCCTTCCAAGAAAAAATGCTCTGGCGCAAACAGCGAGCCTAACATTTCTCGCATCATCTGAAAGATTGACACAAGTCCTTACTATACAGCGAGAAGTCGCTCTGAGCGAAGCCCGCAGTTCGAGCAATTTGCATTAACTTCTTCGCAGCAAAAAGCCACAAGAGTAGTTCGAGCCGAAGCGCGACCGATATAATTCCCATTTGGGAGGCTTGCTTGGCGGGCGAAAAGATCCTGGTCTGCGACGACGAGGAGGCGATTCGAGAAGTGGTTTCGACGCTGCTGGAAGCACAAGGATATAAGTGTACGGTTGTACCCGACGGCAGCAAGGCCATTCAGGAAATTCGCAACAACTCTCATGACCTCGTACTGAGCGATATTGTCATGCCGGAGATGGACGGGCTGCGGCTTCTGCGGCAGTTGCGACAGCAGGACGAAGATGTCCCGGTCATCATGGTCACGGCCATGCACGACATTTCCATCGCGTTGGAAGCCATACGGGCCGGCGCTTATGACTATATTTTGAAGCCATTCGAGAAAGACCAACTGTACCACAGCGTGAGCCGGGCACTGGAGCACAGGCACCTGGTTCTGGAAAACCGGTCGTATCAGAGAAACCTGGAGCATCTGGTCGCCGAGAGGACGCAACAGCTCTCCGTAACGCTGCGGGATCTGGAAGAATCGTACGACTACACGCTGGAAGCGCTCGGAAGCGCGCTGGACGCGAAGGACGCGGAAACAGAGGGACACTGCCAGCGCGTAACAGCCATAACAATTCTGATTGCACGCATCATGAATGTGAGCCAGGATCAACTGCGGCACATTGCGCGCGGAGCGTTTCTGCACGACATTGGGAAAATGGGGATACCAGATCAGGTCCTGCGAAAACCAGGTCCGCTGAGCCCCGAAGAAAAGCAGATGATGCGGCGCCACTGCGACATCGGGCACTCGGTGCTCAAGAAGATCCCTTTCTTGAAGGAAGCAGCAGAAATCGTGCTATCGCATCAGGAGTTTTTTGACGGAACGGGATACCCGCGCGGCTTGAAAGGCGAAGAAATTCCGCTCGGAGCAAGGATCTTTGCGGTGGCGGATACATTTGACGCTATGACTTCCGATCGGCCGTATCGAAAGGCGCTGCCGGTGAGCGCGGCGCGGAAAGAAATCGAAAGGTTTTCAGGAACGCAATTTGACCCGCAGGTGGTGAGCGCGTTTCTATCAAAACCGGACAAGTTCTGGGCGGACGTGCGAAAGGACATAGGAGATCCGTTTCGCTACCTGCAGGTTGGCGAAATTTAAGCGGTAAACCGAGGACACCGCCCAATTCAGCGGAATCGCCGTGCATCTGCCGGAGTTTCGAAAACAGTCTCGGGCATCGTTCCGGATTTTGATATGATGCAAGACTGGTGAAAGATTCCCGAGGAGGCAGCACATGCATTGGAGAATTCTGAAGGCCGCAGCAATCGCGCTGGCGTTCGCCGCTTTGCCTCTTACAGCGACCGCACAACAGGCGGCAATCACCACCACGAACTTGAAAGTAGGAGACGCCGCCCCCGATTTCACGCTACCGAGTGACCAAAACACCAGCGTGACACTCAGCAGCTTCCGCGGGAAGAAGAATGTCATACTCGCGTTTTACATTCTGGCGTTCACCAGCGGTTGAACAAAGGAACTCCAGGCCTATCAGGCTGATTTGGCCAAGATTGAAGCGAGCGATTCTGTGATTTTTGGAATCAGCATCGACAGCATGCCGGCAAATGCTGCTTTTGCGAAACAGATCGGCGTGACCTTCCCTTTACTGAGCGACATGAACCGAACGGTGATGCGCGAATACGGAATTTTGAAACATTATTCCATTGGGGACCAGAAATACGAATTTGCGCGCCGGACAACGTTTGTGATCGACAAAAAGGGAATTATCCAGCACATTGAGTTCGATTCGACGGCAATTAACCCGGCGACCGCAGTGACGATTTGCACGGGTCTGCACAAAAAAGAAGGAAGCTAAGTGCGAGGCGCCCTTGGCCGAATATCTTTTCGTGAGCGAGGCGGATCTTCGTGCCCGTCTACGCGTCCCTCGTAATTGAAAAAGGAGCCGGACGCGACTATTCCAGATGCAGGCGAAACTCAGAAGGTGCGGACACGTTCGCGGGACCGGGAGCTGGCATGTGCGCAGACAATTCGTGATGAGTATTGCGGCGGGAATAGAGCATGCCAAAAATACCCGAAAAAATGAACATGGGCGGGAAGAGCAGGACCAAAATTCCGTGGCGAAGCGCGAGAATTCCGCGAGAGCCCGTGGAGGCAGCATCGTTGTAGCAAAGAGCACAGCCCTGCGCGAACGAGACGGAAGCTGAAAGCGTCACGCCAAGAGCCAGCACACCTGCCGCAAAAATCGATTTGACGGTTCGGCCGAGTTTCATCGTATCCTCCACGGCATACTGCAAAATTTCAGTGCAGGCGAATCGTGTGCATGTTAACGATGCGCACGCTATCCGGAAACACGAAAATCAAGATCATCGCCAGACAAAAAACCAGGGTCGGCACGATAATCAAAAAAAGCCCGATTTTCTCGAAACGCAGGTGCATAAAATACGCGACGATGAGCGCGGACTTGATCAACGAGAGGCCCACGAGAAGAACCAGCATGGTATGCGGCTCGAGACGCAAATAGGCCAGCAAAGTCTCAATGCCGGTCAGGATCAGCAACCAAAACCAGACCCACATAAACAGGCGCTTTGAACCGACTTCATGCAACCCTGTGGGCGCTATCTCATGACTTGCCATTGGGCGATATGCTCCTCAGCTTTTTGGCGTTTAGAAACCTCTGGTACCCAAATTGACGGACATCAGATAAACCATAGGAAAAATGAACATCCAAACTAAGTCCACGAAATGCCAGTAAAGACCGCTGACCTCAACGTGATCGGCGTTGAATTTGCGGCGGCCAAAGCCAATGGCAATGATCGTCAGATAGATGATGCCGATAGAAACGTGCAGCATGTGAAGGCCGGTGAGGCCGAAAAACGTGCCGCCAAAAAGCGGATCGGCCGGCTTGCCAGCAACCGAAAACTTGTTGGACCAGGGCGTTACGCCTTCAGCAAAAAGACGGAACCATTCCATCAGGTGAAGCGCAACAAAGGCGGCGCCTCCAACGGCAGTGAAAACGATAAACATGACCGCCTTGCGAACTTCGCCGCGATGTGCCGCGGCAACGGCCAGCACCATGGTCAGACTGCTCGAGAGAAGAATGAGGGTCAGAAATGTAGCATTGACAACAGCGGGGTAAAATTCGAAGGGCCGCGGCCAGTTGGTGCTGGCCAGGCGGACGTAGGCATAGGCAAGAATCGCGCTGGAAAACGTTAGCGAGTCGGAGAGAAGAAAAAGCCACATGCCGAGCTTTTTGGTATTCGTGGCGAACGGAGCAACCCCGCCGCCCCAAGCCGGACCTGCGATCGCGTCAATATCAATTTCAGCCAAGTCTCACCGTCCCAGCAACAGAAGTAAGAAAAGAAAAACCCAAAGACCATCCATAAAGTGCCAGTAGTAGCCAGCAATTTCGCTGGCGGTCGCGAGCGTCAGGCGGCGCAGTCGGCCCCAGCCGACGAAAAGCAGAGCGATGATGCCGCCAAGCAGATGAAGACCATGCGCGGCGGTCAAGACATAAAAAAAGCTGTTGCTGGCATTGGAAGCGAGGTAGAAGCCAGTAGCAACCATCTGACGCCAGGCGATCAGTTGTCCAACGAGAAAAAAGAGGCCGAGGACGGTGGTAACAGCCCACCAGTGACGAAAACCAGGCTGGTCACCGCGCTTGAAAAGGCGTCGCGCGTAAGACAAAGTCAGGCTGCTAACCAGAAGGATGGCCGTGTTCGCCCAAAGAATCCGAGGAATGGGAAAGCTGTGCCAGTCACTGCCGAGGCCCTTGCGGACAATAAATGCGCTAACCAGAGCCATGAAGAACATCAGAATGCCAGCCATTGCGACGGTTATGCCGGTGATATAAATGCGCTGAGGCATCTCCGGACGCTCGCCACGCTGGCCATCGTCCCCGCCGCCCGTCGGCAAGGGCGGCTTTGCACCGCCTCCGGAGCTGATAATCTCGATTTCGTCGGTAACTGTAGTGTGCGGCGGCATCGTTCGAAGGATTATGCTTTTGCGACCAGTTCAGGAGCGATATCCTGCGGAATGTAATCGTCTGCAGCGCCGGGGACGCTGTATTCGTATGGGCCGCGATAGACCGTTGGATAACGACCCGCAAAATTATCGTGCGGCACGGGCGTGGGCACGGCCCACTCGAGTGTCGTGGCGTGCCACGGGTTCCGTTCGGCAGGCTTGCCGTGGCGCATGCTCCAGAAGAAATTCCAATAGAAGAGGAGCTGCGCGCTCGCGGTGAAAAATGCAGCAACGCTGATGAAGTAATGAACGGGATGCAGCGGAATCAGATAATTCACAGATTCGATGCTGGAATAGCGTCGCGGATCGCCAGCGTAGCCAAGATAATGCATCGGCATAAAAATGCAGTAGACGCCGACGAAAGTGCACCAGAAATGAACTTTGCCAAGCGTCTCGTTCATGTGACGTCCAAACATCTTGGGAAACCAGTAATACGTCGCGGCGAACATGGCGAAAATCGCGGCGACGCCCATGATGAGGTGAAAATGGCCAATCACATAGTACGTGTCATGGAGATACAGATCCAAAGCCGGCTGCGCGAGGAAGATGCCGGAAAGACCGCCGGTGACAAATACTGAAACGAATCCGATCGCGAACAGCATCGCCGCAGTGAAGTGAATTCTGCCGCCCCATAATGTACCAAGCCAGTTAAATGTCTTGATGGCCGAAGGCACGCCGATGACCAAGGTGAGAATCGAAAAGGCCAGCGCGGAATAAGGATTCATGCCGCTGACAAACATGTGATGTCCCCAGACAGTGAAGCTTAGAAAACCAATCGCGCTGAGGGAGTACACCATCGCTTTGTAGCCAAAAACCGGCTTGCGAGAAAAGGTGGACAACACATGGGAAATAATGCCCATACCGGGCAAGATGGCGATGTAGACCTCGGGATGGCCGAAAAACCAGAACAGATGCTGCCACAACAAAGGAGAACCGCCGGCGTGATGCAAAAGCACGCCGCTGACATCCAGATTTGCTGGTATAAAGAAACTCGTCTTTGCCAGACGATCAAGCAGGAGAAGGATGCATGCAGCCAGCAACACTCCAAAGGCCAAAAGCGCGACACAAGCAGTGATAAACCAGCCCCAAACAGTAAGGGGCAGACGCATTAAAGAGAGTCCCTTGGTGCGGAGGTCGATCGTGGTTCCGATAAAGTTGATAGCGGACATCAACGAACCCCCGCAGAAGAGGGCGATGCTGATAACCCATAACGTTTGTCCCAGGCCCAAACCAGGTCCAGCAATTTGCCCCACCGCACTCAGAGGTGCGTAAGCTGTCCAGCCGCTGATGGAGGCGCCACCGGGGACAAAAGCGGAGGAAAGAAGGACCAGCATAGCCAATAATGTGGTCCAAAACGAAAGCATGTTGATGGTGGGGAATGCCATATCCGGGGCACCGATCTGAATGGGCAAAAAATAGTTGCCAAAGCCGCTCTGCGGGACCGTGGTGAGGACAAAGAAAACCATGAGCGTGCCGTGCATGGTGACGACACGGAGGTAATCTTCAGGAGAAACGATGCCGTTGGCGAAGCCCCATATGTGCGCGTTGGGCCAGACAAGGTGGATGCGCATAAAAAGAGACAGAATCACCCCGATGGTTACTGCGGAGAGCCCGAGAAGAATGTACTGAGTTCCGATGATTTTATGGTCGAGGCTGAAAATATAGTGACGGAACCAGCCTTTGGGCGCCTCGGTATGATGGACGGGAGCATGAGCGCTCATCAGCAGCCTCTCCACCGCGATGATAAACAACCAAACTGCAGCTTAGAATTCATTGCGTACTTAGTGATGCCCACTGTTTCTTCTCCCATTGCGCGAAATCAGCTTGCGAAAGAACGTGGAGAAAGGCATGCATGTGGTAATGACCTAAACCACAGAGCTGATTACAAGTGATTTCGTATGTTCCGATCTTATTGACCGTGAAATGGACAGGGATCACCAGGCCGGGGACCGCGTCCTGTTTGATGCGAAGTTCGCGAACAAAAAAACTGTGGATTACGTCCTGCGAGCGAATCATGAGCACGATGGGACGGTTCACGGGAAGATAAAGACTGGGAGTAACGATGTTCAGTTTCCCTTCCGGGTCATTCGGATCAAGCCCGAGCGGATTGCCAACGGACGCATCAATATCCGCAGGAACAATACGGCCAAATTTTCCGTCCGGACCAGGGTAGCGGAAGTTCCATTGAAATTGGACGCCCGTAACTTCTACCTGCAAGGCTCCGGGAGCCGGCCCGCCAAAATGAACTTCGCCCCACGCGTGCGCGGCCATAACGCCAAGCGAAACGAAAATGACCAGAGTGATTGTGGTCCAGGCGACTTCGAGCACATGACTGCCACGAACAAAATGGGCCTTATGTCCCTGATCGCGATAACGGAACACCATCCAGGCAAGCGTCAGTTGCGCCAGCACGAAAACAATTCCGGTGACAATGAAGGTCAAAAGGAATTGATGGTCAATCTGATGGCCAACCGGCGTAATTGCCGGAGGGAACCACCAGATGTGATCGAAATGAAGAAAAAGAGTGGAGGCGACCAGAACGCCAATGACAATAGCAAACATCACCGCGGGCACAGCTGAACCTGCCGACGATTTGCGCAAGACCATCGCCTTCGCTCGGGACCTGCGCGCCTTCAACTCCTCATTCGTGGCCACAAACCTCCTCACCTGCAATGCCTAGTTCAAGACGAACAATCATATCTAGAGATTTTTTTTTTTCAACTGGAAACGCATTTCGTCTGCAATTTCGAATAACACAATTTCCGGCGGCACGTTGTGGTTACCTGTGAGACTCCGTTCTCTAAAACGGCGAATAAAAATGGTGCGGTCGAGTGGATTCGAACCACCACGGTATTGCTACCGTCAGCCCCTCAAGCTGATGCGTCTGCCAGTTCCGCCACGACCGCATCCCAAACGACGACAGCAGAATTTTAGCAGAATTCGATTACTTGTGCGGCGCTGGAGTTTTCGAAGAGGGAGCCCGGATGGGCGCAGGCGCTGCCTTCGCTGGAGACGAAGGCATCGTCTGTTCCAAAATCGAACTGCCTACGACCGTAGAAGGCGCGCGCTTCAGTGAAAGCGCCAGCGAGCTTAACATGAAAACGATGGCGCACCATGTCGTTGCCTTTGTCAAGAATGTGGCTGCGCCACGAGGACCAAATGCCGTTTGGCTGCCCGCACCTCCGAACGCGCCCGCCAAATCTGCCGCAGAGCCGCTCTGGAGCATGATGACAAAGATCAGCAAGAGACAAACGAGCACGTGCAGAGTCACAAGCACAAAACTGAAATGCCAGCCAAGCCACACCAGCAGTACGGCAGCGATTAATGCGATTGCCCATTTGACGGTATTCGGCATCACTGCTCCCCAGCAACCTCACGCCGCCGGTTGCTGAAAATTCACGATGGACGCAAACGCCCGCGGATCAAGACTTGCACCGCCGACGAGCGCGCCGTCGATTTCCTCCTGAGCCATTAGGGCAGCGATATTGTCGGTTCGGACGCTGCCGCCATACAGGATGCGCAAGGCGGACGCGCCTTCGCGACCAAAGCTTTCGCTCGCGAGGCGCCTGAGAAAAGCGTGGGATTCCGCAGCAATTTCCGGAGTGGCGGTCCGGCCGGTACCTATCGCCCACACTGGCTCGTAAGCTAAAAGGATACGCGAGAATTCCGCCGGGGTCAACCCAGCAAGCGAGTTGCAGAATTGCGTTTCGAGGACTCGCTGCGTGTTTCCGGATTCGCGTTCCTCGAAGGTTTCACCGACACAGATAAGTGGCTGAAGATTCGCAGCGAGCGCGGCCTTGAGCTTGCGATTCACGGTGGCATTTGTTTCGCCAAAGTGCCGGCGGCGCTCGGAATGTCCGAGAATCACAACGCGACAGCCGGTCTCGAGAACCATGCGCATGGAAACCTCGCCGGTGAACGCGCCCTCTTTTTCCCAAAATGCGTTTTGCGCAGCTATAGAAATTGCCGTACCGCGAACAGCTTCTACTCCCGTCGAAAGTGCGGTGAATGGAGGCGCGACAATAATATCAGCGTGGTTCGAAGACGCCACCAGCGGTTTAAAGCGCGTGAAAAATTCGACCGTTTCCGATCGCGTCTTGTACATCTTCCAGTTGGCGGCGATTACGGGGCGGCGCAAGGCTTAGGACTCGCGTGGTGTGAGGGCTTCGACACCGGGGAGCGTTTGGCCGGCGAGAAATTCGAGTGAAGCACCTCCGCCAGTCGAAATGTGAGAAATTTTGCTGGAGATACCGGCTTGTTCAACCGCAGCAACGCTGTCGCCCCCGCCGATGATGGTTGTGGCGCCGCGCTGTGTTGCATCCGCCAAAGCGCGGGCGACGGACAGAGTGCCCTTTGAAAATGCCGGCCTTTCAAACATGCCGAGCGGGCCGTTCCAAACGATTGTTTTTGCCCCGAAGATCTCTTGCCGAAACAGATCAATGGTTCGCGGACCGATGTCAAGCCCCATCCAATCCGCGGGTGTGGCTTCCACGCTGCTTTCCTGCACCTCGGCACTATCAGGATTCCGGGCAAGCACATGGTCCACGGGCAAAATGATGCGGAAGCCGCGCTCGCGAGCTTCACCGAGAAGCGAAAGTGCCAAATTAACTTTGTCCTCCTCGACCAGCGATTTCCCGGTGGTGAATTTTTGGGCGCGGAAAAAGGTATATGCCATAGCACCGCCGATGAGCATGCTGTCGGCAATTTTCATCAGGTTCTCAATGACTTCAATTTTATCGGAGACTTTGGCGCCGCCCAGAATGGCCAGAAAGGGACGCTCCGGATTCGTGATGGCTTTACCGAGATATGAAAGTTCGCGTTCCATCAAAAGGCCCGCAGCCGATTGCCGCACAAATTTTGTGATGCCAACGACAGAAGCGTGGGCTCGGTGCGCCGCGCCAAACGCGTCATTCACAAAGAGCCCGTCGCACAAAGAGGCCAACTGGCGGGAAAAATGCTCGTCGTTTTTCTCTTCCTCCGGATGAAAGCGCAAATTCTCCAGAAGCAGCAGATCGCCATCCTTTAAACTACGACTGCGCGATTGCGGCTCTTCGCCTACACAATCTGATGAAAAAATCACCGGCTTGCCAAGCAGCTCCTTTAGCCGCGCGGCAACCGGAGCAAGGCTGTAGTTGTTATCGGGCTTGCCCTTGGGCCGGCCCAAGTGGGAAGCAACGATCGTACGGGCACCCGATTGCAGCGCCAGAGTAAGCGTCGGCAAGGTAGCGCGAATGCGCGTATCATCTGCGACGTTTCCATTCTCAAGGGGCACATTGAAGTCGGCGCGAATGAAAACGCGGTTCCCCTTCAAACTAAGATCCCGAATGGAAAGCTTGCTCATCAGATCTCTTTCGCTCCGCAAAGCCTCAATTCTAGAGTCGCTCAGCCATCATTTTTATCAGGTCGACGCAGCGGCAAGAATAGCCCCACTCGTTGTCGTACCACGCGAGAACCTTCACATTATTCGAGTCCACGACGCGTGTATTGCCGGCATCGAAAATGGCCGAATGCGGATTGCCGCGAAAATCAATGGAAACAAGTGGTTCTTCCGTATATTCCAAAAGGCCTTTATAGGGGCCGTCGGCGGCTTTGCGAAAAGCAGCATTCACTTCCTCGACAGTCACTGGTTTGCGGCTGATGAACGTCAAATCGACCAGGCTGACGTTCGGAGTCGGCACACGCAATGCATAACCATCCAGCCTGCCTTTTAATTCCGGAATAACAAGGTGCAACGATTTTGCGGCGCCGGTCGAAGTAGGAATCATGGAAAGCGCGGCGGCCCGGGCACGGCGCAAGTCCTTATGCGGCAAATCGAGCAAGCGTTGGTCATTCGTGTAAGCATGAATGGTAGTCATTATGCCGTTCACAATGCCGAACTGCTCCACCAAAACCTTGGCCACAACGGCCAAACAATTTGTGGTGCAGGACGCATTGGAAACAATGTGATGTTTCGAGGGATCGTAAAAGTCGCTGTTCACGCCGATGACCGTAGTGAAATCGGGGTCGGTAGCAGGCGCGGTGATAATTACCTTCTTGACGGTACCGCGAAGGTGCTTGCGCGCGTCGGGACCTTTGGTGAAAGCGCCCGAAGCCTCTACTACGATTTCAGCGCCGACGGCGGACCAATTGAGTTCGCTGATTTCTTTCGTTTTGAAGACGCGCAAGGTGCGGTCATCCACGGTGATACAGTTCTCAGAAGAGGAGATTCGATTGGGCAAATTGCCGAGAATGGAATCGTATTTAAGGAGGTGGGCCAGCGTTTTTGCGTCGGTGATATCGTTGACGGCAACGATGTCGACGGCGGGATCATTCAAGGCCGCGCGATAGATGTTACGCCCGATGCGGCCGAAACCGTTGATGGCAACCTTCACTGACATGGGTCCTCCGAGGGTAAAATCCGCACAAACTCACGACACAGGCAGCGCGAAAGCGATGCTAGGGCCCGTCCACGAAAAAGTCAACGCACTGTACTCGTCCACATGATTAGTGACACTCGGCCTTTCGAGAATGAGAGTTCCAGTGAGAGAGAAATTCGAGCGGCGTGCGATAGCCGAGAGCCTGGTGCGGGCGCACGGTGTTGTAAATCCGTTCCC